>Ga0079226_10000361_pt1 | contig 31576 bp, 26 predicted proteins | sample Poulit2014_FD_76345 | JGI IMG/M metagenome (GOLD analysis project Ga0079226, IMG submission 76345) | Agricultural soil microbial communities from Georgia to study Nitrogen management - Poultry litter 2014 | ecosystem: Environmental > Terrestrial > Soil > Agricultural land | place: USA: Georgia...
AAATGAACTGCTAGCTGACGGCCTCGGTGAGCTAGCTGAAGTCATTGATGAACTCGATAAGCGCGCCCCGGGGAAAGCTGTAGCGGACCTTTCAATTGCTCGCGGCTTGGATTATTACACTGGTACAGTATACGAAACCAACTTGGTCGGTCATGAGCAGCTTGGATCTATCTGTTCTGGTGGGCGTTATGACTCACTAGCCACTAAAGGCAAACGTACCTTCCCGGGTGTTGGGCTATCTATAGGGGTGACTCGCTTAGTTTCTCGAGTATTTTCTCAGAACATGGCGGAAGTTTCACGATCAGTCCCTACGGCAGTCTATGTAGCTCTAACGTCTGATGACGATTGGTCGGCTGCACAAGACATCGCCCAGAAACTGCGTAGGCGGGGGATTAGTACCGAGGTTGCCACTAAGGCTGATAAATTTGGCAAGCAGATTCGGCACGCTGACCGCCGCGGAATTCCATACGTATGGTTCACTAGTCATGATTCAGCAGGTAATCCGGTCTATGAAATCAAAGACATTCGAAGCGGGAACCAGACACAAGTTGATTTAGAAACCTGGACACCGCCAGCAGACGATTTGCGACCACAAACCGTAGAAGTAGACCTGTCAGCACCGTAAAGACCGCACCGGTACAATATCCACGGGTACCATAACGATTTTTTATCAACGAAGAACTCAAAAGGGGAAACACAACGTGCTTCGCACCCATCAACTCGGCGCACTCAATGCCGAAAACATTGGCCAAACTGTTACCGTGGCAGGCTGGGTGGCTCGCCGCCGCGATCACGGTGGGGTAGCTTTTATTGATCTCCGGGATGCTTCCGGCATAGCACAAATCGTAGTCCACGATGAGTCGAAATTCGATCAGTTGCGCAACGAGTACGTATTGCAGGTAAAAGCTGAAGTCCGAGCTCGACCGGAAGGTAGCGAAAACTCCAGTATTGCTTCTGGTGACGTCGAGCTTTTCGCGTCAGATGTAACCGTATTAAATACTGCAGCTCCTCTGCCCTTTCAGATTGACGAGCACGTTGAAGTCGGCGAAGAAGTTCGTCTGAAACATCGTTATTTGGATTTGCGCCGTCCCGACCCAGCACGCATCATGCGTCTACGTTCTGAGGTCAACCGGACGGCCCGCAATCTGCTGGCTGAGCAGGATTTTATTGAGGTTGAAACACCAACCTTGACACGTTCGACACCGGAAGGTGCCAGAGATTTCTTAGTACCAGCACGCTTGGCACCTGGGTCTTGGTACGCTTTGCCACAATCACCGCAGCTGTTTAAACAATTGCTGCAAGTTGGGGGTATCGAACGCTACTATCAGATCGCACGCTGTTATCGGGACGAAGATTTCCGTGCTGACCGTCAGCCGGAGTTCACCCAGTTAGATATAGAAGCATCTTTCGTCGAACAGGACGATGTCATCGGTCTGGCCGAAGAGCTTTTGGTTTCAATCTGGCGACTTATTGGCGTCGAAATTTCGACGCCAATACCACGTATTACCTACACAGAAGCAATGGACAAATACGGCACCGATAAGCCGGACCTCCGCTTTGGTTTGCCGCTAACGGACATGACGGAGTACTTTGCAGAGACTCCGTTCCGTGTTTTCCAAAATGAGTATGTTGGTGCCGTGGTCATGCCAGGTGGTGGTTCACAACCGCGACGTCAGCTCGATGCGTGGCAAGAATGGGCTAAACAACGTGGTGCGCATGGGCTAGCTTATGTTTTGTACAAGGAAGACGGCGAATTAACAGGGCCAGTCGCCAAAAATATTTCGGAAACAGAATTGGCTGGGCTGGCCGAAAAGACCGGTGCAAATCCAGGCGATGCCATTTTCTTTGCTGCTGGAAAACCAGCCGAGTCCCGCGCGCTACTGGGTGCAGCACGTGTTGAGATCGGTCGTCACGTTGGCCTCATCAAAACTAATTCTGAGGTGCCGGCTGAAGAACAAGACTGGGCTTTTGTTTGGGTGATTGACGCTCCGATGTTTGAGCCTGCAGCTGCAGCCGAAGCCGAAGGCGATGTGGCCATTGGGGACGGGGCATGGACTGCAGTTCATCACGCGTTCACTTCACCGAAGCCGGAATATCTGGACACCTTCGACGTCGCCCCAGCCCAAGCTCTGGCGTACGCCTACGATATCGTTGTTAACGGCAACGAAATCGGCGGGGGATCAATCCGTATTCATGATCAGGACGTACAAAAACGGGTCTTCAACGTCATGGGGATTTCTGAAGCAGCAGCGCAAGAAAAATTTGGTTTCCTACTGGATGCTTTTCAATACGGGGCTCCACCACACGGCGGCATTGCTTTTGGCTGGGATCGTATTGTCGCGCTATTAGCCGGCACCGATTCTATTCGTGAAGTCATTGCATTCCCCAAGACAGGAAACGGGCAAGATCCACTGACTGATGCACCAGCTCCGATCACCGCTGTACAACGAGAAGAAACCGGTGTCGATTATGAGCCGGAAGACGACGAAGCGTCTGACGAAGGGAAGTAGCAACTTGAAGTAGAAGGGCACCGGTTGTGAAACCGCTGGAGTATATCGGTGTCTTTCTTGCGGATCGTCGTATTAAGGTTTGAGTTTATGGTCCTGTTTCACGTTACTATCCGTGCTTAGCCGGTTAGCTCCAATGTGAACTTGGGAGCTTGGACTATTGTCTGAACGCACCGGCGGTTTATGCTGTGCCAGTCAATAGCATCCTGAGGATTATCCGCGATGCAAGACTGTCGCGGTTAGCCTTAGCTGCACACGACTATTCAGCTTAGCCCCTGCGAGGTGCTGCTAAATCGTCAGAATCAATCACGAGGGTAAACGGGCCGGTGTTGGTGGATGAGATGTCCATCATCGCGCCAAACTGCCCGGTTTCAACTACGAGCCCCTGGTCGCGAATTTGCTGGACGAAGTGTTCATAGAGCGGTTCGGACTGCTCAGGACGTGCCGCCTTGGACCAGGAAGGCCTGCGTCCCTTTCGTACATCGGCATATAGCGTGAATTGCGATACCACTAGAACGGGTGCATGGAGATCCAGCGCCGATTTTTCGTCGCCTAAAATACGAAGGTTTAGGATTTTATTTACGAGGGCATCTGCTTGTTCTTGAGTGTCATCTACATGAACACCCAAGAGGATCATCAGCCCTAGATCAGCGATTGCGCCGATACGTTGTTTTTCGACGGTGACACTTGCTTGAGATACGACTTGGATGACTGCGCGCATGAGTCTAATTCTAATAGTCGATGTCGCCTTTCGCTGGCAATCACTAGACTAGTAGCGTGCAAGATCTGTTCTCCTCGAGTCATGATGACGATAACAACCATTCAAACACGACCACGACGGCGTCTTCTGTCGGTGTGCCCTTGGCGGTACGTATGCGTCCGCGGACTCTGGACGAGATCGTAGGCCAACAACATCTTCTGGCTCAGGGATCTCCATTGCGGAAACTTACAGAAGACACCGATTCTAAGAATATCGGGCCGTCTTCGGTAATCTTGTATGGCCCTCCTGGTACCGGTAAGACCACTTTGGCACACGTAATATCGCAGGCGCCGGACCGGAAATTTGTAGAACTGTCTGCAATATCTTCAGGCGTCAAAGATGTTCGTCGGATTATGGAACAGGCGCTCGATAATCGCGATCTGTATGGGCGTACAACTATCTTATTTCTCGACGAGATCCACCGGTTCAATAAGGCTCAACAAGATGCTTTGTTGCCGGGAGTCGAAAATGGTTGGGTTATTCTCGTGGCAGCTACAACTGAGAATCCATCCTTTTCTGTAATTTCACCATTATTGTCACGTTCCATCATGCTTACGCTTGAACCCTTGACTGACAATGACATTGAGGTCCTTGTTGATCGGGCCGTTACCGAGGAGCGCGGTCTCAATAGGACCGTCAAACTCAGTGATGAAGCCCGAGACTATCTGATTCGAATGGCCCAAGGTGATGCACGCCGTGCATTAACCACATTGGAAGCGTCCGCAGGCGTTGCCGTGAATCAGGGGAACGGCGAGGAACTTCCGATGATTACGGTTGACCATGCCGCCAAGGCCATGGACCAGGCCGTGTTACGTTACGATAAAGACGGTGACCAGCACTATGACGTCATCTCTGCTTTCATCAAGTCCATTCGTGGTTCAGATGTTGACGCGGCATTACACTACCTGGCTCGTATGATCCATGCTGGTGAAGATCCGCGCTATATTGCGCGTCGGCTGATCGTACATGCTTCAGAAGACATTGGCATGGCCGATCCCACTGCGTTGCAAACCGCTGTCGCTGCGGCACAATCCGTGCAGCTGATCGGAATGCCAGAGGGACGCATTCCGTTAGCACAGGCAGTCATTCATCTGGCTACCGCACCAAAATCTAATGCTTCCTACACGGCTATTGATGCTGCACTGGCAGATGTGAAATCCGGAAACGCCGGCAGTGTGCCTAAACCATTGCGCGACGGACACTATCCAGGAGCAAAAGCCTTGGGTCACGGTGTTGGATATAAATATCCCCACTCGTATCCGCATGCGATTACAGATCAGCAGTATCTGCCTGATAGCCTGACGGATCGGCAATACTATCTGCCTTCTGGCAATGGACGAGAACATATGTTGGCTGAACGCCTTGAACGATTACGTGCGGTGTTGCACAATGGGCCGATGCCGACATCCGAACCGCCTGCCACTAACGATCAGAAGAAACAGGAAGACGCTTCTGAGTTCGGAGACGACACCACTTCGACCGATTAGGTGTGCGGATCAGGCCTCTGATAAGATGACCCCTTGTCTGGCACGTTTCCGCGTGTTCGCGAAACGGTAGTAATGACGGTTGGCGGTATAACCCTCAGCTCTCTGGCAAACAGTGACATCAGAGGCCAGGATTCACTTGCAGTAATAGCTAGTCGGCTCTGTCGTGCAAGTGATAACAAAACCAATCGATACCGCACGACAAGAAAAGGAAGCCACAACACTATGGCTAAAGGTTTACGTACCCGTCGTACAGTGCGCCATTCCCGCGCTTTGGGTATTGCACTGACTCCAAAAGCTGAAAAGTACATGGAGCGTCGTCCATATGGTCCAGGTCAGCATGGACGCGCACGTCGTCGGGCAGATTCTGACTACTCGGTCCGTCTAAAAGAAAAGCAGCGTCTGCGTGCTATTTACAATATTCGTGAAGCACAGATGATTCGTTACTTCAACGAAGCTCGCCGTCGTCCGGGTCTAGCCGGCGAGAACCTCGTTGAAATTCTTGAATCCCGTTTGGACGCTCTTGTGCTTCGTGCCGGGTTTGCTCGCACCATTGCACAAGCCCGCCAAATGGTCGTGCACCAGCACATCTTGGTTGACGGTCAACGAGTTGACCGTCCATCCTTCCAAGTTTCCGAAGGCCAATTGATCCACGTTGCGGAACGCAGCGAGAGCATGGTTCCATTCCAGATTGCCGCTACAGGTGCACATCAGGAAGTTTTGCCAGACGTCCCAGGATACTTGGACGTTGAGATTGATAAACTGCGCGCGACTGTAGCTCGCGCTCCGAAACGTGCTGATATCCCAGTTTCGATCCAGGAAAACTTGGTCGTCGAGCACTACTCACGCTAAGTACGCAAACTCTACATTACGCTTATGTACCGGCTCGGTGGATCTTGCCTTGGCAAGGCCCCGAGCCGGTTGCGTTTTCTGTCCTAAACTCGCGATAATAACAATTCATCTGCTTACCAAATTGGTAGAGTAGGTACGGTTACAAACCAGAAAGGGTTGGCGGTTGTGAAACGAGTCCTACTTGTCGGCGTGGGTGCTGCGATTGGGTGGTACGGACATTCCAAATTATCCAAGGGTCGCGACACAGCAGCACTACGGGCTGAAGAGGCTCTGCGTACGTCATTATCACCCGAAAATATCGGTCGAAGCATTGGCGAAGGGGCGGCCAACATCATTGTGGAATCTACGCGAGCTTTTGTCACCACGGTGCGTGATCAGTTACCTATGCTCAACCGCAGTCAGGCGTCAGTTCCGGTTGTTGAAGATGCTGAAGATTTAGAACCGCTGCGAGGAGAAGTAACCGAAGTGGCCCCGAGGCACTGACCAATACTCGTCCTTTAAACTATTTGGTACTAAACCAGTGAGTCCGCTGGTTTCTACATTGTGATGGAATAACAGTTATGCAGATTCATGAAATTGCCCGCCGTTGGAACACATTCTTTGAACAGAAGAACCACAGTGTAGTTCCCTCGGCGTCGTTGGTGTCTCCAGATCCATCACTGCTATTTACTGTTGCGGGTATGGTCCCGTTTATCCCATATTTTCTGGGACAACAGACCCCACCTTATGATCGTGCCGTGTCGGTGCAAAAATGTATACGCACCGCTGATATTGAAGAAGTTGGCAAGACTGCACGGCACGGAACGTTTTTCCAGATGGCCGGAAACTTCTCATTTGGTGATTATTTTAAAGAAGGCGCCATTACGATGGCTTGGGAGCTGTTGACTAGACCACAAGCTGACGGGGGGTACGGGCTAGATCCCGACCGGCTATGGGTTACCGTCTACGAAGAAGACGACGAGGCTTACGGTATCTGGCGTGACGTTGTCAAAATCCCCGAAGAACGAATCCAACGCATCGGTAAAGAAGACAACTACTGGCACACCGGACAGCCTGGTCCAGGCGGCCCCTGTTCTGAAATCTTTTACGATCGTGGCCCTGAATATGGCGTAGATGGTGGACCAGCCGTCGATGATACGCGGTATCTTGAGATCTGGAATCTGGTGTTCATGCAATATCAGCTGGGCGAGGTCCGGAGTCAGGACGATTTCGACATTGTCGGAGAGCTTGCCCATAAAAATATTGATACTGGCCTAGGACTTGAGCGTCTTGCAATGATTTTGCAAAACGTAGAAAACATGTACGAGACCGATCAAGTGCGACCCGTATTAGATCGCGCAGCCGAATTGGCCGAGGTTAGGTACACTTCGACCGAAGACCCACAGGATCCTAATTTCTCCAACGACATGCGTTTGCGCTACATCGCAGACCACATCCGATCCGCATTAATGCTCATTAGTGACGGGGTAGTACCCGGTAACGAGGCTGGTGGGTATGTATTGCGAAGGCTGATACGTAGGGCCGTTCGTGCTATGCGTCTCATGGGTGTGGCTACTGCGGTGTTACCAGAATTGTTGCCAGTTTCCCGGGATGCTATGCGTGGCACCTACCCGGAGGTGGCCGAAGATTTCGACCGTATTTCACGGATTGCCTACGCTGAGGAACGTACTTTTTTGCGTACGATTGCTGCAGGCAGCCATCGTTTAGAGTCCTCTGTTGCTCAGGCGAGACAGTCTGGTGCCACACTGTCTGGGGATGTGGCATTTGAATTGCACGATACCTACGGCTTTCCTATTGATCTGACGCTGGAAATGGCTGAAGAAGCCGGAGTAGACGTCGATCAGCACAAGTTTATGCAACTGATGCAAGAGCAACGGGAACGTGCCCGTAAAGACGCTAAGGCCAAAAAGACCGGGCATGCTGATACGAGCCTCTACTATGAAGCCCACGCTGGCCAAGATACCGTCTTTACTGGCTACACCGAACACACTACCCAGTCGGCAATACGTTCGTTGCTGGTGGACGGGCAACCGGCAGGATTTGCACAGCAAGGTCAACGTGTTGAGGTAGTACTAGATGCCACACCGTTCTACGCAGAAGCTGGGGGACAGGCAGCTGATACCGGGTTGATCACCGGTGACGGGTTCGTCATTGAGGTAACCGACGTACAATCTCCTATTAATGGATTAGCTGTTCACCAGGGTTTGATACGCGAGGGCGAAGCTCCCATGGGTGCTCAGGCTGTTGGCGCTATTGACCTGCAACGTCGCATTGACGCTCAAAAAGCTCACTCAGCGACCCATATTATCCACGCTGCCCTGCATCAGATACTTGGTAAAGATGCTGTACAAGCCGGGTCGTTTAATAAAGAAGGTTATCTACGCTTCGATTTCCGGTGGCAGGATGCGCTCTCGGAGGCCGCACGACAGGAAGTTGAAGAATTGGCAAATATCGCCATCCGCGACAACTTTACAGTGCAGACCATGGAAACAAGCCTTCAAGAGGCACAAGCCATGGGAGCGATGAGCCTATTTGGCGAAAAATATGGGGATAGAGTACGCGTTGTAGAAATTGATGGTGCATGGTCCCGTGAACTCTGTGGCGGTACACACGTCACTACTACCGCAGAGATAGGTACTCTAGCGCTACTGAACGAACAATCGGTGGGTTCCGGCAACCGTAGAGTTGAAGCCTTAGTTGGTCTGGATGCCTTCGAGCACTTTGCGGCTGAACGAACCCTAGTCAATCAGCTGTCAACTATGCTCAAAGCTCCTAGTGCTGATATCCCCGAGCGTGTCGAACAAACTCTACAAAAGCTGCGCCAGATGGAAAAACAACTCGCAGAACTGCGATCTCAACAAATGTTGGCGCGAGCAGGAGAACTTGTAGAACAGACTACAACAGTCGGTGAAGTAACCTTACTGTCACATAACGTGGGCGAGGTTTCTGGTGCTGACGATCTCCGTGCCACTGCCCAAGACCTACGTGACCGCCTGACAAAGGCCGGCAATCAGAATATAGTCGTTGCAATAATCGGTATTGCAGATAATCGACCATTAGCAGTGATCAGTGCAAATGACGGTGCTCAAAAGCTAGGGCTTAAAGCCGGGAACCTCGTGAAGGCAGCTGCTCAGGTATTGGGTGGCGGTGGAGGCGGTAAGCCTGACTTGGCACAAGGTGGTGGCCAAGATGTATCGAAAATTGACGACGCTCTGACAACTATTCGTCAAGAAGTCGAAACCATATAACGCCCACGAGAGATGATGGTATTTAGAACCTTTTTTCATGACACAAGCAAACGATAGGGAGACGGTGTATGGTTCACGTCTCGGGGTAGATGTAGGACGAGTCAGAGTCGGTCTAGCGGCCACTGATCCAGCAGGCATTCTTGCCAGCCCGGTAGAAACCTTGAAACGTGATACCAAAAACTTCCTGGACTTACACCGAATTGTCGATGAGGCTATTGAGCGTAGCGCTGTTCGCGTGTACGTCGGGGATCCTATCAACCTCAAGGGTAAGAAAACGGCATCAACCGATGATGCACAGAGGTTTGCTCAACAACTTGCGACTTTGTTAGCTGATGCCGATCTGTCAACGCAAGTTCGTTTGATTGATGAGCGACTATCAACCGTCAGCGCAACGCAAAAATTGCATCAAGCAGGTGTATCGTCCCGAAACCAACGCTCGGTTGTAGATCAACTGGCTGCTGTGGCAATTTTGGAACACGCTTTGGTATTAGAACATAACACTGGCGTTAACACTGGCACCCTGGTCCTCGCGGAACAGGAGCAAGATTATGACGAATGACGGTTCGGCAGAAGATCGCCCTAAGCTTCAGTTTATGACTCGCCGCGAACGACGCGCGTATGAACGTGCACAGCATCAAGCTCGAAGAGCCTCTGAAGTACAGGAGGCAGCAAATACTGAACAGCTTAGCAGCCGAGACAATGCTCAACCGTTACCGGATGAAGGCTCAGGTGACTTAGAATCCGCACCACAGGTTCTGAGATCTCCTGGTGCAGATGATCATGACTATGCACGCTATGAAACTGATCAGAACATTGATTTAGGTGACTTAAGCCCCCTACCAGAGGACACCCGGGATTATCCTGACCTGGCAGAAGACGTCGCAGAACAGCTGGAAGAGCAAAGTTCTGATGAAGAAGAACCTGACGAGCATCCATTAGGCTATATGTTGGTTGCCGACGGCAGTCAGCCTCCGCCAGAGATTGACGAAGAAGCATTGAAACTGCGGAAAAGTCGCAAGCGCCGTCGTACGATTGTTATGCTGTCTAGCTTTGCTGTGTTCCTAGTTCTTCTCCTTGGCGTGGGTCTTGGCGTAAGCCATTTTGTGGGATGGACCAAACAGGACTATCCGGGGCCCGGCGGTGACGAAGTGCAATTTGAGGTGTTTCCTGGCGATGGGGCGATTGTTATCGGTAACCGGCTCGTAGACCAAGATATCGTGGCATCTACCGGAGCATTTCGTGATGCGATTGAGGCAGCAGATGCGACTTCGGAGATCCAACCAGGCGAATATACGCTGCGCTATGAAATGCCGGCACGGGACGCTGCATCGATCTTGCTTCGGGAAAAAGAAGAAGGCAAAAATTATGCGTATGTGAATTCCGGTTATCGAATTGACGACGTGTATGAGACCATTGCTGACCAAACGAGTTATAGCGTCAAAGAAGTCGAAGAAGCCGCAGATCCGTCCAACTTTGACCTGCCTGACGAAGCCTCATCGCTTGAAGGATACATTGCAGTGGGGGAATATCATTTTCCGGTCGACGCTTCGTTGCAAGAGATCCTGGAACAAATGATTGAACCCACGATGGAGGAATTTGACCGGCTTGGGATCGATGATCCAGGAAAACAGTTCCGCGTAGTGACCATTGCCTCAATATTGCAAGCCGAAGCACGCACCAAAGACTTCCCTGAAGTTGCCGGTATTATCGAAAATCGATTGGATCCTTCCAACCCAGAAACTTCTGGGTATCTGCAAATTGACGCTACTGTCATCTACGGAATGGGCGTTCGACAATTACAGTTTTCAGCAGACGATCGAAAAGATAAGTCCAACCCATACAACACTTACGTACACCGTGGGTTGCCACCAGGTCCTATCGGAGCGCCTTCAATTGAGGCCCTCGATGCGGCTGCCGAGCCAAAAAATTCGGATAACTATTATTGGATCACCACCAATATTGAAACCGGTGAAACTAAATTTTCAAGCACCTATGAGCAACATCAAAAGTACCAGCGACAGTATCGTGAATACTGTGATGAAAACCCAGACGTGTGTGGTCGGGGAGAGTAGCCGATTCGAACATGACTGAGCCAATTTTCTACGCGGCTGTCCTTGGATCGCCAATAGCGCACTCGAAGTCTCCAGCCATTCACCAAGCTGCATATCAATACTTAGCAGCACCGATTCGTTACGAACGTTTCGAACTGAAACAGCAACAAGTCAATACTTTTATAACGACGCTGTCACAACGTTATGGTTCTACTAAGCATCTAGCAGGTTTTTCTGTGACTATGCCGCTCAAGGGCTGCTTGGTTCCGTACATGCAGTATTTGTCTAGCAGAGTTGCACGCCTAGGAGTGCTCAATACCGTGGTATTTGACAGCGAAGGCATAGCACACGGCTACAACACTGATGTCGACGGTATTCGGCATGCATTATCGACAGCTAATTTGACTTCAAGCGCTGTTGGGTCAATGGGTATTTTGGGTGCTGGCGGCACGGCTTCTGCGGCGATTGCTGCCGCAGCCGATATGGGGCTGTCGGGAGTTGTATTGTATGTGCGCAACGCTGATCGTGCCAAAGACAATCTCACGGTGGCCAAGCAGTATGGTCTGGAAGCCCGGCTTCGGAACCTCACTGAATTTCCGCAGAATGTGCAAACACATCGGGCAGTCGTCTCCACGCTGCCGGCTTTTGCTGCTGATTGGCTAGTCGAACAGTTGCCTACACGCGAACTGCCACCGCTCTTAGATGTTATTTATGAGCCCTGGCCAACAGCACTTGCATCAGCTTGGCTAGCAGCTGGGGCGCACGTTGCCTCTGGCCTCGATATGTTGTTGTACCAGGGCGTTGAGCAAGTTAAGTTGTTTACCGAAAAAGTGTTGGAACAACACACAAATTATGACTGGATGATTGTGACCGACCGGATGGCAACTGCCCTTGGTATTGCCCGGAAAGTGTAATGTCGGCGTTGGACAAATACGGACACGAAGTAAGCGCTGATGCGCTGGACATGAAAGAATCGAGCGTATGATGCGTTGGTTAACTGCAGGAGAGTCTCACGGTTCTGGACTGGTGGGAATTATTGAGGGTTTGCCAGCTGGTATTGAAATTACCACGGCAGATATCCAGGAAGCGTTGTTGCGGCGTCGTCTTGGCTATGGTCGAGGCGCACGCATGAAGTTTGAAAAGGACCAGGTGTCCATCATTTCAGGTGTTCGCCATGGTGTTACTCTCGGATCTCCCGTTGCCATTCACATCGCCAACACTGAATGGCCCAAGTGGGAAAAGGTGATGAGCCCAGATCCGGTTGATCCGACAGAGCTCGAAGGCTTGGCCCGCAATGCCTCGTTGACTCGCCCACGGCCGGGACATGCTGATATGGCCGGCATGCAGAAGTTCGGTTTCGATGAAGCTCGCCCATTATTAGAGCGAGCTTCTGCACGAGAAACCGCTACCCGTGTGGCGTTGGGACGCGTTGCGCAGCATTTTTTAGCCCAATTGGGCATTACCACGGTGTCTCACACTGTGCAGATGGGAGAAGTTGCTGTGACCGACGGTTACGAGTTCCCGACTGCACAAGATGTAGACAAATTGGATGCGGATCCAGTGCGCTGTGTTGACCCGGAAGTATCGGCCAGAATGGTAGAAACCGTGGACGCCACGAAAAAAGCTGGTGAAACTCTAGGTGGGATAACCGAAGTTATCGTGCATAACCCACCGGTTGGTTTAGGCTCACATATCCACTGGGATCGACGCCTGGATTCTAAATTAGCTGGAGCCTTAATGGGTATCCAGGCCATGAAAGGCGTAGAGATCGGGGATGGTTTTGATACGGCCACCCGGATAGGGTCTGCCGCTCACGATGCGATCATCCGTTCCTCCGACGGTAGGGTGGCACGCACCACCCAACGTGCTGGTGGAATAGAAGCCGGAATGTCCACTGGAGAACCCATCCGTGTACGAGTAGCCATGAAGCCAATTGCAACTGTACCGCGGGCGCTGCAGACTGTAGATGTAAGCACCGGACAACCCACCAAGGCGCATCACCAGCGGTCTGATGTGACGGCTGTACCGGCTTCTGGAGTTGTCGCCGAAGCCATGGTTGCATTAGTTGTTGCTGAGGAAGTGCTGGAAAAATTCGGTGGTGACTCTGTAGAAGAAACCCGGCGCAATATGCAGGCGTTTATTGCAGCGATTCCTGCCATCCCCGAACCAGATACCCATGCTGCCCATGAGGACAATATGGGTGATCCGCTCTAGACATGGCTGATTCGATAATTCCAATAATTTTGATTGGCCCCATGGGCTCGGGTAAATCCACGGTTGCGGCACATCTCGCCGGTCGATTAAACCTCGACTATGTTGACACTGACGCTTTATTTGTCCAACGCTACGGTGTGATCAGTCACTATTTTGCTACCCATGGTGAAACAAAATTTCGTGATGGCGAACAAGCTGTGATCGCTGATGCCGTTGTAGCGGACACCCCATCGATTGTTTCGCTCGGAGGCGGTGCCATCATCCGAGCTGCAAATCGGGAAATAATCCGCGACCGTGGGTACGTGGTCTTTTTGGATGTCACAGAAGATCAAGCCCTTGAACGTCTTGGGGATGCATCAGGTCGACCAGTTTTGGCAGGAAACCCGGCAAAGAACTGGTCGCGGTTACGAACCGAACGGCTTGACTACTTTCAACAGACCGCCCACAGCGTCATTGATACTACCGGGCTCGATGTCGATGATGTTTCTACTATGATCATTGACGGACACCAACAATTTTCGGCAAGGAAAACAACGCCTTCTATGTCTGACAATACAAATTCTGACAGTACTGAACAGCCCACCGTAATCCACGTTTGCGGTGGTGCTGAAAACGAAGTCAACGGCGGTTATGATGTCGCTATTGGCCGCGGCCTGCTCTCCAAACTCCCCGATATGCTTGGGTCCCAGCCTTATCGGGTGGCTATTATTTTGCCGCGAGCACTACGGGCTACTGGTGACGTGGTAAAATCTGCGCTTGACGATGCCGGGTATAACGCAATTTTGGTAGAAATACCTGATTCTGAGGAAGGCAAGCATATAGAAGTTGCTTCGTTCTGTTGGCAAGTTCTAGGACAAAGTGACTTCACGCGTTCCGATGCCATCGTTTCTGTGGGTGGGGGAGCGGTCTCGGACCTTGCTGGTTTTGTGGCTGCTACGTGGCTGCGTGGAGTCCGGGTAGTTCATATGCCAACCACCTTATTGGGTATGGTAGATGCAGCAGTTGGCGGGAAGACAGGTATTAATACCGCTGAAGGCAAAAACTTGGTCGGGTCTTTTCACCCACCAGCCGGTGTACTAGCTGACCTCGATACTTTACTGACGTTGCCGAAAAATGAGCTGATTTCCGGGCTCGCCGAGGTCATCAAGTGCGGATTCATCGCTGATGGTGCGATTTTGGATCTCATCGAAGAGAATACTGATCAGGTATCCAACCCACATTCAGCGGTGTTACGTGAACTAATTGAGCGTGCCATTCAGGTCAAATCAGACGTCGTCGGCAAGGACTTTAAAGAATCCAATGAACGTCAGATGCTCAACTATGGTCACACTTTAGGCCACGCCATTGAGTTGGCCGAACGCTACCAGTTCCGCCACGGTGCAGCAATCGCTATCGGCATGATGTTTGCGGCAGAATTGGCACGTTCTGTGGGGCGTCTCGACGATGCAACGGTTGAACGTCATAAACAGATATTTGATAGTGTCGGTTTGCCCACTACCTACCCGGGGGATCGCTGGGCAACGTTATTGGATGGTATTCGTCGGGATAAGAAAAATCGCGGTGAACAGTTGCGCTTCGTCCTACTTGAGGGTCCCGAATCCCCAGTAATCTATGACGTACCCGATGAATCACTGCTGTTTGCGGCCTACCAAGAAATTGCTGAATAGAACGCGGCATCTCTTTGAGTCGTCGTTTACACTAGTTTGAGGCCGCAACGCGGCCAGAACTGGAATCTGCCAGCTATCACCTATTTCAAAATTTTTAACGGAGAATATGCCTTATGGTTATGCTCACTAGTAATGACATCAAAAACGGTTCGGTTGTTGTTGTTGACGGCCAACTGTGGCAGGTCCAAGAGTTTCAACACGTAAAACCAGGTAAAGGCGGAGCTTTTGTCCGCACGAAAATTAAAAATCTTACGTCCAACAAAATTGTTGATAAGACTTGGAACGCCGGGGCTAAACTCGAATTTGCCAGCGTAGACCGTTCTGAATATCAGTACCTTTATCGCGATGCTGACGAGTTTGTCTTTATGGACCTAACAACCTTTGACCAGGTTATGGTCCCTGCCTCCGTCGTCGGAGATGCCGCAAACTTTTTATTGGAAAATGAAACTGCCAGTATTGCCATTTCAGACGGAACACCGCTGTATTTGGAATTACCAGCATCTGTGACTTTACAAATTACTTATACTGAGCCAGGTCTACAAGGCGATCGGTCATCTGGTGGTACCAAGCCAGCAACACTAGAAACCGGCTACGAGATCCAGGTGCCGTTGTTTATGGAAGAAGGTACCAAAGTTCGTGTCGACACCCGGACCGGTGAATATCAGGGTCGGGCTGCAGAATAAACGCGGGCACGGAGCATCACTACATTGGCTGATAAACAACACAACGACAACTCTCAGAAAATTGGCTCTCGAGGTAGGGCTCGACGCCGTGCTTTGGAAATATTATTTGAAGCAGAGCAGCGTAAAACTACTCCGCTGGAAGCCTTACAGCGGCGTCGGACTTATACAGAACAAACCATCAATCCCTATACCACGCAGATCCTAGACGGTGTCATAACCCACCAGGAACAAATCGATGAGTTACTAGCCCAGTATGCACATGGTTGGACTATGGAACGCATGCTAGCGGTTGATAAATCGATTCTCCGGCTGGGGGCATGGGAATTACTGTTTAACACTGAAATGCCTGACGGTGCCGCCGTAAATGAGGCAGTCAACATGGCCCGCGAATACTCCAATGACGATTCGCCAGGTTATGTCAACGGTGTGCTTGGCCGTCTCCAACAACTTAAGCCCACACTACTGTTGTAACCAGAAGGTGGAACACCTAAACCGGTGCTACAGTAATATCAGTGAAACTGACGGGATCACCACACGCCCCGCAGATCCTTTAAAGGTCCGTCCAGTGAGGCGGGAAAGGAGAACAACGTGGTACCAGAACCTGTGCGCAAAGCGCGTATTGTCATGTCAGATGCCGACATTAATCGGGTCTTGACACGTATCGCCCATGAAATCCTCGAGGCTAACCGAGGGATAGAAAACCTACTCATTCTAGGCATTCCTCGACGCGGTGTGCCGTTGGCCAACCGTCTGGCAGCAAAGCTAGCTGAGATAGAACCAGAGTTTGTCATTGAAGATCGCACCGGGCAAGTTGACATCACGTTGTACCGTGATGATCTAGCCCGCGCCGAATCGCGGATCCCTGCTTCGACGATTATCCCACCAGCCGGGATCGATAATGCTGTGGTCGTTCTTGTCGATGATGTCTTATACTCGGGCCGCACCATTCGTGCTGCCCTGGATGCGTTAGCTGATATTGGACGTCCGCATACGGTACGGCTCGCCGTACTTGTGGATCGTGGCCATCGACAGCTACCCCTCCGAGCCGATTACGTAGGGAAAAACTTACCAACGGCATCATCAGAGCACGTTTTGGTGCAAATGGAAGAAATTGACGGTAGCAGCCGGGACTATACATCCGACCAAGTACAAATTGTGGATGTGATCGACTAATGCGCCACCTATTGGCTACCCGAAATCTGTCGTACGACAACGCTATGGCTATTCTTGATACTGCGCAAGAAATGGCAACAGTATCCCAGCGTTCAATCAAAAAGCTTCCCACGCTTCGTGGTCAAACCGTCGTAAACTTATTTTTTGAAGATTCTACTCGGACGCGTACATCTTTTGAAGCGGCAGCAAAACGGCTGTCAGCAGATGTATTAAATTTTGCTGTCAAAACCTCATCAGTGTCTAAAGGTGAATCGCTGAAAGATACTGTTCAGACACTGGAAGCCATCGGAGGCGATGCGATTGTTATGCGTCACTGGGCATCCGGTGCGGCCAATCAGTTGGCGAACTTTGGTTGGTCGTCGTCTGCAATTATTAATGCCGGTGACGGCACCCACGAGCACCCTACACAGGCGCTACTCGATGCTTTTACATTGCGAAGCCGACTTCATAATCTACACGCCACGGGGAAAAATCTTGAGGGTATACACGTAGTAATTGTCGGCGATATATTGCATTCTCGCGTCGCACGCTCAAATGTTTGGCTGCTACATACTTTGGGCGCCAAAGTAACATTGTCTGGGCCACCCACGCTGATGCCCGTTGGAGTAAAATCGTGGCCGGTTGATATCAACTACGATTTAGATGCTTTGTTGGCTCAGCGCCCCGACGCGGTCATGATGCTGAGAGTACAAGCAGAACGCATGTCTGGAGATTTTTTCCCATCGGCGTCTGAGTACATTCGTGGCTGGGGGCTCACCAATGATCGGTACAAGATTATTGCCGGGACACCGACCTTCATTATGCACCCAGGCCCCATGAATAGGGGCCTTGAAATCTCTGCTGCAGCCGCCGACTCGGCGCAAAATACTGCCTTGGAACAAGTAGCCAACGGTGTATCAGTCCGCATGGCTGTCCTTTGTCTGTTACTTGCAAGCCAATCTGGGCAATGAAAGGCCTAATCATGACTTACACCTATCTCATCACCGGTGGCACAACCCCCGACGGCGTTCAAACAGACATTGCCGTGGATAATAACGGTCTCATTACCAAATTAGGCAAACACATCAGTGCTGATAATGCCACGACCATTGATGCCACAGGAAAAGTTGTGCTTCCCGGGCTGGTAGATCTGCATACACACCTACGAGAGCCTGGTAATGACGATGCCGAAACGATCGAGACTGGCACAAGGGCCGCAGCAATGGGCGGATATACTGCTGTTCACGCTATGGCGAATTCTAATCCGGTGGCAGATACCGCCGGTGTCGTCGAACAAGTTCACCGACTAGGCAAAGAAGCCGGCTGGACCGATGTTTATCCAGTGGGCGCAGTGACAGTAGGGTTAGCTGGTGAACATCTAGCAGAATTTTCTGCAATGCATGACTCGGCAGCAAAAGTTACCATGTTTTCAGATGATGGCATGTGCGTATGGGACCCGGTGCTAATGCGTCGGGCGTTAGAATATGTAAAGTCGTTTGATGGCTTTATTGCCCAGCACGCCCAAGAGCCACGGCTCACTCACGGTGCCCAGATGAACGAATCTGCACTGTCTTCCGAATTGGGGCTTGCCGGTTGGCCGGCTGTCGCCGAGGAATCGATTATTGCCAGAGATGTATTATTAGCCCAGCACGTAGATTCACGGGTCCATATATGCCACGTGTCGACAGCGGGTTCAGTAGAGCTGATTCGTTGGGCCAAATCCCAAGGTATAAATGTAACTGCTGAAGTAACCCCGCACCATTTATTGCTTACTGAAGATTACGTAAAAACCTATGACCCGGTATATAAAGTTAACCCGCCATTGCGTAAGGATTCCGATGTGCATGCGCTGCGTAAGGGTCTGGCCGACGGCACGATTGACACAGTCGGTACAGACCATGCGCCTCACACCGAAGAGACTAAGCAGTGCGAATGGGTAGTGGCCGCGATGGGAATGACCGGCTTAGAAACAGCTTTGCCGGTGATCCAACACACGATGGTTGATACCGGCTTAATGGATTGGCATGGCGTTGCTCGGGTCATGTCGGCCAATCCGGCACGTATTTACCGTCATGTCGACCAAGGTCAGCTCACTGAAGCCGGGGGACTGGTTGAAGGTGCCGTGGCGAATATCGTCGTCTATGATCCCACACACCGATTTGTGGTGAATCCGATAAACCACACTTCGAAATCAACAAACTCACCATACCGTGGCATGGAACTTGCAGGCCAAGTGACGAACGTGTTGTATCGAGGCCATCAGGTTGTCGCTGACGCACACATTAGCAGTCCCTACCAACGCAGCTAATAAGGAAAGATCCCAGTAGTGGACGAAACAATTCTTACCGTAACCCTCAGCGCGCTACTTATCGTAGCGATTATTGGTGGCATGATTATTGGTCGACGAAATCGCACCAAACGTCAACGATATGTTGCACAACCTCCCGAAGTGCCACAAAATATTCTCGAACAACAACCAAGGGCTGCAGCTAATGGCATATACGTCACCACCATTTTAGGAAATCATCTGCTCGAGCGTGTGACTGCTCATCGCCTCGGCAACCGCAGCCAGGCACAACTAGAAGTGCATCCTACCGGGGTTGCCATCCTCCGCGCTGGCGAACCAAATATCTTTATTCCCACTCCTAACATCGTCACGAGCGCTACGGTCTCGGGCATGGCTGGAAAATTTGTGGAAAAAGATGGCCTCCTGGCTATTACCTGGTGGCTTGATCAAACCGAAGTGACCACCGGTTTTCGCGCTGAAACCATAGAAGAACACCAAGCACTTCGCACCCAACTTGATACTCTTACCAACGGAAGGCAGACAGCATGAGCACATCAGCCAAACTTGTCCTGGCAGATGGCACCATTTACATAGGGACCAGCTATGCCGCAGCCGGCAGCGCATACGGTCAACTGGTATTTGACACGACAATGACCGGTTACCAGCACAGTCTGACGAACCCATCCAATGTAGATACCATTATGGTATTCACCTTCCCGCATATCGGAAACGTTGGGGTCAATGCTGCAGACGCTGAATCGGCCTCTTACTGGCCAAATGGTCTAGTTATTCGAGATCCAGCCCGAATCCGCTCAAATTGGCAATCCGAACACGCACTGGACGAAGTGTTGAAAAAAGCTGAGGTTGTCGGTATTTCTGGGGTTGATACCCGTGCGTTGACGCGACGCATTGCTCACCTTGGTCAAGTCAATGCAGCAATATTTTCCGGTGAAGACGCCCGTGAAGCTGATACCGAGCTAATTACTAAAGTGCGTGACTGGCAACCGTCAAGCACCGCTGAGCTACTTGCACGCGTGTCATCCAAGACGTCTTATGTGGTCGAAGCCAAAGACGCCAAAGCAGAGGTCGCTTTGCTCGATCTCGGGCTACGTCAAGCCACAATTGATCAGCTGGTTGCCCGAGGCAACACCGTACGAGTGTTACCGGCTACAACATCAGCCTCAGAAATCCTTGCGGCAAAGACCAACGGGGTAGTGTTCTCTTCTGGACCGGGAAACCCAGCAGAAGCCAAAGATCAAGTACAGGTGGCTAAAGCGTTACTAGATGCCAAAGTGCCTGTGCTGGGTATTGGACTAGGACACCAGGTTATTGCCACGGCACTGGGCTTCACCACGTCCCGAATGCCACAAGCTCAACGCGGACCGAATCAACCAGTCTATGATATAGCCTCGGGCCACAGTTTGATCACTAATCAAAACCACGCGTACGCAGTCAACGCCGAGTTGGGTACCCAACAATCGCCAAACGCAGCGTATGGCAACGTTACTGTCACTCAATACAGTCTGAACGATAAATCAGTGGAAGCCTTAGAAGCTAACGACCTCCCGGTCCTAACTGTGCAGTATTATCCCGAAGATTCGGCCATAACCGTAGATGAGCCGCACCCGGTCTTTGACCGTTTTGCAATCCTGATGGCCACCGGCGAGTAAGACGAAGGAAACGACAGACTATGCCAAAACGCACAGACCTCACATCCGTATTAGTCATCGGATCAGGACCGATCGTGATCGGTCAGGCCGCCGAATTTGATTACTCGGGAACTCAAGCCATTCGCGTCCTAAAAGACGAAGGTGTTCGCGTAGTGTTGGTGAACTCCAACCCGGCCACGATCATGACAGACCCAGAAATGGCCGATGCCACCTATGTGGAGCCCATTACTGCCGACGTCGTCGAAAAAATAATCGCTGCAGAACGCCCCGACGCTATTTTGCCTACCCTGGGTGGCCAAACCGCGCTGAATACTGCCATCCAGCTAGATGAACGGGGGATATTAGATCAATACAACGTTGAACTTATTGGCGCTAATATTGCTGCGATTGAACTTGGCGAAAACCGTGAAGAGTTTAAAGGTGTCGTAGAACGCTGCGGTGCGGAATCGGCTCGGTCAATCATCGTCAATACGATGGATGAAGCACTGGAAGCTGCTAAAGAACTCGGCTATCCAATGGTAGTTCGGCCGTCGTTTACCATGGGCGGTCTCGGTTCAGGCATGGCTCATGACGAAACAGACCTGCATCGCATCGCTGGCGCCGGTTTACAATATTCGCCAACTTCTGAGGTCTTGCTCGAAGAATCGATACTGGGGTGGAAAGAATACGAATTTGAAATGATGCGCGACAGCGCAGATAACGTTATTGCGCTGTGTTCCATCGAAAACTTTGATCCCGTAGGAGTTCATACCGGTGATGCAATAACCGTCGCACCAGCGGTCACTCTAACGGACCGCGAGTACCACAAAATGCGTGACATCTCCATCAAGATTATTCGTGAAGTCGGTGTGGCCACGGGTGGTTGCAATATTCAGTTCGCGGTCAACCCAGACGATGGACGCATTGTCGTCATTGAAATGAACCCGCGCGTATCACGTTCGTCAGCGTTGGCGTCTAAGGCTACTGGTTATCCAATTGCTAAAATTGCCACTAAGCTGTCACTTGGATACACCCTGGATGAGGTGCTCAATGATATTACCGGCACTACTACAGCAGCATTTGAACCAGCGTTGGACTACGTTGTCGTCAAAGTGCCACGTTTTGCTTTTGAAAAATTCCCGGCAGCTGATGCCACACTGACGACCACAATGAAGGCCGTTGGCGAAGTGATGTCCTTTGGCCGAAACTTTAGCGAGGCATTGCAAAAAGCCTTACGCTCATTGGAACAAAATAATGATGCCGAATTAGAGTTCACTATCCCAGACGCCACTGAAACGGCAGCGTTAATCGAGGCTTCCAAAACTGCAACTACCGCTCGGTTGGGACAGATACAACGGGCCTTGCTCGGTGGTGCAACCGATGCACAAATTTTTGAAACGACTAAAATTGATCCGTGGTTTATTGACCAACTGCGCCTGATCAATGAAGTTGCTACTCAAATTCGTAATGCCGACGAGCTCACGCAAGACTTGTTGCTACATGCCAAGCGTCACGGTTTCTCCGATAAGCAGCTCGGGCAACTACGCCACATGGACGAAGCTGTTGTCCGCGGTGTCCGCCACGCGCTAGGGGTCCGTCCGATATACAAGTCAGTTGACACAGCAGCAGGGGAGCATGCTGCTCAGGCTCCCTATCATTATTCGTCATACGATGGCCAAGAAACCGAGATTACTGACCATCAGCGGCCGACCGTGGTCATTTTAGGGTCTGGACCAAACCGAATCGGACAAGGCGTCGAATTCGACTACTCGTGCGTGCACGCCACCATGGCTATGCAGCAGGCCGGTTACGATACAGTGCTGGTCAACTGTAACCCAGAAACTGTCTCAACCGACTCTGATATGTCAGATCGGTTGTATTTTGAGCCGCTAACGTTGGAAGACGTACTGGAAATTATTCATGCTGAAGAACAAACCGGCCCTGTTAGGGGGGTCTTTGTTCAGTTGGGTGGTCAAACGCCACTGAAACTGGCTAAAGATCTTGCTGAAGCTGGGGTCACGATTCTGGGTACTTCTCCTGAAGCCATCGACCTAGCAGAACATCGAGGCTTGTTTGCACAGGTTCTTCAGCAGGCCGATCTGGCCGCGCCAAAAAGTGGTACGGCCGTGTCGTTCGAAGACGCCAAAGCTGTTGCCGATGAAATTGGGTACCCCGTATTGGTACGGCCCTCCTACGTATTGGGAGGCCGCGGCATGGAAATTGTTTACGGTGAGGATCAACTGTCTGCTTACATAGAAAACTCGACCGCCGAGATTACAGTCGAACACCCCGTATTGGTCGATCGATTCTTGGATGACGCCATCGAAATCGATGTAGATGCCCTATACGACGGTAAAGAACTGTTCATGGGCGGCATTATGGAGCACATTGAAGAGGCCGGGGTGCACTCTGGCGATTCGGCATGTGTACTACCTCCTACCACTCTGGCTCCCGATGTGTTGGCACGTGTTCGAGAAGCAACTGAAGCTATTGCCCAGGGTGTTGGGGTCCGTGGTCTGATCAATATCCAGTTCGCATTGACTGCTGATATTTTGTATGTGATTGAAGCAAATCCCCGGGCCTCGCGGACCGTTCCTTTCGTTTCGAAAGCCACCGGTGTGGCATTGGCCAAAGCCGCAGCAAAGCTTGGTGTTGGTTTTACGATCGCCCAATTGCGTGAAACCGGTGATCTGCCTGCCACTCATGATGGTTGGTCATTACCGTTGGGCGCTCCAATTGCAGTCAAAGAAGCAGTGCTACCATTTACCCGTTTTCGAACACCAGAAGGCCGTGTAGTGGATTCATTGTTGGGCCCAGAAATGCGTTCAACTGGCGAAGTCATGGGCATCGATAAATATTTTGATACAGCCTACGCAAAATCTCAGGATGCTGTTGGAGGTAAACTGCCCACCGCCGGTAGGGTCTTTATTTCTGTTGCAAATCGAGACAAAAGGGGGATCGTGGCGCACGCTAAGCGTCTAACCGATATGGGCTTTGAACTGGTGTCCACTGGCGGTACCGCAGACGTCTTGGCGCGCAATGGGATTGCTACCGAAACGGTAGATAAAATAACCCGGGATGCTGATAAGCCTGGCGAGACGATCCTCGACCAGCTTGAAGACGGTCGAGTTGATCTGGTCGTCAACACCCCATCGGGGTCTGAGGCCCGTGGAGACGGGTATGAGATCCGTGCAGCTGCGAATTCGATAGGGGTCCCGATCGTCACTACACTTGCAGCCTTTGGCACAGCCCTGCAAGCTATTCAGGCACAGCGACAATATTCTTGGGACGTCACGAGTCTGCAAGAGCACGACCGTCGTTTGACTGAAGTTATCAGGAATCAACGGTAGATAATCATGAAATACCCATTTGGAGATCGTTTAGCTAAGGCAATGGATCTTCACGGTCCACTGTGTCTGGGGATAGACCCACATCCGCATCTGCTGGCAGCGTGGGGCCTCAATGATAATGCAGCAGGGCTGGAGACGTTTTCAAAAACCGTTGTTGAAGCCGCAGCCGGAACGACTGGTGTTGCGGCTTTGAAACCCCAAGTCGCGCTCTATGAGCGTTTTGGGTCAGCGGGGTACCGGGCTCTCGAATCCACATTGCAACTGGCACGGGATGCTAAAATTCTCACCATTGCCGATGCGAAACGTGGCGATATTGGCTCCACTATGGAAGGTTATGCAGAGGCTTGGTTGGCTAGCGAATCGCCGCTTGCAGTAGATGCAGTCACACTATCTGCATATTTGGGATACGAATCCTTGCGTCCCAGCTTTGACTTAGCCTTGGCAAACAATCGTGGGGTTTTCGTGTTGGCACTAACCTCAAACCCAGAAGGAGCCTCTGTTCAACATCTTGGTTCGTCGGGCGACTCTGTTGCTAAACGTATTGTTGAAGCAGCAGCTAAGGACAACCAAAACGCGCATCGACTAGGCTCGATTGGTCTTGTGGTGGGTGCGACCGTTACTGCTGCTGCTAAAGCGTTAAATATCGATTTGGTTAGGGCAAATGCACCCATACTGGCCCCTGGATATGGTTCTCAAGGGGCCGAGGCAGCCGATATTCGCGCGGGTTTTGGTCAGGCCTGGCGAAATGTTCTCGTCAACTCATCGAGAGGGATCTTGAAATACGGGCCAAAGGTGTCAGATTTGCAGGCAGCTATTAGCTCCGCTCGCAAAGAGCTTATCGTGAAGTAGACTACTGTTCACTAGGGAATATAGGTCAATACACGGAGTAGTCACTCACCTTTCAAGGTGTGACTGTCCCTACCTGTTGTAGGTAGGGTTGGGCACGAAAGGCAATATCATATGGTCCTAAAAGATCTAACACCCGCCGAACGACAAGCTGCCCGGCAAAAAGCACTTGACGCCCGGACCGCACGAGCCAAGACTAAGACTGAATTTGCTGATGGCACACTAACCTTGGCGCAAGTATTTGAACGCGCTGATGCCGATGAAGCTGTTGCACGGATGCGTACTCTCGACCTGCTGACGGCGCTCAAAGGAATTGGAGAAATTCGAGCGCAAAATATCATGGAGCAGTGCGATATTTCACCCAATCGAAGGCTCCGCGGGCTAGGACATCGGCAGCGCTCTGCATTGATTGATCTGCTCGGCCGATAGAAAAACTAGCAAGAATGCTGTGGAGGAGACCGTCGTAGGCTACCATTTGAGGTAGCCTATCTATGGGCGATAACTGTCCTCCAAAACAACTAACCGAGGAGCATCTTGCCAGATCAGACGCCACCGGTCATTCCCGGCCCACGAGAATTGGCCCTACGTCCTGAACATGCTGGCAATAGACCTGCAGTAACAGTGTTAGCCGGCCCAACTGCGGTCGGCAAAGGCACCGTAAGTCAGTATATTCGTGAGCATTTTCCCCAAGTTTGGGTCTCGGTTTCCGCGACTACACGCAATCCACGTCCAGGTGAAGTCAATGGTGTGCATTACTCCTTTGTTAGCCACGCAGAGTTTTGCCAACTAATCTCCCAGGACAAGATGCTTGAATGGGCCGAGGTACACGGCCTGAATAAATATGGAACGCGTCGCGATACCGTTGAAGATGCGCTCGAGGCTGGTCGACATGTACTGCTAGAAATCGATTTGCAAGGCGCCAGGCAAGTCCGGCACACTATGCCAGAAGCAACATTTGTGTTTCTAGCTCCGCCCAGTTGGGAGGAACTAGTTCGAAGGCTCGTTGGACGTGGCACCGAAACCCAACACGAACAGCAACGCCGGTTAGAAACGGCTAGACTGGAACTTGCCGCAGAACCAGAATTTGACGCTGTAATAGTCAACGATACAGTTGAACAGGCTTCCGCTAGGCTAGTGGACGTCATGCAGTTATCCGCCCAAGGCTAGTTAGGGCATACGACAAATACATCCACGATCTCCGGTCGCCCCGGAGAAACCATTGGAGAATCAGTGACTGAACAACGCACCCAAGGTATCGTCAACCCACCACTAGACGAAATGCTAGAGAAAGTTGACTCTAAATACGCACTCGTATTGTTTGCCGCCCAACGTGCCCGGCAGATTAATGCTTATTACTCGCAGCTTCACGAAGGGCTTTTTGAATATGTCGGCCCACTGGTGGATACCGAGCTGAATGAAAAGCCTCTGTCAATCGCGATGCGCGAAGTTGACGCCGGTCTGCTGGAAATGAAACCGGTAGAAGAAGTTCAGGCGGCAGCAGCAGAGGAACTTGATGAGGATTTTCCAACCTTCGAGCTGCCAGCCAATGATGACGACCCGTTTGCGCTACCAGACGATACCACGGCAGAATCAACCGACGAATAAACGGTAGCACAGGGGACTTTATGCGGATAGTGTTAGGTGTTACAGGTGGCATTGCTGCTTATAAAGCCGCCTTGTTGTTAAGACTGATGTCCGAAGATGGACATGAAGTCCACGTCGTCCCCACTAAAGAGGCCCGGAACTTCGTCGGCCAAGCCACTTGGGAAGCACTTTCAGGTCGACCTGTTTACACTGACACTTTTGAAGCGGTTGATGAAGTTAACCATGTGCTGCAAGGACGCAAAGCCGATCTGATTCTTATTGCTCCGGCAACTGCCAATGCTCTGGCCAAAGCGGCGAACGGTCTGGCTGACGACCTAATCGGTAATATCTTGCTTACTGCCACGGTCCCGGTGGTCATGGCACCGGCAATGCATACTGAAATGTGGCAAAATGCTGCAACGCAGGCCAATGTGGAGACCCTGCGTTCCCGTGGTGTCCATATCATCGAACCAGCCGTGGGCCGGCTGACCGGTAGCGATACTGGTAGAGGTCGCCTGCCCGACCCGGAAAGTATTTGGGAACAGACTCAAGATATTATCCATCAGGCCCACCATGGCAGTTCGCTTCGAGGCAAAAGCGTTGTGGTGAGTGCTGGTGGAACGCGTGAGGCTCTTGACCCAGTCAGGTTTTTAGGCAACCGGTCGTCTGGAAAACAAGGTGTGGCCTTGGCTCAGGCTGCAGCACGAGCTGGTGCGCAGGTAACGCTTATTACCGGTTCCATGGATGTTGCTGCACCACGCCATGACCACATCACGGTGCTGTCTATTGAATCAACTCGGGAGCTATTGGATGCGGTGTTAGAACATTCTCGAGAAAAAGATGCATTAATCATGGCAGCCGCTGTCGCTGACTTTCGTCCAGCCTCTGTTACGGACGAAAAAATTAAAAAAGATGACGAACATACTGCACCAACAATCGTTTTGGAGCAGACAGAGGACGTCTTGCACACTGTGATACAACAGCGCACCGCAGGCGAAGACTTACCCGCATATGTAGTGGGTTTTGCCGCAGAAACTGGAGACGCTAATACTTCACCCTTGGAATACGGCCGCGCCAAGCTACAACGTAAGGGCTGCGAAATGTTGGTGGTCAATGAAGTTGGTGTCGGCAAGGTTTTTGGGCAAGACGAAAATGACGTAACCATTGTTTTTGCTGATGGTCGCGATGATCTTACCGTCCAAGGTACCAAAGATGTTGTGGCAGCGTGCATCGTCCAACAACTAGCTAACGTATTGAGCTGAAGTTTACGATCCATGTATCAAGGTGGGCCCATGGATAGTCAAACAGGTAAACTCTACTGATGTGACTGCTAAAAATACTTCTGCCATGTATGAGCCATACGCTGGAATCGGTGACGGTCAGCTTAGACTATTCACTTCTGAATCAGTGACTTCGGGCCACCCGGACAAAATATGCGACCAAATATCGGATGCGGTCCTTGATGCCATCATCGCCAAAGACTCCAACGCTAAGGTCGCCGTCGAAACTTTAGTTACCACAGGACTAGTACAGGTAGCCGGTGAAGTAACGACTTCGGCTTACGTGGAAATCCCAGAGATCGTACGCCAAACTATTTTAGATATCGGATATAATTCGTCGGCCAATGGTTTTGATGGCGCTACGTGCGGCGTCAATGTTTCAATTGGTCAGCAGTCCTCAGATATTCATGTCGGCGTCTCGACTTCTCTTGAAGCACGTGACGGTTCAGTTGATGAAATCGACAAACAAGGTGCCGGTGATCAAGGCCTAATGTTCGGTTACGCATCGAATGAAACACCGGCACTAATGCCTGCACCAATATATTTGGCACATCGGTTGTCGGAACGTTTAACTTCGGTGCGTCAACAGCCCAATACACCCATGCCCTATTTGCTACCTGACGGCAAAACCCAAGTCACCATCGGTTACGACGAGTATCACGTGCCCCAAAGTGTCGAAACTATTGTGGTGTCCACGCAGCATCTATCCGACGTTACCCAGTCTACGCTGCAAAAAGACCTCACTGAGCACGTGATCATTCCGGTGTTGGAAAACTTCGGGCTGGACTATTCTGCAGCAGATATTATTATCAATCCGTCTGGGCCATTTGTTATTGGCGGCCCGGTCGGTGATGCCGGTTTAACCGGCCGTAAAATTATCGTCGATACTTACGGCGGTATGGCCCGGCATGGTGGCGGAGCGTTTTCCGGAAAGGACCCTTCCAAAGTCGACCGTTCTGCGGCTTACGCAACGCGTTGGGTTGCTAAAAACCTTGTGGCAGCAGGCTTGGCAGATCGTGCTGAAGTACAAGTCGCCTATGCCATAGGCAAGGCCCGTCCGGTAGGTCTGTATGTTGATACCTTCGGAACTGAAAAAACCAGTCACCAAAATATCATTTCGGCCATCAATGAAGTATTCGATCTTCGGCCTGCAGCTATAGTTCGCAACCTGCAACTGTTACGACCTATCTATCAAGCAACTGCCGCAAATGGCCACTTTGGGCGGGAGCTTCCAGATTTTACCTGGGAACGTACCGATAAGGTAGACCAACTGCGTGCCGCGGTGGGTTGGTGACGTGTCCGATACAGATGCGCTCTTCGACCTTCCTACATCGCGTGCCAAATTACCACCCGCGCTCGATGGATGGCCGGACAGACCGGTGGCAAAAGTCCTCTTAGAATCGCCGGCACCACACTTAGATCGCCATTTTGACTACCTGGTCCCCAAAAGTCTAGATGCGGCTGCACAGCCCGGAGTACGGGTTAAAGTACGTTTTGGTCACCAGCAATTATTTGGCTGGCTCATCCGACGCACCAGTACCGTTGACACTGCTGCTCGGCTTACGCGGATTGGCAAGGTAGTTTCTGCAATGCCGGTTCTGGAGCCACGCGTATTGAGGCTCGCCGAGATTGTTGCAGAACACTATGCATCTATAACCTCCGACGTCCTGCGAGCTGCCATACCTCGACGGGTAGCCGGGGTCGAGCAGGAAATCGCCCAGCGGGTCGCGGACCACAATATCCCCGATGCGCCCACTATTGAACCACCCGTTGTAGAGCGTGCACCCGACAATACGGCTCCACAGTTCGGGTGGGAACTCATTGACGGCGCACAACAGTTATTTACATCTGGCCATAACGAACACTACGCCTTGACCCTGCCCTCAGCTCATGGAAGCTGGGAAGCAATGGACGTGCTGGCTGATGCAGCACAGCGCTTGGCTGCAGACCAACAAACTAGTTTGATAGTAGTGCCCGACCATAAACATCTATCGCGTTTGCAACGTCACCTAGAAAACCGCGTAGGCAAATGTAACTTCGCCCTACTCAGCGGAGAACAGGGCAATAGTGCCCGGTACCGTGCGTTTCTGACTATCCTCTCCGGTCAGCACCGTATCGTAATTGGCACCCGTTCAGCGATCTGGGCCCCGCTAGAACACCTTGACGTAATCATGGTTTGGGACCCCACCAGTGATCACTTAATCGAGCCCCGTAATCCATATTTTCATGTCCACACCGTGGCCCAGCTTCGCGCCACACAACACCAGGCTCGACTTGTTTTGGCCTCCACCTCGAGATCACTTGAAATTCAACAGCTCGTGGCCAACGGTCATCTGACTCAAATAGGTGTAGACCGTAACATACGTAACAAGCTTGCCCCACGCGTCGTCGCGACAGCTGATTCCTTCCACGCAGAGCGCGACCCGCTAGCACAAATGGCCCGCATACCACATCATGCCCACCAAGCAGCACGTGAAGCCCTTGACGGCAAACATGGTTATCCCGGACCAGTGCTAGTGCAAGTTGCACGTGCCGGGTTCATCCCCGGGTTGTTCTGTGCTCGCTGCCAAGAATCGGCTCGCTGCCGTCACTGCACAGGACCACTTAGTTATAGCGACCGGCTAGCAGTCCAACGACATGAAGCCACGTGCCGATGGTGTGGAATCAAGGAGCGTCACTTTAGTTGCCCGCACTGTGGGTCTAACCAGCTACGCGCCGGTGCACGAGGAGTACATCGCACCGCAGATGAACTCGGCCGTGCTTTTCCTATGACACCGGTCATGTCGTCGTCAGCCGACCATATATTGGTGAAGGTGGAGGATCGCCCGGCGCTGGTCATTGCCACGCCTGGAGCCGAACCTGTAGCGCCTAAAGGTTATGCTGCCGCGCTGTTGCTTGATGGCGATGCACAGCTTCAGCGTGAAGGTCTCAATGTGCCTGAAACAGTGCTAGGCCACTGGATGCGCGCCGCCACCTTGGTCAGACCAGCGACCGATGGGGGAGTCGTGGTAGTTACGGCAGAATATGACGACGCGGTGGCCTCTCTGGTCCAAATGAACCCCATTGCTTGGGCTAACCGCCAGCTCACTCAGCGCCAGCAGTTAGGTTTACCTCCTGCCGTTCGCGTCGCTGAACTTTTAGGTCCACTAACCGAAGTGCAACGCATGATCCGCAACGCATCGTTGCCTTACCATGCTGACGAATCACCATGGATTGGACCGGTGGCTGTCGATGAACACTCCCACCGTGCGCTACTATTTTTCCCAGATCATGTGGCTACAGACGTGGTGTCAACTTTAAAAACCACGCGTGCCCAGTTGTCGGCCCGCGGTGATTCGACTGCGGTACGCCTGAGAATTGATCCGACTGATGTGCTCTAGAGTCGCCAACTGATCAGTGCCGCAGCGGCAGCCGAGCGCTCATAATGTAATAAGTGCCCAGTACGTTGCAGCACATATGATTCGACATCAGGATTTACCTCTGCAAGTACTTGGGCCAACGCCTTGAGATCTGCTGGGGGGGACAACTGATCCTGGGCCCCACCAATAAGAGTAGTTGGCAAGGTTAAAGTATCAGCAACATCACTGACCGTACTCTCGATGGAGGCCCTATAGGCCTCGAGCAGAGCTTCAGGCGAATCGAACGAGGAGAAATACGCCTGGTGTTGATCGTGAGTGTAGGCCAACACCCGAAGGTCGTCAGTTTCGGTCAAAAATGCACCGGTGGCCCAAATAATGAATCGATTTGCCAGTAATCTGCGTCCCAAAGCTAACGGCAACCCAGCACAAAATCGGTAAAATCTATCGGTTATTATCGTTGCTGCACGATCAATTGGGGTCTGAGCCGCAAGCGCTGGTTTAACAATGGGATTGAGTAACACCAGCTGTCGGTAACGGACCGAGCGCTGTGCCACGGCATAGGAAGCGATGACAGAGCCGAACGAATGTCCCAGTATGGAAGGA
>Ga0079226_10000362_pt1 | contig 31538 bp, 30 predicted proteins | sample Poulit2014_FD_76345 | JGI IMG/M metagenome (GOLD analysis project Ga0079226, IMG submission 76345) | Agricultural soil microbial communities from Georgia to study Nitrogen management - Poultry litter 2014 | ecosystem: Environmental > Terrestrial > Soil > Agricultural land | place: USA: Georgia...
AGGTGACGTGAGCCCGGCGGGCTTGCCCCCCGAAGATGGCCCGTAAAAACGTAGCGTTATCTACTTGCATGGCGCTCTCCGGCTAAACTAGCTCAGCAAATCTTTCGCCGAGAGAGGCCATCAGATTTTCATCAAGGTTGCTGATGGTTTTTATCTCTCGAAACAGGGCAACTTTTTGTTTTTCGGTGAGGTCGTACACCTCGTTCACTCGCAAGGCCATTCGAGCGGATAACGGGGCGCCTTTACACACGCGGTGTAGGTATCCTTGGTCGTGTCCTAGTCGCTTGGCAGCAACTCGATACGAGTCCCCACTGGCCTCAATTATTTTCTGTAATGCGGTCATCTTGCTCTCCTGATTAAAGGGGCCCGTGAAATCGGACCCCCTACTCTACTCTCCCGTTGCTCGCCGGTCAATGCCCTTCAGATTTTCCGGCGATCTCTTCCTGCGTGAGACGAGTGCACTTCCCGCATCGGGCATCGGGCGCCAACCAATGGACTTCTTTGTCACACCCGTAACACTTCCTCGTGGCGGGCACCCCTCTCCGGATATGGCTCCCCATCAACTGCAAGTAGACGTCGAGTCCCAGCGAGCACCCACGAACCCGGTCTTTTTCTTCGGACCAGAACTCTGAGAATTTCAAGAGGAACTCTTCCTTCTCCGCCTCCTCTGCGTCGGCAAGCGCTTTTCTCTCTGCTTCTTTAACCACGTGCTCTAGTAGGTGAAGAGACACCGCTTCCTCTACTCCTTTCCGGTGGTGGTCCACCCCCGAAGTAGACAGCACCACTATAGGGCCTCCCCATTTGCTAAAGAAACTGAAAGGGAGGAGCTCTTCCCCGTCGATTATCAGGGCCTTCCGCGCCCTTCCCAGTTGGGCGTTGATGGGTTGCGCTCGGAGCCAACTTTCTCTCCGGCCTTCGTCCACCAGCCATCTGCTGCTGTGAACTGTGCACAGTCCTGTCGGGTTCTCGAACTCTCCGGCGAGGAAGAGAAACCGGCGGACCACTTCCGTTGCTCTTCGATATTCCCCGAACGTACTCCCATGCTCGACGTACAGGACTGCGGTTTCCTTCGTTTCGTACGCTCTTTTTAGGAAGGCTCGGAGGACTCCATTTTTCACGGACCCTTTGGTAATCACGGCTTTAGTTATCATTGGTTTTCTCCTTGCAAGTAATCTCATCAGTGACACCCCAGCGTCGCGCGCACGTAACGCAGTAAACCTCATCGCCTTCCTCGACGTGACGGCACGTCGGGCCTCCTAGGCTCTGCTTGCGTATGAACTCTATGTACCCCTGCGGCAAGCGGGTGGACGCGCGGAACACCGTGCCATAATTGCCGTCGTACCCCACCCGTACCCGTACCGCGCTTTGGATCTTCAGATTGATGCGGGCGGCGAGGAAGGCAGAGGCCTCCATCACTGCGTCTTCTATCTTCCGGAAGGACCCGATGGAATGCCACCGGTCGCTTCCTAGCTCGGCCCACTGCATGATCACTTTAACCATCTCAGTTCTCCTTCTTCACCCGCGCGGTGCACGTCACTTTTGTCAGATTGCCCTTGCGGTCGTGGAATGTTTCGGTGACCGCTCCGTTCGCATCGAGGCAAACCCTCGCGACTCGGATGGCGTCGCTTCTCTCGGCGGCTGGGAGCTCAGAATTTCCCTTCCCAGTCTCTGTAGTCATAACGCCCGCCCATGCTTCTTCCAATAGGCCTACCTTGTCGCGGATGCCACCCGCGAGGGCGACCCCGATTGCTATCGAGGCCACGGCTATAAAAATAAACCCTATCAATGCTCTCATCCTTCTTCTCCTACTACCCGTGGCCCGTGCTCATCGAACGCGGGATCAAGGTAGGTCTGTGCCTCTAGGCACCGTTCGTCCACTAGGGTCTGAGCGTCTTCTTTTGTGGGGGCGAGAAGCACTTCTCCCTCGGTGAAATCTGGGTACCAGCTCGCTGCCTTCTCGGGCTTCCCTGCCGTGACCTTGAATGTTCTCAAAACATTCCGTTCGATAGTGATCAGCGCCCGCCAGTCAGGAGTCCCTAGGCTTTTGGCCTTCTCATAGTCCACCGCTCGAACGTCCCACCCGTTCCGGCGCGCCCGATTCGATTCCACGATAGCCTTGTTCGCGACCTCGTAGCGCGTCGCGCCCGTCAAGATTATGGTTGCTTCTTTCATTACGCCCATGGCCAGTCCCTCATCTCTCTTGCTACTGTGGGGTTTACGCGGCGGCCTTGCCTCCGCAGTGTCTGTGTGTATTTTTTCGATGCCGGATCCGCCCACATGTTATATGCCACTTGCTGGATCAGCGCATAGGTCACCGATGCAATGCTGCAGCGCTGGAACCGTGGGTCATCCTTCGTTGCGATCGCGGACATTTGCAGATTCACCGCGCTTGGTCTTCCGTTCGGGGTCAAAAACCCCACGGACACCTCGATCATCGGGCCCTCCACGTCGAACGCCTTGCTTCCTCGATCCAAGTGCGGCATGGTCGCGCCCTCCGGTACCAGTCCGCCGCGATCCACTACTCTGAACTCAGGGGCTTGGGCAAACGTGGGCATCAGGTGAGGCTTGGCGTGCAGCGGGGCCTCCCCATATTCCCAAGAGCCGGTGTTGGCGTCGTACGCTATCCGGCGACACGACTTGAGGGTGTATCCCCCTTCAAACTCCTCCACATACCACCCGAAAAATGAAAACACTTCGTTGATTATGCGCGCGTTCTCTTCCCGCATTTCCTCATCCACGCCTACTCCGGCATGAACGTGAACTCCATTCTTCCGCATGATGATCTCACCGTACGATCTCAGCTGAACGTCGCCGTCGATGTTGGCAACGATCAGCGGCCCGCGAACGAGGGTGTCCCCGTCCACAAACGCCAGCGCGATCTTCCGCAGTACGCGGGCGTTGACTCTTCCCGTTTCAGTGGACTGTGCATTCATTGGTCTCTCCTTCGCCTAACTCTTCTCGTAATTCTCCGATCGCGATCGCTTCCCCGCGAATGTCCACGCGGGTCTCACTCACGTCGATCTCTAGCTGTTCCTCGATTCCTGAAATTACTCTCAACAGCGCGACGGTCATCGAGAACCCCGCGTATGTTGTGTGGTCCACTTTTGCCGTGAGCTCCTCGACCCGCTTCGCCAGCGCGGTCTCGCGCTTCTCTGCCTCGCCTTCCGCCGCGCGCCATGCTGCCTTTGCTGCGGTGTACATCAGGCGCGTATCCTGTGATGCTGGGAATTTGGCAAAGTATTCCTCTGCCCACTTATCGAAATTCATTGTTATGTCTCCACTTATTCTTGCTGCGGGCCGCCACTATGTGGCACCTTGACCTCCTTGTCAACGTCCTTCAGTGACTACCCAGTCACCATTAAGAAAACCATGGTCAGTGCGACCGCGACCAACGCCGCAGTGCTTGCCCATAGGCCTCGCTTCAATGACCGCGCGAGCTGCCGGCTCTCTTCCTCCAAAATCCCAGCGGCCCAATCGAGGTCACCAAGGGTGGGGGTGTAGTCCTTGCGTGCGTTCGCCGCCATTCTCAGATAGTCCCGAACGCCGTCGTCGAACTGTTTTGAGCTCTCACTATCGTGCCCCATGCCTCCCAACAAGGACTCAAGTCGATCGGCCTCAGCGCGCCGGTGAGATGCGCTTGCGAGCACGATAACCGCGTGCGCGATCCCCCGTTCGTAGTCTAACTTTCTGCCCTTCCTAGTTATGTTTTTCATCAGGTTTTTCTCCTTATTTTTGATTAAAAAATAGCCTAGAATCCCTCGGGTGCCTCGTCGAATCCTAGCTTTTGCACAGCCCACGTGGTCACCTCTCGGGTATCCATCGCCGTGCTTGGCCCAAAGGAATCAGCACAGATACAGAACTCAGGGGAATGCGGGCCCTTGTTCACCCAAAACTGGCCATATATCACGGGGACCCAAGCCCTGTTTTTGTCGTCATAGCGTACGGTCAGCACCGTGCCTATTTTGGGTAGCCGGCGCACGGGGATCATTTCATTCAACGCCAAGGCCGCCGCCGCTTCTTTTACGTCGGCCTCCTTGGTGCTCGCCGTGTAGTGGTCCGGCAGTATCCGCGTCACCTCGACACCGCCGTACCATGATGGGGGACCTTCCCCCGCCCATGAAAACCTAGCTATCCAAGCATCGCCCGCACGTTCCGTGCGCACCTCCACACCATGGAATGCCGCCGCCTCCAACGCGGTAAGCCCGCTGAGCTTTGCGTGTTCCTTCGATCCGAACCTTAGCGTTTTTTCGTTTAATAGCATCATAGCCTTTCACCTCTTAGTCTAAATATCGCGGACCCGCCCACAGAATGGTAAATAATATCCGCGCCCAATAGACTCGCGCCTTCCGAACGCAGCCGTTCCACGTGCGATGCCGCTTGCGATATTAGTGAACCTAGGCTTTCGCCTTCGATTGCTTTTTGTTGCCCTAGTGCGGGCCCCTCAGGGCCCACGGGCGTAATGATGGCTAGCATATCGTTCCCCTTACTCGCCGTTTTCTTTTGGTGCCAGTTGGCGTGCTACTTGCCCGCGTACCGGCACCGCTTCAAAGTGAATTGAACAGCAGTATTCTGTTACGTCGTCCAATAGTGTTTGGAGGCCGGCAAGGTCCAACGGCGCGTGAATTACTTTGCCCGCGCCATCGGCCAGCGCGTCGGCCAGCGTGTCATAGTTGCTAGTGTTATAAATGATGAAAGTATTCATAGCCTTATCCTTAATTAAATGTAGGTGTTTTCGGGTGCGCTAAGGTCCCGCGCAAAACCGATGGCCAGCGGGTTGCGCTTGGTTGCCATGGCTTCGTTGAAGTACAGGGCGAAGCCGGACCACCCGAACACCGCCGCGCGTCGTGTCGCCTCAGTGCGCGCTTGTGTCACGGGCTTTCGACCGTCGACCCGCAGAACGTGGGCAACGTCGCCGCGTTCCCATCGCCCGTTGTTATATTCCAGCGGCCACACAACATACGCGCGGGCGCCGCGTGAGGGTCTGAAGGTGCTTACTGTTTTCATGGTCTTACCTCTTATGGTTGTTTGCTTACTGCAGCGCGCTCAGGGGAACGCGCTGAGGTAAACATTACACCGGTACCAAGTTGGGGTATTCGTCTTTATAGAACGCCCTCACCGCCTTCAATGCCGCTTCTTCTGGTAGGCGCTCCATGGCCTCAAGGTGTATGCGCTCCACCGCTTTGCTGGTGAGGCGCTTGGGAACGTCGCCGCCCAGCGCGACGCTTTGCGCAAGGTCCTCGCCCACAGCATGGCGGTGGGTTTCGTGCCCGCCTTCAGCGTCCACCACATGGTATGCGGTGACCGTGTGGCGCATGAATGACCCGCTATGGTGTTTCGAGGTGCGAGCGGTGAGCACTAGCACCGCACGGTCACCGCCTTCTTGTTTGAATTTTAAGGTGCTCTCGGCGCTCCAAGGGCTTGTGGGCGTGGAGCGTCGAATGCGAGTTATATACTTGCTCATGGTGTTACTCCTGTTGGTTTAATGGCTTGAATGAGAACGTGTCGCCGTACGTGTCTGCGAGTGTTACGCGAACTTCTATGACCGTCTCGAACGGTGTCCCTTCAAACAATGGCTCGCCCTTGCGAACGGTCATAGCGTTATGGCTTACACCGGTGAGGCCCTTAACCAACGCGTTGATTCTACTGGCCGTGGTGCGCGTGGGGTACCCCGCGTGCCATACCCTCAGGGCGCCGCGATGCTTGTCGCCCCGCCAAGTTACGTACTCTGCGATAAGGTGACCGAATAGCCTTACCGATGCCACGCCGTTGGCGTGGGTGACTTCAGTGTTCCCTAGGTTTGCGTCATGGCCACCTAGCACCGCGCCAATTGCCTTCTGCTCGATCTTATTCATGATCTTATTCCTTTTGGTTTTCGTTGAACGTGAGCCCACTATGGGGCCCGTTGACTTGGTTGTCAACACTTTTTTGCATTATAGCTCACGGTACGCTTGTCAGTGCCCGTTGCGTTCGGGAACTCTAAGATGTATTCCCCCATGTTTTCGTCAAAAATGTTAGCCGCTGCGCTGCGCTGCAATTTAAGATCCTGTGAAGTCATTCGAATTACTTCAATTATACTTGGCGCCTCAACATAGTATGCCGCGCGGGGCATTGGCCATTGCTTGCCGTGCACGGGGTTGAAGGAACACGGCGTAACACGGAACACGCGCGGGCGGCCAAGCGTGATCGTTTCGCCCAAAAGGTCGGGGAATCCATTATAACTACTGGTGGCTTGCACCAATTCCAAGATGCTTTGCCCTTTGCTGAGCTGCGGTAGCACCGTGTGGTTAATCCATGCCGTGATCTTATACTTTGCTTCTGCGACGCCCACGGCCTCTTTGAATTTTAGCCAAAATAGGCGCTTGCTTACTCTTCCCGTTGGGGTTGCGATGGTGGCCACGATGGTAAACGCGCCGGCGGCACCTAGGTACGGATTGCTTTTGTTGAACAGAGCGCTTTCACGGCGTGAAACGATAGTTAGTGTTTTCATGATCTTATTCCTTTTGGTTTTCGTTGAACGTGGGCCCACTATGGGGCCCGTTGACTTGGTTGTCAACACTTATTTTACTACCGGATAAAAAACTCTAAGTTGAACGTGCCCCACTTGTGAGCTTTCGGGCCCACCAATGCACCGCGCTTGCCGTTGTACGCCGCGACCGCTTCTTGCTCGCACAGCACGCTTAAACGCATTAGCACGGCGTCGGTAGGCATTGTGTCTACTCTCACTACCAAGGTGGGCTCGGTGGCGCTGTGTTCTATCTTAAATGCGCGGGCGGGGTGCTTTACTTTATTAAGCGCGGATAACACGCGGCCTATGCTTATGGTGCCGCCGGCGGGGCGAGCTAGGCCTACATTTATTGTTGCCATGATCTTAATCCTTATGGTTTTCGTTGAATGTGGGCCCACTATAAGGCCCGTTGACTTGGTTGTCAACATGTTACGCGAATCCATGTAAGTAATAGGCATTACACGGGAACGGGGCACAGATCCGTGCAAATGTGGCCACGTTTTTCACCGTGTGGCCAGCCGGTGGCCAGAGTTTTGGCTTGGCTCAATTCTGAGTCACGGAATAAACTTAACAAGATCAAAGGCTTAGGTGCTATAGGGAAAGGCTATCGGTTTTCGTGACCACAGGTTGGCCACAAGTCTGACCGGCTGAGAGCCTGATTATACGGGGCGTTGGAGCAATAGTCAGTTAGATTAGTAGTAATATTATAGTAATAGTATATTTGTTTATATGTATGTATGTATGCAAATGCCCAGAAACCTTGCGAGCCGGAAAATGACCTGAGCCGTGCCACCTTTTTGGTGAGGCCGCATGTACTGGGCTTCTTAGCCGGTCAGACCTGTGGCCAACCCGTGGCCAAGTGTGACCACAGTCTGACCACTGACCACAGAACACGAACACGGGAACGAGTTTGCACGGTTACGCGACACGGGAACGTGTAAACCCAGATCCGTGACACGGGAACGTGTAGGGCCTAGGTACATAAACACGGGAACGTGTAAGGCCGCGAACGATAGGACAACGCGTCGCATTCGGTGGGGGAAGCGACGGCGCAAGGAACGTAAGCCATGGATTCATAAGGGGATATGGACGGCCCACGGCCCCCTCGGCCCACGTATAATGCGGGGCACGGGGCACGGGGCCACCAAGCGCGCGGGCCTAAGTCCTTGATTCTGCTGGGCTTTTGCCACCGGTTCTGGGGGCGCCGAGAGGCCGCCGTGGGATGAACCGGCGATTCCGCTGGGGGTTTCAGAAACGGCGCGGGGGGACCGGGGGCCGTAGGTTCGAGGGGGGCCTAGGGAGGAGGGGTAGCCCTATACAATTTTCCCCAGAACCCAAAATCAGTTGTGCCACACCCCTCAACGAGCCAAGCCCTTGTGTACCCCTGAACGTGTGAGCAAACTGAGAATCGTCCCCAAAAATTTCTCGGCATCAAAAATATTTCGGATACCCAGAAACGTGCTATACTCGCGGAAATCTAACTACACACTTTGGTGAGAACAGCTGTGAGCGTTAAAGATTACGTATCAATCCCCGAGCTCCGGAACCTGAACATTGGGCAGGCGGCGTTCGTGATCGAGTACACCAAGGACTTCAACCCCGGGCTGGCTGCGGAACGGTGTGGCCTAGACGTGGCACATGGGCAGCGGCTGGTGGGGCAGGTGGACGTCAAGCGGGCCATCAACTTGGTACTGCAACGTCGGATGGCGACGTCGGACATTACGGCCGAGTGGTTGCTGTACGAGATGGTGGACAACCATAAGCTGGCACGGCAGGCGGGCAACCTATCGGCGAGCAACAAGGCGTTGGAGTTGATCGGCAAGATGGCCGTGGTCGACGCCTTCGCGGCGGACAAGATCGAGCTGAAAGTAGGCGAGGAACTCGCGGAGAGGCTGATCCGAGGCCGGGAGCGGGCGAGGCTCAGGAACTCAGGCGCGGTGATCGAGGCGGAGTTTGAAGAGGAAGAGTCCGAGACCGAGATTACTTTTTTGTGAGGCGAAAGAATGGAACCTAAGGACCTAGAAGAGATCGAACAGGAGCTGCAGCGTCGGTGCGCCATGTACTATGACGACCCCGTGGCGTGGGCGTACTGGGCGTTTGACTGGGGGCACGGCGAGCTGGCGGGCATTGACGGGCTGGATCCGTGGCAAGAGGAAGAACTCCGAGCACTGGGCGAGGCGATCAAGGACCGGGCGTTCAACGGCGTAGACCCCGTGGTGCCGATTCGATCTGCGGTGTCTTCGGGGCACGGGATCGGGAAGTCGGCGCTGGTGGCGATCGTGATCTTGTACATCATGTCCACGCGTCCCCACGCCAAGGGCACGGTGACGGCGAACACCGGGGACCAGTTGCGGACCAAGACATGGGGTGAATTGGCGAAGTGGAAGAACCGGTGCCTCGTGGGGCATTGGTTTGAGTTGAACTCAGGTAAGGGGTCCTTGAGCTTGTACCACCCCGCGTACAGTGAGACGTGGCGGGTGGATGCGGTGACTTGTCGAGAAGAGAACTCGGAAGCCTTCGCAGGGCAGCACAACATGAACTCCACCTCGTTCTATATTTTTGACGAGGCGTCGGCGGTGCCGGACGTGATCTGGGAAGTTGCCGAAGGGGGCCTGACGGATGGTGAGCCCATGTTCTTTGCGTTCGGGAACCCGACGCGGAACACGGGGGAGTTTAAGAAAAAGTTTGGCGATTCCCGCTGGCGGACGAAACAGGTCGACAGCCGGACTGTGCGGTGGACCAACAAGGTCTTGTTGCAGGAATGGGCGGACGTCCACGGTGAGGACAGTGACTTCTTCCGGGTACGTGTTCGGGGAGTATTCCCGAGAGCGTCGGACATGCAATACTTCCCCACCGATGTGGTGGTGGCCGCGAGGACGCGGCCGGTGGCCCGGAGTCTCCGGGGGGAGCCGATCATCTGCGGCCTTGACTACGCACGCGGTGGGTCGGATAAGTGCGTCATCCAATTCCGACGAGGAAGGGATGCGAGGACTTTCGACCGATATGAGATCCCCGCAGAGAAGAGCCGGGACTCGATGAAGGTGGCTGCGCTGGTTGCTACCGCGCTGGACCGACACCGGCCGGACATTAGCTTTGGGGACGTGGGCTCGATGGGAGGGCCGATCAATGACCGCCTGAGGCAGTTGGGATACAACGTGGTGGATGTCGGATTCGGCCACCGAGCCGAAGAGGACTCTAAATACGCGGACCGCACGGCGGAGATGAGCGCTCGACTGTTGGAGTGGCTTCAGTCAGGGGGTGCGATGCCTGACGTCGAGGAGCTGGAAGAGGACCTCACAAACAGAGAGTTTACTTTCGACAGCAAGGACCGTCTGCTGATGGAAAGCAAGAAGCAAATGAAGGCGAGGATCGGGCGTTCCCCTGACGACATGGACGCGCTGCTACTGACGTTCGCGTCCAGAACGGCCGTGAACCTATTGAAACTGAACGCGGAGGAGGAGGAAGACCTCTTCCCTACTGCGGGGAAACCTGCTAAAGTCACGCGATATGAGCCTTTCTGATTGAGGAAGAATAAATGTGTACACCTAAGCCCAGCGTAGAAGTGCCAGAACCACCCCCGCTCCCACCTGAGGCACCTCGATTGCCTGACCAGACGCCCATTCAAGGGCAGAGACGGGAAGCCATGGGGACTCTATTAACTGGCCCTGTGGGTGGTGCGGCATCTAGAACCTTGCTAGGAAGCGCGCGATGAAGCGACACGATGTGGACTTGAGAAAACTAGAGAGAAGAGTGGTCTCCCTTGAGAAGGGCAGAGACACGTACCTCTCTACGTGGAAGGATCTCACCGAGAACTTCCTAGTCCACCGTGGAAGATATGATCTCGGCGACGTCAACGACGGCAAGCGACGAGACAATAAGATATTTAACAACACCCCGATTCTAGCACTGCGAGTTTTGACAGCGGGGCTAATGTCAGGGATCACCTCTCCCGCCCGGGAGTGGTTCCGCCTCTCCTCAGGGGACGTGGAGATGGACAAAGAGGCCGAGGTACAGCAGTGGCTGTTCACGTGCACCCAGATCATGTACCGGGTGTTCTCGATCTCTAACCTCTACAACAGCCTTCAGACAGCCTACGGTGAGCTAGGCAACTTCGGGACGTGCGCGATGGGCGTCTTCGAGGACGACGAGAACTTCATTCGATTCGAGACGCAGACAGCAGGGCAGTACGCCCTAGGCGAAGGCAAGCGAGAGCTGCCCGAGGCATTCTGCCTGCGAAGAAAGAAGTCGGTGGCTTCCTTGGTGAAAGACTATGGGCTTGAGAACTGCCCTCAGACGGTCAAGAACCTATGGAAGAACGGCGGCGAAAACGACATGGTGGAAGTGCTCTACTTAGTAGAACCCAACGACGACCGGAACGACGAGAGCCCCTTCTCATGGGACTTCCCCTTCCGTGCGGTCACGTGGGTCGCAGGGGCGTCGAAGAGAGACGGCGCGCTGCGAGTGTCAGGCCACCAGACTTTCCCCTTCCTTACCCCTCGGTGGGAGTTATCCCCCGGGGACTTATACGGCACGAACTCCCCGGGCCTCACGGCCTTGGGGGATGCCAAAGGATTGCAAGTAGCAGAGCGAGACATCTTGGTCGCAACCGACCGACTCGCGGACCCGAGCTACGTTGCCTCCACGGCCTTGCGCAGACAGCTAGGGGACAACGCTCCCGAGCCGGGGAGAATTTACTACGCGGAGAACCCCAAAGAGGACCTGTCCCCGCTCTTGCCAAATTACAACCCCTCACTTCAGCACATGGAAAACTCAGTCGCCAGATCGGAGCACAGAATCCGAGAGGCGTTTTACGTTGACCTGTTCCGAGCGATGGACGCAATCGGAGAACGATCCGGTGTGACCGCACGAGAGGTGGTGGAGAGACACGAAGAGAAGCTGCTGCAGATCGGCCCTGTGCTAGAGAGAGTGCACAACGAGCTGCTAGACCCGCTGATCTCTCGAAGCTTTGAGATCATGCAGAGACAAGGCCTGCTGCCCGACGCACCTGAAATGCTGCAAGGGCAAGAGTTGCGGGTCGAGTATGTCTCTGCTCTGGCCCAAGCCCAACGCATGGTGGGCCTGCGGAACATCGAACGCATGGTCGGGTTCGCAGGGCAAATCGCCCAGTTCGACCCCTCGGTCATTCATTACATCGACGGACCCAGAGTCCTCCGGGAGTACGGAAAGATTTCCGGTGCGGACCCAGATCTTCTGCGAGCGGAGGAGGAAGTGCAAGAGATTCTCGAAGCGCAGCGTGAGGAAGCGCAGCGACAAGAGATGGCGGAGCACGGAGCCCAAAGCGCCAAAGACTTGGCCTCGGCGGCGAAGATGGCCAGCGAGACGGAGACGGGGGGGTCTGAAGGAAGCATGTTGTCCCGCGCAATGCAGGCGGGCGGGGTAGGTTTGTAATGTCAAGGACCATGAACGAGATCGTGCGAGACCTGATGAGGACTGCCTTAGGCAGAGAGTTCGTGAGGGCGCTGGCGGAAGTCTGCGGCACTCACACCGAAACATTTACAAAATGCGAGCGTAGTGATACATTCGCGAGAGGGAGAAAGTCCGTGGGCGTCGCGATTGAGACGATGGCCCGAGAAGAGAACTTCGACCTCTACATCCTGTCCCTGAAAGAAGAGAGGGACGAGAACGCAAACGCAGCGAAAGGTGATAGATATGAAAGTTTCTGAGAACACTTGGGAAGACCCCTACCTCTTCGAGGAAGAAGAAGAGGAAGAGGAAGTTGACGACGGCGACGGCGGCGATGGCGGCGATGGCGGCGATGGCGGCGATGGCGGCGAAGGCGATGGCGGCGATGGCGATGGCGGCGATGGCGGCGATGGCGGCGAAGGCGAGGGCGGCGATGGCGGCGATGGCGAAGGCGAAGCTGCGACCCTAGAAAACATCACCCTCCCTGAGAACTTAGAGATCTCGGAAGAGGACTGGAACGCAGTGTCTGAAGTATTCAAAGGAGCAGGCACCACCCTCACAAAAGATGTTGCTCAAAAATTAGTAGACTTGGAGGCGAGTCGACTAGAACGATTCTCCTCCGAGCAGGCGAAGGCGCACGAAGAACGAGTGAAGTCGTGGGCGGAAGACACCAAGAAAGACAAAGAGATAGGCGGGGCGAAGTTTGATGAGAACTTGGCGGCCGCCGAACAGGCAGTAAAAGCTCTAGCAACACCGGAGCTTAAGGAGCTGCTGGACAATACCGGGCTGGGCAACCACCCCGAGATGGTCCGGCTGTTCGTGAAACTCTCGCCCCTAGTTCGAGAGGATCAAGGCCTCAGCACAGGAGGAACACGCGGGGGTGAAAGCAAGTCTCGTGCAGACCTTCTGTACGGAGACACCACCAAATAGGTCATCAAGAGACCTAAAGACGGAGAAGAAACATGGCCATTATTGGACATAGATTCCCAGACCTACTGGACCTGTACAAGTCGACTGACGGGGGCGGAGAGTGGCAAGCGATTATGGAAATGCTAGCCCAAGAAGCTCCTGAACTCAGCGATGCGTTATGGATCGAATGTAACCAAGGGAAAACTCATTTAACCACGGTGCGTACCGGTCTGCCCGAAGTAGCATGGGGTCGACTGTACAAGGGCATCCCGAACAGCAAATCAAGCCGAGCTCAGGTAACTGACGCGACTGGTTTCTGTGAAGGCCGCTCTACCGTAGATGCTCGACTGATTGACGAGTTGTCTGACGGCAAAGGTCCTCAGCTCCGATTGTCAGAGGCCGAAGGCTTCTTGCAGTCCATGAGTCAAGAGATCAGCGGTAAGATTTTCTACGGTAACGACGTCGAAAATCCAGACCAGTTCATGGGTTTGGCGCCTCGATTCTCGGACCTGAACGCGCCGAACGGCAGTCAGATTGTGGACGCCGGTGGTACCAACGACACCAACACGTCGATCTGGTTCACCACATGGGGTGACAATCAGACCTCCCTGATCTATCCGAAAGGTACCCGAGCGGGCTTGATCCGCGAAGACCACGGCAAGCAGCGAGTAGAAGATGCAGAAGGCAACGCCTACTACGCGTACGAAGAAACTTTCCGCCAGCACATCGGTGTGTCGGTCCGCGACTGGCGCTATAACGCGCGTATCGCGAACATCGACATCGACGACGTGAAGGCTGGTACCGTTGACCTGTACGGCTTGATGCGCAAGGCCTACTACCGCTTGCAGAACCGACGCAACCAGAGCGGCAACATCAACATCTACTTGAACCGTGACATGCTGGAAGCGCTGGACGCTTTGGCGACCAACTCGGGTAACAGCGACAACTTTGTGCGATTAACTCGCAAGGAAGTTGAAGGCGAAGAGATCCTGACCTACCGTGGCATCCCGCTGCGCGAGACGGATGCGCTGATCAACACCGAGGAGACCGTGGCCTAAGCCACGATTTCCTCCCATTTAGGAGAAAAACGATGATTTTATCTCAAGAGTCTCTGTTCAGCGATGCGCAAGAACTGTCCTCCGGCTCGACTACCTCAACGAACATTATTCGTTTAGTGAAGCGAGCCCAGCCAGTTCTCTCTGCAGCTCCGTTCTTCGGCGACATCGGCAAAGGAAACCCTGTACCTTTACTGGTGCAGGTGGTGGAAGACTTCTCAGGTACAGGCGACCTGACAGTCAACATCGAAACCGGAAGCTCTGATGCACTGGGCACTGTGGTAGCATCCGTGACCATTCCCGAAGCGGATTTGGTGGCAGGCTATCGAAGCGCGATTCAGTTCCTCCCTGAAGGCATTACCGAAGAGTACCTAGGCTTGACCTATACGACCGATAACGAAGGGAAGGTAACCGCAGGCATCGTAGGCGGACGTCAGACGAACGGCTCCGGCTTCTAGTACAGGGGGCGAGAGCTCCCTTTGCCTTTACTTCAAGGAGAAGACTGATGGCACGTTACGTAGTTAAACCCGGGCACAAGGCGTTCATCGACGGCGCATTGCGATCTGAAGGGTATGAGTTTGTCCGTGAGAAAGCGTACAAAAAAGTACCTGAGCATTTAGGCGTGGTGACTGCCAAGCCCAAGGCGAAAGCCCCTAAAGCGAAAGCCCCTAAGGCTGACGCAGGAAAAGCAGGTGCCCCTGTGAACTTCATGAGCGACGATGACGAAACTCAAGACATCGCGACCTCAGGCAAGACGGTGCAACTGTAATGAGCAAGATCGAGATCTGGAACTTGGCGCTCGGGCATCTGAGAGCGGGCTCAATCCAGTCGGAACTAGAGCGGTCCGCCGCGCGGGAGTATTGCGAGCTGTACTATCCAGCTTGCAAGAGCTCTCTGCTATCGGAAGGACCATGGGGTTTTGCTACGACGAAAGTCGCACTAGCCTCTCGCTCTGAAGTCCCGGCAGGATGGCCCAACGCTTTCGTGCTGCCCGAAGGCCATCTCCGGATCTGGTCTGTTCACCCTCACCATGGGGGAGCATTTGACAGCGACCGGGGGAACCACTTCGAGTTGAGGTACAACGTCAGTGAAGGGACCACCGATCTTGTCACAGAGATCCCCAACCCAGTAGCAAGAATCACGATGTTGGTGAGCGACGAAGTCCTCCCCCAACACATTGTGATTGCATTATCCCATCTTCTTGCGGCAAACTTATCCGTACCATTAGCCGGTGCAGCCGCAGGGACTAGATTCCAAAAAGAGCAAATGGAGTGGTACGAGAGAGCTCTCGCAGCCGCTCACGCGATTGACTCCACAGATAAGCGGCTGCCCCAAAGCGAGAGTAGATATGTTCTTGCGAGGAGATAAAAATGCCCGACGTCATTCGCAACAATTTCACGAGCGGAGAACTTGACCCCTCGCTCCACCACAGGCCTGAGCTAGAGCAGTATCAATCCGGCGCAAGGCTCCTGACGAACTTCATCGTAAAGCCCCAAGGCGGCCTCTCTAAGAGACGAGGCACCCGTGTGCTCGGAGAGAGCCCGGACATCCTAGTACCATTCATCTTCGACGAGAACGAAAACTACATCGTAGGCATCGCCTCCGGCGGCGCCGTTCGCGTGACCACGATCGGAGGAGAGGCGGCCATCATGGAGGGTGAGACAGGCTTGGGAGTTTCCGGCCTGAGCCCGTTGGACATCGACTACGCGCAGAACGCAGACGTGTTGGTGATCGCCACAGGAAAGGCGGCCCCTTCTTTCTTGAAGAGAGTATCGAAAAGCCCCTTGAAGTTCGAGCTTGAGCGGGCGGTGTTCGGGCCGAAGAATAAGCCCCCTGTCATCCGAACGGGGGGATCAGAGAATGTTACCTACTTAGGCAGACGGAATGTCGGGGCCCCTCCCGGAGGGACCTCGCAGTACGTAGGTAGGCTGGAAGTGAGTTTCCCGAAGCCAACCTCGTCCCCCCGACCCGTATTCAAAGACGGGGATGAGGTCACCGTGTGGGGGTTTTGGGGGGAAGACGAGGTCACCAATAAAATCTCCGGGAGTCCGGAGCTCAAAGAGGCGCAAGCCCCCGATGAATACACTGGCGCGAAACTGTATCGTTCGGTGGTGTACGAGGTCATTCTCTCAGGATCCTCAGACCCGTTTGGGAGCCTCCCGTACCCCCCTTCGATGGCCAAGGGATACTTGCGAGGAGGAGGCAAGACCACTGGATCCGCCACCAGCGATAAGGACGTCACAAACAGCTACGTGGTGACTTCAGTGATTGACGGAGAAGAGACCTACCCCTCGGCTCCCGTGGACGTAGATTCAAAAGCACTGGACTCCGCGTATGGAGTCAGGCTGTCGTGGACGCTACAGGAAGACCCGGTCGACGGAGGGGAGCTGTCTCACTACCGGGTATACAAAGAGACCCCCTACGGGTCCGGCCACTACGGGTGGATAGGCGACGCCTCGTCCAACTCATTCAATGATTTCAACTTGGCGGGAGTCACCTCCGACACCCCTCCTCATGACTTCTTCGAGCCCGAAAAACCAAGAGCCACTGCGTTCTACCAGCAGAGATTAGTTTACGGAGGCGACGAAGGAAGCCCCTTGGCGTTGACCGCCACGGCGACCGGATCGTTCACGGACGTGACGCACCGCCGCCCTGCAGGAGAAGCGGACGCGTTCCGCCTCGGCATCTCAGCATCGAGGTTCGACCGGGTGCAGCACCTAGAGACCGCCGATACGTTGGTGATCCTCTCTGCTGGCGGCGTGTGGCGGTCCACGGAAGGGGAGTCAGAGAAGTTCACGCCGGAGACTACCACCGTGCGGAAAATCAGCGCGTTCGGATCGGACGAAGTAAAGCCGGTTCACGTAGGATCTTCGGTGGTGTACTCACAGGCAGGAACCTCAAAGATCAGGGACCTCTTCGCCCCAAGCAGTCCTCAAGGAGAGAACACGGACCTCACGATCTTGTGCCCCCATCTGTTTGTAGGCAAGAAGATCATGCAGCTCTCTTACTCCGAGAACCCCGTCCCGACGGTCTGGGCGGTGGTGGCCCATCGAGAGCCCAACGATAACTTCCTGACCAACCCGAGAGAGCTGTACGCGATGACGTACGACAGAGAGCAAGGGGTCAATGCGTGGTCTAGGGTAGACTTCGGCGAGAGCAAGACCGTCGCATATAAGCACTACCAATCTACGGTGGTGGGGGCGACACGGAACGACAGATACGTCCTTACGATGCAAAGAGAGATCCGGGGCGTCACGGTGCTGCCCTCTCCGCAAGGGGACCGGGTAGTGTTCTCATTGAAGTGGTCTCTTAGAAGGGCCCAATACGCGTGGTTCGAGGGGCAGAGAGATCCCACAGGGGACGGTTCAGGAGGGAACGTCGTCGAGACGAAAACCATCCTAGAAGAACTAGAGCCCGACAGGAACTCAACCTTGGACTTCAGCGCGAGGATGGATGGGACTCCCACCAACTCCCGCATCGGGAGACTCGGGAGTGATGGCGGTTTTTGGTGGGAGCTATTCCAAGACATCATGGACCAGTACACCCAACTGCCCACGCCCTCCGGCGGGACATTGGTGGACTTCGTGAGGCCCGAAGGGAGCTTTGTAGGGATCACAAGGGAGGGGATCGAAGTCCCTCTCATGAAGGTCGAGGAAGAAAGTTCGGGGAACCACCGACTCCACTTCGGGGAGGAGGACAAATTGTCATACATCTCGGAAGGGACCTCGACAGCTGGCGGAGGGGGGAACGCGTTCGCCTTCGACAAGAACAGTTATGTGGGGATGAAATTCCCGGCACGAGTGGAGTTGCTCCCCGTCGCAGGCGCAGAGACCCCACACCGAGCCCTCAAGTCAGTAAACAGAGTCACCCTGTGGGTGAAGGACACAGTCACTCCGCTACACGTAGGGCAGCTGTTCCTGAACCAACACGGCACCGGACCCAACACTCCTGACGTGCCTTGGGATGCGCTTACCAAATCGTTCATCACGGTGGTGCCCGGCGAAGAGCTGTGGGAGGTGAAGGACCGGAACGTGGAGGATGCGTACGGAGGCCCTCACCCTATGACTGGCGCCCTCGAAGCGGAAGTGATAGGGCAGTGGGACACCAACGCCTCGGTGGTAGTAGAGCACCGGGGGAGCCGAACGTGTGAGATTTTAGCGGTGGAGTACGACGTCGATGCTTAGGTATGTAAGCCCTTCGCGGGAGAAAGTGCAGAGAATCATCGACGACATGAGGGAAGGGGACGTCGAAGAGCTGGCGGCCGGCGGCTGGGCTCCTGAGGACCTCCACCAGTTCGTGCAGGGGGCGCGGGTCTGTGTGATCGCAGAAGTGAACCGGGTCCCGTGTGCGATCTTTGGAGTCACGAAAACCGGCACTCTGCTGAACCCTAGGTACTCCCCGTGGATGCTCGGTGCAACAGAGTTGCACAAACACCCAAGACACCTGTTGTCTGAATCTAAGAAGATAGTCTATACTGTCCTGAATGAGTTTGAGGAACTAGAGAACTGGGTGTACGAGGGAAGCGAGAGCAGCGTCAGATGGCTGACGTGGCTAGGGTTCACGATAGAAGCCCCGGTGCCAGTAGGGCCTGAAGGCCAGAAGTTCCACAAATTTTGGATTAAGAAAGAGGGTTAGATATGTGCGGACCAATTGCGGCAGCGGCAGCGGTGGGCGTGGGCATGTTTGGTTTGAATGTTCACATGGGAGAGCAGCAGGCGAAAGCGGAAAACGCCACCGCGCGATATAACGCAAGGCTCCAAGAGATTGAGTCTCGAAAGACAGAGAACAAAGGGGTCTTCGAGGAGAACAAGTTCCGGGCAGAATTGCAGGATCGAATCTCCTCACAGAGGGCGCAGCTGGCAGGGGCAGGGTTCGACGTGAACTTCGGCTCCGGCCTTGCGCTCCAAGAAGACCAGTTGGCCGCCGGGCAGGCGGACGCGTTGATGATCCGACAGAACTACATGGATCAGTCGGAGGCCCTGCAAATGGCAGCCCAGAACACACTTCTCACTGGTAGAAATAACGCGAGACTTGCGAGACTACGAGGCGTTACCGGCGGGATTTCTGCAGGACTAGGCGCCGCGACAGGGGTAGCCTCCTTGTTCTAAGAGGAAATACAATGGCACTTAAAGTTCAGCGACACACCGTATCCCCCGAGGTAGCCCGCCAGCAGGGCTTTCAGACTCCAAACGTAGGTGCGCAGGAGATCACGAGTGCGGCATCTTCAATAGTTGGGTCAGGGACTGACCTTGCCCGCATGGCTCAAGAAGCGAGCGCGGAGTCCGCCCTCGCGAACGCCGATGCTGCGGTGAGAGAACTCCTATTCAACCCTGAGACCGGGTACTACCACTCCCAAGGCGAGGCAGCATACAAAAGTCTCGACGTTACCAAAGAGCGCATCACAGGCATTCAGCAGGCATACGGCAGAGAACTCTCGGGAGCTTCCCGGAAGGCGTACGAGAGAGCCGTGGCGAAGAAGAACCAAGACCACTTTAGCCGAGTCGACACTCACGGGGTGAAAGGCCTCAGGGTGTGGAGAGAGACCACAACCAAAGCCTTGGTGGACAACCAGACCACATGGGCCTACCACAACTTTAACCTTCTCGACGAGCAGGTAGGGCACGAGAACTTCCTCGCGGGACGAGGCCAGTTAGTGTCTCTGCTGGAAGAGCAAGGGGTGGATGACCCTGAGGAAGTCAAGCGCCGTCTGCGCGGGTACGACTCTGAGTTCTTTTCCAACGCCATCACCGGGGCCTTGAACCAAGGGTATGGCCCTGCGAAAGAAGTGTTCGACAAGCACGGCGATAAGATCCAAGACAAAGACATCCGGGAAAAAGTGCTGAGAGACCTTTCGCTCGCGAAGAAGCGGGAGGAGGAGATGGTGAATAGCGCGAACGCCACCGCCCTCGCTCACCAGTTAGTACAGAGATTCGACAGTCAGGCTGACATCCTCGACTACATCGTAGGGATGCCGGACAAAGACCTCGCGGCCCGTGTGACGCCTGAGGTCCTGAAACTCCACAACGCGTACAAGAACGCCCGAGAGGAGGCGTCTCTCGACTCCCTAGAGATCGCAGATCAATACTTCCGGGAGGACCCCAACGCCTCCCTTGGTGAGTTCATCGCTAACTTCCCGGACCAGTGGGACTCTCTGACGGAGAGCCAGAAACAAGACGTCCGCACGCGAAAGGTGACGTCGACGGACTGGACGGAGTACAACCGTTACCTCGCGATGGGCGACGGTTTGGTGAACATTGAAGTAGACGAGCTGACTCGGAACCTCGCGATCCCTGAGCGCAAGAAAATCATGGACCTGCGCCGGAAGATCATGGAAGACAAAGGAATCCTCCCCGGCTCCCGAAGAGACCCGGAAGGCATCACAGTAGAGCCCGGGATCAGTGTCTCCAACGCTCGCTACACTCAGCAGCGGGTAGAGACGATCCTAGGGCCCTCAGCTAACTGGGGTCGAGCCACGAAAGAGAAGGCGTCCGAACTCCACCGGATCATCCAAGAAGAGACCCGGGCGGCAGCGATGGGCAAGCCGGGCAACCGACTCTCCTCTCAGGAGTACATGACGATCGTGGATGACATCACTGCCCGGCACCGCCTCGGAGAGCGTACTTGGTTCGGGTACGGGGCCCCCCAAGAGCACAACATAGGACAGCTTTCGCCCGAAGAGGTCAAGAACAATACGGAGTGGCTCCGCGACAATGACCTCCCTGTAAACAGCCGGACGATTCTCGCGATGTCGCAGCGAGGAGGGGCACAGTCGGAGCAACTGAACAATCCCAACAGCAGACTGTACCAAGGGCTTGCGCACATTCTGAAGGAAAGAGGTTTGGTGGTATCCCCACGAAACCTCCAACTACTTTATCTGACCCTAGAAACTTTACCTGAGTAACTTATATGTTTGAGAACTTGGACACCACGGGCGTAAATTGGGACCTCTTCGACGAAGAAGAAAGTCCCCAAGAAGATGGCTTGCTCCTTGAAGAAGAGCAAACGGTAGGGGATCCCCTTGAGATGGCCCCCGAAACTTTAGAGCCCAATGTGCCTCCCGAGAAGGAGATCGTCGACGGCCTTGAGGACATGACCCGGGCCGCCGCAACGAAGGACGTCGACGAGTATTCCCGACTGCTGGACTTGAGCAGACGCACGGGCGTTCCTCCGGGAGCGTTTGAAAGAGACCCCGCTCTCGCTCGCCAGTTTGAGGCAGCATCCGAGGAAGAGGTTCTCGCAGCGCATTCCCTAGCCACTCACCACCCCGAAACTGCAAGGCTCCTCGCGAATAACCCGGACCTAGGGATCCCCGCGTTCGGCGAGTACGGCGTCATCAACTCCATTGGTGAGACATTCCGAGGCCTTGGAAGAGAGATCGGCTACATGGTCGACCAGCGAAACATTGGCCTCCGCCTCTCCCAGTGGAGAGAACACGAGTTCTTGGATCCCGACACCAGCAAACACGCGAACCCCTACTCCGGGAGCATCAGCTCTGACATTCAGATGAGGCTGCTAGGACAGGACCTCCTAGTCAGTGACCTACTTACCGAGCAGGGGCTGGACCCTGACGACGAGTCTCTCTACCCGAAAACTCCGGAAGAGTTCGACAAGATGAGGGCGAAGGCCCTGCGGGACTACTCGCAGAAGTGGCAAGAGACCGAAGAGAAAGTAGTCAACGTGACCCCCGCAGACCTCAACCTTGTTCAGCAGGGATTGCGGATGGGCGTGGCCGGTCTCGCTACCGAGGGGCCCGCGATGGTTGCCTCGCTGATCCCTTTCGCAGGCACCGCACTAGGTACAGCGATGACTTACCACAACTCGTACGGGGATCACTATGGCCGTGGGTACAGTACCTTCCTCGAACAAGGGATGGAAGAGAGCGTCGCAGCCGAGAGAGCGGAGTCTTACGCCCGCACTGCGGCGACGATAGATGGGGCGACGAGTATCATCCCCCTCGGTGCGTTCGGCCGAGTGTTCGGCGGAGCCCCGGGGCGGCAGGCATATCAACGCACAGTAGGAACGGCCACCACTGCGGTGGGTGAAAAGATAGGAGGCAAGGCAGGCGAGTTCTTGGTGCGACGAGGTGCCGCGAATGTTGCCCGAGGATCAGTCCCCCTCGCGTCACAGACCATCCGAACTCGAATCAAAGATCACCTCGCAACCTTCCTGCTTTCGAGCGGGATCGGGATGCAAGTGGACGCCTTGCTGCTAGGACTCAACGACACGTGGAACGAGATCGACGAAGAAGCACACCGCATGATGTCTGAAGGGGATCTCGCGGGCTGGGCACACCACCAGCTAGATAAGCAACTGATCGCGTTGGTGGCGTCCACGATCTCCGACGGCTCCTTTGCCCTCGCAGGCGCAGGCGCGGGGAAGGCAAGGGACCTTCTGTTCCTGAAGAAAGAAGACGCCCCGGCCACTCCGGAAGCTTCTGACACTCCGGACTCCCTCGACACCTCAGACACTCCGGAAACTCCGGAAACTCCGGAAACTCCCCGAGACATCAGGGACAGAGATCCTCGCGTGGGGGAACTCATGGACTCGGTGGCCCGGTCGAAGATGGCCAAGCGATCTCCGGAAGCATTGCTGCAGACCACTAAAAGTCTTGGTGGGGACGACATCACTATCGTGCTTGACCGGGACGCAGCGACGGAATACCTCGCGACGAAAACAAGAGAAGAGATCGAGAGCGACACCTCCTTGCGGATGATCCAAGAGCGCCTGCAAAACTCACAGGACGAAGGCACTGACGTCACCATGACGGGCACAGAGTTCGTGACCCAAGTCGCCGTGACAGAGCACGCGAGGGCGCTGCACCATGCGCTCACCACCGAGGAGGGCGGGATCTCTCCGTTCCGTGAGGCCCGGAACTTAGGCGAGGCGATGGAAGATCTCATCACCGCCAGCCGGGAGAACGCACAGCTCGCGAGAGAAGTGCAGGACGTTACCTCCCGGGTGAAGAACGACCTCATCTCCTCGGGCAGATACTCGAAGGTAGAAGCGAACACGATGGGGCAGGTGGTCGCGGCGTATGTGATCGCGAAAGCCCGCGCCGCGAACATTACCCCCGAAGAAGCCCTGACTCGCGGAGGCAACTTCCTCCGCATTCTCGGGCCCATGTCAGGCCGTCCCACGGAAGCTACCCGGGTCCTTACGCAGAAAGGGGGCGAACTCTCTTTCAGCCAAATGGACGACTCCGCGAGAGCCCGAAGGCTTTTCACCAAGCTTCAGAACGAAGCGGTGGATTCCCTCGGCGACGGGCGGGAAAGATTCACCGAGAAGCAGACCTCTTCCTCCCTGAAGGGCGCTCGCATGTTCATCTCTGAAGATCAGAAATCTGGATTCGCGATAGACTCCGAGGGTGAGATCGTCGGCATGTTCAAGCACCGGGAAGCCTCTCACTCGTCCGTACTTGAAGAGGCGCTGTCCCATGCAAGAGCGCACGGCGCTACCAAGTTCACAGGGTTTGAAGTAGAGGCTCTGCAGAAGAAGATCAAAGACGGCGGGTTCGTGGAAGTCTCGCGGGAGAGTTTCGATCCCGAAGCCGCCCCCACCGGGTGGGACACAGAGACCCAAGGGACTCCTGACCGGGTGACCTACGAGCCCCGCCAAGACGCAACGGGCGAGGAGACCATGGGCTTCTTCGAGGGCGTAGCGCGTGGGGAACACGGCCGCCCGGACGAAGTGAAATTCATGCCCCAGATGAGAGAGCTGTCGGAAACGATCAGCGACCCTGAGACTCGTTTCGGTAGGTTCCACCAAGAGTACGTAAGGCACTCCGGTCACTTTGACGATCACATCGCGCAGTCGATCCCCGGCTATCGGGACTTCCAATACGCGATCGGCATCGGCCTCCTTGAGACGCTCAAGGGCGGGGGCACTTTCCTAGACATTGGTGCGTCCCAAGGCACGCAGGCGAAGAGCCTTAGCTCTCTGTCAGGCGGCAAGATCCTAACGGTATCTTTGGACCCTAACTTGGGAATGAAAGATACGTTTAACTCAATCTCTCAGGTCGAAGGGGCAAGGTTCGAGCACGGAGCGCTGGGCTTCTATCCCTACCAGCGGGCGGGTGAGATCGCGTGGACGGAGTCAGATGGCACCCCGGTCCGTTACTGGGACAACAAGGGCGAGACGTTTGACGTAGTACACGAAGCCATGACTTTCCAATTCATCAGCCCGGACCGAAGAGCCCACATCGCGCGCACGAAAGAACTCTTGGCTGAAGATGGCATCGCGATTTTCCAAGAGAAAGTAGTAACGGAAGACGCCGAATGGCAAGCCCACGAGGCCGCGAAAGACTCGTTCAAGAAGGAAACTTTCTCAGAGAAGGACATGCAGGAGAAAGCGGAGACGGTCCTCACCGGGATGAAGGCCAACCAAGTTCACGAGGCGGAGCTGGTGGCAGAACTCCGACGCCATTTTAAGTACGTCGCGCAGATCTGGGACTCCGGGAACTTCAAGGGGTACGCAGCTTCAGACAGCGAGAGCAAGGTCATCAACCTCATGAACAACACCCCCGACACCAAGACTAAATGGGACACCCGCAACAGAGGGGTTAAGACCTCAGGTGAGCGACAAGCGGATGGCTCTTTAGTGGGCCTCCCGAGGATCCGAGGCGCTGCCCACAACCCAGCAGTGGCCGCAGTTGCTGAGGCGTACATGCAAGGAGCGGGGATGCCCTACGACCCTCCGGCACATTACGCTCAGGTAAACGTGTCGTGGGCGGAGGAGATCGCCCGTCTCTATGGCGAGATGGAACACGCCCCCAACGACCCGGTGGTGAAGGCCGCCTACGACGCCATGATCGAGGAGACGCTCGCTCAGTATGAAGTGATGCTAGACTCCGGCGTGCAGATTGAAATCATGGACATGACCAAGGGGGATGCTTATGGCGGGGACCCGAGGAAAGCTATCGAAGATGTGAGAGACAACAACCACCTTTACATCTTCGGCACCAAAGATGGGTATGGGCCTGACACGGTGCTCGACCCCTCCGACAATCCCATGGTGAGGGAGACTAGATACACTGACGTGAACGGAGTCCCGCTACTGGCGAACGACGTATTCCGGGCAGTGCACGATTACTTCGGCCACGCGAAAGAAGGAGTAGGGTTCCGCGCTGCAGGGGAAGAGAACGCGTGGCGAGCCCACGCAGCCATGTACTCCCCCTTGGCCCGCAGAGCCATGACCGCAGAGACGCGTGGACAGAACTCATGGGTGAACTACGGACCTCATGGCGAGCACAACCGGACTGCGACCGACGACACTATCTACGCGGACCAGAAAGTCGGGCTGCTGCCTGAATGGGTTAGCGAGGCAGGTCGCAATGACGACAACCTACCGACTCCCATCATGCGGCAGTCATTCACCCGCCAGCTATCCCCTGAGGATTCTCCGGGCAAACTGTACCAACGATCGGAGGCGGAAGCCTATCCTTTGGTGGAGCACGAAGTCCGATTCTCCCCGGCCCTTGAGGCGATCCGGGAGGGGGATTCCCCTGAGAGCGCGACCCCCAAAGAATGGAGAGAGTGGATTCAGGAGAGAGTTACTCTTGGAGAGATCTCTGACAGCGAGGCGCGGTGGCTGGGCGTAGGACCTGAGCTCCGAGGACAGCGAGGTGCGATCTCCAAAGATGAGATCTCTGCCTTGATCGAAAGCACAATGCAGACCGAGACAGTGGAGACTGAGACATTCACTGACCTCATGGACGCGACGGAAGTGATCGAGGCGCGGGCGTCCTCTATCGGAGAAGCTCGGGCCCTCGCGAAAGAAGCTCTGATCCGAGGGGTAGAGGCCCTGACCCTCACGGGCGAGCCTTCTCCGGAAGCAGTTGCTTGGCTAAAAGGGCTCGGCCTGAAAGAGACCACCGTGGCCCGGGGGGTTGTCGATTCCTCGGAGCAGCCGATCTTCTCTGCGTACGAGATGACTGACCGCGCGAAAGAGGCGATCCTTGCCTCCGGTATCTTCTTCCAGCGAGCGGATTCCCCTGAGATCCGAGGGTACTACGAGCCGGACAACAACTTGATCCGACTGACCGACTCTGCAAACTTGTCTACCTTCTTGCACGAGTTCGCCCACTTCATGTTGGAGGCAGAGGCGAGCGGGTCGGAGACTGACCTTCGGGTAACGAAGTGGCTGTTCGACAACGCCGAGGCCGGTGCGACGGAAACCAACTCCATCCTGAACGAACTGGCGGACCCTGAGCTCCACCAAAAAGCGTACCACGCATCTACCCGGATCCTGAACGAGTTCTCGGTGGAAGCGGCGTCCCGTGAAGAAGGATTCGGGGGAGGGAGTCACTGGGGCGTCCACTTCACCAAGACAGAAAGCATGGCGGAATGGTACCGAGAGGCAGCGAAGTCGAAGGAAGGGAGAGGCGAGGTAACACCGGCAGAGATCCCTGACTCTGAAGTGCTCCTGCAAGGCGGAAAGTCCGTAGACGAACAGTCCCCTTGGGTGCGCGAGCGCCTCTTGACTGTGTTCGACATGTTCGCTCCCCGAGGTCCCGCGAAGGGATACATGATGGACGGCGTCTTGGCGGAGCCCGGAAGCCCTGCGTACCGCGCGGCAGAGTTGCTCGCGAACCTCGGCAAAGAGGACGCGGTCAAAGAGCAGGCGCAAAGGATTAAGTGGGCGAAGGAAGACGGCGACGCGCAGAGAGTTGACGCGTTGGAAGGGCAGATGCAGATCCTTGAAGCGGCGTTCTCCTCGGAGATCGTGCAAGGGGACTTGACTCGACAGCCCGGGGAAATGTCCGCCGATGATTTCTACAACTACATGGCCCTCAAACTGGGAGGCCGCCAACAGGCATCTGAGTACCTCAAAGGCATGGGGATCCCCGGCGCGGAGACCATCAGCGAGATCACTGGTGAGACTAACTTCGTCGTGTGGGACAATGAAGTCATGTCCCCCACCAACGTGCAGCAACAGGAGCACATGACTTCCCGCCTGCGACAGAGCAATAAGCGTCAGGGGGAGGGCGAGGTGTCCGCTGAGGACTTCCGTCGCTACCTGATGGAAGGCACGACAGGGGACGCGGCTGCGGACTCTGCAATGTACGTTGCGCGTCACGAGCTCTTCGCTCGGGCGTTCGAGCTGTACCTCATGGAAGGGGAAGCCCCCTCTCGCGAGCTCCACGACTCAATGAACAAGATCTCCTCGTGGATGATCCAAGTCTACAAAGACGTTGCGACGCCTGACTCACCGATAGATAACGCGGTGCGCGGAGTGTTCGACCGCCTGCTGGCGTCCGACGAAGAAATCGAAGCTGCCCACCAGCGTAAGAAATTGGCAGAGAAATTTGAAAGCGAGCTGGACGCTTTGACTCCTGAACAGAAAGCAGAGCGGGCCGCAGGCGAAGAGGGTGCCGTGGTCTCTGCGAAAGAGAAACTCCGCAGACGAGTGATCAACTCCCTGAAGAGAATGCTGGACGCGGAGCGGAAAGGACAGCTCGCAGACATCGAGGACGAGATCCGCCCCCGCATCGAAAACATGAAAGTGAATGTCGCGAGACGGACTATTCAAGAAAGTATGCCTCTAGACAGAGGGGCAGTCCGGGCGTTGGTGGGGGAGATCAAGACCTCAAAGACCGGCACGGAATACGTCGCACTCCCTTCTGCTGTTCGAGGAATGACGATCCCGGGCGGCGAAGGGCTTGACCCTGACATCGCGGCACGAGCGCTGGGCTATACCTCCGGTGAGGAAATGCTGACGGACATCGTCAACTCCCCGAACGAGAAGACCATGATCCGCGAAGAGGCGGAGGCTTTGCTCCGGGAAAGGCACGGAGATCCTGCGACCGACGGGTCGCTGGCCCTAATGGCGGAGAGTATTCTCGCCGATGAAATGGCAGCCCAAGTGCTCCTGAAGCGCCTGTCTACTCTGCGCAAGAGCGAGTCGGCAGAGACCCGCAGGCAGATGCGAGCGATGGCCTCCGAGAAAATCGGGGACATGAGCTACCGGGAGATTCGACCGATGACATACCGCCGGGCGGAAGTCAGGGCGGCCCGCGAGGCAGGAGAGGCCCACGCACGTGGGGACTCCGAAGCGGAGGCGGCGGCACTCACCCGACAGTTACTGGCGCACTACATGTTCACGGAGGCCCAGAAAGCGCGGGCGAAGAGCGAGAACATCCGAGCATGGTCGACCCGGTACGGGAAGTCCACTCTGCGCCGAGAGATCGCGAAGAGTGGTGGAGGTCACTTGGAACAGATCGACGCGACCTTGAGCCGATTCGAGCTGAGGAAGTCCGCCACCATGGCGCAGGTCGAGGCGAAGAACGAACAGCTGGTCAAGTGGGCCGAGGAACGCATGGAGAAATTCGGAGATGCTTTGGTGCTCACGCCCGAAGTGTTGGACGCGTCCTACGTGACCCACTGGAAAGACGTCCCGATCCGCGTACTGGAAGGGGTCCGAGACTCGGTGAAGAACATCGAGCACGTGGCCCGGTACAGTAACAAAGTGAGACTCGCAGAGGAGACCTTGGCCCTTGAAGACGTGGTGACGAGGCTCACCTCCACATGGGAGCAGCTCCCGCAGAAACACACCGACTCCCCTCGTGAAGTCATCGAGAGAGGCCAAGGCCTCCGGAGGAAAGTAGCGTGGGGAATGGCGCAGATGACCAAGATGTCTTGGCTTACTAAGCGCCTCGACCTTGGTGACAACGCGGGCCTTTCACATGAGGTATTCATGCAGCCGTTCACGGAAGCGTGGGACCGCTCACAGAGACTGTACCGCGCGACCGGGCAGGTGGTGGTGGAGGCGTTGAGGAACCGCACGAAAGAAGACCTGAAGCGTCATCACAAAAAACTCTACATCCCCGAGATTGAAGAGAGCCTATACGGCCATCAGGTCCTCGCTGTGGCGCTGAACGTGGGGAACGAAGGCAACCTCAAGAAGCTCCTCCTTGGTGAGGGCTGGGCGCGCCCTGAGGACACAGACCTCCTGACTCTCGACAACCCGAAACTCCAAGCGGTCCTGAGCCACATGACTCGGTCTGACTGGGAACTCGTGCAGTTGGTCTGGGACCAAATGGAGCTCCTGTACCCGGACCTAGCCGAAGTGCACCAGCGATCCACAGGGCTCCCTCCTCCGAAGGTCGAGGCCTCGGTGGTGAAGACCGAGTTCGGCGAGTTCAGAGGGGGGTACTACCCGGTGAAGTACGACGCCATTCGGTCACAGAAAGCGGCGGACTTCCAAGAGCGTGCGGACGCGATGGCGGATTCTTGGTTCACTCCCGGCGGCATCCAAGCCTCGGTGGTGGCGAGCGCCACTGAAGCTCGGACAGGTTTCTACGCCCCCATTCGTCTGAGCCTAGACGTGGTGAGTTCTCACTTCGGCGAGACGATCCACTTCATCACTCACCACGATGCGGTGAAGCAGACTAATAGACTCATTCGCGACCCCAAGGTCATGAAGACGCTGCGAGAGAGAATCGGCCCCGAAGAGGCGGAACAGTTCATGCCTTGGCTCCGTGACATCGCGAAGCAGGGCCAAGAGGCCCCCATGAAGACTTTCTTAGATGCCACGGTGCAGCACCTCACCACAGGGGCCACGCTAACGTACATGGGTTTCAAGATTTCCACGGTACTCCGCCAACTGCCCGGGTTCTCGAACTCGGCTGCGGAAGTCGGCTGGGGGAACATCGCCGAGGGGATCCGCCTAATGTTCCGCAGCACAGAGGACATGCAAAGCGGCATCGAATGGGCGATGGCCAACTCGAAGATCCTCCCTCACCGGGTGGCGAGCTTCGACCGGGAAGTCGCGAAAGCAATTCAGGACGCCGCGAGCAAGAAAAAGAGAAGCCCTCTCGATCCGATCAGGGACGTAGCGCTCCTGTCCATCGGGCTGATCGACATGTACGCTCTCAGCCTCCCAACTTGGTACGGTGCGTACCTCAAAGAGATCAAGGCCTCGGGCGACGAAGCGAAAGCGTTTAGGTACGCGGACGCGGCGGTGGAGATGACGCAAGGTACCGCGAGGATCGCGGACACTGCCGCCCTCATGCGCAACAACAACAGGGTGCACCGAAGTCTCACCATGTTCATGTCCTACTTCTCAGCGCTTTGGAACCAGATCCGGGACATCCGAGAGGGCAACAAGGTGGGGTACTATGACACCATACAGACCGCGTCCAAGCTGGTGTTCGTGATCATGCTGCCCTCTCTCCTTGACTTGTGGATCGTGGGAGGGTTGTTTCCCGAAGAAGACGAAAGCTCGGGGGAGTGGGCAGCGCGGACTGCTGCATACATGGGCCTGTTCCCCTTCGCATCCGTCCCCGGCGTCAGGGACTTAGCGTCCTCGCTGGGCACTGGGTATGAGTACCGACTGTCTCCGATCGAAGGCATCGTGGTTGACGGGCTCGATGGCCTCCTCGCGGTAGGCAGAGTTTTGACCGACGAAGACGCGAAGCCCATGACCCGAGGGGAGGTCAAAGGGTTGGTGAGGTCCGCGATGGCGATCACACACATCCCCGGGGGGTCTCAGCTCACCTCTTCTCTCTTCCACCTTTACGATGTGATGGAAGAGGGTGAGGACCTGACGTTCCAAGGCATGGCTTATGGCAAACGCGGGGAATAATTGCTATTCTCTGCTAAACTTATGAGGACTTTTGAATGACAATCTCAGCCAATTCCCATCTAATGTCGGGCCCCTACGAAGGCAACGGGACGACCACCAGCTTCCCTTTTAGCTTCCGGGCCTTCGGCGTTCCCCAGTACATCGCGGTCTGGGTGAGAGACGAGACCACCGGCGAGGATGCGGTCCTCTTGGAGCACGGGGCGGACTACACCTTCACACAGAACGTATACTCTGAGACCGGGACGGTGCATCTGCTCCCCACCGGAGACTACCCGACTCTACCCGAGGGCCACTTGCTGGCGATCGCTGCCGTGTTCCCTGAGTCCCAAGAGATCGCGTTCCGGGCAGCGGAGAGATTCTTCGCGCAGAACCACGAGATCGCGTATGACTACACGGTGAGCTTGATCAAGCAGCTCCGCCGTGACATTTCTCGCGTAATCGAGTTCCCAGAAGATCCTTTCTCCACGCCCTCATTCACGATTAACGGGATGACTATCGAGGAGTACATCAAGCAGATCGCGGATCGAGAAGCCGATAAGCTCTTGAGCCCTAAAGACATCATCTACATTGATTCGCCTACTTACGCTCTGACGGAAGAGAGTCACAGGCAGATTTACATTGTTAGATCTGAGTGTACTATTTTTGTGCCAGCAGGAATGCCTCCCGGCTGGACGTGCGATTTCCAGAGAGCCGGCCTCGGGGCAGTCAGGTTCAGTCCCCCAGCGGGGATGCAATGGTGGTCAGTGGACATCGCGAAATCAATTCAGCACCGATATGCGTGGGCGAACCTGACTTGCATTGAGTCTAACATCATGAGTCTGTCGGGCGACGTTTACGGCGTGGGCTATGAGCCGGATGACCCCGTAGACCCGGGCACTCCCGGAGAGCCGGGAGAGTTCTTTGCGAGCGGCGGGGAGTGGTTCTACACGCCTGTCGATAATGATGACTTGCGAGAGAAAATGGAGCTCTGGGATGTCCCTGAGTTCGCGAATGACCCCCACGCTCTTGTGTCTTTTGAGGATTCCAAAGGGGTTGAGAGAGAGATTCCGGCGAACAATATCTAC
>Ga0079226_10000363_pt1 | contig 31525 bp, 31 predicted proteins | sample Poulit2014_FD_76345 | JGI IMG/M metagenome (GOLD analysis project Ga0079226, IMG submission 76345) | Agricultural soil microbial communities from Georgia to study Nitrogen management - Poultry litter 2014 | ecosystem: Environmental > Terrestrial > Soil > Agricultural land | place: USA: Georgia...
ATGTCAAAAATGGAAGCAGAACAATTTTATGCAATCCATAAAGAACGCCCATTTTTTGGAGAATTAGTAGAGTATATGACTCGTGGACCAATTGTGGCAGCAATCTTAGAAAAAGATAATGCTGTTGAAGACTTTAGAGCTTTGATTGGTGCTACCAACCCTGAGGAAGCAGCGGAAGGAACTATTCGTAAAAAATATGCAGCTTCTATTGGAGAAAATGCAATTCACGGAAGTGATAGTGATGAAAACGCTCAAATTGAAGGAAGTTTTCATTTTGCCCAAAAAAATGTTTTCTAAAATTAAATTTAGAAGAAATAATAAAAGCCTGAAAATCAATTTTTTCAGGCTTTTGTTTTTTATAGAATTTTACAGTAAAAATGATTTTATCTGAAAACTAATTTCTTGATTAAATTTTTGTTTAATTCTTCATTTAAAAGCTTGATAATTTTAGTTTTTCCATAACTTAATTCTTCTCTTAAAACAGAATTATTCAGCTGAACATATAAAGTTTCTCTGGTTAATTTTAGGTTTGTTGTATATTTTGCAACTCCTGACCCCATTACAGAATTCCAGATTTTTTCAATATTAAGCTGATTTAAACCATGTTCTAAACGCTGATTATCTTTTACAAAATCTTGTAAAAGATCGCGAACGGTGGAAAAATCTTTTTTGTTTTTATTATTCATGAGCATCAAGTTCTTTTTTTAAGCTTTCAAATCTTTTATAAGTGTAAACAAAACCTCTTTCATTTTCTACAGAAAACTCATCTTTATTTAAAGAAATTAAAGTTTCTTTCCATTCATCTAAAGGGGTTTCATAATACATGCGTAAGCTGTCATTTTCTCTTTTGATGATTAAATTTTCTGGATTTGAAGATTTCTTAAAAGTGCTGTCCAATTGAGGTTGTAGTTTTATTCTAAATCCTTCTAAGTTTGAATCCACTTCAATATATTCTGCATAAGTGCTGAATTTATATTCTCTAATATCATTGAATTCATCTCTTTCTACTTGGTCAATTTTCCAATATCCATTTAAGTTTTCAACAATTTCTTCGTCGTTGAGGTTTTGCGCCTCTTCTTTACAACTAAAAGATATTAATAAAACTAAAATTAATCCGCTGAATAGTATATTATTTTTCATTTTAATAAATTTAAAATTATAATTCTATCATTTTATAAGAATCAGAACTTGCTTTTACTACATTTTCTGTTCTTTCTTTGTGGGTATCACTAATAAATATTTGTCCTAAATCATCGTGGTTTACCAAAGCGATGAGTTGAGCTACTCTTTTTTCATCTAACTTATCAAAAATATCATCTAATAATAAGATGGGTTTTGTGCTTAATCTTTCTTTTACAAAATCATATTGAGCTAATTTTAAAGCGATTAAAAATGTTTTCTGCTGTCCTTGAGAACCGTATTTTTTTATCGGAAAATCTTTTATTTTTAATCTTAAATCATCTCTGTGAATTCCTTTTCCAGAATATTGTAAAATCATATCTTTTTGTAAGTTTTTTTCAAAAAGATCTTCCCAATCTGCTTCAAAAAGTTGACTTTTATAAGTTAAGTTGACTTCTTCTTTATCATTGCTGATATCTGCATAACGCTTTTTAAAAATCGGAGTGAAAGCTGCTATAAATTCTTTTCTTTTTTGATGGATTATTTTTCCATTAGCAAACATTTCAGCATTATAGATTTCTAAATTATCTTTATTAAAAGTCTGATTTGCAGCAAAGTATTTTAATAAAGCATTTCTTTGGGAAAGTGCTTTATTATATCTTAAAAGTGCTTGTAAATAATCTGCATTGCTTTGCGAGATAATTCCATCCATAAATTTTCTACGCGTGCTGCTGCCTTCTGTGATTAAATCTCGATCAGCAGGAGAAATAATCACCACAGGAATCAAACCGATGTGTTCTCTTAAAAGATCATAAGCTTTTCCATTTCTTTTGATGATTTTCTTTTGGTTTTTCTTAACGCTGACGACAACTTGTTCAGGTTTTTCGTTTTTAGAAAATAAACCATCAATTACAAAAAAATCAGCTTGATGATTGATGTTTTGTTTGTTGATCGGATTGAAATAGCTTTTTCCATAAGCCAAATGATAAATACTATCTAAAACATTTGTTTTTCCAACTCCGTTTTCTCCAACTAAACAATTAATTTTTGGATCAAAATCGAATTTCTGATTTTCAAAATTTTTATAATTGATTAAAGCTAATGTTTTTAAATACATTTTGAGTTGAATAAGCTAATTTTAGATTTGAAGAAGTCAAAAATACATAAAATCTTCCGCAAATTTCCTTTAAAACAAATAGTATTCTTCTTGTTTTTATCAAAAAATAAAACATTAGAATTTTCCTTTAAAAAAGATAAAAGCTTAAAATATTTTTATAAATCTATTTCCGTTATTTCGTTTAAACGTTGTTGATTTTGACTGCCAGGTTGAGGTAATTCTCCTGCAGCTAATCTTAAAGGTTGATTTCCAATTTGTATCAACAATTGTGGGCGATCTAAATTAACTATTCCTTTGTATTTATATTTTAAACCCACTTCAAAAATAAAAGCAAAAGTTACAATTCCAGCAACAGAATATTCTTTATTCTTATTGTTTTTTGAAGGCAACTCCTGTTTTTGTTCTGGAAAATGAATATATCGAATGCCAAAACTCAAAAAAGAGTGGGGGAGTCTGCTGATTTCTATTTCAGTATGTGTTAAAATTGTGGAGTCGATAATTTTATAACCTCCAGTGATTAAATAATTAAAATCTAAAGAAATTATTTCGCCATTTTCAAATCTGAAATCAAAACCTTGTCTGCGATTTTCTGTGTTGATTAAAAAACCTCTGATGATTTCTTTTTTATCATTTAGTCTATCTTTTTTAAACTTGATTGCTTTTTTTCGATAGCTTAAAAACATCCAGCGGAAAGCAAAAACCATATACCAAATCATCATTAATGCCAGTACAGCAAAAATTAAAATCAATAAACTCAAATCAATGATTTCAGCATCTTTTATGGTATAACGCATGGTTCGGATTTCATCATAAATCAAACGGATGAACAAATAACTGATGTATCCTAAGAAAAAAGAAAGCAGTAAACCTACCCACATATTTACTTGTGCAGAACGGTGAAGATTGCGTAATTTTTTTCTTTCTTCTTCCTGAAGAGTTACTTGAGATTTAGTCATTTTTCATTTATAAGAATTGGTTTTCTATAGAATTGATGAAAAGCATTTTTATTGTTTAACATTATAAAGATTACTTTTTATCTTGGTGTTTTTATGCTGAAAAATAAGTTTTCAAACATAAAAAATAGCTTATAAAATAAACTCTTAAAGTTTATGTAAAGCAAATAAAAAATAAAACGTTGAAATAAACTTTTAAATAAAAATAAATATACTATTTTTGCGACTTCAATATGCAAAAATAATATGGCAACTTATAAGAAAGACGGTAGAAAGAAAAAAAGCAGAGAAGATAAGATTGAAGAAGAATCAACAACTGCTAAAGTTTTTGGATCACTTGATACTGGAGCATCAAAATTTGAACAATGGGTAGCGACAAATAGAAATGTATTATTTGGCGTAATCGGAGTTGTTGTGATTGGTGTTTTAGGATATTTGGCTTATGATGGTTTTATTGTACAGCCAAAACAAGAAGAGGCTGTTAAAGAAATGAGTGAACCTCTTGATTATTTTAATCGCGCAATGCAAGTTGATGCTGGAGCAGATAGAGATACACTTTTCTTAAAAGCTTTAAATGGTTCTGGAGGATATGGATTGCTTGATATTATTGATAATTATAAAGGAACAGATGCAGCTAATTTAGCAAACTATTCTGCTGGAATGGCTTATTTGAAATTAAAAGAATACAAAAAAGCAGTTAATCATTTAGAGAAATTTTCAAGCAAAGATGAATTTTATCCAGCTGTAGCAAAAGGAGCAATTGGAGATGCTTTTATGGAAAATAAACAGCCAGAAAATGCTTTGAAATATTATGAAGAAGCTGCAAACATCAGAACAAATTCATTTACTACGCCAAAATATCTTTTAAAAGCTGGAATGACAGCACTTGATTTGGGGAATAATGATAAAGCAAAAACTTTATTGCAACGCATTCAAAAAGATTACCCAGAAACAAAAGAAGCAGAAAGAGCGCAAGTTTATTTAGGAATTGCAGAATCTTAAAAAATATCAATATGGCAACTGCAGGAAAAAATCTATCTGAATACGATAAAGAAAGTTTACCTGAAGCAAAAGATTTTAAATTCGGAATTGTTGTTTCTGAATGGAATGATGATATCACAGAAAATCTTTGTAAAGGAGCTTTAGAGGTATTTTTTGAAAATAAAGTAAAAGAAGAAAATATTCTTCGTTGGAATGTTCCTGGGAGTTTTGAATTGGTTTACGGTTGTAAAAAAATGCAAGAAACTCATCCTGAACTCGATGCTGTTATTGCAATTGGAAGCGTAATTCAAGGAGAAACAAAACATTTTGATTTTGTTTGTGAAGGCGTTACACAAGGCATTAAAGATTTAAATATCAAATCTGATATTCCTGTTATTTTTTGTGTTTTAACAGATGATACAAAACAACAATCTATTGACAGATCTGGAGGAAAGCACGGAAATAAAGGATCAGAAGCCGCAGTTGTAGCCATAAAAATGGCGCAGCTAAGAAAAGACGCTAAATAAAATAAAACCACTTCTTTCTTTACTTTTGATTAACGGAATTAAAATAGTTATTTCCATTAAAATTGATTAATTTTGGATAATACCCCAAAACTTCTAAATCAATTGTTATGAAACTTGTTTTCCACAGATTTAAAAAAAGAGAGAATAGAAGATATAATTATACCCCAAGATATTATAAAGGAAAAGAAGAAGAAAGAACTTTTGATTTTGATGCTTCAACTTTTCATAGGTATAGAGACACACCAAATGCTACAGATTTTGGTGCACATTGGAAAGAAGCCCGTATAAACAGTAGAAATCGAAAAAACAGAGATATCAATAAAAGAGTAATATTTATTGCTTTGCTCTTGATTTTTATATTTTTGTGGATTATCGATTTTGATTTATCAATTTTTACCTTATCATTTGCTTAAATAAATGAGTGATATCATTCAACTTTTACCTGATCATGTTGCTAATCAAATTGCTGCAGGAGAGGTGGTGCAAAGACCAGCTTCTGTAGTAAAAGAATTGCTTGAAAATGCGATAGATGCACAATCAACGCGAATTAATTTGTTGATTAAAGATGCTGGAAAAACCTTAATTCAAGTTTCTGATAATGGCGTGGGCATGAGCACCACCGATGCAAGATTATCTTTTGAAAGACATGCTACTTCAAAAATTAAAGTTGCAGATGATTTATTCAAATTAAAAACAAAAGGATTTAGAGGAGAAGCTTTGGCTTCTATCGCGGCAATTGCACACATAGATTTAAAAACAAAAAAATCAACAGAAGAAATCGGAACTCATCTTGTTTTAAAAGGCAGTGAAGTGATTTCTCAAGAACTTTGTGTGACACCAAATGGAACTATGGTAAGCGTTAAAAACTTATTTTTTAATATTCCTGCAAGAAGAAATTTTTTAAAATCTGATGCTGTTGAAATGCGTCATATTATTGATGAATTTCACAGAGTGGCTTTAGCGCATCCACAGATAGCTTTTTCTTTACATCATAATGAAAATGAGCTTTTTCAATTACCAAAAGCAAACCAAAGACAAAGAATTGTCGCTATTTTTGGAGGAAAAACAAACGAAAAATTAGTTCCAGTTGAAGAAGAAACCGAAGTGGTAAACATAAAAGGTTTTGTAGGAAAACCAGAATTTGCCAGAAAAACAAGAGGAGAACAATTCTTTTTTGTCAACAATAGATTTATCAAAAGCGGATACTTACATCACGCTATAAACACAGCTTATGAAGGATTATTACAAGATAAAAAATATCCAGCTTATTTTTTATTTCTTGAGGTAAATCCAAAATCTATAGATATTAATATTCATCCGACAAAAACAGAAATAAAATTTGACGATGAACATGCAATTTATGCGATTTTACGCTCAGCAGTAAAACATAGTTTAGGACAATTTGATATTGCACCTTCTTTAGATTTTTCACTTAATCCAGATTTAGATACCCCTTATCATTATAAAAATAAAAACCCTAAAGCTCCTAAAGTTGAAGTAGATAGAAATTTTAATCCTTTTAAGCAAGATAATTTCAGCGGAAAAAGTTCTACTTCTTTTCCAACTGCAAAACCAAAACAAAAAGATTGGGAAAGTCTTTACACAGGATTAAATCCTGAAGTTCCTTCAAATATATCTAATATAGAATTTGAAAGCGAAGAAATAACTGGAGAATTATTTGCAGGAAATGTGGAAGAGGAGCAAAAAGGAATGTTTCAGCTTCAGAAAAAATATATTGTAAGCACCATAAAAGGAGGAATGTTGGTGATAAATCAACACCGTGCACATTACAGAATTTTATATGAAGAATTCTTGAAAAACATAACTGTTGAAGCCACATTAAGTCAACAATTATTATTTCCTTTAGAATTAAAATTTTCTTTACCAGAAATAAAAATGCTTAAAGAAATAAAAGATTCTTTAGAGCAAATTGGTTTTGATTTTGAAAAAATTGAAAATGAAAAAGTAAAAGTTTGTGGAATTCCTAATATGATTTCTGAAAGTGAAGTAGCTTCAGTTTTAGATGATGTTTTAGCAGATTTAGAACAGAATATTCCAGAGCAGGAAAATAAACAAACGCAAATATTAGCAGAGTCTTTAGCAAAAAATACAGCCATCAGAAATGGAACTTCTTTAAATCCTGAAGAGCAAAGTTCAATCATCAACAGATTATTTGCTTGTAAAGAACCTAAAGTTACACCAGAAAATGAAGTAGTTTTCATTCGTTTAAATGCTGAAGATTTAGATAAAAAATTTATGTAAATGAACAATATCACGGAAATCGTAAAGACTTTATTAATTGCTAACATCCTGTTCTTTTTAGGAAGCGAATTGTTAGGAATTCAAGCTATTAAATATTTTGCATTATGGTTTCCTTTAAATGAAAATTTCGAATTCTGGCAAATTGTTTCTCATATGTTTATGCATGGTTCAACTATGCATATTTTCTTTAATATGTTTGCTTTATGGATGTTTGGAAGTATAATGGAACAATCTTTAGGACAAAAGAAATTCTTATTTTTATATTTCTCCGCCGGATTTGGAGCAGTTGCTTTGCAATTGATTTTTAGTTATTACATCTATAATATGGGAGTTCAAACCTTAGCAGATGCAGGAATGTCAGCAGAAGGAATTCAGCAGTTGATAGATGAAGCTTATGCACAATGGACGCAAAAAGGAGAATATGGAGTTTCCATTCCTGAAAAAGCAGATGGATCTTTGGTAAAAGCAATGTTAGGAACTTATATGACGCCAATGGTGGGAGCTTCAGGAGCAGTTTTTGGTATTTTAGCAGGTTTTGCTATGCTTTATCCAAATTTGCCTTTATACTTATTTTTTGTGCCAATTCCGATAAAAGCAAAGTATTTAATCGGAGGATATTTTGTACTTGAAGTTTATTCAGGAATTACAGGAGCAGCAATTTTAGGGCCTTCAAACACAGCACACTGGGCACACGTTGGGGGAGCAGTAATCGGATTTATCACTTTGTGGTATTGGAAGAAAAATCAACCTAATCAAAATCGTTGGAATTGATGAATTTCAGAGATAAAATACAACACCAATACAATACAGCAGGGATGATGGAAAAACTCATCGCTATTAATGTATTTATTTTTGTTTTTTTTATTTTATTACGTGTTGTAGGCTTTCTTTTTCAAGCAGAAGGAATTTTAGAAACCATAAATAATTGGTTGATTTTACCCAGACATTTAACGGAGTTTATCTATAAACCTTGGACGATTATTACCTACGCATTTTTGCATGCTGGTTTTTGGCACATCTTGTCAAATATGATAATTCTTTATTTTTCAGGCAGATATTTCTTGACTTTTTTCTCGCCTAAACGCTTATTGAATTATTATCTTTTAGGAGCTATTGCTGGTGGAATTTTCTTTTTGGCAAGCTATAATATTTTTCCAGTTTTTGCTGATGGAAAAAGCTATACTTTAGTAGGAGCTTCAGCTTCTGTGATGGCAATTTTAATTGGTGTGGCAACTTATGCACCGCATATGATGATTCGTCTGTTTATGTTTAATATAAAACTTTGGTGGATTGCTGCATTTTTTGTCATTAAAGATTTTGTGATGATTCCTGTGGAAAATCCTGGCGGACATATAGCTCATTTAGGAGGAGCTGCTTTAGGATATTTCTATACAACACAATTATCTCAAGGAAGAGATATAGGAGCTTGGTTTGAAAAAATAATGGATTATATCAGCGGAATTTTTACTAAAAAAGAGAAAAAAACTCCTTTTCAAAAAGTTTATAGAAATAAAACCAAACCCAAAGGAAAAAGAGGGCCTTATCAAAATAATTCTTCAACATCTGATCAAGCAGAAAAACAAAGAAAAATTGATGAAATTCTTGATAAAATCAGTAAAAACGGATATGAAAGCTTGAGCAAAGAAGAAAAGGATTTTCTATTTAATGCAGGAAGAGATTAAAAGATGAAAAAACTGGGTTTAATAGGAAAATTCTTATTTTTTATCAATTCTATTTTAGCATTATTACTGCTTTTAGCTTATATATTACCTTTTATTCCGCCAAATTCTTTTCCTTATATTTCTGTTTTGAGTTTGGGAATGCCTGTTTTAATTGTAGGAAATATCTTGTTTTGTCTGTATTGGATAATCCGTTTGCGGAAACAATTTTTTCTTTCTTTTCTCATATTATTAATCGGTTATAATCATGTTTCTTCTCTTTATAATTTTAAATCCAATTCTGAAAATTCTTCAGAAAAAGGAATAAAATTAATGAGTTATAATGTCAGGCAATTCAATCGTTATAATTGGATGGAAGAAAGAGATATTCCACAGAAAATCAAAGAATTTATAAATGAAGAATCAGCAGATATTGTTTGTATTCAAGAATTTGCAGCAGAAGAAATTGATTTTTCAGAATTTCCTTATACTTATGAAAAAATAGTAGTAGATAAAATGGGACAAGCTATTTTTTCTAAATATCCTATCATCAATAAACAATCTTTAGATTTTCAAAAAACAGGAAATAATGTGATTTTTGCAGATATAGTGGTAAAAGAAGATACTTTAAGAGTTTTTAATATGCATCTTCAAAGTCATAAAATAGATCAGGATTTAAGAAATTTAGACAAAGAAAAAGGGGAAAAATTGACCAAACAAATGGGGAGTTCTTTTCAAACACAACAAGATCAGCTTGAAAAGCTTTTAAAAGCTTTAGAAGAATCTCCTTATCCTAATATTATTGCAGGAGATATGAATAACACAGCTTTTTCTTATGCTTATCGGAAAATATCAAATAACTTAAATGATGCTTTTAAAGAAAAAGGAAAAGGTTTGGGATATACTTTTCTGATGGATGATTTTCTTCCGCTAAGAATTGATTATTTTTTAGTAGATCAGAAATATGCTATTTTAAATTTCAAAACCTATAGAGAAAAACTTTCTGATCATTATCCGATTGCTGTTGAAATTATTTCAAAAAATTAATTTCTTGTAAATAACTCAAGCTTTCAGGTCCTAAATTAAACAGTAAATCTAAAATAGATAAATTTGGAATAAATCCGTGTTTTTCTTGAAAAACCTGATCATAAGCAGGAAGATTTACATAAGGTTTTCGCTTAGCTTTGATGAGTTCTCTGGCGTCAAAAACATCTTTTTGATCTTCATAAGTAAAAAGAAATTTATTAGAAAAGCTCTCTGTTTTTTCAATTTGTAAACAAGTGTTTAAAACTGTTTTACAAGCTTGATTAAAATCTATTAAATAAGTAAATTTTTTCTGATATAATTGAAATAAATCATCTTGGTAAAACTCAAAAAAAGGAGAACTTAAATAAGCACTTTCTAAAGATTTCCAATGAATTCTTTGCCAATCATAATCATTTTCAATTTTTACTTCTTTATATTTTTCTTTTCCTTTCCTGCGTTCTGTGTTATTTATAGGAATATTCAGCAATAATTTTCCATTGGCTCCATAAATATATTGTCGATTTCTATACGTCTGTTTTTGATAATTATCTTCATTTTCCAAGATTATTTCTGCTGCATTCACATAAACAGAAAATAAATCAATCGGAAAAAAATATCCTGGATTGACAACAACTTTTGAATTCATTAGAAATACTTATTTTTTTCGTTTTCTAAAAACAGATATTCCTATTATAATTACAAGTCCTATTAAAAAGTGTGGCAAGAAAGAAGTGGGTTCTCCTTTTCCATTTACAGAAGTAAACATTCTATCCCAACGGATTTTATCAAAGAAGTTTTTTCCGTATTTATCTAAACTCAACCAAACAAAAACAGGTTTTCCAACAATATGAGATTCAGGAACATATCCCCAATGTCTGCTGTCTTCACTATTGTGGCGATTATCTCCTAACATATAGTAATAATCTTGTTTGAAAGTATAAGAATCTATAGGATTTCCGTTGAGTAAAATTTCGCCGTTGTTATAACTTATTTTTTGTTCAACTCCCATTTCTTCTCCTTCATAAACTTCTATAATTCTTTTATAAAAAGGTAAACTATGTTTATTTATTTCTACAGTTTTTCCTTTTTCAGGAATATAAATCGGACCGTAATTATCTGCATTCCAGCTTAATTCTTCAGAAATAGGGAAGGTGTTGGTTTTTTCACCTTTAGGGGTGATTACTTTTTTTACAGCTGCAACATTAGGATTATTTTTCAGTTTTCTTGCATTATCTTCTGTTAAGGCAACAAATAAATAAGTGTTTTTTCCTTGCGGATAAATTGCTCTTTCCGTGTAATCATAATGTTCATAAAGATATCTCAGATTAAAATTATCTCCTTTTGTTTTTACCAAATAAGACATTTGTGGTTTTGCACGTTCTGGGAAAGGTAAAACTTCACCATCAATCATTAAATCTCCATCTACAATTGAGAGAGAATCTCCTGGTAAACCTACAGCTCTTTTGACGTAGTTTGATTTTTTATCAATAGGTTTATCAAAGGATTTATCTCCTTTATATCCAAAATAAGGAACGGTATCTACCGGCCAATTGAACACAACAATATCATTGTGTTTTATTTTTTGAAAACCTGGAAAACGGAAGTAAGGTAATTTTGGTTTTTCTAAATAAGATTTTACGCCCAAAACGGGAATGGTGTCATGAACCATAGGAAAACCAACAGTTGTTTCAGGAGTTCTCGCCCCATAATTCATTTTGCTAACAAAGAGAAAATCTCCTACTAATAAAGTTTTTTCTAAAGATGAAGTCGGAATTGTGAAGGGTTGAATAAAATAATTATGCACCACAGTTGCTGCAACAACAGCAAAAAGAATTGCACTGATCCATTCTCCTGCAGCAGTTCTTGGTTTTAAACTTCGATCTTCAATATATTCAACATCTGAAGCATAGTTGATGTAATATAAATACAAACCTAAAGTAAGAACAGTCAGCCAAGTATCCACAGTGGTGTTTTTTCCAAAACTTCGGGCTAATTCTACCCAAACTACTGGAAACATAATCAGGTTTACGATGGGAATAAATAATAAAATCACCCACCAAACCGGGCGGTTTATAATTTTCATTAAAACCACAGCATTATAAACAGGAATTGCTGCTTCCCAAGCTTGACGACCTGCTTTTTTATAAAGTTTCCAAGTTCCTAAAAAATGGATGATTTGTATAAAAAAGAAAAAAATAATCCACTGTAATATTGTCATGAGATTTGTTTTTATATATCAGTTGAGCTAATTCTGTATTAGCTTACAAAAATATCAATTAAATTATATTTTGAAGCACATCACGCATAGTGAAAACTCCTTTTTTATCAGCGATAAATTCAGCGGCTAAAATTGCTCCTTTTGCAAAACCATCTCTGCTAAAAGCAGTGTGTTTTATTTCTATAGCATCTATTGCTGATTTATATTCAACTTTATGTGTTCCTTTCACGTTTTCAATTCTTTCCGCTGTGATAGGAATTGTATTTTCTGAAAAATTTTGCGTTTTTTCTGTTTTTAATTTCCAATCTGATTTTGTGGAATTTTCAATAATTCCTTCTGCTAAATTAATAGCTGTTCCGCTGGGGGCATCTCGTTTTTTGGTATGATGAATTTCTTCAAGTTCAAGATGATAATCCGATTGATTACTCATCATTTTTGCGAGTTTATTATTCAATTCAAAAAATAGATTTACGCCAACACTAAAATTTGAAGCATATAAAAAACTACCGTTTTTTTCATTGCATAACTCTACAATTTCATCAAATTTTTCCATCCAACCTGTGGTGCCAGAAACAACGGGAATATTATTTTCAAAACAAGTTGAAATGTTTTCAAAAGCAGCTTCAGCAATTGTAAATTCTATCGCAACATCAGCTTTTTTTAAAGCATTTTCATCAATTTTTTCAGAAGTTTTATAAACAATTTCATGTCCAGCTTTTAAAGCAAGTTTTTCAATTGTTTTTCCCATTCTTCCATATCCTAAAATTGCAATTTTCATCTTGTTTTAAAATTTATAGTTTAAAGAAAGTCCATAATTGGAATTTCCTGAGATTTGATCAAAATTATAATCTGGTTTTACAGAAAGATTTTCAGAAACATTAAACTGTTTTAAATGAGCTTCAACATTAGCATCTACAATATTTAAAGCATACCAAACTAAAGTGAAAAAAATAGAAATTTCTTTGTTTTTTCTAAATTGTTTTTGGGCTTGAATTAATCCTTCATCACTGATTTGCCCTTGATATTCATCATCATTATATCCTGCTAAACGTCTTTTATAAGCATCTCTATAACTGTGAAATTGATCATTGTTTTTGATGTAGAAATAAACGCCTCCGCCTAAACCAGCGTAAACCAAAGGAATTTTCCAATAACTTTTGTTATGAGCTTGTCCTAAACCTGGTAAAACAGCAGAATAAAAAGCAGCTTTTGCAGGTTTTAAAGGTTCATAATTAGCATCTATTTTCAACATGCTTTGATCAGTTGAAACAGAATTGGTTTGCACAGATAAACTATCTTGTGCAAAAACCTGAAAAGGACTTAAAAAATAAGTCAATAAGATGCAAATAAAAAGCTTTTTCAACTTTTAATGAGTTTTTCCAAACGTTTAAAATCTTCTTCTGATGAAAATGGAATTACGATTTTTCCACTTCCTTTTTTATTGACTTTTACATCAATTTTTGCGCCAAAATAATCAGAGAAATCTTCAACAGCAACTTTCATTTCTTTGGTTAATTTTGTCTTTTTTGCTTTTGGTTTTGATTTTTTTCCTTGTTTAACGGAACGAACCAATTTTTCTGTATCTCTAACAGAAAGTTCTTCAGCAATTACTTTTTCATATATTTTTAATTGAACTTCTTGATCTTTGATATTGATAATTGCTCGGCCATGCCCCATCGAAAGAAAACCATCTCTCATTCCGGTTTGGATGATGGGATCAAGTTTTAATAAACGTAAATAATTAGAAATTGTAGAGCGGTTTTTTCCAACTCTTTCGCTTAATTTTTCTTGTGTTAAATCAATTTCTTCTAATAATCTTTGGTAAGATAAAGCAATTTCAATGGGATCTAAATCTTGTCTTTGAATGTTTTCTACTAATGCCATTTCCAAAGTTTCTTGGTCATTAGCGATGCGTATATAAGCAGGAATTGTTTTTAAACCTACTAATTTTGAAGCTCTATATCTGCGTTCTCCTGAAACCAATTGGTATTCATTAAAACTCATTTTTCTAACCGTGATGGGTTGAATTACGCCAAGTTCTTTAATAGAAGAAGCTAATTCTCTTAAAGTATCTTCATTAAAGCTTGTTCGCGGTTGATGTGGATTGACTTCAATGGTTTCAATATCCAGTTCAACAATACTACCCACAACTTTGTCTGCATTTTTATCTTTTGCAGATTTAATATCGTTTTCAGGATCTTTTAATAAAGCTGAAAGACCTCTACCTAATGCTTTTTTCTTTGTTGCTTTTGCCATAATAAATTATGCCTTTTTAGTGATGATTTCTTCTGCCAAACTTAAATAATTGTTGGCTCCACGGCTGCTGGCATCATAATCTATAATGCTTTCACCATAACTTGGGGCTTCGCTTAAACGCACATTACGCTGAATAATTGTTTTAAATACCATCTCATCAAAATGTTTGCGAACTTCTTCTACCACTTGATTAGAAAGTCTTAATCTTGAATCATACATCGTGAGCAATAATCCTTCGATTTCTAAATCAGGATTGTGTAATCTTTGTACACTTTTGATGGTGTTTAAAAGCTTTCCTAAACCTTCCAATGCAAAATATTCACATTGAATTGGGATAATAATAGAATCTGCTGCTGTTAAAGCATTTAAAGTTAATAAACCTAAAGAAGGGGCGCAATCAATTATGATATATTCATATTTATTTTTAAGATTTTTAACAGCTTGACGTAGTAAATACTCTCTTTTTTCTTGATCGACTAATTCAATCTCAATAGCAACTAAATCTATATGAGCTGGAATAATATCTAAATTAGGAGAATTTGTAGAAACTATGGCTTTTTCAGCTTTTATGTTTTCATCAAAAAGCTGATAAGTTCCAATTTCTACATTATCTACATCAACCCCTAATCCTGAGCTGGCATTAGCTTGAGGATCTGCGTCTATCAACAACACTTTTTTCTCTAAAACTCCTAATGCGGCTGCAAGATTTACAGCGGTTGTGGTTTTTCCCACTCCACCTTTTTGATTGGCTACTGCAATTATTTTACCCATTCAATTTATTTTAGCGGTTAAAAATACGATTATTTATGCCAATTTAAAACTGAATTAATGATATTCCTTTGTTCTAAGAAAATAGAAAAAATATAAAATGCTAAGCTTTAGCAGATTTTTTTAATTTTCTTTGTTGGTCCAAATTAATATTTTTTCTTTTTGATGATTTTCTGTGAAAAATAAATAGTCTTTTCCGCCATCTTTAATCTTGAATTTTTTCTTGATTTCAACAGGTTTAAGCGGGAAATTTCGACAGGAAATATTGGCTTTTTTAATTCCTGTTTTTTTGAAATGTTTTTTATGAACAGGAAGAACTTTTATAACTTTAAAAACTCGTCCTGGAAAATTCATCAACTTGTCAGCTGTATATAAATGGGTGTTTTTAGCTAATTTATATAAATTAAAATCATTTGCGATTTTTTTGAAAAATCCAGCTTTTAAGATTGAAGAATTCGGTTCATATAAATATTTTAAAGGAGAAGAATATTTTATTTCTTGTTGATTTTCTGCAGTTAAATAAGCAGTAAATTTTTCTGTTTGAAAAGTATTGAAATTAATGGTTTTTATAGAAATATCTTGGTTTTCTTTTCCGTTGAGTATCCACAACAATTCTTTTACTTCATTTTTTACAGAAATAACATGAATTTCTTTGACAAATTTTAATTGTTGAATTCCTTGATGAATATCGAGTAGAGGAGAGGTTTTTAATAAAATGTTTTCCGCTTTTTGTTGTAGTAAATCCAAATGTTGAATCACATTAGGTTGTGTTTCTTCTAATTTGAAAAGCTTTTTTCCAGCAGCAGATCTTCTTCCAGGATCTGCATAAATCCAATCTGTTTTTTCAGGAAAATTTTCAAGAAATTTAATGCCATCTCCATTGATGAAATCACAGTTTTTTTGTGTAGAAAGTTGATGAAAATTATGTTCTGCAATTTCAGAAAGCGCAGAGTTTAATTCGCAATGAATTACTTTTTTCATTTTCTGAGCAAAATAAAAATCATCTACGCCAAAACCTCCAGTAATATCTATTAAAGTATTTCCAGCAACCAAATCAGCTTTATATTTTGCTGTTTTTTCAGAAGAGGATTGAGAAAGATTAAATAAAGGTGGATAAATAATTTTATCAGCTGAAAACCAAGTAGGGAGTTTTTTTTCTGCTTTATTTTTAGCTTGAATTTGCTCAACAATCTTTTTGATAGCTACTTTTGGAAAAGGACTGCCTTTTAAAATTAGTTTTACAGGATCAGCTTTTAGGTTTTGCGTTATAAATTCTTGAATTTCTTTTTGTAAAAAATCTTCTTTTTCCATGATTTATAATCCACGCGTGAGGTATTTTACTACTTTATATTTGCTTAAAGATTCTTTCGCAATTACTTTTAAAGCAGTGTAAGAAGGAACAGCGATAATCATTCCGAAAATTCCGAATAATAATCCAGCAATTAAGATGACAAGGAAAATTTCTAAAGGATGAGATTTTACACTTTGTCCGAAAATCAAAGGTTGATTGATGAAATTATCAATCAGCTGTGCGATTAAATATCCTGCTAAAACATATAACATATTTGGTAAAATCACTGTGGAAAAATCTGCTCCTAAATGATTTGAACCCACAAAAAATACCATTAAAACTCCAGCTACTAAAGGTCCTAAATAAGGCACAATATTTAAGAAAGCACAAATAAAAGCAACGGCAACAGGATTTTGAATTTTAAAGATGTATAAAAGAATTGTATAAAGTACAAACAAGACAAAAATCTGCAAGAAAATTCCGATAAAATATCTTGAAAGCAAGTGTTTTATTTTATTGAAAACTCTTTTGAAACGTTCTTCGTTTTCTTTTTTGGAAAAAGCTAAGAAACTGTTTAGTAGTAAGTTACTGTCTGTTAATAAGAAAAAGGAAATGAAAATAACGGAGAAAGTTCCGATGATAATTGCCCCTAATTTTCCGAAAACAGAAGACATAAATAAAGGCACAGATTTGAAATCATAATCTTCAATTAAAGCAGGAATATTTAAACTTTCAAAAAGATCAACTTGTTCTAATCTTAAATAATCTCTGATTTGAATATTTAAAGCATTTAAGTTTGATTTTACTTCTTCTATATCCAATCTTGCAAAGTTTTCACTTTGTTGATTTATCACAGGAATAAACAAAGCTAAAATTCCGGTGAGGACAGAAAAAATTAAAAGAAGTGTAAAAACAACCGATAATTGATTGGGGATTTTCAAGCGTTTTTGAAAAAAATAAACCATTGGTCTGCCAATTAAAGCGACCACTGCTGCAATGGCTATATAAAGTAAAATCGATCTAATTTCATATAGAAAATAAAACAATAAGAAAATTCCAAGTATAGAACCTATAGCTCTTAAAATTCCAGATGAAATTATTTTCGGATTCATATTATTTTACTTTAAAATTAATTTTCAAAAACATATTTTATGATGTTAGCTCCCATTTTTAAAGCTTCTAAACGAACGCTTTCTGGATCGTTGTGAACTTCTTGGTCTTCCCAACCGTTTCCTAAATCACTTTCATAAGTGAAGAGTAAAACCAATCTGTCTTCCAGTGTGATTCCAAATGCTTGCGGAGGTAAACCATCGTGTTCATGTATTTTTGGTAAACCATTTTCAAATTCATAAAAACTCCAAAAAATCGGATGATTTACAGGGAGTTCTTTCAATTCTTCTTCAGGAAAAAGTTTTTTTAATTCTTCTCTGATGTATTTATTCATTCCATAATTATCATCAATATGTAAAAAACCACCTCCTAATAAATATTTTCTTAAGTTTTCTCTTTCGTCTTTATCAAAAACAACATTTCCATGTCCAGTTAAATGTATAAAAGGATAGCTGAAAATATCTGTGCTTCCTGGAGTAACAGTTTCTGGTTTTGGATTTATTTTTGTTCCTAAATTTTCATTGCAAAACTCAATTAAATTCGGTAATGAAGTAGGGTTTGCATACCAATCACCTCCACCGCTGTATTTTACCACAGCGATGGATTGTGCTTGTGAAAAGTTGAAAAAAATAAGAAATAAAAGAACGATAAGATTTCTCATTTATTGAAAATATTTGAATAAAATATATTTTTTATAGTTTTAAATCTCCTTTTCCTTCTCTTAAAATCTCCGGATTATTGCCTGTTAAATCTATAACTGTGGAAGCGATATTTCCACCATAACCACCGTCGATAACTACATCTACTATTTTTCCCCATTTTTCAAAAATCAATTCAGGATCTGTGGTATATTCTATGATTTCATCATCATCTTTGATGGAAGTTGTAATAATAGGATTTCCCAACTCTGCTAATAACATATTGCAAATATTATTATCAGGAATTCTGATTCCTACAGTTTTTTTCTTTTTAAAAACATTGGGTAAACTATTGCTACCTGGCATAATAAAAGTAAAAGGACCAGGAAGATTTTGTTTTAAAATTTTAAAGTTTTTATTGTTGATTTGAACATATTCAGAAAGTCCGCTCATATCAGGACACATAAAAGAAAGATGAGCTTTTTCTAATCTTTTAATTCCTTTGATTTGAGCTATTTTTTTTAAAGCGCTAAGATTATTAATATCACAACCTAAACCATAAACAGTGTCAGTGGGATAAATTACTAAACCACCATTTCTTAAAATATCAGCGATTTTTTTAATTTGTTTTTCTGAAGGATTTTCTTCATAAAGTTTAATAAATTCAGTCATAGTTGTCGTGTTAAATAATGAGTATAAAAATAGTATTTTTAATTAATTTAAAACCTTAAGTTTTGCAAAACGCAGAAGAATTTTTTTCAATCCTCCTTGGTCAAAATCTATTTCTGCTTTTTTGTTTTGTCCAGCTCCTTCTACATTTACCACTTGTCCGATTCCAAAACGGTTGTGTTCAACAGTTTGTCCTTTCTTTAAATCTATAGTTGGTTTTTTATCTCTTGTAGATTCTGAACTGTTTTTTGGTCTTAATCTTCTGAGTTTTCTCAGCTGTTCTTCTGTAGGTTTGTGCGCAGGAGGTGGTGTTCCTCTTTGTGGTTTTTGTTGTCTTAATCTGCTTTTATCTACTTTTCCGAAAATATCAGAATTTAATAAAGGTCTGAATTTATAACTGTCTTCAGGCATCATAAATTCTAAAAATTCTTCATCTATTTCTCCTATAAATCTGCTGGGTTCAGCATCGATGAGTTTTCCCCATCTATATCTTGATTCTGTATAAGTTAAGAAAGCTTTTTTCTCTGCTCTGGTTAAAGCAACATAAAACAAACGTCTTTCCTCTTCCAATTCTGATCGGGTATTCATGCTCATGGCAGAAGGGAAAAGATCTTCTTCCATTCCTACAACATAAACATAAGGAAATTCCAATCCTTTTGCTAAGTGAATGGTCATCAAAGAAACGCGATCTTCATCAGGAGTTTCTTTATCTAAATCAGTAAGCAAAGCAACATCTTCTAAAAATTCTGCTAAAGAACCACGAGAATCAGCAACATCTTCTTGACCTTCCACAAAATCTTTAATACCATTTAAGAGTTCTTCAATATTTTCTACGCGCATAATTCCTTCAGGAGTTCCATCTTTTTTCATCTCTTGGATTAATCCTGTTTTTTTGGTCACCATTTCAGCGATGACAAAAGCATTTTCTCTTTCTGCATTGATTTGAAAGCTTTTAATCATATTCGCAAAATTGGTTAATCGGGTGCGAATTCCTTTATTGATTTTTAAATCTATGCGTGCAATATTTTCTATGATTTCAAAAATCGAACGATTATAATGATTTGCAGCTAAGGTTAATCTATCCATAGTGGTTTGTCCAATTCCACGAGAAGGATAATTGATAACACGTTTTAAAGCTTCTTCATCTTTTGGATTGATAATCAGTCTTAAATATCCTAAAACATCTTTGATTTCTTTGCGTTGATAAAAAGATAATCCTCCATAAATTCTGTAGGGAATATCTCTTTTTCGCAAAGCATCTTCAATGGCTCTACTTTGGGCGTTGGTTCTATATAAAACTGCAAATTCTCCATTTTTCATTTGCTTATTCATTTTGTTTTCTAAGATAGAACTCGCCACAAATCTTCCTTCTTCCCCATCGGTTAATAATCTGTTGACAACAATTTTGGCGCCATCATCATTTTCTGTCCAAACTTCTTTTTCTAATCGGGTTTGATTTTTTTCAATAACAGAGTTTGCTGCGCGAACAATATTATTGGTGGAACGATAATTCTGCTCTAAACGATAAGTTTTTACATTGTCATAATCTCTTTGGAAATTGAAAATATTATCAATATTTGCGCCACGGAAAGCATAAATACTTTGGGCATCATCTCCAACTACACAAATGTTTTGAAAACGATCACTTAAAGCTCTGACAATTAAATATTGAGAGTGGTTGGTATCTTGATACTCATCTACTAAAATATATTGAAAACGCTTTTGATATTTTGCTAAAACTTCAGGAAAACGATTGAGTAATTCATTGGTTCTCAGAAGTAAATCATCAAAATCCATGGCGCCAGCTTTAAAACAACGATCTACATAGTTTTTATAAACTTCTCCTAATCTTGGTCTTTTTGCCATGGCATCTGCTTCCATCAATTCTTGATTTTGGAAATATGCTTTTACGGTGATCAAGCTGTTTTTGTAAGAAGAAATTCTTGAAAAAACTTGTTTGTATTTATATACATCTTTATCAAGTCCCATTTCTTTGATGATCGTATTTGCCAATCTTTGAGAATCTTGAGAATCATAAATCGTAAAATTGGAAGGATATCCTAACTTATCTGCTTCCATACGTAAAATTCTTGCAAAAACAGAGTGAAAAGTTCCCATCCAAAGATTTTTTGCTTCACTTGGACCAACAATACTCGCAATTCTGTCTTTCATTTCTCGCGCAGCTTTATTGGTAAAAGTCAAAGCTAAAATATTAAACGGATCCACTCCTTGATTCATCAAGTGGGCAATACGATAAGTCAATACACGGGTTTTTCCTGATCCAGCTCCAGCAATAACAATCATTGGACCATCTTTTTGCTCAACCGGAGCACGTTGAGCTTCATTCAATTCTGATAAATAATCTCTCAAATCTAACTTCTTTTTTCAAATCGTGAAGTTAACAAAAATGAAGTTATTAGCTAAATTGGAATGATTTTAATTTTTAAAAATAATAGCTGAGCTGTAATTATCTTCTTTTCTTTTTTGGTAAATTAGGCTTATCAATTCGTAAATCATTGAATTATGCAAAATATATTAGCTTTTTTAGGAAATTTACCGTGGTGGAGTTGGATAATTATTGTTTTATTAGCCATTGTTATTAAAGATGTTTTTTTCAATAAAAAACACACCATAAAACACAACTTTCCTTTAGTAGGACATTTCAGATATATCTTAGAAAGAATCGGTCCTGAATTAAGACAATATATTGTTGCCAACAACAGAGAAGAATTACCTTTTAATAGAATTGAAAGAACTTGGATTTATACTTCTGCAAAAAACGCCAACAATTATAAAGGATTTGGAACAGACAGAAATATTTATGACAGTCAATACATTTTTGTCAATAATGCGATGATTCCTTATAAACTTCCTGAAGATCATCCCAATTTTCAAGATCCTTATTTTGTGCCTTGTGCAAAAGTGATGGGAAGTTATAATAAAAGAAGAAAACCTTATCGTCCTGCTTCTGTAATCAATGTTTCTGCAATGAGTTTTGGAAGTCTTTCCGCAAGGGCGATTACTTCTTTAAACATCGGTGCAAAATTAGCAAATGCTTATCATAACACAGGAGAAGGTGGACTTTCTCCTTATCATCAAAAAGGAGCAGATATAGTTTTTCAAATCGGAACAGGATATTTTGGAACGCGAGATGAAGCTGGAAATTTTTCTATGAAAGCTTTAAAAGAATTAGTAGAAAAAAATCCGAAAGTTAAAGCTATAGAAATCAAACTTTCTCAAGGAGCAAAACCCGGAAAAGGAGGCGTTTTACCTGCCAGTAAAATCAATGATGAAATTTCAAAAATAAGATTAGTTCCCAAGGGGAAAGATGTAATTTCTCCGCCTTATCATCGTGCTTTTGATGATGTAAGTGGATTGATAGATTTTGTAGAAGATATTGCTCAAGAAACAGGATTGCCAGTAGGAATAAAAGCAGCAATAGGAAAAAAGAAACAATGGAGAGAATTGGCAAGACTGATGAGAAAAAGAAATTGCGGCCCTGATTTTATCACCATAGATGGTGGGGAAGGCGGAACAGGAGCTGCGCCACCAAGTTTTGCAGATCACGTTTCTTTGCCTTGGGTTTTCGGATTTAGTGAAATTTATCAGGTTTTCAAACATGAAGAAATAACCGATAGAGTTTTATTTATCGGAAGCGGAAAATTAGGCTTACCTGCTGCTGCAACAATGGCTTTTGCAATGGGAGCAGACTGCATAAATGTTGCTCGAGAAGCAATGATGAGTATTGGTTGTATTCAAGCGCAAAAATGTCATGACAATACTTGTCCGACAGGAATTGCCACCAATAATAAATGGTTGGAAAGAGGAATAAATATCCAAGATAAATCTGTGAGAAATAGTTTTTATTTTAAAAATTTCAGAAAAGAATTATTAGAAATAACCCATTCTTGTGGATATGAACATCCTTGTCAAATTATGATGGAAGATGTTGATGTGAATTTAAGCGATCAAGATTTTACAAAAAACTTGGCTGCTGCTTATGGATATCATAAAGAAAAATTTCCTTTTGAAGGAGTTGCGGCATTGAGAAATTGTCCTTACCTTGGCGGGCATTATAATCGAGAAGATATAGATAAAGAAAAAGTAAGATATTAAATCTAAAGCAAACTTATGGATTCAACCAGTATTTTAAATTTTGCCATGTCAATTCTGCCTACAATAGTGGTAGGATATGTAGCTTATTATTTTTTCACAAATTATGTGAGAAATGAACAAGACAGAAGAATTTACAATTTAAAAAAACAAACTCATAAAGACATGCTGGCTTATAGAATTCAAGCTTTAGAAAGAATGACTTTATATTTAGAAAGAATAGATCCGGGTAGATTATTGGTGAGGGTAAAACCTTCAGGAGAAGATAAACATATTTATGAAACAACATTGATTCAAGCTATTGAACAAGAGTTTGAACATAATTTAACTCAACAAATTTACCTGAGTGAAGAATGTTGGAGTGCAATTAGAGCTACAAAAAATGCAACCATTACTTTGATTAGAAAAATCAATATGAATGAACAAATTACTTCATCAGATAAACTTCGCGAAGCTGTTTTGACAGAATTATTAGATAAACCTGCACCGAGTATTACCGGATTAGAATATATCAAGAAAGAAGCCAAAGAATTATGGCAAGCTTAAGCTTTTACAGCTTTCCATAAATTATCATTTTTAGGAACAGGAGCCGTGATAGAAATTCTTTCTTTTCTCACTGGGTGAATTAAACTCAAAAAACGCGCATGTAAAGAAATTCCTCCATCTTTATTACTTCTTGGAAAACCGTACTTTAAATCTCCTTTAATCGGGCAATTTATCGCAGAAAGCTGACAACGGATTTGATGATGACGACCTGTTATTAAATTGATTTCCAGTAAATAATAATTATTTAGTTTTTGTAGGACTTTATATTTTAAAATTGCTTTTTTGCTTCCTTTTACTTCTTTAAGATGAGCATAAGATTTATTATTTCTTGAATTTCTTTTTAAATAATGAATTAAAGTATCTTCATTTTTAGGCGGAGGATTTTTCACCAAAGCCCAATATTTTTTATCCACTTTATTATCAGCAAAAAGTTTATTTAACCTGGAAAGTGCTTTAGAAGTTTTAGAAAATAAAACCACACCACTGGTTGGTCTGTCCAATCTGTGTACCACTCCTAAATAAATATTTCCTGGTTTGTTATATTTTTCTTTAATATAACTTTTTACCACTTCATTTAAAGGTTTATCTCCTGTTCGATCTCCTTGCACTAAATCGCCGCAGCGTTTATTGATAACAATCAAATGATTGTCTTCAAACAGAATTTTTAAATTGTTTTTATCAGAATGGATTTTTTTCAAAAGAAATAATTTTAATCAGCTGAATATAAAAACTAAAACTAATTTGACAAAGAATTACCTTGATAATAAACAGAAATCAATATATTTAACCAGAAATAATAAACAATAAGGATTAAAACTTTTATGCACATACATTTTATTGCAATCGGCGGAAGTGCGATGCACAATTTAGCTATAGCCTTAACAGAAAAAGGATATTACGTTACAGGAAGTGATGATGTTATTTTTGAACCTTCTAAATCTCGATTAGAAAAAAAGGGAATTCTTCCTGAAAAATTTGGTTGGTTTCCTGAAAAAATAACCAAAGAAATAGAAGTAGTGATTTTAGGAATGCATGCCAAAAAAGATAATCCAGAATTGTTGAAAGCACAAGAATTAGGATTAAAAATATATTCTTATCCAGAGTTTTTATATGAACAAAGCAAAGAAAAATCAAGAGTAGTAATTGGCGGATCTCACGGAAAAACAAGTATTACGGCAATGATTTTACATGTTTTGAAAAAACAACAAAAAGAAGTGGATTTTATGGTGGGCGCTCAATTAGAGAACTTTGACACCATGGTGCATTTGACAGAAAAAAATGAATTTATAATTTTAGAAGGAGATGAATATTTATCTTCTCCGATAGATAAAAGACCGAAATTTCATCTTTACCATGCTGATATTGCTTTGCTTAGCGGAATTGCTTGGGATCATATCAATGTTTTTCCAACTTTTGAAAACTATGTAAAACAGTTTGAAATCTTTATTGAAACCATGACAGAAAACGGGGTTTTAGTTTATAATAAAGAAGATGAAATTTTAAAAGAAATTGTTGAAAAATCAACTTATCCTGTCAAGAAAATTGCTTATTCAACGCCTGATTATAAAATAGAAAAAGGAAAAACTATTTTAAAAACTGAAGAAGGAGAAATCCCCATTCAGATATTTGGAAAACATAATTTAAGCAATTTATCAGGAGCTTTACAAATCTGTAAACAAATAGGAATTACAGCAAAAGATTTTTATAAAAACATAGCTGATTTTAAAGGAGCTTCAAAAAGATTAGAAAAAATTACAGAAAACGAAAACACTATTGTTTTCAAAGATTTTGCCCATAGTCCTTCTAAAGTAAAAGCAACCACTCAAGCGGTGAAAAATCAATTTGAAAATAAAAAACTTTTAGCTTGTTTTGAGTTGCATACTTACAGCAGTTTAAACACAGATTTTTTAAAAGAATATGAAAATACTTTATCAGCAGCAGATGAAGCAGTGGTGTTTTATTCTCCTGAAGCTGTAAAAATAAAAGGATTAGAAAATATTGATGCAGAAGATATTAAAACAGCATTTCAATATAAAAATTTAAAAGTTTATACAAATCCAGCGGAATTTCAAGAATTTCTAAAAAATAAAGATTTAAAAAACAAAGTTTTACTTCTAATGAGCAGTGGAAATTATGGCGGATTAGATTTTGAGGAATTAAGTCATTGGATTTGATTATATTAGTAAACTGAAAATGTTTAAAACTTTTGCAAATGGAAGAAAATAATTATTTCCCGATTACTTCTTGGGCTGAGGGAGATCGACCAAGAGAAAAACTGATTGCAAAAGGAAAAACAGCTTTGAGCGATGCAGAATTAATCGCAATTTTAATTGGTTCAGGAAGCAGAAGTAAAAGCGCGGTAGAATTAGCAAGAGAAATTTTAGCAGGAGCAGAAAATAAACTCAAAGAATTAGGGCGACTTTCTGTAAACAGATTGATGGAATATAAAGGAATAGGAGAAGCCAAAGCAGTAACTATTGTAGCGGCTTTAGAATTAGGACGAAGAAGAAGAGGAGAAGAAGCTTTAATCAGAAAAAAAATAACTTCAAGTAAAACAGCTTTTGAAGTCATGCAACCCATTATTGGAGATTTGAATCACGAAGAATTTTGGGTGATTTATATGAATAATTCCAATAAAATTCTTTACAAAGAACAATCCAGTAAAGGTGGAATGACAGGAACTTTAGTCGATCCGAGAAATGTTTTCAGAAAAGCTTTAGAACTTGCTGCAACTTGTATTATTTTAGCACATAATCATCCGTCAGGAACTTTAAAACCCAGTAGAGCAGATCAAAATCTTACCCGAAAATTAAAACTTGCAGGAGAAAGTTTAGACATTAAAGTATTAGATCATTTGATCATTACGCAAAACGCTTATTTTAGTTTTGCTGATGAAGGAATTTTATAGAATTTATGCAAAAAAGTTTTGAAAAACATCTTCAAAAAAACTTTTCTTTTTTATATGAAAACAAATTTATTATCGCCGTTAGCGGAGGAATAGATAGTGTAGTTTTAGCTTATTTATGTAAAAATGCTAAACTCGATTTTGCAATAGCTCATTGCAATTTTCAATTAAGAGGAAAAGAAAGTGATAAAGATGAAAGTTTTGTAAAAGAATTAGCTGAAAAGTTTGCTGTAGATTTTTTCATCAAAAAGTTTGAAACAAAAAAATACGTCAAAGAAAATCAATCTATTCAATTAATTGCCAGGAAATTGCGTTACGATTGGTTTTCAGAATTATTACAAAAAGAATATGCTTATTTGTTGACAGCTCATCATCTCAATGATGATATGGAAACTTTTATGATTAATTTATTAAGAGGAACAGGAATTGAAGGGTTGTTGGGAATTCCTACACAAAATGATAAAATTTTTCGTCCACTTTTAAAATTTTCTTTAGCAGAAATAGAAAAATTCGCAAAACAAGAAAATATCTCATGGAGAGAAGATTTTTCAAATACTTCAGATGATTACTTAAGAAATAGAATTCGACATCATATTATTCCAGAATTTGAAAAAGAAAACCCAGATTTTTCCAAAAGTTTTCTTTTGACGAAAAAAAATTTACAACAATCAAAATCTTTAAACGAAGATTATTTACATAAAATTAAACAAGAAATTACTTTTCAAAAAGGAGAGTTATTATATTTCAATCTTCAGAAATTAAAAACTTATCCGAATTTAAAAGCTGTATTATATCTGCTTTTCAAACCTTATAATTTCACGGCTTGGAAAGATATTTATCAATTGCTAAATGCAGAAACAGGAAAAGTTATTATTTCTAAAACACATCGCTTGTTAAAAGACCGTGATTTTCTTATTTTAGGCCCACCAAAAAATAAAATTCAACAAGAGTTTTTTATAGAAAAGGAAAATATAGTTTTAAAATTTCCTGCTGGAAAGCTGGTTTGTGAAAATGTTATTAATGTTACAGCATTTAATAATCGAATAGCTTACCTTGCGGAGAATAAAATAAAATTCCCTTTAAAATTAAGAATTTGGAAAGCTGGAGATAAATTTCAACCCTTTGGAATGAAGGGAAATAAGAAAATAAGCAAATTCTTAAAAGATAAAAAGGTAAATCTTTTTGAAAAAGAAAACACTTGGGTTTTATTGTCAAACGATAAAATTGTTTGGGTAATTGGTCATCAAATCGATGAAAAATTCAAAATTGAAAAAAACGAAAATAAAATAATAAAAATAGAATGGCGAAAATGAAAAATTTGCTCTCTCTGCTTCTGTTGGTATTTGGTGTGCTGACTTTAAATGCGCAAGTACCAGGATTAGAAACCGGCGAAAGCCCAGTAGAATGGATTGGAAAAGTAGAAAAAAAATCAGATGATTCTTTTGATCTAATCTTTGAAGCAAAAATAAAAGAGAATTGGCATATTTTCTCTCAACACACTCCAGATGGAGGTTCTCTTCCTTTAGAAATTGATTATTTATCAGAAGAAAATTATAAACTCAACGGAGAAACAGAAGAAAGTCCGACAAAAACACAGTTCAATGATGTTTTTGACGTAGATGAAATCATTTGGGAAAATCAAGCCATTTTAACTCAAAATATTACTCCAGAAAAAGATGATCTCAGATATGTAAAAGCAGAAGTTTTCTATCAAGTTTGTGATGAAGTCTGTATTAATGAAGATTATTATTTTGTATTTGATTTAAAAGAAGAAGAAGGAAAAATCTTTGATAATTATGATGAGTTTGAAGCTTTTGGAGAAGAAGAAAACGCAACAGAAACAGAAGATTTAGAAAATTCCGCACAAGCAGAAACTGCAATGATGGGCGGAATGACAGAAGATATGGAAAGTCCGGTGGACTGGACAGGGGAAGTCAAAGAAAACTCAGAAGATGTTTATGAATTAGTATTTCATGCAAAGATAAAAGAGAATTGGCATATTTTCTCTCAACACACGCCAGATGGGGGATCTCTTCCTTTAGAAATAGATTATCTTGAAGATGGAGAAACTTATAAAACAGAAGGAGAAACAGAAGAAAGTGCAACAAAAACACAGTTTAATGATGTTTTTGGCGTAGATGAAATCATTTGGGAAAATGAAGCTACACTCACACAAAAAATAAAGAAAACAGATGCAGATACAAGGTTTATCAAAGCAGAAGTTTTTTACCAAGTTTGTGATGAGGTTTGTATTAATGAAGAATATTATTTCGTTTTTGATCTTGAAGAAAAAACAGCAGAAATCTTTGATAATTATGATGATTTTGAAGCTTTTGGAGAAAATGCGGATACAGAAAATGCAAGTTCAACAACAGCAGATTCAGAAAAAAGTGAATCAAATTCTTCAGATAGAGGATTGTGGACAACTTTTATTTTAGCTTTTTTATGGGGATTTGCAGCTTTGTTAACGCCTTGTGTTTTCCCGATGATTCCGATGACGGTAAGCTTTTTTACCAAACAAAGTAAAACCAAAGCAGCAGGAAAAAGAAATGCGATTCTTTATGGAATTTTCATCATTGTTATTTATGTAGTTTTAGGAACATTAATAGTAGGAATTTTCGGAGCAGATTCCTTGAATAAACTTTCTACAAATGTGACCTTTAATATCATATTTGCTTTGATGTTGATCATATTTGCGATTTCATTCTTAGGAGCTTTTGAAATTGTTTTACCCAGTTCTTGGGCAAATAAAGTAGATAAACAAGCAGATAGAGGAGGAATAATAGGAATATTTTTTATGGCTTTAGCTTTAGCTATTGTTTCCTTCAGCTGTACAGGTCCAATTATTGGAACTTTATTAGTGCAAGCTTCTTCACAAGGAGGAATTGCGCCAATTATTGGAATGTTAGGATTCTCTTTTGCTTTAGCAATTCCATTTGGACTTTTTGCTTTATTCCCAGGATGGATGAACACGCTTCCAAAATCAGGAGGATGGTTAAATTCCGTAAAAGTAGTATTGGGAATGTTGGAATTAGCTTTAGCTTTTAAATTCTTATCAAACGCAGATTTAGTAGTTCAAGCTTATTTATTACCAAGAGAAATATTCTTAGCTATTTGGATTGCAATTTTCGGAATGATGGCTTTTTATTTATTCGGAAAAATTCGTTTGCCAAATGATTCTAAAACAGAAAGCATAGGCGTAAGCAGATTTTTATTAGGATTATTAGTATTGGCTTTCACCGTTTATTTGATACCAGGAATTTGGGGAGCACCTTTAAAAATGTTGAGCGGATATTTACCGCCAGAACATTATAGTGAATCTCCGTATGGGGTTGGATATTCAAACGTAAGCGTGAGTTCAGCAGGAGGAGTAGAAGATGAATTAGCAGAAGGAATGGTGCCAGGACCACAAAATATATTAGCTTTTAGAGATTATCATAAAGGTTTGGAATATGCCAAAAAAGTTGATAAACCTATTCTAATAGATTTCACAGGAATGGCTTGTGTAAACTGTAGAAAAATGGAAGATCGCGTGTGGAGTTATTCCGATATCAAATCGATTTTAGAAAAAGAAGTAGTTTTAATTTCACTTTATGTTGATATAGATGAAAAATTGCCAGAAGAGGAGCAATACACCAGTGAAACAACAGGAAAAAGAATTAGAACTGTAGGAAATAAATGGAGTGACTTCCAAATTGAAAGATATCAAATGCACGCACAACCTTATTATGTGTTGGTAGATCCTGCAGATGAATCTAACTTAAATGAACCTGCCGGATATATGCCAGATGCAGATGAATACAGAAACTGGTTGAGAGAAGGAATTGATAAATACAAAAAATCTAATTGATAAAATTAGAAAATAATCTATAAAAGAAAAGCTATTTTCAGTTAAAGGAAATAGCTTTTATTTTATCATTTTCATTTTAAAACTCTGCTCAACGCTTAATAATTCTCTATCTTTACAAAAAAATATTTAATGTTTAACTACGGACAATTTCAAACTTTAAAAATAAATCGACAAGCCCCTCCTGGACTTTATTTAATCAATGAAGAAGAGGATGAGGTTTTATTGCCTAATAAATATATTCCTGAAGATTTTGAAATCGGTCAAGACATTGAGGTTTTTTTATATTTAGACCACGAAGAAAGACCTGTGGCAACGACTTTAAAACCTTTTGTTCAGCTTGATGAATTTGAAAAATTACGCTGTGTAGAAGTTACAGAATTTGGTGCTTTCTTAGATTGGGGATTAGAAAAACATCTTTTTGTTCCGTTTAGAGAACAAGCTTATCCTATGCAAAAAGGACATTGGTATCTCATCTTTTGTTATTTAGATGAAGAAACCCAAAGATTAGCAGCTTCAAGTAAGGTTTTACACTTTTTAGATAATGATGAAATAACGGTTGAACCTTATGAAAAAGTAGATTTAATTGCAGTTAATAAAACAGAATTAGGATTTAATGTAATCATCAATAATCTGCATCAAGGATTGGTTTATCATTCTGATATTTTTCAAGATTTACAAACAGGAGATCAGCTCAAAGGATGGATTACAAAAATCAGAAAAGATGGTAAAATAGATGTTACTTTACAACGTCCTGGTTATAGAAGTATTGAACCTAATGCTGATAAAATTATGCAAATCTTAGGAGAAAATGATGGTTTTTTACCTTTGCATGATAAATCTTCTCCTGATGAAATTCAAGAAGTTTTAGAGATGAGTAAAAAAAGTTTTAAAAGAGCAATTGGAACTTTATATAAAAACAGACAAATTAAAATTGTTCCTAAAGAAGGAATTTATCTGCGGTAAAAATAATAATTACTTGGAGTGCCATAGTAATGATCATAATAATAAGGACGGCCAAATCTTCCGTAATACGGATTGATAAAAGGCTGTCTAATATCTTTTAAAGCTTCATTTCTAATTCCGCCATCACGAGTTTTTCTGCCATCATATTGCAAATCATCATTACTTCTTGCCCAATCACTTTGGATTCTGAAAACCTGAACTTGAGAACGAATTTGCTGCATCTGACGAGTGGGCGCTTTAATGTCTTTAAAACCTGCTCTTCTGCGCATTTCTTCTGCTCTTCCAATAGCTAAAATATCTAATTTATGGTCTTCTTCTTTAGAAAAATCTAAATCGATTAAGTTGATGTCTATTTTATATCTTTCAATATTAAAAGGACCCACAGCAGATAAAGAAGAATTTAGTTGAATTCTTTCAAAAAGCATTTCTTCTTCTTCCACATCTTCTTTTTTCTCAGCTGGAATAGCAAAATTGTTGTTTTCTAATTCTTGGGCATAAAGAAAACAACTGATGAAAACAAAACTCAGAAAAAGGATAAATTTTTTCATAGCAAAA
>Ga0079226_10000364_pt1 | contig 31442 bp, 15 predicted proteins | sample Poulit2014_FD_76345 | JGI IMG/M metagenome (GOLD analysis project Ga0079226, IMG submission 76345) | Agricultural soil microbial communities from Georgia to study Nitrogen management - Poultry litter 2014 | ecosystem: Environmental > Terrestrial > Soil > Agricultural land | place: USA: Georgia...
ATGCAAACCAAAGCCATTTTGATCAAGTATCTCTTTGGCTAATTTATTAGCATCGTAAGCATCTTGCCATCTATCTACTTTATCATCCGGGTTAAACTGCGGGCTAGCGTAAGTCACTAAGACTCTACCTTTAAATGCAGCAGCAGCACCTTTGGTGATTCTCCCCCATTCCGAGGAGTTCTCCCATTTCCCTGGTAAAAGCTCGATTCCTTCATCTAGGTCCTCAATTATATATTCTATACTCTCAGTGGTTGAGCTCCTAGCTAAGAAGTTCCCTTCTTTATTTTCTTCTCCAATGGGGTTCATGGGTTCTACTACAATGGGAACACCACCATAAAGCTTGACTAAATGGAAGTTTTGGAATGCGCGGAAGAACTTAGCCTCAGCAATCATTCTGCCTTTTGTATCCTCTGGCATTTCTCCAGCTTCCACGTCCCGAATAAACTCATTTATTTTACGAATTTTCGCCCACACATTGCTTGTGCTCAATCCTGTACCAAAATCATTGATGCTGGTTGTTGTCACTTCTCCTCTTAGAATTGGGTTGGAACCGTGCCCCTCGTCCGATAAAGTTGGCGTTGGATTCACCGATGTTCCAGTAACCGTACCAAACCATCCTGGTAAATTCTGATCGTAAATGAAACTTAAGTTTTTGAATGCTAAAGTTGAATCGTTAAACAACAAGCCTCCATCTATATTTGTCAAGTCTCTTTTATCTAGCACCTTATTACAGGAAAAACTAGCTAAGACCGTAGCACCAATAATTAAGGAATTAAATATTATGTTTTTTCTCATCACATTTCAAATTAAAATCCAACACTTAACCCTAAAGACATCGTCCTAATAGTAGGATAGGTTGCATAAGTCCCGGAGTTGTACCTGTAATCAAAAGGGTTATACAAGTTAAACGGCTGGGTAACAACTACGTATGTCCTAATATTTTCAACTCCTACTTTTCTATTGAAAGCCTCCGGCAGGTTGTAAGAGAGCTGAATGCTAGAAATCCTTGCCGTGGTTGAGCTTCTAAACCAAAAAGAAGAAATTAGATCGTTTTGGTCTGCATAATAAGGATTCGGGTAGGCAGCATTTGGGTTGTCTTCCGACCAGTGATCCGCCCAGAATGCCGGCCTGTTGGAGGTAGCTGAAGCTCTCTTTCTTGCGTCTCCTTCTACAAACGACTGTCCACCCCAAGATAAACCACCACTCATTTGAAAAGAGAATGATTTATAAGTTGTTTGGAGGTTTAAACCGATTCCGTAATGGTTATTTTCTTTAGAAGTGATGTATGTACGGTCGTTCTCATCAATCTTGCCATCGGGTTCTGTTAAGTCTCCACCAGTTCTCGCACCAGATATATCCTCGTAATACAACATACCAGGCTCTGGCTTTTTACCGAAAATAGTATAATCTGGATTCTCTGCTAAAAAAGCATCTACCTGCTCTTGTGTACGGAAAAACCCTTTGTAGATATAACCATAAACACCTCTATCACTGGATTTACCAGTAGGATCTAACATCGTTCCAACGCTAGACTCCGCAACATCTCTTAATATATTTTTATCATCCGACCAGTTGAAGTTTGCTCTTACCGAATAAGACCAGTCATCGCTAATGCGATCTCTCCAATGTGCAGATAATTCTGTACCGAAGGTATTCACCCTACTGAAGTTCTCAGATGGTAGAGACTCTCCGACTAATAGGGAAATAGATGTACTTAGCTGCGTAAGCATATCCACGTTTTCATCGTGATAAACTTCTGCTGAAACCGATAAGCGGCTATCAAGCATAGACATATCCACACCGATATTCTTTTTTATGGTTTTATCCCACTTAACATCTCTATTGGCAATTCCGTTTTGGTTGAATACAATTCCTCTATTGCCATTACCACCAAAGACTCCACCTCTTTGGGTTTGTTTTCTATAACGTGTATACCACTGAAATGGTCTCGTTCTATCGGCTCCAGAGAATCCTATAGCACCTCGTATTTTAAAAAAGTCAAAAAATGAAAGTGCTTCTTGAAAGAAGTCTTCTTTTGATAGCACCCACCCCGCTGAGAAGGAAGGGAAATAACCCCATCTGTTTTCTGGCGCAAAATTCGTTGATCCGTCTGCCCTAAAGGTTGTTTCAAATAAATATTTCTCGTCGTAGTTATAGACTAAACGCCCAATATAGGATAGATAGCCTTGCTCGGATTCAGACTCCGACTGTAAAGCTGTAGGACCTGAAAAGTAAACCATATTATCTTCTCCACCGTTGATGAACTTCTCTATATAAGTAGCTACACCATTGGAGTAAGACTCTCTCTGCTCATAAACACCCAATAAAGACAAGTAATGCTTACCAAAATTCCTCTCGTAATTGATCTGAGCATTCAACTGATAATTATTGGAATATATGGGATTAAAACGCAGCATATCACCGTTTTTCAGGGTGATCGAGTTTACTACATCTCCACCAAAAATGTGGTTATTAGACCCTAACATAGAAAATCTATACACATCATATGTAGTTCCAAATTGCTTTCCAAAACTATTGGTAGATCTTCTATTGAAGAAACCTCTTACTGTCAGCCCTTCAACAAATGGAACATCATAAGTGGCATTCAAGTTCACATTAAGCCCTGCAGAATTATCCTGCGTGTAATCTCCAGAGTTTAAAACTTCAAAAAAGTGAAAGTTCTCCGCATTGGAATTCGTTGCACTTGTCAATAACACCGGAAGTCCATCCACATAAGGAGGATTAAACTGAGGCGTTTGCATTAAAGATACCACGTCTTTATCAATATTCTCTCCTCCTTGTTTCAACCAAAACTGCTTGTTCTTGGATAAGTCACCACTAAGCTGAAAATCAAACTTTAGATTATTACCGACATTTAAAGAAACATTTGAACGGTAAGTCCAGCGGTCTTTTGAAATATTTTCTAAGTTACCATCTTGGTTGTTATAGGAAACGCTTCCAAAGTAAGTCACCTTTTCCGTACCACCGCTAGCGTTTAAAGTTTGCCTGGTGTTCATAGCTGACTTCCACGCCATGGATAACCAATCGTAATTATTATCTCTGAAATGATCTAACTCATCATCTGCATAAAAAGAAGGGTCATTTTCAGGTTTACCGTCTGTTTGATTGTAAGTGTTGAGGTATCTAGCGTGATCGTATCCAGACATCATATCTGGCAGTCTAATCGCATCGGAAATACCCACAGAACCCGAGTAAGTGAACTTATGTTCTCCCGATCTTCCTCTTTTAGTTTTCACTAAAACAGCTCCCTGGTTTCCGTTCACCCCATATATTGCAGCTGCTGCATCTTTAAGTATAGAAATACTCTCGATTTCCGACTGATCAAGTAAATTAAATTCAAACGAAGACTTGACTACATCGTCTATAACATATATAGGCTCTAAAGTTCCACCATCTTTGGATAAAATTCGAGGTTCACGAATACTTATGGAAGCATCTTGACCCGGACGAGATTCTCCACCGCTTACATTAAGCCCGCTAATATTACCATATTTTAAAGATTGTGATAAACTACCAACAGGAACATCTTGAATAGCATTCATCTCCACAGATTCAATCGCATGTGTGGAGGTTCTTTTATCCTGCTGGCCATAAGCTACTACAACAACCTCGTCTATTACATCATCGACGGGATCTAACTCAATAACCATATCGGTTAAATTAGACACCTTAACTTGTTTAGTTTCATAGCCCAAATGGGAAACCACTAAGGTCACCTCTCTACTGGGAATCTCTAACTCAAACACTCCCGAAGAGCCTGTTTTCGCACTTTTTGTAGTGCCACGTATATTGACAGTAGCACCACTAATTGGCTGACCAGACTCTGAAACAACCTTCCCTGAAATTTTCTCTAACTCTTGAGCTGACCAGCTATAGGTACCAAGCGAAGGCTCAATCACCTTCGAATTAGCAGTAGTAAAAGGCCCCACCATCAAAAGTGATGCGGTGACTAATAATGATACCTTCTTAACTCGCAAGCAACAGAAATTAGTCTTTTTGAGTTTTATCATTGTAATGATTTTTTAGTTTAAATACGGTTAGACCAAAATTTAAATGTGTATATTCTTTATGCAACTACCCTTTAAAGCAAGCAACAACCTTTAGAATAGCAAATTAACTACATAATTATTGTGGTCTATTAGTCTATTAACCAGATTCAACATAATTAAATTTTTGTTTATTCCATGCATTTACACGGGCAGCTCATTCATATACAAATATTATATTCATGAGAATTCTAAGTTATAAAAGCATAAACAAAAGCGCATCCTGCACTATCCTGCAATTTGTAATGCTTATGAAGTTTTTTACCGTTTTCTTTCATTTAAGTAAGAAAAAGGAGGATTAACACTACTTTTATAAAAAAATTGAAGAAAATTTATTGTAACATTTTTCAAACACATCAAATCTTTGCTCAACAAGAACTGACTTGAAAATAAAAATCCCACAACAAGCCTACTTTGGCCTAACGTTGTGGGGACCATTTAGTCAAAAAAACACTCTTTTAATATTACTTTCCTTTTTCTTTTTCAATTCTTTCCATCCACCCTTTGCGGGCTTCCTGAAGGTCAATACCTTCCTGAGAAAGATAGTTGTTGATTCTTCCTTTGTACTTACCAAACCACCCGTGCTTTTCTTTAGATGAGCCAGTATGCATCGCGTTATCGCGCGCTTCTTTCAAACTTTTCTCAATAAATTCTTTTTGTGCTGGCGTTAAATCGGGCAGCATATCAAAGTAAGCTTTTGAAGTTACGTGATACAAGCTATAAGTCATACCGTCTTTAACCGCATCCACTTGTTCTGGACTAACTGTTCTATTCAAGCTAGCGATGAACTTTTTATTGAGTTTTTCTGTTTTCTTGAATCTTTTATCCTCGAGCTTTGCCTTCTTTTTAGAGTCGGCTCCCTCAAACTTGAGGTCAAACTCATCGTAAATTTTATTAATAGAATAATATTGATAGCGAATCTTCTCCACTAGTTCTTTACTTTGTCCTTCAGAAAGCCCATTAATTTCATTGACTATTTTCTGAGATCTTTGCGTGATGGTATTCCAATAGTCTTCCGGCGCATCGGCTGGTTTTTGAGCATAAGCAAAACCAACGATCATAAGCATAAGACATGCTGAAATTATCCTTCTTATATGCATAACAATTTATTTTGATTTAAATATTTAATTATTTCACCTCTAAATTATCCACTAAAATAGCGTTGCCTCCATCGGAATAAAAACGTACAAAATATGTACCTGCATTGATCATTGTAGATGAATTCTCATCCAGGTAATTCCATTTCCCCTCTCTGGTAGGCATCAAATCTACTTTAGTTTTATCTTTCAACATTTTCCCTTCAATATCGTACAGTTCGTAATAGCCCGTCTTCACTTCTTTGGTCCGGTTGTGATATTTGAAGGTTAATGCATAGACATCCGCAACGCCCACTTGAATTTTCCATTCTACCATCCCTTGCTTGCCATCTTCAAAGGCTATTCTATCTTGATTTTGAAAATGTTCTTGGTTGCCGTTTTTAATCCGGTTAGCATCTACTGCTTTATAATCTACTGACTCCTTAAGATCGTATGCCGGCTGGATCCCACTTTGAATGTGGAAAGCGAGCATATAATCACCAGCTGGCGTATAGTCGGTGCGTTCCCCTTTATCTACCAGTTTTCTAGAAACTTTATAAGCTTTTCCTTTAGCATCAATCAGCTCCTCATCCATCTGTTCAAAGCCATCCACAAATTCATCTGCAATTACATACAGGCTTGTAGGATACTTAAAGGTCATGTCTATATTCCTTTGTCCCTCTTCTAAAAGCACATAATCAGCACCGTATAAAAATGAAGGTAAGTAGCTTAGCTCGTAAACTTCTTGCGAAGACGCATTGTTTTTGATATCCAGCCAACCGTTCACTTTCAAAGGCACAGAGCTATTTAGATTGAAATGTTCTTTTGAAAAAACTGTTTGTGCCGGATTCCCACCCTTTGAGGCTATGCTTATCGCACTAATTACTGCCTGACCTGAGTAAACAGTAGGAAAATCCACCAGTATCTTATTGTCTCTAACTTCCACCTCATAACTGCGTTTTATGGCAGCACTATAGCCGGACTCTTTAAAGATATCCAATCTATTTTCCACAAGCCGGTTATTGATGGCAACATCAAATGTTCGCTTGCCCATAGCAGCCTGATCGCCACCTCTACCTGCCCAAGGTTCGGCAAAATACAGCTCTACGACATACTGCCCGTTGGGCACATCAAACTGGTAGGCCAGCTGATCCTGTCCGTACCTGAAACTTTGAAATATAGACCAATCTTTGGTGTTTTTAATGGGCTCAAATGTTCTTCTTTGACTTGCAAAGAAAGGATTAACCCCTTCAAATCTATCGGTCCATGAGATAGAGCCCCAGCCTAAATCTCCTGAGTAGGGCTGATCCCCTTGCCAAATATTACCTTGATGATCACGGTAATCCCCTCCTCCAGCATTCACGCGTATTAAGTAATTAAGACCTGATTGCTGCTGGAGAACATCTTCGCTAGCTAGCGTATATAATTTGTCGTAGTTGGGGCTTTGAGCAAGTCCTGAAAGCACGATGGTATCTCGTGCTACCACTTGCCCGTTATTTCTTCCCTCGGCGTATAAAACATTATACTGGACCTGAACTCCGCTAAACTCAAAGTGCTTTCCTCTTCCAGGGTTCTTTAGAACTCCTAGAGAGCTACCTTGGATATCGTTAAACAGCTCCACCTCATCGCAGTTGGAATATATGCGAATATTATCCTTTATTCCCGGTTCCATCCATCTATTGGGCCAGGTATGAGAGTCTATATACAGTACAGCCTGCTCTTTTTTACTGTAATTGGCCATGTACATATAATAGGCATCTGTAGGTTCGCCCCATGGGGAAACCAATCCTTTGTAATTGACTGGACCAATTTTATCCAAATCTCTAAAACCTTCTCCGCCTTGTATCCGTCCTGGGTTATCGTGAGAATTCCAAAGCCACATGAAATGGCCCACCACTTCATCCTTAACCGAATCGGCGAGCCTTAACTTTGTTTCCATGACATCAGTAAAACGATTTTCACTATAAGGGCCGGTATTGGCTAAATAAGGTCCTTCATCATGGAGTTCCATAGTACGCCAAGCGCCGTACTCCCCAACGAGCAATTGCTTTTTAAGATCTTCACCGTAATCGTGATGATCGCCACCGTAGGTTCCTGTCCAATTTTGGGGTACATTCCAATCCGTACCGTCGCCACCATTACAGCTGACTACCAATCGCTGGATTGAGGCCGTGGGATCCATCTCTCGGATAATATCTCTACATTCCTCAGCAAAATCTGCAGGCAATACACTCTCATTTTGGAGTCCCCAGAGAAATACCGAAGGGCTGTTTCTTCTCTCTAGCACCCACTGTCTTAAAAGGCGTTTGAAGTTCTCTCTAAATTGAGGATTATCAAACCAAATATGCGCAGTAAATTGAGACCAGAAAAATAGGCCTAATCGATCAAACTCTTGTTGATAGACTAGGTTGTGGGGTTGGTGCGCCTCTCTAAAGGCGTTGAACCCAAGGGATTTCATATCCTCTACTCTAGACTTTATTTCCTCTGGATGAAAAGCATGTGAGTTCCCTAATTTATGTTCATATTCGGCTATTCCATGGATAAAAAAGGGCTTACCGTTTACTAGCAATTTATTTTCATCGTTCGGTTTTAGGCCTTTAGGCCAACTGATGTAGCGTATTCCGTAATCAATCACCTGCTGATCAACTAGCTTATCTCCTTTATAAACATGTGCATGGATGGTATATAAATAAGGGTTATCCGGATACCACAACTCGGGATCCTTAACCGTAAGCTCATCTATTGCAATCTTCTTAGTAGCATTTCCCTGCAGCCTCTCTCTTTGTTCAGACTGTGCAACCTCTGCTCCTGTGCTGTCTCTCACTTTAAAAACGACGCGAACATCCTCTGTCTGTCTCGTTTTGTTTTGTACGTCAACGGTAGCATGCAATTTAGCTTCTTGAAAATTCAATGTTTCCTCATTCCAACAGTGCACACCAAATTCAGGAATATGAATTTTATTTTTTATTCGCAAAGACACGGGGCGAAAAATACCAAAAGGCTGAGACCCTTCAGAAAAGCCTCTCTCTGGCGAGCAGCCTCCATCAACCCAGGGAAGGTCTCGAATTGACTCAGGATGATCCACTCGCAAGGCTAAGATATTTTCCTGTCCATTCCCATTTAGCTGGTCTGTGACTTCCACGGTAAAGGTCGTTCTCCCTCCTTCATGATAGCCCACTTGCGTACCATTTAACCAAACTGTGGCATATGAGCTCACACCTTCAAAAAATAGTTCTGCATGGTTCCCTTGGATATCTTCATTTACAACAAAGGTCTTACGATACCAAGCGTAACCGTGCAAGTTGCCGTGCAGCTGCCTCAAGTAACCGCTATACTGGTCCCAGTTGTGCGGGACGGAAACTTCCTTCCACTCGCCCTGCAGAGGATCCTGACTCTGCTGAAAGCCAGCATTCCTTGTGGAGTCACTAGCATGGAAGGTACTTTTCCACTGTTCATTTAATGGTATCAACAGATTTACATCTTGCGCATAGCCATTCAACTGAATACAATACGCTATACAAATAAAATATTTAAAAGCCTTTAATATACTTTGACTACTTTTACCTACGATCATACTTAATTATCAATCTTTACTCACTTATTAACCTCAACTTTGCGTCAAAGGCATAGCTTGCCCCTGGTTTTGTTTCAAGTTGAATCGTTTCATCTTTATATTTTAACCTCAAGGTATTTCCTGCTTGGGAAGTTATCACAAAAGTACTCAACTGGTGCTCATCCCATGATAAATCTGCTTGGAAGCCACCTCTTAATTTCACACCGCTTATGCTTCCAGATTTAAGGTCTTTTGGTAGCGCCGGTAGGATATCAATATAGGAAGTATGACTTTGCACCAACATTTCTACAATACCTGCTGCTCCACCAAAATTCCCATCGATTTGAAAAGGTGGATGTGCATCAAAAAGGTTGGCATAAGATCCACCAGAGGTAGTAGCTGGGCTTAAGAGCATAGAGATTAGCTTCATCGTTTTTTCCGAATCTAATAATCTTGCCCAAAAGTTTATCTTCCAAGCTAAACTCCACCCGGTTCCTTCATCACCTCTCATTTCTAGGGTTCTCTTAGCGGCTTTGATCAGTTCTGGAGTATCCTCCCAGTTCACCTCCGAGCCTGGGTGTAGTCCCCACAAGTGGGAAACATGCCGGTGTTTATTATTGGGATCATCCAGATCTTCTATCCACTCTTGAAGCTGACCGTATTGACCGATCTGGTTGGGAGCAATTTGACTAGCCATGACTCCTATGGAATCCCTTAAGGCCTCGTCTTGCTTCATGAGCTCGGATGAGCTAACGAATATCTTAAATAAGTTGCGAATCAGCTGGTGATCCATCGTCGGTCCCTTAACTAACCCACCATACTCTGGGGAGTTGGATGGGGTGCTCACGAGCCAACCAGTTTTTGGGTCTTCCACCAAGTGATCTTTAAAGAACACCGTTGCCCCCTTTATGATTGGGTAATATTTCTTTAGGAAAGACAAGTCTTGGTTGTAGAGGTAGTGCTCCCAAATATGGTGCATAAACCAAGCGCCCGCAGTCGGCCAGATTCCGTGATTGGAATTATTTATTGGGGCGGTCCCTCTCCATACATCCGTATTGTGGTGTATCACCCAACCTCTAGCGTTGTAATACTCCCGGGCGGTCTCTTTACCGACTTCACTAATCTGCTGAATGAAATTAAAGAAAGGCTCATTGACTTCCTGGATGTTTAAAACCTCACTAGGCCAATAGTTCATCTCCAGGTTGATATTTGTAGTGTACTTACTACCCCAAGACGGCTCTAAGTGGTGATTCCAGATTCCCTGTAAGTTCGCAGGGTGTACGCCCGCTCTAGAGCTTGATATTAATAAGTAACGGCCGTATTGTACATACAGGGCCATAAAATCTAAGTCCTTCTCAGGATGTTTGTGAAAATTCTCAAGCCGCACATCGGTAGGCTTGTCGCTATCTGCACCCTTGAACTCTATATTAAACCGGTCGTAGAGGCTTTTATAGTCTTCTCTATGGCGAGCCACCAAGCTGTCAAAGCGCTGAGATGAGGCTTTTTCCATTAGCGCTAATGCGCTTGCAAAGGCCTCTTTATCAACGTGTTTATAATCCCTGTAGTTGGTTGCCGCCGTGAGGTACATTCTCACCTGGCTTCCTTTTTCCACGAGGATCTCTCGCTCCGAAACTTCAATATTCGCAGCATCGTCCGCTTGAATACGCAATAGACTAACACCATGGAGCGCGCCATTTTTAACCTTGACACCTAGAGCTAACGTTTTATCGTCTACTCGCCACACGCTATCGGCCGCATGTTTACTAGAAAGATCTACTGAAAACTGCAGCTCACCAGGTTTATCAGCATTAAACTCCATGCCTATAAACTTATCCGGAAAACTCGAGAAATACCTTCTGGTGTAATGTACGCCTTGATTGTCGTAGCTCACGCGCACCTCTGACTGCTCTAAGTCTAATTCTCTTTTATACGAAGAAGGGTTGTTGTGATTGAAATGAATATTGATATCCCCAAATGGCTGGTAAGCCGCTTGAAACTGTCCCACTAATGGAGCATTTAAGTCTTGCTCCATATACTTCCACTCTCCATTGATGCTAATCAGCTCCTCAGTGTTTTTATTCACCAGGCCAATATGCCTGGTTGTATCTTTATAACCGGCGATCCCACCTTTCCCAAAAAGGTTGATCACTTGTATGGCGATGGTGTTTTCACCTTCTTTTAAAAGTCCTTTTGGAACAACATACTGACGGACTGTATTTTCCCCCTCTTTATTGCCAATAAGCTGACCATTGATATAAGTGTAATCTATATCCCGAATACGATTTAAATCTAGCAGCCAATCTGCTTGTAAATCTTTTTTGCTAAGATTCACTTTTGTTCTAAACCAAATCGCACCATCTACAGCTTCCAAGCCTACAGTTTCCCAGCCTTCGTAACTAGGAACGGTAAGCTTTTTCCACTTCGAGTCGTCGTAATCAAAGGCAGAAGGCCCCAGTTTATCTTCTCTCATGCTAGAAAGGCTCTCTAGCCAGGCCGCACTGTCTTCAGTGGTAGACTTCAGGCCCATGAACTCTTTCATGGCGAGCGCTTCTGCCTCAGCTTGCTTACCTTGATCGATAAGCTGCCTGATCGTATCTAAATACCGATAGGCGTCTTTTTTATTGTAATTCCTGGGGTTTCCTGTCCATAGCGATTCTTCATTGAACTGCAGGTGTTCTGTTTCTACTCCACCGAAAATCATGGCTCCCAGAATACCATTTCCTACAGGTAGAGCTTCTTCCCACTCGATAGCGGGTTTGTCGTACCATAATTGACGCTGGGCTGTGGCCTGCTGTCCCCAAAGGAACACTAGAACAAAGAAAACTATCTTATGTAAATTATTAAACATGTTTCCTCTTATTTAACTAAGTTGTTTACTTGTTTGACCTGATCAATAGGACCTTCGATTAATTTATCAACGTGGAAAAAATTGTTGTTCATCAAAAATACATTTTCATTTTCCGTGCCTTTAAGCTCCAAAAAGGATTTGGTTTCCTTAAAAGGATAGCTGTCTTGTATGTTGATATTCGAGGTGTTCTCCAGCTTTATTACTGCGGAGCTTGCATCTGGTGTATTGTTATTCACATTGGTAAACTTGGCAAAATCTACCGTTTTAGCTTCTATAGCTGGGCCTGTTTTTATCTTAGCGTGTACATCTCTAATATAGATATCGTTCACATTTTCCAAGATAAATCCCGTTTCAGCTTCCATAGTGATATCTGCAAAAACAATATTTTCAATAGGCAACTCTTCTAACCCACGTAACCGAGCCAGACGCTTAGTCGATCCAGTAAGACCGGAGATGAATACGTTTCTAAATGCAGGTGTTCGCTCCGAAATTGGTTCTGGATCGGTCTTAGCGTATTGCATATCGAGTACAATTGCTTGATCACGGATATTACGCATCACAATATTCGACACCCGAATATCCTCCACCACTCCACCTCTACCACGTGCAGTTTTCAATCGAATTCCTCTATCGGTACCGTCGAAAACAGAGTTGCTGATAACAATATTTTTCACGCCACCAGACATCTCGCTACCTATCACCACGCCTCCGTGGCCGCGAAGCATAACACAATTAGTTATCGTATAGTTTTCTGCAGGAATATTCACCTTCCTTCCAGATCTATCTTTTCCAGATTTTATGGTAATACAATCGTCTCCCACGCTGATATAACAGTTAGCTATCCTGACGTTTCTGCACGACTCGGGATTCACCCCATCAGTATTCGGGGATGGTGGGTTTTCGATGGTCACTCCATCGATATTCACATTATCGCAATATTGCGGGTTGATTGTCCAAAATGGGGAGTTTACAATTTTAATATCTTTGATTTGAATATTCTTCGAGTTTAAGAATTGAATAAAAGGAGGGCGCAGAAACCCTTTTTCTACCCAGCCAGGCAAATCTGGAGCGAGCACATCTTTATTTAACCTTTTAAATTCTTTTTGCCACTTGGTATCTTCACTATCGTCCTTCTGATTTCTAATGGTTACTTCAGAGAAGCCCCACCATTTTTTTCCGTGTCCATCCAGTAGTCCCCTACCTTCGATCGTGACGTTCTCCACGCCATTGGCATAAATAAAGGGCGAGAAGTTGACCACCTCGGTCCCCTCCCATCGCGATTCAACCATGGGAAGATAGTCGTCAAAGTCGTCGCTAAAATGCAATTCAGCACCTGCCTCTAAATGCAAGGTTATATTACTTTTCAAATGAATTGCTCCAGTGATGTATTTTCCAGCGGGAAAATATACCGTCCCCCCACCTTCGCTAGAAGCAGTTTCAATAGCTTTTTTTATAACTTCGGTATTTTTCCCAGTGCTATCATTCTTCGCACCATAATCCATGACATTGTGCCAATCTTTCCCAACAGCAGGCTGGAAAAAGGCAAAACAGGCTAATACAGCAATTATATTTTTAATCGTTCTCATCGTGCATTAAATATTAATAGAAACATCTTCTATTTGTGAAGACTGATGTACATTTTTGTGATCTAAATAAATAGAGAATCCTTTTCCTTTGTTATATCTATCCCCTGTTTCATCCCAGTAAATCTCCAACACTTTTCCCTTATACTCTAAATTTGTTAAAGCGAAATAAGTCCAAGCACCTTGTGGAATCAAAGGGCGTATCACCAGTTTATCATCCAGTTGTGGCTTTAAGCCAATTAAATCTTGAATCACTAGGTCTGCATAAGTCGAATGGTTGTAAAATTTACTCCTTGGATGGTCTCCTTTTAACCAATATCCAGTTACCTCATCTTGGTATTCACCAATATACGGATGTCCATTCATGACATGGGATTTCGCATATTTCTGCAAGTGGTAATAAAAATGCTCATTCAGCAATTCACCGTGATTCTCATAGCTACTTAAAAAGTTACCCATCCCCCTAAGGGTTTGCGTGCTGGCAAACGGCCATAATGCACCGTCCCACTCGCAACCATGGCCAGAGCCTCTAGTTCGAAAGGTAGGTTCCCTTCTTTCCGCAGTTGTTAAACCCCATGGTGCATCGAACCCCAAGGTATCGAGCACCGCTGACCATGCTTTTGCGTAGTCCGCATTATCTGGAGGCAAGTTGAAATACCATGGAACATAACCAATCGCTTCTCTAGCTCTATGATGCTCTCCATTTTCTAGTTTGGTCTTAAAGAATTTATCATTCTCATCCCATAGTGAATCTATTAATAGGTCCTTAAGTTCCATATATTCTTTTTGGTAATGTGTGGAAAGCTCCTTATTACCCGCTAAATCAGCAATGGTCGAAAGCGCCTTGGCATTGGCCGGCATATAACTGTTGATGGTCGGTCTTTTGTTTTTTTCTTTTCGTCCTCCCGAAACAGACTCTTCCATTCCATCTTGTACGTCGTGCTGCCAAAACAGACGGCTTGAAGTTTGCCGTTCTTCTTGCCATTTTTTATAATCCTTGTCTAAATCTTCTAGCCTAGAGGTTAGATAATCCTGTTGAGGATGTACCATATGGAAGGCTAAAAGCGCATCAGGTAACCAAGAGCTAAACTGATGGAACCTAGGTCTAGTCTCTCCTATATCAGCTTTATAAAGCCAAAAATCCACATATTCATTTAAAAAACTCGTATTTTTCAACCACCTCCCCTCATATAGGTGGTGCCCAAGAGCACAGCTTATGGCATTGTACTTTGCGGCATGCTTCACTGGTTCAATAAACTCAGTTACAATCGTTCCATCGGGGGTGTCTTTAATATGCTTTCTAAATGACCACCAGCGGAAATAATAAATTTTCTCAATATCTTCATCTGGACAGTCTAAATAGGGAATATTATCTACCATCCACTCGTAGGAATCTTTATTTGCAATATTGTTAATAACGGCTTCGTTATCAAAAGCATTAAAAGATGCTACATACCCCTTAATTTTATCTTTTACGTCTTGAGCTTTCGCCTGGGTAACATACAGCATCACTAAAACAGCACAAATTACTCTTAAATACATCATGTTATTCTTTAAATAGATTTCTTCCGATATCTTTTTCCTGTCGCACAACCATCTTGCAATACAGGAAATAGACATCTATTTATGTAATCCCTTTGAACTTCTCCAAAGGGAGGATTTTACAGCTTTGTATCGTTAAACAAACCAAAGAGTTCATCTAAATCATTCCCTTGGTTGTCGACATCTGCATCGTAAGGGTATTTTAGGTCATCCTCTGAAATAACCCCTAATATCAAAGCCTCACCTTTAGGCAATTTCAGCACATTTTCTCCCGCAGGGAATGTATAAGCGTGAATATCGACCATAGGCATGTATTGTACTCGAAATGCGTTCCGAATGCTGGCCTCAGCCTGACCGTAATCATTGGCCGTGGCATCAATTTCAAGTACTGGTTTAGGTGCAAACACTTTATCTTCACTATTGAAGTACCCTACTAAAAACTTCACTGGTTTGCTGGCTGAGAACTTCAAGGTAGTACCGTTTATTTTTTGATCTTGCGAATTAATCTTTATAGCCGAAACCCCTTCCAAGCGTTCATCATAGTGAGTCACCACCAAGTCTTGATCGGCATAAATTTTCGCGCCCTTCTTTAAAGGGACTAGTTCCACCTCACCCTCAAACTGAACAGTTTCTTCTCGGTAAGGGTCTGGAGTTTCGCTAACTGTCGCAGATCCCTTTTTAATATCCTCAATGGAGCTTTTAAAATTCTCATACTCAGCTTCAAATACCGGAAGCATTTCAGTCCAATGCTTAAAGGTGGCATCCACTCCACGCATGGGGATTTTCCTTTGCTTAGTCTGCATGCTATTGGCATATAAGTAGCTATCTTTTGTTAGTTCACTTAGAAGCTTGTAATATTGCACACTTTTCTCCAAATCAGGAAGCGCATATTCCAGAGAGGCAACATCGCGCGTATACTTATACTCTAAGACCTGAATTGCTGATTTCACCTTATGGGAATAATGGTAAGCTAAGGCTTGATGGATATAAATATCATTGAGGTTTCTATTGAACTCATCGATGTTCTTTGTAGGCTTGCCTAACTTCGATAGCAGCTCCACCGCACGGTGAGCATGCGCAACGATTTCATCGGCAATTTGAATCGGAGTTTCACCAATGTGTTCCTCTCCTTTAAATTTCTTTTCCGCGTAATCAATAATCATCTCTCCTTCCGGTGCTTCGGATTCGTAGAGCAGGGTAAATAAACCGTATCTAAATGGGTTAATGAGCTGAGTCATCAGCATACCTAATGAAGAGGTTTGTCTATTGCCATCGGTTATTCCGAATCGGCGTAATATTTTCGGAGAAATCTCTCCTATCTCATCGAACGCCTGTAGGAGATATTCTGCATCTTGTTGCTCAAAACCGTAATAGTCTGCAATAAGTTCACTCCAAAAGGCAACATCCTCCTCTGGCGATCTGTCTACTTTCCAAGCGTACCTCGCCCATGCTTTATACCAGATCCAATCGCGTTCTACTTGAAGCAGCCTTTCATCCGCCTTATCGGCTGTATAGGGCCAATCCCAATAGGACGCTTGAGGATAAATATGTACTCCATTGGATTCGTAAACCTTGTGCATGGCATCCACCGATTTACGAATAAAAGCGGGTGAATTATACCTGAATGGCTCTAGGTTAGCTAAAATATGGACATTCTGAATGTGTACCGTTCCAATATTGCTTAATGTGCGATGCAATTCTGCCCAGCTTCCTCTAGGTTCGTAGGTTGTTAACGCCTCACCATTATACTTAGCCATGGTGTAGAGGTTTTTATATATCTTCTGCGCCTCATCCATAACCGCTGGGGCATCCGTATCGTGCGCGCGCAAGATAATTGGAGGCTCTTCTTGAATTCCTAGTTTTTTAAGTCCTTGTTTTACTCCCGGGATTATCGTTTGGGTAAACCAATCGATATCGTCCTGCCCCACTCCTTCCATGGCTTCACCCAGGGTGACCAGTAGCCCAACATTGGGGTATTTCTCCACAAATGCCTTTATACTTTTTCTGGTGTAGTCCTCAAGAAGTGGTGTGATCACACGATTCCTTTCTTGAGTTTTTAGTCCGTGTTTATCCGCAAAAGGCTTGGGTAAAAGAATGTTGTAGAACATCTGAATCACCCATATCCCCCTTTTATTAGCCTCTTGGGTTAAAAAGGTAAATGCCTCTTCGTTCTTTTTAAAAGTTTCCTCATCCACCTCAAGTGCATAAGGGTAATCTTTGAGCTTCACTAAGGAAGAAAACGGGTGGCCATTCCACAAATAAAGTGTGTTGTACTTGTTTTCAAGCATCATATCCAAGTACTCCACCCACAGTTCTTTATCATAAAACCATGGGAATAGCTCCTCATTATATGGGTATTCGTACACATCTCTGCCGGGCAAGTACTCAGTTTTCTGAAGACCGATTGCCGTCCCGCGCATCACCATTTCCGGTTTAGAGGCTACATTCACCTCCGGCTCCTTTAACAGGTTCTTATTGTCAATAAGTTCCAGCACCCCATACAATATACCGCTCTCATCAGCCCCAGAAATTACAAGTGGGCCATTGTATTTTCTCATTATAGCGTAACTCTCCTTATCGCTTATTATTTTGTCTTCTGGCAATGGCAGCCTATCCTGGTAGTTTGGAAACTGTGATTTCAAAATCAATACAATATCCTCAGCATTTACGGGCGCAGCTTTCTTATTGGACACTTGCACATCAAGGCCAGGAAAGCTTTCCTTTAACAATTGAGCGGCATAAGCCATCCGTTCAGTATTACTTACTTGATTCTCTGAGTAAACAACACGTTGCTCTTTCCCTTGAGTGGTGAAATTTAGCAACAGCAATAAACATAAACTTAAAATACTCCTCGACACAGATTTATCATTTAATTTGAAAAAGCATCAATGCTTTTTCCATTAATCAATACATTCTCCAACTTGACATTCTTCAGGTGATCCACCTTATAAGGAATTTCTACTCCATCTATTACGCAGTTTTTAAGTACCAGGCCATCCACCGGTGAGGACTCGTAAACCTCCGAGAGCACAGCATATTTACCGCCTCCTTGAACTTCCATGTTTTCTACCCAGATATTTCGAATGGTAGGCACATGTTTACCTGGATTCTCATAAAACATGTTAAAGCGGATAGCTGCTTCTTTATACCTTCCAATTTTTGTATTGTACATGAAAACATTCTCAATCACACCGCCTCTACTCGAGCTTGTTTTAATCCTTAGCGCTCGATCTAGGTGTGGGCTATCCATGATGTTATTCAATGCGTACACGTTTTTTGCACCTCCCGCGATCTCGCTGCCGATTACCACACCTCCGTGGCCATCTTTCATGATGCTATTCTCTACAATGATGTTCTCTGCTGGCACGCCAATATCCCTACCGTCCTGGTCTCTTCCAGATTTTATAGCTATACAGTCGTCTCCTGTATCAAAATAACAGCCCTTAATCCATACATTTTTTGAAGCCTCCGGGTTACAGCCGTCGTTATTGGGTCCGTGACTATCAATCTTTACATCCTCCACGATAACATTCTCGCAAAGTACCGGATTGATATTCCACATCGGCGAGTTGGTCATCGTAACACCCTGTATCCAAATATTCTTGCTCTTATAGGGCTGAATAAAGTTGGGCCTTAAATAATGTCCATCACCAAAAACGCGCTCCTTTACAGGGATCCGAGCTGCCATCATTTCGTGCAGCTTATCGCGCGCTGGCTTTTGCACACCTGGCCTCTCCTTGGTATATCCAAAGCGATCTTTACCCGACCAAAACCACCAGTTATCGTTATCGGCATTTCCATCTAAAGTACCTGCGCCTGTAATGGCGATATTCTCTTGTTCGTAGGCATAAATCAGGGGCGAATAGTTCATACACTCCATTCCCTCCCAGCGCGTAAAAACAATGGGGTAGTCGTCTGTATCTCTACTAAATAAAAGTACACTTCCTTCCTCAAGGTGGAGGTTAACGTTACTTTTCAAAAATAAAGCGCCCGTAAGGAATATGCCTTTCTTCACAACCACCTTTCCTCCACCTTCAGCACTGCAAGTTTCTATAGCCTTATTGATGGCCTCCGTATTCAACGTAACGCCATCGCCTACTGCTCCAAAATCAGTAACAGCATATTCAACATCCCTAAATTCAGGGGCAACAATTTGTGCTTTTAAGGCTTCAATTTCTTGAAACACCTCTTGGGAAGAGTTCCAGTATTGGGCCTGAGCACCTCCAAGGGAAACTCCTAAACTCAAACAAAAAGCAATAAACAGTTTTTTCATTTTTATAAGAACTTATTTAAAATTATGGTTTTATAATTTTCATTTCCGGGACTAAAGCCTTCATCACTACCCAGGCGATTAAATAAGCAATGGCACAAAAAGAAAATATGATAAAGTACCCTGCCTCTTCCCCTTGGAAGCCCATAAATACCATTTGGGTTTGTCCAGCATAATCGAATAATACACCCGAGACTTTGTTAATAATGGTTGATCCCAATCCTCCGGCCAGTCCACCGATACCAGTAACTGTTGCTACTGCATATTTCGGGAACATATCACTCACTGTAGTGAAAATGTTTGCCGACCAAGCCTGGTGAGCAGCACCCGCAAGGCCTATAAACAATACAGGCACCCAGTAGGAAACTGTACCTAGAGGCTGAGCAAAGAGCACCACTAGTGGGAAAAAGGCAAAGATCAACATGGACCTCATCCTTCCTTTATAAGGATCCATACCTTTTTTATCTACCATATAGGTTGGCAGCCATCCACCCAATATCGAAAGTAAGGTGATTAGGTACAGCACAAATAAAGCTAGCTGACCTTCAATGTCAGAAGATTTGATATCGTAAACCGAAGACAAGTATGCAGGCATCCAGAATAGGAAAAACCACCACACACCATCGGTCATAAACTTACCAAAAACAAAGGCCCAAGTTTGCTTATAGCTGAGGGCTTTCCATACAGAAATCTTCTTGGATTTTTTAACTTCCTCTACAACCTCTGGAGTTTCTTCCTCCAGTAGATCATCTTGGTGTATATAGGCCAGTTCAGCCTCATTAACGGCGGGGTTTTCATCTGGCTTTTTATACAAGAAAGTCCAAAAGCCCATCCAAATAAAGCCCAGTCCTCCGATGATTATAAAAGACATTTCCCAGCCCCATTTTTTGGCAATGATGGGAATTATCAAAGGCGCTACCAGCGCACCAATGGTTGCTCCAGCATTGAATATACTGGTTGAGAAAGCCCTTTCCTTTTTCGGAAAATATTCTGCCGTAGCTTTAATGGCAGCTGGAAAGTTACCTGCCTCACCAATTGCTAGGACAATTCTAGCGATAATAAATAAAGTCACACTCACATTGACCACCCTGCCCACGTTTTCAACCACACCAATAGCATTTTTAGCACCTTCGAAGCTTAAAATCCACTCTCCTGCTACAATGCCTGATGTAGCAATTCCGCAAAATGCGTGAATAATAGCACCAAAGGACCATACTCCAATCGCCCAGAGAAATCCTTTTTTAGTGTCCAACCAATCTATTAAAGTACCTGCAAAGAGCATCCCCACAGCGTAGAAAATTGAGAACACGGCGGTAATATTACCGTAGTCGTTGTTGGTCCAGTGAAATTCTGGAGCAATGAAGTCTTTCCATGTTAAGGAAAGTACTTGTCGGTCCAAGTAATTAATCGTAGTTGCAAAAAACAACAACGAACAAATTACCCACCTATAATTAGTTTTCTTTTGATTCATCCGTTAGTCTATAAATGAAAAGCTCCAATTAACTCTTCCGCAGAAAATCTATTTGGAGCTTAAGTATTAAAATTTAAAATATTCCTTAGCGTTGTGATAGCAAATATCCGAAACAATCTTCCCAATCCACTCGGTATCATTTGGAAGTTCGCCATTTTGGATATCTGTCCCCATTATATCACAAAGTAACCTTCTAAAATATTCGTGCCTTGGGAAAGATAAAAAGCTACGAGAGTCGGTTAACATACCTACAAATTTACTCAGTAGACCCATGTTAGATAAAGCATTGATTTGCTTGGTCATTCCATCCTTTTGATCTAAGAACCACCAAGCTGACCCAAATTGCATTTTCCCTGCTACCGATCCGTCGTTAAAGTTACCGATCATAGTAGCCATCACTTCATTATCCGCAGGATTGAGGTTGTATACTATAGTCTTAGTGAGCTGATCGTTATTATCCAATCGATCTAAAAACTTAGACAAGGCTTGCGCTTGTGAGAAGTCTCCAATAGAGTCCCATCCTGTATCGGGTCCATTAACACGAAGCATGCGTTTGTTGTTGTTCCTTAAGGCCCCTAAATGGTACTGCTGTACCCATCCCTTTTGATGATCCAATTGCGCAAAATAAACGAGCATTGCCGATTTAAACTTGTGGTTTTCAAGTCTACTTAACTGACCATTGGCGCGGATTTTTTGGAATATAACTTCAATCTCCTGATTGGTAAAATCTTCCGCGTATATTTCTTCCAGTCCATGGTCAGAAAGCTTGCAACCATTTTCAGCAAAATAATCGTGCCTTTCCTTGATAGCATTTTTATAGCTCTCAAACGTATTTAATTCGGTTTTAACAATTCCCGCTAGCTTATCAATGTAGTTATTAAGTGCTGGGATATCGTCTGCTTCCATCGCTTTATCAGGGCGAAATGCCGGTATCATTTTGAAGCTTTCGTTTTCCTTTAAGAAGCTCTGATGCTGGTTTAAGTCATCTAACGGATCGTCCGTAGTACAAATAACCTCTACATTCATTTTCTTTAAAAGACCACGCACGGAAAACTCATCGGATTGTAGCATTTCTGCCGTTTGATTGTATATCCTTTCTGCTGAATCTTTCGTTAACAGTTCGGTAATACCAAAATAGCGGCGGAGTTCCAAATGAGTCCAGTGGTATAGTGGATTCCTTAAAGTATAAGGTACTGTTTCAGCCCACTTGATAAACTTCTCCTTATCGGAAGCGTCTCCCGTTATATACTTTTCATCCACACCATTGGTACGCATGGCCCGCCATTTATAATGGTCACCATTTAACCAAACCTGGGTAATATTATCAAACTTCGCATTAGACACCACTTGCTCAGGAATGAGGTGGTTGTGGTAATCTATAATGGGAAGCTTTTTAGCATAATTGTGATATAATACTTGTGAGAAAGAATTACTCAATAAAAAATTGTCATCTAGAAATTGTCTCATAGTATAGTTATTCGTTATGTATGTTCAAATTCGTATTAATTGCTGCTTGCATTTAAGGATTTTATAGTTTCTAGCGCACCGTTCTCCTGGATGCTCTTCCACGCCTTAGTAACCTCTTTTAATAAACCCGGAAGCTTCGTAAGATCTCTGCCCCATAGACTCTCGTCTTTCAGGATAGAAGCAACTGGATCACCTTCTGAGCTGGTGTAGCCGTTTACTTCCTCAGCTAATTCGTCTTGAAGGGTTACTCTTCCTACTTTCACATCACTTACCCACTCGCCGTTTTCCTTCCTCGCTCGATATAAATGCAGGTAGGCTGCAAATCCATAGGAGAAAAACACCGGTGCCGATGAGCTATGCTCGTACCACTGATCTAGGATATCTACATTTCTCATCTTCAATTTTGCAGTATAGTTCAAGGCTATGCTTTCCCACTTATGGTCTAAGTAAGGGTTACTAAAGCGGTCTATTACACTACTCCCAAATTCCTGTACATCTTGCTTTTGGATACCCACTTTTCCAATCAGGCAGGACCCAATTTCATTAAACAAGGTGTTTTCTACAAAACGCCTAAAGTCATCGTCACCTAGAGCCTCTTTAACCGTTTTAAATCCGCAAAGTAGGGCTGCAGCACAGCTCAGCGTGTGCGCTCCGTTGAGCAGGCGAAGTTTTATCTCTTTGTATTTCTCGATCGATTCAACCAGCTTCACTCCTGGGTCCACTTGTGCAAATGACAGTTTGCTTTTCACCTTTTCATTAGGTGCCTCAATTGCCCACAAACGGTAAGGTTCGGCCATAATCATCAGATTATCATCGTATCCCAAGCGCCCGGTGATTTCCTCGTGTTTCTCAGCAGGCAATGCACCAGGTACTATCCTATCCACCAAAGTATTGGAGAAATAATTCGCATTTTCCAGCCAGTTGATAAAGTCTTCACTGAGTTGATTCTCTTTAGCAAGCTCTAGTACTATCTTTTTTAAAGTTTGACCATTATCATTGATGAGCTCGGTTGGAAGTATCACCACCCCTTTTGAGAGGTCGCCTCCAAAGTGCTTAAATCTAGCCAATAGTACAGCTAAGAGCTTTGCTGGAAAGCTATCAGGCGATTCATCTCCAATCGTTTCAGAGACCTTCACTATTCCAGCCTCCGTAGTGTTGGAAATAATAACCTCCAAGTCTTCACTACGAGCCACCTGCAGGATTTCCTCCCACTGCTCCTTGGCAATTAAGACTCTAGAAAGAGAACTATTGACAATGTAATTCTCAACTTGTTTCTTATTTTCTATACCCTGCACACATAATGTATATAGGCAATCTTGAGAAGTAAAGTCATCGACTCCACCTCTGGAGGTAGACTTCACTACAACCACCCTACCTTTAAAGACACCCTGCTGGTTGGCTTTATTAATAAAGTAGTCGGGTAAGCCACGTAATAATACGCCCGTACCAAATTGAAGAACCTTTTCAGGATAACTTAAAGTTTCCTCTAACGGGATCTGGACTCCCTCTGCATTCAACTTATTTAATCTAGAAATTGATAATAGCCTTTTCATTTTATAAATATAACATTCACTAGTAAAAAAACAAAATAATAACACCTATATCTAGGCTGTTTAAATAGGTTTAAGAAGTAATTCTTTGATCTTATGGTGTCAAATCTCACCTAACCCCTCTACAGACAAACACATCAAAACACTGTCTAACAATAGAATAGGCAGTAAAAAAAACTATTACCACCTCTGTCCCATTTTTTTTAACGTTATGAGTTTATAATTGTCACAATAACATATAACCTTTGCGTCTTTTAAAATTGCTAGTCTAAATTATTGAATATTAGTAGTAAAGGTTAAGTAAAAGTACGCAATCGATATCGAAACCAAAAAAAGGAACAAAGAGTTTATAAAAAACAAAACTACTTACAGCTTCTAACCTATTTCGTTAGCCTATAAGTAGTTTTTAAAAAAACATTAACGCTCGATTATTGATTTAAACCTTTTAAATATAGGGTGATGGAAGCTATATCATTATCGTCTAAAATTCCTACATAAGAAGGCATCTCTGGGTTATACCCCTTGACAATTTTCTTTAACGGCTCTAGCACACTTTCTTTGATGTATTCATCGTCTGCAATCGCCTTGGTTCCATCTGTAAACTCACGCTCACTGCCATACATTTTATCTAGCGGCGGGCCATACATACCTGCAGTACCTCCATCGATAGCATGACAGCCGTTACAGCCTAGTTGCTTAAATAACGCCTCACCCCTTTCAGCGCTTATTTCACCTTCTTTGGCACCTTCTGCTTTAGCAGCACTATTTTGATAAATCGCTTGAAAATCGATTGCGCCAAACTCTTTATTTAAAACTAAAGAACCAACGTTATGCACCGTAAAATAGAATCCATCTTTTATGGACTTCCCATCTCTAAAAGTCATGCGGTAGTTTAGTTCATACTGCATAGCTTTCTCCATATTATTTACAACTAATAAAACAGACTTCTTATCTTTTGACAATTTGTAATCTAAAACAACTAGTTCTTCTTGACCCGGGCTACCATCTAACTTATAATGTCCTGATCCGTATTCTTCAGTTCTTAAATAATCCCACCGTTTTAAGTCTAACTCATTCACATCTTCTATGACCTCATTAAACCTTAAAACAATTCCACCCTGACCTGCTTCAAAGCTTTGCACTTGGTAATCCATTACACCCGTATAGCGCAATCTAGTCAGTGCGCTTATACCTTTGGAGTTGGAACCCCATATATTAAATCCTGCTATATAAATCTGCCCGTCTTTAGGATGCTCTGTAGCTTGAAGCGTAGGTGCTGGATATTCTTGATTAATAAATTGCACGGCACCTTGAGGGATTTCACTACCCGTATCCTCTAGCACCCTGAATAAACCCGGTCTCCCGAACGAAACATGCAACAAACTACCACTAAGGGGCCCCATCTTTTTGTTTTTGGATCCTACCCAAACCTGGCTAATACCCGATCGGTCTACATTATGAGGAATCCATACCAGTGGAGGAGTCACTTCAGGTTCAACTTTACTATGACTAGATGCAGGAACACCAAAATAATCGCCCTTCTCCACCTTATAAACAGGCGTAGAAGGCACAAAGTTCCCTTGTTGATCGGAGGCATATACCTGACTATTTTCTGGGTTTACACCTATATAAGGTATTCTTAAGCCCGTGGCATAATAATCTACCTGCTGTCCATCTGCAGAAACTTGTAATATCGTACCGCTATGTCGATTGCCTTCGCGGAACCCAGTCATCACAAAAGGTGCGAATTTCGGCCCCAAATTTAAGGTACTGCCTTTGGCAATAAAAAACCCGCCATTTGGATCTGCAACCATGTCTCCAGCCCACTCCCTGGATTCCATAGACTGCTCCATGATATTGGAGAAGTTTTCGTAATAATCGGCCATTCCGTCTCTATTCAAATCGTGCAGTTTGACAATGCCATCTTTCCCAAAAACATAAATCTCATCATCTACTATCTCAACGCTCATAGGCTCGTAGAGGCCAGACGCAAAACGTGTCCACTCGACTTTACTGAGCGATCTATTTAAATTTTTAATGATCCAAACATCCCCCTCGAAAGTCACTGCGGCAGCATCCCCATTTTTAAAGAATGCAATATCTCCAACACGCACATTTCTTTTCCAAGGATTGGGCATGGGAAGTACTATCTCATCTAGCACATAAGCTGCCGTATCATCTGCCAACTTAGCCTTGGTATATATTTTTTCATCCCATAAATTCTCACCACCCTTTTTATAGTTTGGAAACTCGAAAGAAAAATCTTGGTTTGTAGCCTCTGCCTGAATCGCATCAAACTCTCTCTGGGTTCCTTTCCACAGCAAGATAGAAACCTGACTTTTCTTTTCAGAAGGCGCTAGCGCTAAAGTTACATAGCGATCGGAATAATGCTGCAAGTCGATTAACTCTTTAGACTGATTATCGTAGGCAAAAACGGCGGTTACACTATCTGAATTATGGGTAACAGTCAATATAGACTGCTGGCTCTTTATCTCCTGGACATCGCCTACCTCTGCCACATTAATAAAAAGAGGATCTTTATGGGCATCAACTGCCACCCTACGTAAAAACAAGCTCTCTTTCTCCGCCTCCCAGACTCCTGGCCATTCTAAAACATCTACTCCAGAAATCTCGTAATTCAAAATTACATCTTGCTCGTACACATACTGCCCTTTCCACTTTCCTAAAGAAGGATCAATAGGTCCCCAGGTATAAGTATTCTCATCAGGTACTACCCTAGGATCTTCAAAATCCGGCTTATGGAGGCTACCTCCAGGATATATACCGTTTGCAAACTGCGGCCTGCCAAGTATTGTTGAAATCTGATTGCTCTTATTAAAAGAATCTGAATAAGAAATCTGCGACATATTAGTCATCGCGACAAAGTCGCCCGTCCAACCAACTACCCAGCGCAACAGATCAGTATCAAATGCCATATATGTATCCTCTTTCGAAAGATTGATAGCCAGCACCCTAGGCGCATAATTTTCTAACGGAAAAGCCTCTCCTATTTCACGAAGGTCCAATGAGGTTGTGATATACGGGAAGTCAGTCTCAACAAACGGGTTAAAAGACAACGAATCGTAGTCATTATCTTCAATAACATTAACTGGACCAGCATTCTGGCAACTTATAACAGCACAAATTCCTAAAAAAAGTAAAAAGACTTTTCCTATGCGAACTGCAACATTTTTATCCCCATAAAGTAGATTTTCACTTTGCATTCTATTGTCGATTAATAATTGTAACACTCAATTTCGTACTTTCACTCATTAGCACTCTTATATTTTTCCCACTGGGAGTCCATAAACTCCCTTCCTTTTTCACCATCGAAAATAAAAAACCTATATTTTAAATGGTAAGTTTTCCCAGGCTCTAAGACCCAATCGCGATCTTTTGATGGTGCATAATTAGCCATTATTTCTCCATTACCATTTGCATTATCGGGCCACACTCTTAAGGGCTGGGGGTGATTAAAGTTGTGGGGGTTGGACATGATGCCTACTCCTGCCCACTGCTGATTATCATGGCCTTCAATTAAAATCCATTCCCCTCTACTGCCATCGATTTCATTTCTCACATCTGTCTCATTGGTAATTACCCTTGAGGTTTCTTTCACCCATTTTTCAGTGGTCCTAATCGTTAATCCTCCATAACGGTATTCTTTTAAGATAAAAGGATAATCCGTAGCGCATTCCAGCTGGATATCCATATCCATTATATAATAATCAGCATCATCTTCGGGCGTATAAATTCGAATTGTCTGTAATTCATTTAAAACAGTCTCTTTATTCATGTGCTCATCAAATAGCTGATGCTTATGGTGCACCTGGTAACCAGAAAAAACAGCTCCTTGATTGATTCCTGTAATTCCCGCAAACTCAACAGTACCTTCCTTTTTCTTCAGGTTCCAAAAATCGACTATTTCTCCTTTGTACTCCACTTTAGTCCAAGGATTCCATAGACCGTAGTGGTGGTAATGATCAGACGGCTGTATTCTAGTTAATCTCTTCCCCGATAGACTTCTTAAAGGGTGTATAAAACCGCTTCTTTTAAAGACCGTATCGACTCCTTCCGGTGGATACATGGTGGTGTACCTGTAGGTTACAAGTGGAACGTCATTAAAAACGAGCTTCAGCTCATCCCCATTACTACTAACAGAAATCTCGGAGTTATCTCCTAATGGGCTCTCGTTTTTTGACTTCCACAATTCGTAATTCTCAGGCACCTCGTTGCCACTAGATCTCCACCAAATTTGATCTCCACCAAAATGATCTAGCTGAAAGGCTATAGGAGTTTTTTTGTCTCCAACAACCTCATAGAGTACTAAACTATCTTTTGGTAAATTTTGAAATTCTGCTAAATCGTAAGAAAGTACTTTCTTATTGACCTGCTTACTTTCAGCTGCTTTCCATTGAGTTAGCTTTTGTGCATACGCTTGCTGCATGAGCAAAACTCCTGTAATCAAAACCCACTTACGCATAACATTTACCATTTTTAATCGATTAACTGTCTTTGTGCTGAAGTAAAAACTCAGCCATCTGATTGATTTTTTCACAACCCAATTGCTCCATAGCTTGATAAAGTTGTGCTTTTAAAAGTGCGATGGTATGGTCTCCTCCTTTAGCTCCGAGTGCACTGACTCCATACATAAAGGGTCTTCCCATAAAAACGAACTCCGCTCCCAGTGCCAAGGCTCGAGCAATATCAGGCCCCGAGCGGACACCGCCATCCATCATGACTTTGTATTTATCTTTATAATTATCAACTATACGCTTTAAAGAATGTAGCGAGGATTCACCTGCATCTACCTGCCTTCCTCCGTGATTCGACACAATAATTCCATCTGCTCCCAATTCAGCTGCCTTTGCAGCATCTTCTTCGCTAGCTACCCCTTTGAGCACCAAGTTTCCTTTCCACTTATCTCGGATAATTCGAACTTTGTCTTCATTGACCCTACCTACAAAAGTCCTATCCATAAATGCTCCAAGTTGACTCATATCCATTTTGGTTTCCATATATGGCTTTAAAGTTGCAAATTCTGGAATCCCTGCTATAAGTGTACTAATACACCAATTTGGACATATGGTGGCTTGTAGGATATTGGATATCGTCATTTTTGGTGGCATGGATAACCCGGCTTTAATCTCTCTATAGCGAAGTCCAAAAGATGGGACGTCTATTAAAACCACCAGCGTTTTACATCCTGAGCGCTGGAGACGATCTAAGATATCATCTCTTAGCCTATCTTCTGCAGGATGGTAAAGCTGAAACCAAAACTCGCCTTGGGTCAACTCAGCAATTCTCTCAATACTACTAGTGGATACAGTACTTAAAACATAAGGAATATTTTCCTTATATGCAGCTTTAGCCAATATCTCAGGAGCGTTCGGCCACATTAATCCTTGCAAGCCGATAGGTGAAATTCCAATGGGCGCATCGTAGGTTTTACCAAACAATTCCGCCTGCATGTTTACTCCATTAAATTTACGAAGGTACCGAGGTTCTAATAGGACCTCATCGAAATCACTCTCATTGCGCTGGAGGTTGAGTTCCTCATTACAGCCTCCTTCTAAATAATCAAAAGCAAATTTAGGAATTCTTGCCTTTGCTTTCCTTTTTAAATCGGCAATGCTGGGATAGCGTCTATCGTATATATATTTAGTCATTATGTTACTTATTTTAATTTCCTTGTCCGTTTTCAGACTTTCGTGCAAAGTATTTTAGATGTATCAAATCTCTAGGAACAGGTTGACTATTCCATTGATCATGAATGACCATTGCTGCACCTAAAGCTGTTGCTTGCGCCATGGAAGCTGCATACACTTCTATCCCACTTAATCGATTAGCCAAGAGCGACATGAAAATTTGATTCTTACTAAAGCCACCATCTACAAACAACCGTTTAATAGGGACTTTTGGATTCTCAACTAAATTAAGAGCTTGTATTTGTGCATCTACCAAAGCCACCATAAGTGCATGATATGCCTGATTAGGACTTTCAAATATACTCAATTCAAGTTTTGAAAAAGCATCTAATTGTCCATTAAATTCAGAAGCGAACTTTTCCACAAAGGACCAATCGATCGTTAGCGTCCTGAAATACACGGGACTGACTCCAAAAAAATCGGCAATGCGCTTGGCCTGTATATCGTGCTCATTCCCTAAAAATAGTCGGGAAGCTTTTACAGGATTCCCCTTATAATTCAAATAAAACAGACAATCTTTTTCAAGCTCCTCTGGCGATAATGGTGAGGAGTTAAAAGGATTAAAAGAAATTGCCCATGTTCCTGTAGATAAAAGAATAAAGGGCTCGGTAAAATTCACTAGATACGGGATAAGTGCTGATGAACTATCGTGCAGACCGATTCCAATGACATAGTCATTTCCTAAAAAGGCCGGAGAGAATGTTTGATCCGATTCTAATATCGGTGCTAGCTTCTTATCAAGACCTTCCTTAAAAACCCAATCATGGTATTTTTTATCCTCAAAGCTCCACAGTGCCGTATGACAACCAATGCTTGTCATATCGGAATACATTCTCCCAGAAAGCAAATAACTCATATACTGCGGTAAATGCAGTGCATGAGTTATCTGATTAAAAACCTCTGGCTTTTCGTATTTCATCCGATAGAGTTGTAGGCCAGAGTTCAGACTTCCCAAAGCGGGTGAGGCTGTTTGTAAGCTAAACTGTTCTTCGCCACCGTAATTTATATACAACTGCTCGCTTAGGCATTTAGGATAAGATTTCAAGTAGTTATATAAAGGTGTTAACGGCCTCCCATTTTCATCCAAATAGACAAACGAAGCACCGTAAGTTGTGAAGTTTATAGCTTTAATTTCAAATTCATTTTTACGAAAAACCTCGTGCAAAGAATCGAAAACAGAGAGCCTAAGGCTCTCTAAATTTTCACACGAGTCTCCGTCTTCATCTTTCGTTTCTAAAAAACGAGCTGATCGTTCAAAGACTACGTTATATTGTTCATCAAAAAGAAGCAATTTTTTATTGGTCTTCCCTACGTCAAACACCGCTACAACAGGTTTCTTATCCATAGACCTCTTCCTTTCTATAAACCTGTAGCTACGACATCTACTCCTCTTTTATCGGCCAGCTTTTGACGAATATTATTTTCAACGTAACACTCCACTGGATTCAAAGCTGCACCACTACGCAATCTAGACTCAGCAACCAAAGGTCTTAAGTCCGTGCGGTAGGCATCCTGAAGGATCTCTTGCGCTAAAGAGACATCGTTATTTTTCTGCGCTACTTTCAATGCTTCGCGGTCCACCATAAGCGCCTGCGCATAAGCCAGCATAATTGCCTCTACGGATTGCAACAAGTCCACTAGTGGATCTTTGAGGTTGTGTGCAGCATCAATCATCCAACCTAAAGAGGTGGCGTGATCCATACCGTTCCTATCCATTCCGTCTACCAGTTCATTGAATATTAAAAACAACTGGTAAGGCTTAATACTACCGGTAGTTAAGTCATCGTCCGCATATTTACTATCGTTAAAGTGGAAGCCACCTAATTTCTGCTCCATCAATAGTAAAGCAACAATTTGCTCAATATTAGCATTCGGTAGATGGTGACCAAGATCCACTAAAGTAAATGCTTTTTCACCTAGTTTATTGGCTAACATCAATGATTGTCCCCAGTCTGCAATTGTTGTCGAATAAAAGTTAGGCTCGAAACACTTATATTCTACAAACACCCTCCAATCACTTGGCAGGTGGTTGTAAACCTGCTTTAAGCTATCGAGCGTATTTTCAAAGGCATCTCTAAAGTTAAGTTGCCCCGGGAAGGAAGATCCATCAGCCAACCATACGGTTAAAGATTTAGAACCTAGCTCCGCGCCGTAATCGATAACTTCTTTATTATGAGCTATAGCTTGGTCACGTACTTTCTGATCTACATGCTGCAAAGAACCAAACTTATAGCTGTGTTTTTGACCCGGCTGATCTTGGAAAGTATTGGAGTTTACCGCATCAAATTTAATATCTAAAGATTCCGC
>Ga0079226_10000365_pt1 | contig 31437 bp, 23 predicted proteins | sample Poulit2014_FD_76345 | JGI IMG/M metagenome (GOLD analysis project Ga0079226, IMG submission 76345) | Agricultural soil microbial communities from Georgia to study Nitrogen management - Poultry litter 2014 | ecosystem: Environmental > Terrestrial > Soil > Agricultural land | place: USA: Georgia...
GGATGCAATATACAATGAAATAAACAAAAAATCCCGACTGGGTGCACCTACAGAGCTTAATTACGCAGCTATGGTTATTTCTGTTTTTGTCCGTTATATTGAGCGAATCCCAACGATAAAAGACATAATTCGGCATGAACAAAAAAATTGCCAGCCCTAAATGTTCTCTACTGTTTGGTGACTAATCAAAACAGTGGAGTTAAAAGGAATACTGACAATGCTTGGATTTAATTCTATCAAATGTTTAAGCGAACATAAACCATTATCTGCAAGTGAAATCGCACAACTTCGTAATACCAAACCGAGCAAATCCCGATAGAAGCATTGCAATTTTAGTACTATTTGTACTCACTTAACTTCTAGATTTATTCCTCCAAAATAAGCCTAATAATCTCCCCTATTTTCTGAGCCAATCGACGAAAACTACGTCGAATACTTGATGTGTCAATACTTACCTTTTGTAAATGTTGAATCAGAAAATCTCCAAGACCATCATTCCCAACAGTTGAAGCAGTGATAGAGTTAATACCTAGTCTTTTCGTATTAATCGCTATATTGGAAGGTGAACCACCAAAATGCCTTTGGTAGACATTCCCCTCAAAATGATCACTATAGTCTTCAGATATCATATCAACTAACATTTCACCAATCGTATTAGATCATTTTGTGTTTTTCTAAAGTGTATTCTCTCATCGAAGTGGAAGTGGATCATATCGTCTATCATCTCCATTCATATATAGCCTCTGCTGTTGCTTATGAGTTTTTAATGAAGTTGATTTCTGATATTTTCCATAAAAAAAATATTAAAACAATGCTGACAGCTATTACAGATGCAATAGAATTTATGAACATAAATTATGCCAATTCTATCTCACTTGACAATATAGTAGATGCGTCCAGCCTTTCTAAATACCACTTCAATCGTTTGTTTCATAAAAAAATGCATACAACACCAATTCAGTAGCTGACAAAGTTAAGAATCAATAAAGCAATATTATTTCTTAAAGATAAGTCACTAACAATCGAAGAGATTGCATCAATGTCAGGGTTTTCTAATGGAAATTACTTCGAAAAAGTGTTCCGCTCTTATCTTGGCGTTTCCCCCAGTGTGTTCAGAGACAGGAAAACATTTAGTCCAGTTGATTATTTGATAAGAGATTGACGAATGAAAATAGATAAACAATACAGATTCACTCAAATTAATCGCTCTTTGGATTGGGTGTTTTGTCTAAAAAATTATTTAATCTTTAAAAACATATTGAATATATTAATGCGGAAAGCACAGCTACCTCTTGGAAGAACCAGAAGAAAAGCTTCGAGCTAATCCAGTGTTTTTCCAATCTATGAAACCAGCAGAAAGAAGTGTGTACTTAACGCATCAGGTGCAAATTCTCCCCCCTACATTACCTCAAAATATAACGCTGCAGCACCAATAAGACCAGCATCCTGTTTTAACTTAGCCGGCACTATTTTGGCACGCCTTCCTTTTGGATTTAATGCATATTTACTAACATAGGAACGAATAGGATCAAACAATATATCTCCAACCTTGGAAACACCGCCACCTATGACAACTTTTTCGGAGTCAAATGTATTAATTACAGATACACATGCAACACCTAGCACGCGTAATACCTTATCTATATATTCTATAACTTTCTCGTTTCCTTCACGGTAAAGAGCAAATACTTCTTTTGTAGATACATTCTTGCCAATAATTTCTGAGCTACGCTTGGCAATTGCTGTACCAGAAGCAATGGATTCTAGACAACCATACTGCCCGCACGAACACCGTCCAAAAGATGGGTCAATAACAGTGTGACCAATATCACCTGCATTACCTTTTAACCCCCGAAGTAGCTTGCCATCTGCATAAATCCCCGCTCCAATTCCTGTACTTACGGTAATATAAGTATAATTATTATTATCTTTTGCGGCACCAATCCATTTCTCAGCAAGCGCTGCTACATTTGCATCATTTTCCAATCTAACTGGTATGGAAAAGTCTTGCTCTATCAGTTGCTTAATCGGAATATCAATCCACTTTTTCAAGTTAGGAGGGCAAGTGATCATGCCATTTTTACTATCTAATGGTCCTGGTGCGCCAATTCCAATTCCAATAATCTCTTTAACTTGCACATTTGATCGCATGATAACATGCTGAATCTCTTTATTTATTCTCGTAATCATAGCTTCAGGTGAAATTGTTAAATCAGTCGAAATAACAGTTTTTTCAATAATTTCTCCAAACTTACCCACAATTGCAATTGCTACCTTTGTACCGCCAATATCAACTCCAACAGCATATGTCACCTTTACCCCTCCATAAAATGTTCGTTTATTTCCTTATTGCCGTAATTCAGCTCACAACTTGCTTTCAAACATCTGAATTACCAATAAAATGTAAATCTGCTGAACTCCGGGGTGGATATATCAATTAAAGATAAATCCAACCACTTTATATCACAGAAAAAATATACCACTTCTACATTTGCATTTGCCTCAACTGATAAAACTCACCTTTTTTATTCACTAAATCATCGTAGGCACCAGCTTCAATACACTTCCCATCACGCATGACAACAATACGATCAGCATCACGAATCGTTGATAAGCGGTGAGCAACAATAAATGTTGTTCGACCTTGGATAACTTCATGAATGGCTTGTTGCACTTTAAGTTCGGATTTATTATCAAGTGCAGAAGTGGCTTCATCAAGTAAAATAACATCTGGATCGCGAATAATAGCTCGCGCTATGGCAATCCGTTGTCGCTGTCCACCTGAAAGCTTGCCACCATGTTCACCGATTTTAGTATCTAATCCATCTGGCATTTCGTCAATGACATCTTCTAAGTGGGCCATTTGTACGACTTTTTCTAAATATGCCAAATCTACATCGTGTAGACCATATGTGATATTATCCTTTATGGAACCTGAGAATAATATCGTATTTTGTGATACTACAGCAATATTTCTTCGATATGATTGCATATCCATCTCATCAAATAAAACATCATCAACATATATGTTGCCTTTTGTCGGACGATAAAATCCGATTAACAAGTTTAATAGAGTTGATTTTCCCGCGCCAGATTCACCGACAAATGCAATACTTTCTCCAGATTTAACTTCTAAATTAAAATCAGTTATAACATGTTGATCTGTATCTTCATACTTAAATTGAACATTATCAAATTTAAATTTCCCTTGTACATGTGGTATCTTTTTCGTACCCTTATATTCTTCTTTTTTATCTGAGAACAAGACCTCTGATACAGAAACAATTGATTCATAACCTTTAGCCAACTGTGGATACACATTAATAATTTGGTTAATCGACATCAGGATCGATGTAAAGTATGCTTGATACATAGCAATATCACCAATCGGTATCCTTCCTTTATAAGCTAAAATCGAAGTGAAAATGAGAGTAAACATTTGAAAGGCCTGAAATACAACCCACCCTGAAGCACCAAATAATGCTTCAGTCATATCCAATTTATATCCTTTTCCCTTTAACACATTCAATATCTTATCTGTTTTATTGATTTCAAGGGCTTCTAATCCATGTGCTCTTGTAACAGGAATCATTGTCACTGTTTCAGCAACTTGACCAGACATATATTCAATTTGTGTACGAAAATCTTTGTTCTTTCGTTTAATGTTCTGTTTAAAAATATATACTAAACCTAAAGCAATAGGAATAACTAAAACAAAAAATAAAGCGACGACTCCATTTCTAAAGGCCGTTACAGATATGGACACGACAACGTTCGTAACAGCTGCTGAAAAGGTAAACATCATCTGTTTTGTTAACACTTCAATATTTTCAACGTCACGCAAAACCTTCGATTGTAATTGGCCAGACTTAACGCTACCATGATATGAAATGGATAAATGCTGCAACTTACGAACTAAAGTACTTCTTAAGCCTGCTTCCACCTGTCTGGATGCTTTACTAAGAAAACTAATATGTAGCACTTGTGATGGTATATTCTGCGCAATGACGGCTAAAATAATAGCCAAGTTAATCCATAATTCGGTCATACTATGTTTTTCTGGATCACTAGCAATGTTAATCATATTTGCTGTGATGATAGGGATTACCCAAACAGGTGAATGTTTGAGCAGGAAGAAAAAGAAAGATAGTAAGATATTTTTCCTTTGTCCTTGATAAAGTAAAAAAAACGTTTTAAATGGCCGATTTTTTATATGATGATTATCAAACAATTCTTCATGATCAAATGATTTTGGTTTCTTCTTTATAATCATCACCCCCTACTTATCGAGCTACAATTTTTAGCTGATTCAAATATCAAACCAATTATTGGAAATCGTTTGTTTCATCCAGTAATAACTATCCTTTTTCGTCCGCTCTAGTGTTCTGAAATTCACATGAACAATGCCAAACCGCTTACTATAGCCTTCAGCCCATTCAAAATTATCCAGTAAAGACCATGTTAAATAACCTTTTATATTCACATCGGACTGGATACTTCGATGTAAAGCCGTTAAATGTTGTTTCAAATAACTAATTCGCCTCCCATCTCTTACCCGACCATTTTCCGGTTCATCATTGTAGCAGGAGCCATTTTCAGTAATATAAATAGGGACATCGCCATATCTTTCTTTAATCGTTGTGAGTACATTATATAAACCATCCGGATAAATAGGCCAGTCAATATCTGTTCGATCATAGCCGTTTTCAATATATTCAAAGTCAAATAAGCCTTCATTTTCCTTATATCTAGCAATATGCCCTGTATAATAGTTAATGCCCAGAAAATCTATCGGCTGTTGGATGGTTGCCAAATCTCCCTCTTGAATACTTAAAGTAACTCCTTTTTTCTCAAACCAATCTAACATAAATTGAGGGTATTCGCCTTTAAATACGGGATCCATAAACCAATCAATATAATGCCCAACTTCTCGACGACATGCATCAATATCTTCTTGTTTATTACTGTATGGCTCTAACCAAGTCGTATTTGGTGCATAGCCAATTTGGCCTCCTATATTCAACTTTCTAAACTCCTGCACTGTTTTTCCGTGGGCAACCATTATATGATGAGAAATTTGTGTTGCAAGTTGTAAATCTTTATTTCCAGGTGCATGTGCGCCAATATAATTTGATAAAAAGGCAATACACCATGGTTCATTTAGCGTGATCCAATATTTGATTTTTCCATTAAACTCTTTAAACATAAGTTCGGCATACTTTACAAATGCGTCTATCGTTTCCCTATTATTCCAGCCACCATTATCTTGTAAAGCTTGTGGTAAATCCCAATGATATAATGTACACATCGGCTCAATATCATTTGCAATCAACTCATCAACTAGCTTATGGTAGTAATCAAGTCCTTTTTGATTCACTTTCCCAACACCATCTGGGAGAATCCGCGGCCACGCAACGGAAAAACGGTACACATCTACACCTAATTCTTTGAGTAATTCTACATCTTCTTCATAACGATGGTAACTATCACAAGCTATATCCCCGTTATCTCCATTTAAGACATTGCCAGGTGTATGAGAAAATGTATCCCATATCGATAAGCCACGTCCATCTTCATGAACCGCTCCTTCAATTTGATAAGATGCTGTTGCACTTCCCCACTTCATATCTTTCGGAAATTGTATAATGGCCATTTGTATAACCTCCAGTTTTATAATTTTGAAGCAAATCGCTGAAAAACTAGATCTGCATGATTTGGTAAGAATTCATGTCCATACTCATGATAGAGTAATAACTCTTTATTCGCTTTAATTTTGTTATATGCTGCAAATTGTGTTGATGGAGGACAAATCATATCTCTTAACCCTGTCGCCCAAAGAACATTTCCTTGAATACGGTCAGCTAAGTTTTGAATATCTATATAGCCAAGCTTGGTAAATATCTCATCTTCATAGAAGTGATTCGGATCATAACAACGAAAATAATAGGCTAGTTCCTCATAAGCAGAGTTCTCAATATCCATTTCCCAAACTCTTTTATAATCAGACAAATAGGGGTAAACGGCGAAAACTTCTTTAACATTTGGCTCAAGTGCTGCACAGGCAATTGCCAATGCACCACCCTGTGATTGCCCACAAACCCCAATGCGATCAGTATCTACTCCCTCTATCGCTGTTAACATTCTCACTGTTTGGACCGCATCTAAAAAGACTTGACGGTAATAAAAGTTGTCAGGATTCGAGTCACCTAAACCACGAATTATATGTCCTTTTAATGTATTACCTGTAACGACTAAGTTATCCTCAGATAGGCCACCTTGCCCCCTACAATCCATTGCAAGCACTGTAATACCCTGGGCTGCATAGGCCACCTTATCTAACCAATCACCACTATCTACTGAATAACCATGGAAGATAACCATTCCTTGTCCAGTTGATTTTTTCGGTTTTATAAACTTACAATGTATTCTCGCTCCACCAACACCACTGAAGTATAAATGATAACAATCAGCAAAATCTGTTTGAAATTCCGCTTGTTCTAGTTCATAATCCAAAGATTGATTATCTAGCTCATTTAATCCTCTTTTCCAATAAGCGTTAAAATCAGGAGGGAAAGGACTTTTCCCCATATATGTTTTCAAATCTGCTACCGGCATATCTACATGCATATGTTCACCTTCTTTTTTAGACTTCCTTAATTCTTATAATTCTTATTTGTTATACTTTTATTAATCGCTTTGATTGGGTATGTTCAATGGAAAATGGACAACATGTGGGCTGATCGAGAGTCACGTGGAATCCCATATAAGTATTTCCAGAATAATACACCTTGAAATAGAGGATAAAACACGATCACACCAAATTTCACCTGATGGTGGCCATGATTGTTTGCTAAGCCCAAAACAAAAGAGTAATACTGTTATCAAAAACTATATAGGTCATTTTACTGGCATGATTGTATCCCATTGAATCATTAAAATTTTGGTACCGTCCTAGAGAAAACGCTGGAAGCATTCATCCACTTTTACCATAATAGTTGTACATCATATCTTTGTAGCGGCTACATTGGGTTGATACGGCTTGTAACAACAAGCTTTCTTCATGATTCCTTTAAAATTCTCTATTTTGTACATTTCTTAATATAACGAAGAAGTAGCCTTTAACCATGTTTTAGCCATGAGCATATTACCAGCCGGATTCATATGTACACCATCTAAGGTCAGCTTATAATGAGTATTTGCTTGTAAATACTCCATAAATGTGTGGTGTGTTGGTACAATAATGGAATGATAATTTTCGGCTATGCTATGAATAACATCAACATAAGAAATTAATTTTTTATTTCCTTCTGAGTAAACATTTTCTTCAATGACCGTTGGCTCCATTAAAATGATTGTAGCGTTTGTTTTTTCTGTAACAGACCTTAATAATTCATCATAAATTTGAGCAAATTGTTCAGGATATACTTGTTTTCCTCCCGGTTGATCTAATTGTCTCCACACGTCATTAATACCAATGGATATTGAAACAATATCGGGATTGAGAGAAATAACATCCTGATCCCATCTCGATGCTAAATCAGTAATGCGATTGCCGCCAACACCTCGATTTATGATTTCAAACTGCTTTTCAGGGTTTGTAACGGTAAGGTAATCGTGGATAAGTCGTACATACCCTGTACCTAGTTGTTCTCGGTCTCCTTCTAGTCCCCATTCTGTAATACTATCTCCAATAAAGACAATCCGTTTCTTTTGTTGCAAACTAGCCCCTTCTTTCTATCAATATTCAGCAGGCTTTCCCTTAATAAGCTGTGAAGGATGATAAAATGGCTTAAAAAACAACAATAAATGTAAAGTGCTATTTTTTTAAAGATTATGTTGTCAAGGCATAGACTTTTAAACAATACCTTAGTTAGCGCAATCAAATAAACTACGTATGACAAGCTGTTCTTTAAACGTTTTTCCATTCATCTGTTTTGATAGTGTATCTTTTTTAACCATGATTGTTTTTACATCACCAGCTGAGATATCAAAGTAATTGTCACTAAATGTACAATCTTCCTCCATTAAGTCCATTTCTACATATTTCGCAAAGTTTTCAGCGGAAACATTGATCATAAATGCTTCCTCCTTTTCCGTCACATTCAATTTGATATTCGGATTTAAAAATTGGAAGTGCTTCGGTTGCACAAACAATACTGTTGCCGATGAGTGATATTCCCCCGTTATATATAAATGACACTCTAAATATGTCTTTCTACGCTCTAAGTGATCTTCAAAAGATAGCTTCTTCATTTCTTTTGCCTTTAATGCGGATACCTTGTTTTCTATTTTCCCTTCTTTTATTATTTTTGATGTATTTGTCCGAAGTTTCCAAATGACTGTTCCATTTACATCTTCTAAGGAATCATTGGTAACATAAATTTCGGCACTGTCCTTTTCTTCCCGGATAGATAGCAGGATTGGTGCATAAAATCGCTTAGTAAAATAATGAAGTGCTTTCCAGCGTCCATCATAATCAATACTTGACCAAGAAGCGACTGGCCAGCAATCATTTAGCTGCCAGTAAAGGGCTCCCATACACTGCCCCCTATGCCGACGCCAGTGTTCAACTCCGTACTTAATCGCCTCTGCTTGAAGAATCTGCGACGTATAAATCAAGGATGGAAAGTCTTTAGGATACAAAAATGTATCTGCTAAATAGGTTAAAATTTTCCCATTAGCTCCATCGTTTTTTTGATGTTTTTCCATGACATATGAAAATACATTTCGGTCTTCTGGAATCGTAAATGTTTTTATCGTTTTAGTGGATGGAAAGGACTGAAAGCCAAATTCAGAACAAAATCTAAATAAAAACTTACGATATTCTGTAAAAGGCTTTAACCCATGCCAGACATCCCAATAATGAACATCACCTTTGTTCGGATTACTTGGATCAAGAAAACTTCCCTCTGAAGAAGGAGAAGAAGGCCAATAAAATGTTTCTGGATCATGTTCGTTGATAAGTTCAGGCAAGATAATTTCAAATAATTTAATATAATCTGTACGATATTTAGAGTGCCTTGGCCATCCCCAGTCTTCCCAAGCGGATTCGACTTCATTGTTTCCGCACCATAATCCTAAACTGGCATGATGACGGATCCGTTTTATATTATCAATTACTTCTTGTGTAACACTTCTTTCAAAACCATCTGATAAATCATAAACGCTACATGCGAACATAAAGTCCTGCCACACAATCAACCCGTACTGATCACATAATTCATAAAAGTAATCGTCTGGATAATAACCCCCACCCCAGATACGTATCATATTGAAATTAGCCTCAATACAATCTTGAATAAGCCTTTTTGTACGGCTTTTTGACGTTCGAGCCACAACACTATCTTCTGGAATATAGTTGGCTCCCATGGCAAAAAGCGAAATTCCATTAACCCAAAACTCAAAGGATTTTCCCCATTGATCTGGTTCATTTTTTATTTCGATGGTTCGTAACCCTATCTTATATGTTTTTTTATCTAATATGAATTCAGACTCTTTTATTTCCACGTCAACCTGATATAAAGGTTGTGACCCATAACCGTTAGGCCACCATAATTGTGGATTTTCGATTGTAAAGACAATACGTTCGTCTTTTTGAGCTCTCTCAATGGACTTAACATCCGTTAGACCATCTGGACTTTTCACCTTCACTTCTAGTTGGATATCTTCATCTATCCATTTATCAAATTTTGACTGAATCGTTACTATGACACTGTTTTTCTGATGCTCTTGCTTTATATAAACATCATCAATTCTAGCTTTATTCCAACCTAACAACGTTATATTACGCCAAATGCCTAGATCAGGGATAATCGGGCCCCAATCCCAACCAAACATACTATGCGCTTTGCGTATATATGGATACCCCGCAACAGCCTCATCAACACCGATGAGTGGTTCTGCTTTTTGCTTATTTTCAATATATTTTAATGGAGAATACAACGTAATTTTTATGTTGTTTTCCCCTTTTTTTAAAATTGATTTGACATCAAAATTATATGTACGATGCATATTATTTGTTGTGGCAATTTTCGTATCATTTAAATACACTACAGAAAGCGTATCCAATCCTTCACATCGTAAAATAACTTCATCTTGTGCGAGCATTTCATCGGTAATAAAAAAATCTTTCTTGAATTCATAATCATGTATCGCTACTTCATATGCTTCGTCTTCATTATCTCGATAAAAGGGGTCAGCAATTTCACCTCCATTTAATAAATCATTCATTACCGACCCAGGAACACTTGCATCCATCCACATCTGTTCATTCGTCGCTCTCATTTTCCATTTACCATTCAAACTATATGTCAGCATAGTAACACCTCTACTTTATTCCGTTCTATTAGCATGTTTGTCAAAACCTTATCTGAAACAATATCATATTTTTCTCATAAAGTTAACTATTAGCTATAAATAATTTATTTTTTATATAATAATTTTATCTATACGCATTATTATCACTAATAAGACCATCTACATAACTATTATCTATGAGGTTATTGATTACTTTACTTATTTGTATTTATATAGATTACTTGTTACAATTTAATCATCAATCGTTTTAAAGGGCTTTCATTTTACTTAACATATAGAGGTGAAAAAATTGGGTATTGAAATAAACAAAGATACGAATGAGTTTCACTTATTTAATCAAAACATTAGCTATATTTTTAGAGTTTTAGAAAAAAGTAATCAATTAGAACATCTATATTATGGGAAAAGAATTAACCATCGGAAATCGTTTACTCATCTCATTGAAAGAGAAATCAGACCATCCTGTAATATGTTTGAACATGATCACACCTCATCACTAGAACATATCAGGCAAGAATACCCTAGTTACGGAACAACTGATTTTCGCTATCCAGCACATGGAATTACAAACAACATCGGTAGTCACATAACCAACTTCCAATATGCTGGATATGAAATTAGCAAGGGCAAGCCTCCTATAAATCAATTACCTGCTACTTATGTAGAAAATGAAAACGAAGCAGAAACATTAGAAGTTACTCTTGTTGATGATGTGCTAAAAAGTAAATTAATTTTAAGTTATACCATTTATACTAATAGGAACGTGATTACACGTAATGCGAAATTTATGAATGAGGGCGAAGAAGCATTTTACATTGATAATGCCATGAGTACTAGTGTTGATTTACCTGATGATCAATTCGAAATGATACACTTAAACGGTGCTTGGGCTCGAGAATCTCACGTACATACTCAGAAATTATTTACAGGTGTTCAATCTGTATACAGTTCGCGGGGAGCCAGTGGTCACGTTCACAATCCTTTTTTTGCTTTAAAACGTTTTAACACAACCGAGCACCATGGGGAAACATATGGTTTCAGTCTTGTTTATAGCGGTAATTTCTTAGGGCAAGCTGAAGTAGATTCATATGGCGTAACAAGGATGATGATGGGGATAAATCCATTTCAATTTAGGTGGAAGTTAAATCCGAGGGAAAGTTTTCAAACTCCTGAATGTGTCATGGTATATTCTGATCAAGGTTTAAATGGAATGAGCCAGACATATCATGAACTATACAGAAACAGATTAGTTCGTGGTTATTGGCGTGATAAAAATCGACCAATTCTTATTAATAATTGGGAAGCCACTTATTTCGACTTTAATGAAGAAAAAGTCTTAAACATTGCAAAAACAGCTAAAGATTTAGGCATTGAACTATTTGTGCTTGATGATGGTTGGTTTGGTAAACGTAATGATGATACATCTTCCTTAGGTGATTGGTTTGAAGATAAAGACAAGCTTCCCAATGGTATTGAAGGGCTTTCCGAGAAAGTCGAGGAATTAGGGATAAACTTTGGATTGTGGTTTGAGCCTGAAATGATTAGTAAAGATACTAAATTGTTTAAAGAACACCCAGATTGGCTCATAGCTACACCAGATAGACAAGTATCACACGGAAGAAATCAATTTGTATTAGATTTTTCACGAGAAGAAGTTGTTGAACATATCTTCGGACTAATGGATAACATAATTAAAAAATCAAAAATTTCTTATATTAAGTGGGATATGAACCGCAATATTACCGAAGCATATTCAACCAGTTTAAGCAAAGATCAGCAAGGAGAATTTTTTCACCGTTATATTTTAGGTGTTTATAAACTATATGAAAAACTAATTGAAAAATATCCAAAAATTTTATTTGAATCCTGTGCTGGCGGTGGCGGTCGATTTGATCCAGGTTTATTATATTACGCTCCACAAACATGGACAAGTGATGATACAGATGCAGTTGAACGTCTAAAGATTCAATATGGACATTCAATGGTTTATCCTTTAAAATCAATCGGCAGTCATGTTTCCGCAATTCCTAATCATCAAGTAGGTCGTATGACACCGATAGAAACACGGGCAAATGTAGCTTATTTCGGAACATTTGGTTATGAACTGGATATTACTAAACTGACAGATGAAGAGAAACAAAAAGTGAAAAATCAGGTTACTTTTTTTAAAGAAAAACGCGAACTTATTCAACATGGAGATTTTTATCGTTTACTCAATCCATTTGAAGGAAATGAAACATCATGGATAGTTGTTTCTGAAGATCAACAAGAAGCAATTGTTGGATACTATAAAGTTTTAGCAAAACCTAATGATAAATATTACCGTTTGAAACTTACAGGGCTAGATCCTAATCAGTTGTATACCATAAAAGGAATGAATACAACGCATTATGGGGATGAACTTATGAATATCGGGATTATCCTTAATGAGGACTATACAGACCGTGCGGAAGATTATTGGAACAAAGAGCAGCCCCATGATTATGATTCAAAGTTATTTATATTGAAAGCAAAATAAAAAGAAGTTATAAAAAGTGCTTGGATCAGAATTACATCCAAGCACTTTTTATATCTAAAGAGAAATAATAGCAAAGTTATTTATCTAACATGTTTGTTTAACTGAGTAATAAGAGTTTATTATTTCTTCTGCCGGCTTTCCATATACTCCATACCCTTTATCAAAAATCATCGCTTGTTTATCGTTTAAGAATGTATTCCAATCCCACAAGCCAAACCCTTTTACCCAATCTCTTTGTTTTGTTTTTTCAAACATTACCTTATAATATTCTGCTTGTTCATCTAAGTTTACATCGCCTTCAAGTTCCCAATCGTTAGGAATCATCGATGATCCTGTTCGGCTTGGACAACCAGCTTCTGCAAAGAAAAATGGTTTTTTAAAGGGTTTGACAATTTTCTCAATACGATCCAATTGGTTGTCCCAATCATCTATTGGATAATACCCACTTGAAGAAATAACATCCACAGCATCCCACCATTTTACATTATCTTCTTGGTATTTATCCGTGTTATATGTAATTAAGCCTGAATAAGCAGTACGAATATCAGCTATTACTTTACGCCATTCCTCTTCTTTCCTTTCTGTTTGTACCATTTCACATCCTATTATAAACATTTCACAATTAGTTTGCTCAGCTATTTTTGCATAATGTAATTGATATTCTGTATAACTTTTAAACCAGTCAGACCATTTTGGTTCACACGGAACATCAATATCAAAAAAGTTAATATGAGCTCGCCATGTACCTTCACGTGTGTTTACAGTAGGCTTTAACATTACCTTTAAATTGAGTTTTCTTGCATAATTAATCATATCGATTAGTTCATCATCATCCACCATATGCGAGCCCGTAAAATCAATTTCCGTTGAATGAGCAGTATCTTGAAGTGCTGCTAAAGCAAAAATAACGTATTCGCTACCTGTATTTTTTTGCATTAACCTCAAACTCTCTTTTGCTTTTTCTTTCTTAAAATCACCTTTCTCACTGTCCCAACCAAAGGTAAATCCCTTAATATATTCCATTCAAACACCCCTCGTACAAAATAATTAACCAAACGTACAAATACATCATAACTTAATCGTTAAAGTTACGCAAATTTGTAGGAATATTGATGATAGTATAGAAAAAACGACATCATCCATATTATTTTGTGATGTTAAATCAGGCCTTTCTTTTCGCCAACAGTTGAAAAAAGTAGAATCACCGTAAAATGGGCTGATTTTACTTTTTGAGAATTTATATTCGTCCTATTTCCTTATCATCCGCGACATCTTCATGTGTATCTTTTACATATTGGACAATTTCTTCTACTGTCGTATATGATACGCCGACACGAGTGTCTGCAGCACCATAGTAAATAGCAATTTTTCCAGTTTTAGCATCATGCAATGTTGCACATGGAAACATTACATTATCAACAAAACCAGTTGTTTCATAGCTTTCCTCAGGTGTTAGAACAAAGTTTTGTGAGCGATATTTTACTTTGGATGGCTCATCAATATCTAGTATCGCTGCCCCCATACTATAGACAAATCCGTTACATGTACTTGTAACACCATGGTAGAATATAAGCCATCCTTCTGTTGTTTCGATTGGAGCTGGCCCACCGCCAATTTTCACATTTTGCCACCAACCATAGCCACCTTTAGCCATAACACGACGATGCTTACCCCAATATTGCATATCCGGACTTTCACTTAAAAATATATCTCCAAATGGCGTATGACCACTATCACTCGGACGTGAAAGCATGATATAGTTACCATTTATCTTTCTAGGAAATAATACACCATTACGATTAAATGGTAAGAATGGATTTTCAAGGCGAATGAATGTTTTGAAATCTGTTGTTTTTGCTATACCAATGGAGGCACCATAAAAATCTGTACACCAAATAATGTAGTAAGTATCTTCCACTTTTATAAGTCTTGGATCATATGCAGACAATGGTTGAAAGTCTTTACCTTCTTCATCGACAAACTTTATTGCCTTTTCTTCTATCGCCCAATGAAGTGCATCATCACTGTAACCTAAATGCATATGAGGACGTCCATTAACAGTTTCAGCACGGAAAACACCAATAAAACTATTATTATATGCAACTACAGCACTATTAAAAATTCTTGAAATACCCTTTACAGGATTACGATCAATTATAGGATTGGTTGAATGTCTCCATACTGGACCATCATATCCTTGTGGTTTATCCTCCCATGGAATATTAGGGGTATTATCACCGATAATCTTAACTTCTGTCATTTAAATTCTCCTTCATGTTTGTTTTATTTTACAGAACCACTTGTAAAGCCATCATATATATATCTTTGTAATACTAGGAAGGCAATAAATGTTGGGATAATAGCAATCATAACTCCAGCAGTGATAACTTCCCATTCTGAGCCAAATGGTCCCTGAAACTTAAATAATGATGTTGATATAACATGCAAATCTGTTTTAGGCATGTACAAAAACGGTGTATAAAAGTCGTTATACACATCAACACCCTTAATAATTATTACAGTAACAATTGCAGGTTTTAAAAGCGGTAAAATAATTTTACGGTAAATTGTAAAATAAGATGCACCATCTAGCATTGCTGACTCATCTAATGAATATGAAATAGATTCCATGAATTGCAAGAAGATATAAACAGCAATAATATCCGTACCTAAGTAAAGGATGATTGCAGCCAACATCGTATTAAATAGACCAAGGCCTTGAATAATTTGGAATGTCGCGACCTGAGTGGTAACAGCTGGAATTAGTGTCGCTAACAAAAAGGCACCTAAAATTAATTTACTCCCTTTAAATTTAAAACGATTTAATACAAAAGCAACCATGGATCCAATTAATGTAGTTCCAACAATAGAAATGACCAATATAATAATTGTATTTTTAAAACCTACCAACATATTACCTTCATTAAAAGCACGTTTGTAGTTTTCAACGTTTGTCCAATCACTAGGTGGTGTTAATGGTCCTGTATTTGTATACTCCGTGCCAGTTTTAAAGGAAGCAAAAAATACAACAACAATTGGAAGTAAAGCAATAAAAGCTCCCAATAAGAGAGATGCATATTTTAAAATACTACCAAGCATATATTTTCTTCGTTTCATTTTTAATCCTCCTCACCGAAGAATCTCTTTTGAATAATAGTGACTGCAACAACTATGAGCAATAAAATTACTGCCATTGCTGAGGCTAGACCTATCTTCCCGTACTTAAATGCCGTATCGACTGTTTGTATAACGAAAGTTGCACTTCCATTCGAACCACCAGTCATAATATATGGTATTTCAAATGCACTTAATGCACCACTTACTGCTAAAATCAAGTTTAGTGAGATGATTATTTTTATACTCGGAAAAATGATATACTTAAACTGATGCCATCGATTAGCACCATCAATTTCTGCAGCTTCATATATTTCACTAGGAATGGATGAAATTGCACCCAAGAATATAATAAAATTAAAGCCCATATACCTCCATACGGAAGTCCCTGCTAAAGATATATTGATAACGTCTGGGTTTTTTAGCCAATGTGTTATAAAGTCTCCTAAACCGATTGCTTGTAGCACTGTATCAAGCGTACCGTCTGGTCTAAAAAAGAATAGAAACATGAAACCAATGGCAACACCATTTAATAAATATGGGAAGAATAGAACTCCTTTAAAAAAGTTTTTAAACCTCACTTTAAAACTTAAAATAGTAGCAAAATATAACGCAATTCCTAACTGAATAAATGTGGCCACAAAATAATACAAACTAACGGCAAATACTCTAAAGTACTCTGGATCCGTAAATACAGTTATGTAATTGTTCAAACCAACAAATTCCTTTTCACTATAGCCATTCCAATCTGTAAAACTATAGCCGAACATATTCACTACCGGTAAGTATGAAAAGGTTGCCAAAAGTCCTAAAGGCACAACCAAAAACGAAAAAATGATAACGCGTTTCTGGTTTTTATACGATAGGTTTGAAAACTTAAACATCCTGCACCTCCAATCTTTAACAAAGGAAAGTGCAAAGCCCTTTCCTTTGTCTTCATTTTTTCGTGTAATTCAATCAGTCATTCATAATGTCTTCGTAAGCAGCTTCCCAGTCCTCATTCCAACTCTCCATAATATCATCAAAGCTTTCATCTCTATTTCCGATAGCCGCTTCAATGATAATTTTCTTGTTATCTTCTAACCAAAGACCTACTTCAGATTCTTTATCAATTTCATCTAATAAACCTTCTTGTCCTTCAATAGCCGGGGTTAACATAACGAATTCAGTACCGGCTTCCTCTGCTTCTTGTAGTTCTTCTGGAAGCGGAACATCTTTTGATGCACTAATGCCCCCAGCTTGCTCTACTGAATAACCTGAGTCATGGATGAACCAATCTACCCAAGCAAAAGCAGCATCTTTATTATCACTATTTTTGTTTACAGAAATGTTCATATCAGCGCCCATTGAAAACATCGTTTCATCTGCATCCGTAGGAAACGGCATAATCGCAATATCATCTCCGTTATCCCCTGCTTCTTGTATTTGCTCAAGCGCCCATGAACCTAATACCATGGTTGCAATTTCACCGTTATTCATCATCACTTTAGAAGATTCCCAATCCGTTGTTAAAGGATCATCTTCTACTAGTCCTTTTTCCACAACATCATACATTAATTTGTAGTGATCATAATGCGGATCACCTTGTTCGAAGGGAGTTGGATCTTCTAACATATCAACGTTATAGTAATCTTCATCACCAGCAGTAGATGTTACCGCACCCTCCCACTGTTCTAGCGGCCAACCATCTCCATAATTTGTATACATTGGAATAGCATCTGTATTATCTTTTACTTTTTGCATTGCATCCATAAATTCGTCCTGTGTTGTAGGAAGCTCTTCAACCCCAGCATCTGCAAATACCTGTTCGTTATAAATAATGCCCGTATAGGTTAAAGCAATTGGGATGCCATAAACCGTTTCATCAACAGCTCTTTCCTCTAAACCTAAGTAATCTTCTGACATATCTTCTAGCGTACCCATTGGTTCAAAGAAATTGGGTATATCTTCAATTGGAACTTGAACTGGAAGATATTGAACATCACCATAGTCTTCCGTATTCATACGTGGCATAATTTCCCCACCATAATCTGATAAAGCTTCAAAATTTACCTCAACATTTGGATAAACTTCTTGAAATTCTCCCCTGTACTCTTCTTCGTATACAGTATCAACAATATCAGTTCTATTTGTGATGACTGTAATTTCTCCTTCTATTTCTGATGGATCTTTATCTTTCCAACTTTCAGCAGCGGAAGTCTCTTCACCATTGGAGTCATTTGATTGGCCTGAATCTTCAGCGGATCCACATGCCCCTAAAAGTAGGATTAACATAATACCTGCAAACAGCATAAATGATTTTTTATTCACTGCTTGTCATCCTTTCCTCTAAAGAAGTATTTATTAGTTTATGAGGTTATCGATAAACTAATAACTTAATTATATGATGAAAACGTTTACCAGTCAATAGCTTTATTAAATAAATAATGATGTTTTTTACCGCTTTAAACAAAATGTTGTGTCTATATTTTTGCGTTTTATCATCAAATGCCTTGTAACCGCTTAACTATTAGCTTCTATTATCTTCTTCCGAAAGGTCATATCAAATATTGGAAATAGTTTTTCTAGTCAGCCAAACAGTTCAATTGACTCATTAGTCGTCTAGCTCGTTAATACAGTAGTCTTCTTCATCCTTCATATGCATTTAAAATCATAACTTTTTAAGAATGAATTGGGTACTAACCCCATATACAACTGGACCAACTGCTACAAATAGCACTAAATTAAAATATGCGATATAAAGGTCAAGCAAAACAATTGCTAGGATTAACAAGGATCTCAATAAGTTTTTTATCACGGAAACAAAACCAAATATAAACGATTGTTTCATACTCATCTCTTTCGTTGTAAGGAAGTAAATGGTGTATGTGAAGGTGATAAGTATAAGTGCCAACGTATAACAGTTTACAATTAGCAGCATGACTGTAATTGCGCTATTAAATACATATAAATAATAAGAAATCGAAAGAATCAGAATTAACAGAAATGAAATAAGAAATGATGCCACTTTATGATTTGAAAATTGATTGTAGTATATCTTATAGTTCTTTTTAATTTCTGCCTCGTTATTATTTTTGTCATTATGAAGATAATGTAATGTTAAAAATAGAGCAGAGGTAGCTGGTATTAGTCCATAAACAAGGAGCCCTTTAAACAAATACACCCAGAAGTAAAAACTAACCTTGAAATATTTATAGAGTGCGACAATAAATGCATTTATTTTACTATTCATCTTCAACACCTCTCTCTTATATCCTATTTACTCTTTGTTATCACCCAAATTAACTTAAGAAAACTCGTCTCTTACCTTTATTTTGGATCAGATGTCCAATTTAGAGGACATTGACAAGTAAGTTGATTCTGTATCCGACTCGTAAAAAATTGTTCTAAAAAGATAAAAACAAGGTAAATGAACTACCTTGTTTTTATACCAAAGCTTGCAATCAAACTATATACGCTCACTCTTTATTTCTGCATGTTGTTTTCATTTATCTTCTTAACTGAATCTCGATATATAATTCTCCCTTTTACCAAAACACGTCCATAAGATTTATTAGGATTATGAACTTTTTCAACGATAAATCTAACAGCATTTTCCGCCATTTCTTCAAATTTTATTTCTTGAGTAGTTAATTGCGGCTCGGTAATCGTAGCATAAATATCATTATCAAATCCGACTACAGAGCAATCTTCTGGCACATCATATCCAGATCTTTTTAAAGTACTCACCAAATTATGAGCAACTTGATCGCAATTACATACAAAAGCAGTGGGTAACTGTTCTGGTAATTCAATGTCGATGTACTTACCATTTTCATCTCGATCATTGATAATATAATCCTTTTCCAATTTAAGATTATGTTCAAGCAATGATTTATAATAACCTAAGAACCGATCTTGAATACTGCTGGTCGATTGCAAATTTCCAACGTAGGCAATTTTACGATGTCCATTTTTCATTAAATAACTTGTCAGTTCATAAGCACCATAAAAATTATCCGTTACGACAGAATCAATATCTCCATGTTCATCATAAAAATCTAAGAACAATATAGGTATATCAATTTGATTAATAGCTTCAACATACTCACTGCTTGTTTGACCAAGCATAATAAAGCCATCCACTTTCCTCTCATTATAAATCCTCGGAAGTGTTAGTTCTTCCTCTTCCCTACTTGTTAAAACATTTAAAATGCCGTAGTAATCATATTTTTCTAATGTCGCTGATATTTGTTGGTAAACTTTCAAATAAACTGATTGAGATAAATCTCCTGTAAAGCGCTCTGGAATAACAACACCTATATTATTAGTCAATCCACTTCTCATTGATTTAGCCGTAGCATTATAACGATACCCCATTTTATCAGCTAGTTTTTTAATTTTATTTCGTAATTCATCACCAACGCCTTCTTTATCATTAAGAGCTTTTGAGACGGTGACGCTACTTACCTCTAGTTCATCAGCAATATCTTTCATTGTTATATTATTTTTTATTTGTATCCCCCTCTCTAATCCTCCATAGAAGTAAAAAAAGATCTACCATTAGTATTTTACCATAAAGACAGAATGGTAATACTTAACTTGTATAAATGTCGCTATATAGAGAGAAGCATAGGTTAATATCCCATTATACCCCGTTTAGTAAATCTTCGTTTCGATCAATTAATTCTGTACGTAACTGTGCGTTTTCAAGTGCACGGAACTGGTCACTAGGTGTGTTAAACGTATAATCAATTAACTTGTCTATTGTTGTTGTAGCAATATGAATACGTGTATCACTTGAAGCGTAATAAATAAACACTTCATTATTTTCATTTACGACAACACCATTACAAAAGATAACATTTGAAACATCGCCAATCCTTTCATCATCATAAGGTGCAATAAAATGACCACCAGGAGCTGCAATAACTTTCGTTGGATCTTCTAAACTTGTTGCAATAACATACAATACATAACGTAATCCAGCTGCAGTATTACGGACACCATGCGCAACATGAATCCAGCCTTTGTCCGTTTTAACTGGCGCAGGGCCTTGACCATTCTTCACTTCGTAAATCGTGTGATAACGACGTTCATGAATTACCTTTTCATCATGAATAACTGGATCCTCGATATCATCACATACTCCAACCGCAATGCCTCCACCAGAGCCAGTTGAAATAAAATCATCCTGTGGGCGTGTATAAAAAACATATTTTCCATCCATAAATTCTGAGTGAAGTACGACATTACGTTGTTGTGGAGAGTTTGTTTTAATATTAGGTAGACGCTCCCAAGATTTTAGGTCTTTTGTCCTCACTAATCCCGCTTGTGCAATTGCACTTGATGTATCATGTTGCGATGCATTTGGATCTTTACTCTCTGAACAATAAATCCCATAAATCCAACCATCCTCATGTTTGACTAAACGCATGTCATACATGTTCGTTTCTTCTTTGTCAATATCTTCCCATGTTAAAGGTGTATCGATAAAACGAAAATTATCTACACCATTATCACTCTCGGCAAGAGCGAAAATTGATTTGCGGTCACTTCCTTCTAAGCGAACAACGAGATAATACTTCTCATTAAAATAAATTGCCCCTGGATTGAGAGTAGCATTTGCTCCTATCCTCTCCATGAAATGAGGATTCGTTGCTTTATTTAAATCAAAACGCCAATGAATCGGAACATGATGACGTGTAAGAACAGGATTATTATACCTACTGTAGATTCCATTATAGAATGTGGAATTGATTGTATTTTTCTTTGTAATTAACTGTTCCTGCTTTTCCTTAAGATCATAATACTTTTCATGAATCATTCATTCTTCACCCTTTCAATTAATTCTAAGCAAAACCTGCTATTATGATAAGAAGCCTTCCAAGGATCACCGATATTTTTTGTGGAGGGGTTCCCAAATTCATCTACTGACCAATACCATTCGCTATTAGGTCGTTTATCGACAATATTTTCTTTTATATAGTTCCATAAGCCTTTTACTGCTTCTAGGAATTTCCTATCCTTTGTTTTTTCAAAGGCATTATAAAATCCGACAATGGTTTCCGCTTGAACCCACCATATTCTAGTTGTATCTACCTTACCATTTACCCGTTCATTCATTAGTGAACCGTCATCTTGTAAGGCATTATTTAGAATGTTATAAGCAATATCGGTAATCATTTTCGAGTAATCCTCATTTTTAACGCCAATCACATCCATTGCCGCATTAATCAGCCAACTCGCTTCAATATCATGACCAAAAGATTGGATATCGAGAATACTGTCCCATTTATTATCAAAAAACACATCCAAATAAGAAGTTTCATGGTTATAAATATACTTATAGTGAACGTCTAAAAGGGAAACTAATCTTTCTTTCAAGTATTGATTTGGCCAAGCTTTATACAAATTTGTGTACGCCTCTAATACATGAATGTGAGTATTCATAGTAATATCTGCCAAAACATTATTCTCGCTTAACATTTCATTCGGAACTGGCGTCCACTTCTTATCAAATTCCTCCATATATGCATTCGTTGCTTTTGAAAAACCTTTTTCTTCTATTAATCTAAAAAGCTCCATAGCTAAGTTTAAGGCTGCTTCATTTTTCGTCACTCGATAATATTCACTTAGAGCATAGATTCCAAACGATTGTACATAAACATGTTTGCGTGTATCTTTTGGATTACCTTGATAATCTACTGACCAGTATAAACCTAAATTGTCATAATCATAAAGTTTATTTATCAGGAAATCATAAAGATGGTCAGCGTATTCTAAATACAGGCTATTATGGGTGATTCGGTACGCAGCAGAAAAAGTCCATAAAAATCTAGCAGTGGCTATTCCTCCCTTATCTGCTTGTTTATTTAGGGTTAAATCAACATCAACTTCCCCGTAAAACCCTCCATTTTGTTTGTCTTTTAACTTCATCCAAAATGGTAGTATATGCTCATTTAGCTCTCTTTCAACTTCTTGATAGAATTTTTCCATTAGAAAACTTCCTTTTTTATTTGGTTTAACGATAACTTTACCATTATTTTAATGTTACTCAATCTATTTGTCAATTTAAAATTACAAACGTCAACATTTTAGTAATGGAAACCTTTTGAAGATACAAAAATAACAAATGATAAATCATACCACTATCGAACCAATTGAAGATAAAAGAAATTGCCCTCTTATCAAATAAGGCAAAGCTAATCCTTAATATAAGAAGGCAATTTCTATTATTTGTTTGTATTACTTATTCATGCAATCTATTTCTAATGACTAATAAAGATCAGATTTAAATGATAATAAATCGGTTCAAGCACTAATCATCTGTATCTGAAGCATCTGGAACTTCTGGTGCATCTCCAGCAGTCACTGCTTTCATATCATCGAAATAGAGAGTACCCTCTCCTTGTTCACCACCTGTATAAATGGAAAACTGCGTTACATTTTCAAGTTTTTCTTTGTCAATCACGACATCTGATTTATCCTCCCATTCTGCTGGTTCGAATTCGCTAAATGGAATGGTTACTATTCCATTATTCGCTTCAGCTAACTCCATGTTGCTCTCAAAACTTATACCACTAATTTGAATTTGGATGGTAAGATCATTATCTGGTTGTTCATCATTTTTCAACCAGAATTGAAAAGCATTAGTCCCTGTCCAATCTACTTCCTCAAGAGAGGTTTCCGCTCCAGCGTAACCCATAGAACCTAACGTATAGTTGTATTCCAGTCCGTAGTCACCACTTTTTTTATTCTCAGTAGATAACGATAATGTAATTGGATCTCCATTACTAGAATAAGAGTTATTTAAAAGCATGTCATCTCCAAGATAGCTTTCAAAATCATCAACTAACAAAGGATCTTTTGGCTTCTCTACATAAGTATTAACTAACTCTATATTGTCTACATAAATCGCATCCGTTAAATCTAACCCGTCTCCAACCAGAGATAGGGCAATGCCATTTGTATCATCGGAGACTTCTACATCGACAGTAGCTTGATACTGTTTATAATCAACACCATCAATAGTAATCGTTTCCAACTCGCTTAAGGACTGCTTGGTTTCGTCTATTCCGTTCTTTGTATCCCAATCTGGCGGAAGTTGAACAATTCCCTGAATGGATCCATCACCTGCAGATACTGGGATTAAAGCATCAAATTTCACTTGATTTACCTGGTCTAGATCCACATCTGATACATCTGTTAATTCCATTTTCAATTCTTGCCATGTTTCAGAACTGTCCATCCTAGAAACTTGATATTTTAGTTTCCCATCTCCATCTAATGTAACATGTTCAAAAGCCGTTACTTCAGCTTCTGGCCATGTACCATTGCTCTTAATTGCATCAATTGAATTATCAAAAGTTAACGTTTTAAGAGGGATATCTGAAGCCTTTACATATACCTTAACTGTTTCTTCTACTACTGTACCTTCAGAATGAATTACCTTTACAGTAATATTAACAGGTTCACCATTTTGTTCTGGTGATGGTGACCAATCTGCCGTGTAATAGTTACTGTCTTGATCAAGTGTTAATTCGTGTTCGGTGTCTGATCCTTCAACAGTATAAACGACTTTTTCAGGTTCATCATTAAGAACTCGTACCCGGAAGGTGGTTGTGTCACTTGTAATGGTTGATCCTGTCGCTGGTGAAGCAACATGTGCAACTGGGTCGTTTTCTGCTACAGGAAGATTGATATTCCTATCTGTATATACTTCCCCTGCAATATCATTACGGAATGCTGAATAATCTTCTTCGGCAAATGTTTGGAAATCCGGCAATAACTCATGATCCCCACCTAAATCATCATTTACATCTTTATAAGGAACAAACATGTTATCCGGCCACCCAAAGTTAGCCCAGGTATGCAAGTAAGCAATTTTACTTGCATCTTTATCGTTTTTAATCTCATTTAATAGTTTAGTATACCAATCAAGTGTATTACCTTCTTGATTCATTCCCGTGGAACTGTAACCAAATTCAGTTAAAGCCGCAATTTTTCCTTTTTCTTCAGCAATCTTAGAAATCATTGCTAAATCAGTAACCAAACCATTTAACCATTCATCAGATCCTGCGTTATCTTGTGAGTCATAATTGTCAATTCCAAAGATATCGACATACTCATCCCCTGGGTACGTTTCCATATAACGATCCTTGTCACCTGCAGGGCCTGCGCCAGGAGAGAACCCATAAAGAATATTATGAACATCCTTTACATCTCGTAAGTATTCAACTGTGTACCGAAAAATAGCTTTATATTGTTCAGGGGTTGTTTCATGTGCCCCCCACCAAAACCAACTACCTGTTTGTTCATGAAAAGGACGGAAAATAATTGGAATTGGTTTCCCGTTAACATCTTTTACCTTGTGTGCAAGTGTAGCTATATCATCTAGCCATTCATTAAATTCTGCATTCTTAGATCCACCAGGCAAGATATTTTCTACAACATCTCCAGTAGTATCATCATAAGGTCCACCTGTTACAAAATTATCTGGGTGCATACTTAACGTAACAATACCACCAAGCTCATGTGCTTTTATCATTGATTCAGAAAGATTTTCAATACTTTGTTCGACTTCCCCTTCTACACCTGGCTTTTCTCTTCCATAAATACTACCTGTATCCCAGCCAAAAATTGCTGGATAGTCCCCTACGGCATTAAATACCTCAGATTGCTCTGAAGCTGTACGAGGTGGTTCGTTTGTTAGAGTTTCTCCCTCATCAGTTGCGTGTTGATGGCCAAACAAGACTTTTTCTCCACTGATATCTTGGAAATAAGCAAATAGTGCCTTTGTATAATCTGACGCTTCAGGATCAACTAAATTTAATTCTTTTACATTCTCTTCAGCAGAAACTGTTTTTGCTGCAAAATTAGTCGGTAATGCTGAGAAAATCAGTGCAAACGCTAATAAAATTGAGAATCGCATTTTGGGTTTTCTCATAATATCCTCCTTTATAGTTTTAAGTAAAAGTAAATTAAGTAAACCATTAACCCTCCTAATGAAAGCGTTATCATCATGTTATACTATTACTATAATATTTTCAAGGCATTTTATTAGTTTAACGATAGCCTTTTTTGACAACCTTTGAATAGCGTCTGATTTCATTCATCCATTACTTAAAAGTTAATTTCGTACATGACTCATAACTTCAGCTTTTAACGCTTCTAGCGTGTGCTTACTCTCTTTCAATGTATTTTCTTTCACACCAAAGTAAAACTTAATCTTTGGTTCCGTTCCAGATGGTCGTAAGCAAAACCAAGCACCGTCTCTCAATATAAACTTTAAGACATTTGACTTTGGCAATAAAATTTCTTCTTCTGAATGATCCATTATAAAATTGCGCTTACCTAACTGATAATCCTCAATTGCTACAACGCGTTTTCCTGCAATTTCAATTGGCGGATTGCTACGGAAGTCTGTCAAAATGGCATTAATCTTATTTGCTCCATCTTTACCCTTTAATGTCAACGCTTCCAACGTCTCCTGGTAAAAACCGTAATCCTCAAAAATAGCCAACAATCCATCGTACAGTGTCATATTTTTAGATTTATAAAAAGCTGCTACTTCAGAAATCATAAGACACGCTTGAACAGCATCCTTATCACGTACAAAATCACCAATCAAATAGCCGTAGCTTTCTTCATAGCCAAATAGAAAGCTTCTATCTTCCGACTCTTCAAACTCTTTAATTTTTTCGCCAATAAATTTAAATCCAGTTAAAGTATCGACTGTCTCTAGTCCATATGCTGTTGCAATATCACGCCCTATTTCAGAGGTCACAATTGTTTTTAACACGGTCGAGTTTGCAGGAAGCTGTCCTTTCTTTTGTTTCTCAGTAATCAAATAATGTAACAACAAGGCACCAACCTGGTTACCAGTCAATACTTCATATGCTCCTTGACGGTTCTTTACCGCAACCCCAACACGATCGGCATCTGGATCTGTTCCGAGTAAAATATCCGCATTATATTTTTCACCGTATTGAATGGCAATTTCAAAAGCAGCATGTTCTTCTGGATTTGGTGATGCTACTGTTGGAAATTCTGCATCTGGTAGTTCTTGTTCAGCAACAACTTGTAAATGTCTAAAGCCTGCTGCATTCAAACTCTCTCTAACTGGTATATTACCTGTTCCGTGTAATGGTGTATAAACAATTCGAAAATCATCAGCAACTTGGTCTATAATCTCAGGATTTATTACAATTGACTGAAGTGTTTTTAAATAAGCTGCATCCACCTCATCACTAATTAGTGTTATTAATCCTGTTTCCTTCCATTTTACCTCATCGGCTACAGGTACTTTTAACTCATCCTCAACTTCATTTACCTTTGCAATGATTTGTCCTGCTATCTCAGGTGGAATTTGCCCACCGTCTTGACTGTATACTTTAAATCCATTATATTCTGGTGGGTTATGACTTGCTGTAATGACAATTCCACTAAAAGCATGCAGATAACGAACAGCAAAAGACAATTCAGGTGTTGGCCGAAGCGATTCAAATACGTACGTTTTAATCCCGTGCATACTAAGCGTCTTCGCAGATTCCATAGCAAATTCAGGTGATTTATGCCGACAATCATAAGCAATCACAACTCCACGTTTTTTTGCACTTTCACCATTTCCTTCTATGTAACGTGCCAAACCCTCTGAAGCCTTCCGTATTGTATAAATGTTCATTCGATTTGTTCCTGGACCGACTTCACCACGAATTCCACCTGTTCCGAATTCAAGATTTTTGTAAAAAGAATCATCCAGTTGCTTTGGGTCTTTTTCCAAAACTTCTAATTGATACCTTAATTCATCGTCTAGATGTATATACTGTTTCCATTTGTTATAGTTTTCTTGTGAAGACACAATACCACCTCCAACTCAAGTAAAAAAATTTTTCTTTAAAATATCTTAGGTTGCTTCGGTTTTACCTTTTAATAAAACAGATCTAAGATTTTTTTTAATACCATAGCATTAATATACTTGGGTAATTAAGTAAACGAAAAGAATAATAGGTAATTTATCTTGCCTACTGGCCCTTGATAAATTAGTTTGAAATGACAGTATAAGAATTTATAAATAACAAAAGAAAACCTAAATCCTCATTACTATTTCTCATTCTTATCATATAAATGATACACATTAATTGGCATGTGAAACCACAAACTCCGCTTTACCTAATAATTCATACTTTTCGATACTGCTGGGCAATATAAAATTCGCCCCTTTTTGGATAGAAAACGTTTTTCCATTAACGGATATCTTAGCACTTCCATCTATCACACTCAGTTGTAGAAAGTCTTCGATACGTTTCTGCTCAACTTTTCCATCCAAATGCCAATGATACACTGTAAAATACTGCTCTTCTATCAACTTTTTACTTGTCAATCCTTCCATAACTTTCTCTTGTTGATCAACTATTGTTTTCTTATAAGGGACAGTAGTAACCTCTTTAGCACGCTCTAGATGTAACTCACGCCCTCTACCAGTAGAATCGACTCGATCATAATCATAAACGCGATACGTTATATCCGAACTTTGCTGTGTTTCAAGGATAACAATCCCTTTTCCAATAGCATGAATTGTCCCACTTGGTACATATATAAAGTCACCTGCTTTAACCTTAACCCGTTTCAGCAATTCACCCCATTTTCCATCATCCATCATTCGCTCTAATTCTTTACGTGTACTTGCGTGATGTCCGAGTACTACTTCAGCCTGAGGTTCCGCACTTAATACATACCAGCACTCTGTTTTTCCATAAGGAATGCCTTCCACATCACGTGCGAATTCATCGTTAGGGTGAACTTGAACCGATAGGTCATCATTAGCATCTAATATTTTAACAAGTAATGGATATTCTCCATTATTATCTGCTTTTTTATTAAATAATTCACCATGTTCGTTCCACGCATCTTCCAATGTTCTTCCTTTAAGAGCACCATTTTCAATGATGCTTGGTCCGTTCGAATGTGCCGATATCACCCATGCTTCCCCAGTACATTCAAATGGCACATCGTAATTGTACTCTACTTTTAGCTTTTGTCCCCCCCAGATTCTTTCTTGAAAAACAGGTTTCAAAAAAATAGGTTCACTGTACATCTATTTTCCCTCCATAAATATGTTCAAAGTTCTATTTCCACTTGGATCTGTTATCCAGCATTAGAAAAATACAGTCCGCAAAAAATATCTTATTCTACAAATAATTTACTCATTCAAATTAAATTCTAGTAAATTTATACTTTCAGAACTACAAGATTAAAGTACTAATTATATATTATATACTAACATCATGTTATTTCAACGCTATAAGGCAAACAAATAAAGTTATCGATAAATTAACCTGATAAATGCACTTTGAATAAATCACCTTTCCCATACGGTATAATCAATATATTATAATACATTCACAATACTTTTCCCTTATTTTACATTACAGCATTCAACTAAAATGAATCATAAAAAGCACCAGCAATACGCCGGTGCTTTTGTTAAATTCCTTATGAGATATTTAGCCGCTGTAAATTTCTTTTTTATCATTTATCGTTATTGGAGCTACTTTCTTAGGTATATTATTCAATTCCTTCTTTCCATTTATCTACTTTGTTCGAATGATCGTCTACAAAGTCTTCCGCAACCGTTTCTTTATTTTTCTCATCCACAAAAATTTCCTCCATTAATTGATCTTCGTCGTCTACTTTCCAGTCTTTTGCCATTCTTGTTGCAATTTTATAAGCAGCAGAATGCCTATCAGCAAATTTGTCGTTGAATACTAAATTAATGTGATTATCTTCCCCGGCATAAATTTTATTAAGTCCAACTCATTAAATATCCAATGTGGTCCCATCCAGTTATAATAATTGGTTCTTATTTTTCATGTTTTCCATAAGCTTGGATATCATGTCAAATTCCGAACCTTCATGTAACTCCCAATCACCTAGACCGTAATCATTACCTTCTATCGCTTTATCAGTTTTTTGCATTATCCCGCTTCTTGGATCGATACCAGTAATGGTCCAAGACAGAATCTCTTAGATCTTCATCGTCTTCTAAATCTTTCATTGAATCAATATCATCCACGCCGGCGTTATTGTTTTGTCGGGCGGTATTTTCTTAACATTGATTTCAACGTTGCCGGCAATTATTATAGGTTTATGTATCGCTTGTCTCCATTTCTTTACAGCGCATTCACTAACAGCTGCATCTGTCAGTGAGACGGCTACGCATCATAAAGGTAGTGCATCTAGCCTTTATCTCGTCGCTTATTATATTGGCGTCTCTAGTGGGAGTACCTTCCTGGCACCCGTCTGGGAAAATGGTGTATGGATGGGCGTTATTTTAACAGCTGGGATACTTCCTGTTTTCTACGTGACCGTCGTCCAACTTTTCATGAAAAAAAGTCAGGCATCCTCTTGAACGAAAGAGAATGCCTTTTTCATTTAGACTTATTTAGAGAACTCTGAAGGAAAACTTGTTAAACCAATGCCCCATACAAGAGGTAATAGCACTAATACGGCCGTTGTAACTAGAATAACACCTATAATATTAAGAAAAATCCTGCTTTGGCCATATCTGGTATTCGCAAGTAGCCTGGTCTAAATACAACCGCGTTTGGCGGGGTAGCAACTGGTAACATAAACGCACAAGATGCAGCAACAGCAGCTGCAATCATCGCCGTATACGGAGATACCAAAGGCAGACAGTTGGTCGCCAATCCATTCTGAAAGGCCTAATTCTGTAAATCCTTCTGCTATCGCCAGTCCACCACCAAAGAGAAGTAATATTCCCCATGGTGGTTTAACTGCTGTGTTCCAATCAAAACGTTCTACTTGCTAGTCATTCTGTGCTTAGAAACAAGCTTTATCGCTCTCTGAACAGATTCACACTGGAATACTAATCATTTGAGTTATTATTATTATCACCATTATTTCCTTCATTTGTATTACCGTTTTCCTCTTGATTTTCATTTTCCTGATTTTCTTCATTATTTCCTTCCTGATTTTCATTCTCTTGATTTTCATTTTCCTGTTGCTCATTTTCGTTATTCTCTTGGTTTTCTTGGTTTTCTTCTTGATTTTCATCATTGTTTTCTTCTTCGTTCTCTGCTTCGTTCTCTTCATTTTCTTCTTCTTGGTTTTCTTCGTTTTCCTCTTCGGATTCATTTTCTTCGTTTTGCTCTGGTTCTTCATACTGTTCTTGCGGTTGCTGTTCTGGTTGTGTCCCTTCTATATAAAGCTCTGAACCTATGGAAATAACACTATCAGGTTTTTCGAAGTCATCCATTAATGGGTCGGATATCTCAGTCATTAACTTTCTAAAGATTTGCTTTGCAATATGCTGCGTACCGTCTTCAATAATATATTGTGGTTCACCATCTTTATTTTTAAATGATGGATATCCAGTCCAAACAGCTAGTGCATATTGTGGGGTATAACCTACAAACCAAGAATCAAGTAACCCACTATATATGCCGTACTCATTTCGAATATCTTCTGGAATATTTGTGGATCCA
>Ga0079226_10000367_pt1 | contig 31361 bp, 34 predicted proteins | sample Poulit2014_FD_76345 | JGI IMG/M metagenome (GOLD analysis project Ga0079226, IMG submission 76345) | Agricultural soil microbial communities from Georgia to study Nitrogen management - Poultry litter 2014 | ecosystem: Environmental > Terrestrial > Soil > Agricultural land | place: USA: Georgia...
GACCGCTGCCCGGTGGTCGACACCTGGTGGCAGACCGAGAACGGGCAGATCCTGATCAGCCCGCTGCCCGGGGTCACCGACACCAAGCCGGGGGCGGCCATGCGCGCCCTGCCCGGCATCGTCGCCGACGTCTACACCGAGGACGGGCGACCGGTCGGCGCGGACGAGGGCGGCTACCTGGTGATCACCGAGCCGTGGCCGGCGATGCTGCGCACCCTGTGGGGTGACGACGAGCGGTACCTCGACACCTACTGGTCGCAGTATCCGGGCGTCTACTTCGCCGGCGACGGCGCCAAGCGCGACGCCGACGGCGACATCTGGGTGCTCGGCCGGGTCGACGACGTCATCAACGTCTCGGGGCACCGGATGTCGACCACCGAGATCGAGTCGGCGCTGGTCTCCCACGACTGGGTGGCCGAGGCGGCGGTGGTCGGGGCGGCCGAGGAGACCACCGGCCAGTCGATCGAGGCGTTCGTGATCCTGCGCGAATCGGCCGGTTCGATCGAGGACGTGGTCGCCGAGCTGCGCGCACACGTGCGCAGCGAGATCGGGCCGATCGCCAGCCCCCGGTCGATCCTGGTGGTCGACGAGCTGCCCAAGACCCGCTCCGGCAAGATCATGCGCCGGCTGCTGCGCGACATCGCCGAGGGCCGCGAGATCGGGGACGTGACCACGCTGGCCGACGCGTCGGTGATGGACCGCATCAAGGCCTCGCTGCACCGATAGGTCGGCGCCGCCCGCCGGCGGGCGGCGAAGACCGGGGCCGGGCACGCGCCCCGGCCCCGGTGCCGGGTGTCAGAGCACGTCGAAGACGTCCGGGTCGGGGCCGATCCGCCCGGCCGGGCCGCGGTCGAGCCCGGACAGCGCCGCCATCTGCGCGGCATCGAGGGCGAAGTCGAACAGGGCCGCGTTCTCGGCCATGCGCGCCGGGGTCACCGACTTGGGGAAGACGATGTCGCCGCGCTGGATCGCCCAGCGCAGCAGCACCTGGGCGGGGGTGCGTGCGACCTGCGCGGCCGTCTCGGTGACCACCGGGTCGGTCAGCAGCGCTCCGCGCGCCAGCGGCGACCAGGCCTGCACCGCGATCTCGTGCTCGGCGCAGAAGGCGCGCACCTGATCGTTGGGGTGATACGGGTGCACCTCGATCTGGTTGACCGCCGGCACCGTGGAGGTCTCGGCGAAGAGCCTCTCCAGGTGCGGGATCTGGAAGTTCGACACCCCGATCGCGCGGGCCCGGCCGTCGGCCGCGAACTCCTCGAGCACCTTCCAGGTGGAGACGAAGTCGCCGTCGTAGCGGGTGGGCAGCGGCCAGTGGATCAGGAACAGGTCCACGTGGTCGGTGTCGAGCGCGGTCAGCGACTCGTCGAAGCTGCGCCGGGCGTCGTCGGGCAGGTGGTTGGGGTTGGCGAGCTTGGTGGTCAGGAAGACCTCGTCGCGGCGCAGGCCGGCCTCGGCGAGCCCGGCCGCGACCCCGGCCTCGTTGCCGTACATCTGGGCGGTGTCGAAGTGCCGGTAGCCGGCCGCCGCCGCGCCGGCCACGGCCGCCGGGGTGTCCGCCTCGTCGATGAGGAAGACCCCGAAGCCCAGCTGCGGGATCGTGGTGCCGTCACGAAGGGTGATCTGCGGAATGGAAGTCATGACCTCGATGGTGCCTGCCCGGGCCGATACGCGCAGCCGGGACGCCGCCGCGCCCGTGCCGGATCCGCGGAGCGGACCGACGCGGGCGCGGCGGGCGGAAGATCAGAGCTGGTCGGTCTGGAGGTAGAACGTCACCAGGTCCTTGATGGTCTCCTCGGCCGGGCGCGGGGAGTAGCCGAGCTCGGTGCGGGCCTTGGTGCCGTCGACGTACGGGTTGGACAGCAGTGCGCCCATCGCCGCGCGCGACATCACATCGGAACCGAAGCGGGCGGCGATCGGCTCGGCGATCGGCAGGATCTTCTCCACCACCCCGGTGGGGATGGCGAAGGCCGGGCCGCGCCGGCCGGTGGCCTTGGCGGCGATCTTCATCGCCGCGGTGATCTCCATGGGGTGGCCGGTCAGCAGGTAGTTCTCCCCGGTGCGGCCCTTCTCGGCGGCCAGGGTCAGCCCGAGGGCCACATCGCGCACGTCGACCAGGTCGTAGCCGCCCTGGATCGAAGCGGGCACACGGCCGCGGGCCGCATCCCGCAGGATGCCGTTGAGCCGGGACAGGCCCGACAGTGCGTGGTCGACCGGCCCGTACACCCCGGTCGGGTTGCAGATCACCGCGTCCAGGCCCTCGGCGATGACCTCGCGCAGCGCGATCTCGCCGGCCCACTTGGAGCGGTCGTAGACCGGCAGGCCCTCGCCCACCGAGCGGGGGGAGTCCTCGTCGATCCGGCCGTCGCAGTCGTACTGGTCGAACGAGTGCACCGAGCTGGCGTGCACCATCCGGCGCACTCCGGCGGCGCGTGCCGCCCGGGCGACGGTGCGCACGCCCTCGGTGTTCAGTCGCCAGGCGACCGAGTCCTGCTGCTTGAGGGTGATCATCGCGACCAGGTGGTAGAGCACCTCGACGCCCTCGAGCGCCGCGGTCATCCCGGCCTGATCGAGGACGTCGCCCTCGACGAAGGTCACGGAGTCGGGCCAGTGCTCAGCGCTCATCCGGTCGATGGCCACGACCTCGTGGCCCTGTTCGACGAGCAGCTCGGTCAGGTTGGAACCGAGGTAGCCGGCGGCACCGGTGACTGCGACCTTCATAGACACACGTCCTGTAACGTTTGAAGCGGACTACAGCACAGTAGAACATGTTCCAGAGTCGAGTGTCCAGAATCACCCCGTGCCGGTCGGCGGACGGGCGGGGATGATCGGGGTGCGGCACCGGCCGCGATCGGCGGGCCGGACGGGGTGCGGCGCGCCGCACGGAAGGAGGGGCCGGCGATGACGGGACAGTCCGTACGCGTGGACAGTTGGCTGTGGTCGGTGCGGCTGTTCAAGACGCGCAGCGCGGCCGCGGAGGCCTGCCGGGGCGGCCATGTGCAGATCAACGGGGTGACGGTCAAACCGTCCCGGCCCGTGGTGCCCGGCGACCGGGTGCGGGCCCGGGTCGGGGACCGGGAGCGGATCGTCGAGGTGGTCCGGGTGATCGCGAAAAGGGTGGGCGCCCCGGTCGCCGCGCAGTGCCTGATCGACCACAGCCCCGCACCGGTGCCCCGGGCCGAACTGGGCGTGCCGGTGCGTGACCGGGGTGCGGGCCGACCCACCAAGCGCGAACGGCGCGAGCTCGACCGGCTGCGCGGGCGACGCTAGGCGCCGCCCCGGCCCGGTCGGTAGTGCCGGGCCGAGACACGCGAAAGCCGACCGCCCGAATGGGGCGATCGGCTGCGTCGGTCCGCTCCGCGGTCGGTCAGCGGCGGTCCGGTGCCCCCGCGGTGGCGCTGTGCTGCTTCTTGCGCTCGCCCGGGTTCTTCCAGTTGTTCATGAAGTTCGGCCAGATCGACACGATGAGCAGCAGGACAGAGACCAGGACCGCCACCACGATTGACGCGATCAGGATGACCGTACCGATGGCAGACATCACTTCCGTGGCATCCATGTGTTTTCCTCCCAAGCGCACTGATCTGACGCGATCGCTGTGAACACTACGCTGTGTCGGAGTCGGACCACAACACGGCGTCCGGATTCCGTCGCGCGAGCCCGCGTATCCGAGGTGTGGGTTCCGGGGCCGGCGGTCAGTCGGTGAGCAGATTGGCGCCGGAGACCAGCGCATCGGCGATCGAGTCGTCGCTGCCCGCTCCCAGCCCCATCGCCCACCGGCGGCGCCGACCGCGCACGCACAGCAGGAAGGTCGCCACATCGGCCTCGAGTCGCTGCTGGTGCAGGGCGGCGATCTCGAGCGGGACCCCGGCCTCGTGCAGCAGCGCGGTGAGCACGGAGGCGGCCCCGTGCGCGCGGGCCCGTCGGCGCCGGACGGTGTCGCCGTCGGTCACCGCGGCGGTGTACTCGTGCCCGGTGACCCCCTGGCTGCGACGGGAGAGCTCGTCGAGCCGGAATCGGCCGTCCCGGCAGGTGTAGGCGGATTCGAACTCGTCCCAGGACAGGTGCGCGGCCTCGCGGCGCAGGCCGCGCGGCAGACGCTTGCCGTACCGGCGGTTGAGCGGATCCGACGGCGGGATCCCGGCCGGACAGGGGGCGGAGGCGCGGCCGGTGCGCGGCGCGCCGGACTGTGAAGCGGTGGATTCTGCGGCGATGTTCATCGTCTGGTCTTTCGCGGAAGAAGGCGGCGACCGACGGGACAGGAGATGACGTTCCGCAGCATGGCGTCGGTCGTGATCAGACCACGCTGCGGCGGAGAACTACATGGAGTCGCTTCATGTGATCCAGCCTACCGAGGCCGCAGGGCTGCGGCAACGGTTCGATACAGCAGGGCCGCGGCGTGGGCTCGGGTACCGTCCGGGGCGTGTCCGAACCTCTTGAGCGGCCGGTGTCCGGGCAGGTCCCGGACAGCGCCGATCCGCAGACCACCCGCCGTTGGCGCCGCCAGTTGGCCGACGAGCGCGCCGAGGCGCGCACCTACCGGATGATGGCCGAACGCTGGGAGGGCACCGACCGGGAGATCCTGCTCGGCCTGGCCGAGGCCGAGGAGCGCCACATCGCGCACTGGGAGGAGCTGCTGGGTCCCGACGCCGCGGGCGATGTGGGCCGGGGCAGCCTGCGACTGCGGATGATCGCGGCCACGCCCCGCTGGTTCGGCTCGGTGTTCATCCTCGCGCTGGCCCAGCGGGCCGAGATGCGCTCGGCTTCCTCGATCGACCCGGACGCCACCCCGGCGATGGCGGCCGACGAGAAGGTGCACGAGGAGGTGCTGCGCGGGCTGGCCGCCCGCGGGCGCGCCCAGGTCTCGGGCACCTTCCGCGCGGTGGTGTTCGGGATGAACGACGGCCTGGTGAGCAACCTGGCGCTGATCCTGGGCGTCTCCGGCGGCGGAGTGGCCCCGGAGATCGTGCTGCTCACCGGTATCGCCGGGCTGCTGGCGGGAGCCTCGTCGATGGCCGCGGGCGAATACCTGTCCATCCGGTCGCAGCGCGAACTGATCGAGGCCTCGGCGCCGAGCGAGGACTCGCCCGACGTGCTGTCGGACCTGGACGTGGACGCCAACGAGCTGGCGCTGGTCTACCGGGCGCGCGGGATGACCGAGGCCGAGGCGGAGGAGCACGCGGACGCGGTGCTGTCCGGGCGGCGCCGGCCCGCCCGCGCGGGGCAGGACCCGGAATCCGACGATCCCGACGTGGTCGGCACCGCGGCGGGCGCCGCGCTGGCCAGCTTCCTGTCCTTCGGGGTCGGTGCGCTGATCCCGGTGCTGCCGTTCATCTTCGGCCTCGGCGGCTGGCCGGGCATCACGACGGGCATCGTGCTGGCCGGGCTCGCGCTGGTGGCCACCGGGGCGATCAGCGGGGTGCTCTCGGGCGGGCCGCCGCTGCTGCGCGGGGCGCGTCAACTGCTGATCGGGCTGGCCGCGGCCGGGGTGACCTATCTGCTCGGCCTGGCGATCGGCGCCGGCATCGGCTGACCGCGGGGGACGTCCCCGCACCCGCATCCGGCGTCGGAGCGGGAGAGCCCTTCAGTGGTCGAGCAGGTGGAACCGGGCCACGTCCTGCGCGGTGTCCACGGCCTCGGCCAGCACCTGCGCGCGGGTGAGCGGATCGGGCGCGCACAGCAGCTTGAACCGGTCGGCCGCACCGATCCCGACCCGGCGGGCCAGGTCGTAGATCAGGTCGCCGGGGTCGGCGGGCAGATCGTCGAACCGCGGCCGCGGCGGGGCGGGCCGGGCCTGTCGTTCGGCCACGCGGGCCAGCAGCCCGTGCAGTGCGGTGATCTCCCCGGTCAGCTCGGCCGCGGCGCGGCGCACGGCCGCCGCATCGACCGGAGAGTCGGGCCACGGTTCGATCTCGGCGCGCGGATACGGATCGTCGTCGAGCCAGTCCCGGACGCGGAAGCGTGCGCCCGCGGTGCAGCGCAGATGGAACAGGCGCGGGCCGACCGCCACCTGTCGATCGATGTGGGTTCGCACCCCCACATCGGTGCGTTCGTCGCCGCCGCCGACCTCCGAGCCGCGGGCGATGAGCACCGCACCGAACCAGGGGCCGTCCGGGGCCTTCATGCAGTCGTGCAGCAGATCGCGGAACCGGGCCTCGAAGACCTGCAGGGGCAACCTGTCGCCGGGCAGTGCGGTCGAGACCAGCGGGAAGATCGGCAGCGCGGCCGTGCGGGCCGGGATCATCCGCCGGGCCGGTCGACCGGCTTCTCGTCGCGGTCCGGTTCGCGGCGGATCGGGGCGTCCAGGTCGCCGTCTCGGCGCCGGCGGATACGGGCGCAGCAGTTGTCCGGGGCCGACCAGGGCACCAGTTCGGCGCGCAGATCCTCGGCGCCGAGCTGCTCGAGCGTGCCGCGCAGCAGCCCCAGGTGCACGTTGCAGATCAGGCCCGGATGGTCCTCGGCCAGGGCGGCGAAGGGGCAGGCGTACAGGTCGAGCACCGCCTCGTCCCGGGCGTCGGCGACCTTCTCGTCCGCCGACCGGATGGCCGGTTCGAAACCGATCTCGGTGAACAGGGCGTTCACCGCGCGGGCCACGCGCGTCTGATCGGGCGGATCATCGGTGCCGGGCGGATCGTCGGGCAGGGCGGCGCGCGCCCACCGGCGGCCCGCCTCGACGGCGCGTTCGGCCGGATCGCCGGGCAGATCCTGGTTCCAGGCCTCGGCGAGCACCCGGGCGATCTGCAGGTAGGGGTCGTCGGCCTGGCCGGTGTCGAACCGGCTCACCGGCCGGTAGAGCAGGCGTGGGCGACCGCGGCCGACCGCCGGGGCGCGATCGGTGTCGACCAGGCCGGCCTCGACCAGTGCGGTCAGGTGGAAGCGCACGGTCGTCACATGCAGATCGCAACTGGCGGCCAGCTGGTGGGCGTCGACCGGACCGTCGGCCGCGCGCAGCTCCTGCAGCAGGGCCACCCGGCTGGGAGACGACAGAGCGGAGTGCGTCTTTGCTCGCTCGGTACTACCCATACCTGCCATTGTGTCACTCGGCGGCGGCCGATGTGGCGCGGCTTTCGACACGAGACCAGAACGTGTTCTATTTTCGATCCGAGTCCGTGTCCTTTTCGGCCCGGCCGGAAAACCCGAGAACGAGTGGAGAACCCCGATGTACGAATGGTCCGAGACCGACCTGATGGTCCGCGATGCGGTGCGCGGGTTCATCGACAAGGAGATCGTGCCGGTCTCCACCGAGCTCGAGAGCGGCGAGCTGCCCCCCTTCGACGTGCTGCGCAAGCTCTACTCGACCTTCGGCCTGGACGAGATGGCGAGCAAGTCGCTGGCCAAGGCCCTGGCCAAGGAGGCCGGCGAGCCGCTGCCCGAGGGCGATGACGACGAGGAGGGCGGCGGCTTCTCCGGCGCCGGTTCGATGGGTGTGATCTTGAACAGCGAGCTGGCCAAGGTCAGCCTCGGGCTGGTCGCCTCGATGGGGGTGTCGGTGGGCCTGACCGTGGGCACCATCCGCAGCCGCGGCACCCTGGCGCAGAAGAAGCGCTGGCTGCCCGAGCTGGTGACCTTCGAGAAGGTCGGCGCCTGGGCGATCACCGAGCCGGACTCGGGCTCGGACGCCTTCGGCGGGATGAAGTCGACCGTGCGCCGCGACGGCGAGGACTACATCCTGAACGGGCAGAAGACCTTCATCACCAACGGCCCGTACGCCGACGTGATGGTCGTGTTCGCCAAGCTCGTCGAGGACGACGAGAAGGACGTGAACCCGCGCGACCGCAAGGTGCTGACCTTCGTGCTCGACGCCGGCATGGAGGGACTGATCCAGTCCAAGCCGATGCAGAAGATGGGCATGAACTCCTCGCCCACCGGCGAGCTGTTCTTCGAGGACGTGCGCATCACCCCCGACCGGCTGCTCGGCGAGTCCGAGGAGATCGCCAAGAAGGACGGCCGGGCCAGCGCCAAGGACAGCTTCGTCGCCGAGCGTGTGGGCATCGCCTCCCTCGGCCTGGGCATCATCGAGGAGTGCCACCGGCTGAGCATCGACTACGCCAAGAACCGCACCCTGTGGGGCAACTCGATCGGCAACTTCCAACTCATCCAGCTCAAGCTGGCCGAGATGGAGATCGCCCGGATCAACGTGCAGAACATGGTCTTCAACGCCATCGAGCGCACCAAGGCCGGGGAGAAGATCACCCTGGCCGAGGCCTCGGCGATGAAGCTGTACTCCTCGCGCGCGGCCACCGAGGTCGCCATGGAGGCCGTGCAGCTGTTCGGCGGCAACGGCTACATGTCGGAGTACAAGGTCGAGCAGCTCGCCCGCGACGCCAAGTCGCTGATGATCTACGCCGGCAGCAACGAGATCCAGGTGACCCACATCGCCAAGGGTCTGCTTGCGGAGGACTGAGCAGGTGATCGTCCGCCCCGCTTTCCGCACACCGGTTCCACTCAGAGGGTGGAAGGCGGGGTGGATGATCGCCCCCTGTGACGTATCGTGGACGGCATGACCGAAGGGCTGTCTTCGCGCCGATACCGTGGGCTCCCGCCGGAGGCCCGCCAGGCCGATCGTCAGCATCGGCTGCGCTCGGCGGGGCTCGAACTGTTCTCCTCGGTCGGTTATCTCAAGAGCTCGGTGCCGGAGATCTGCCGGCGAGCAGGACTGTCGACCAGACAGTTCTACGCGGAGTTCTCGTCGCGAGAAGCGCTGCTGATCGACCTGTACAGCCGCTTCCAGGCCCAGGCTCGCGGCGCGGTGCGCACGGCCTTCGCCGATGCCGAGGACCGGACCAGCCGCGGACTGATCATCGCGGCCCTGTCGGCCTACATCGATGCGCTCAGCGACGACCCCCGGGTCGCCCGGATCGTGCTGGTCGAGACGGTCGGGGTGTCCCCCGCGGTCGACGCCGCGCGCGCCGAGGTCCTCGACCGCTGGCTGATCGTGGTGGACGAGCAGATCGAGGGCATGACGGGGGGCCGCTCCGCCGGCGCCCCGACCGGGCCGGCCCCGTCGGCCGCCTGGGCGGCGATGGCCGCGCTCGCCGGCGCGGTGCACGGCCTGGTGCAGGAGATCGCACTGGGCGACGGCGGGGTGGACCGCGACACCGCGTTGGCGGTCGCGACCCCGATCATCGACGTCCTGCTGGTGACCGCCGGCGCCGACGACGACGCCGCCGACGCCTGAATCCCGGTCGCCGCCGCCGCGCTTCACGCGGGCGGTCCCATCGCCCGGGCCGAGGTCGGCCCGCCGCCTGCGCTTCGATGCCATCATGGACAGACAGCGGGCACGGGCGCCCGGACACCGATCGAGGAGACGCACATGTCGCAGACCGCGACCGGAGTGATCGCACGCGCCGAGGACGCGCCGGTGGAGACCGTGCCGATCGTGATCCCCGATCCGGGGCCGCGGGACGTGGTGGTGCGCATCCAGGCCTGCGGGGTGTGCCACACCGACCTGACCTATCGCGAGGGCGGGATCAACGACGAGTTCCCCTTCCTGCTCGGCCATGAGGCGGCCGGGGTGGTCGAGACGGTCGGTGACGCCGTCACCCACGTCGCCCCGGGCGACTACGTGGTGCTGAACTGGCGCGCGGTGTGCGGATCCTGCCGGGCCTGCAAGCGCGGTCGCCCGCACCTGTGCTTCGACACCTTCAACGCCTCCAAACCGATGACGCTCGAGGACGGCACGGAGCTGACCCCGGCGCTGGGCATCGGCGCCTTCGCCGACAAGACCCTGGTCCACGAACTGCAGTGCACCAAGGTCGACTCCGCGATCGATCCGGCGGTGGCCGGGTTGCTCGGCTGCGGCGTGATGGCCGGCCTGGGCGCCGCGGTGAACACCGGCGGCGTCTCGCGCGGGGACTCGGTCGCGGTGATCGGCTGCGGCGGAGTCGGCGACGCCGCGATCATGGGCGCCCGTCTGGCCGGGGCCACGACGATCATCGCCGTGGACACCGACCAGACCAAGCTCGACTGGGCGCGCGACTTCGGCGCCACCCACACGGTGCGCGCCGGTCAGACGGACGTGGTCGAGGCGGTGCGCGAGCTCACCGACGGTTTCGGCGCCGACGTGGTGATCGACGCGGTCGGCGTCCCCGAGACCTACGAGCAGGCCTTCTACGCCCGCGACCTGGCCGGTACCGTGGTGTTGGTCGGGGTGCCCACGCCCGAGATGCGGCTGGAGATGCCGCTGATCGACTTCTTCTCGCACGGTGGTGCGCTGAAGTCCTCCTGGTACGGCGACTGCCTGCCGGAGCGGGACTTCCCCATGTACGTGGACCTGCACCTGCAGGGCCGGTTGCCCCTCGACGCCTTCGTCACCGAACGGATCGGCATCGACGGCGTCGAGGCGGCGTTCGACACGATGAAAGGCGGCGGTGTGCTGCGTTCGGTGGTGGTTCTGTGAGCGGGACCGTGAGGATCGACCGGGTCGTCACCTCGGGGCAGTTCTGCCTCGACGGCGGCTGCTGGGACGTCGACAACAACATCTGGCTGATCGGCGACGACGACGAGGTCGTCATCATCGATGCGGCCCACGAGATCGAACCGATCGCCGAGGCGGTCGGTGGGCGGAAGGTCGCGGCGGTGGTGCTCACCCACGCCCACAACGACCACATCACCGTCGCCCCGGCGCTGGCCGAGCGCTTCGATGCGCCGCTGTGGCTGCACCCGGACGACGACGTGCTGTGGCAGCAGACCCATCCGGGCGTGGCCTACACCTCGCTCGCCGACGGGCAGCGCCTGGAGATCGCCGGCACGGCCATGGAGGTGCTGCACACCCCCGGGCATTCGCCGGGCTCGGTGTGCCTGTACCTGCCCGGCCAGGCGGTGTTGCTCAGCGGCGACACCCTGTTCCAGGGCGGACCCGGGGCCACGGGGCGTTCGTACTCGGACTTCCCGACGATCATCGCCTCGATCCGCGACCGGCTGCTGACCCTGCCCGGTGAGGTGCGGGTGCTCACCGGACACGGCGACGAGACGACCATCGGGGCCGAGGCACCCAACCTGCAGGCCTGGATCGACCGGGGCCACTGAGCAGGCAGATGGCCGCCGACGGCGAGCCCGAGACCGACGCGACCGCGCCGGTGATCGCGCCGCAGCCCCGGGCCGTGGCCCGGGTACTGCAGGTGCGCACCGGCGCGGTCGGTGCGCTCGACCGGGCGACGGTCGGCGGATCCGGCGTCGTGGCCTCGGCGCTGGGCAAAAGACCCCAGACCGGCCCCGTGGCGGTCGGCGCGCTCGGACTGGCCGGCGATGAGCAGGCCGACCGGCGCCACCACGGCGGGGTGGACAAGGCGCTGCTGGTCTACCCGGCCGAACACTACGAGGCCTGGCGGGCAGAGCTCGGCGCCGACCTGACCGAACCGGGCCTGGGGGAGAACCTGCGGGTCGAGGGCACGGCCGAGCCCTGGGACGAGACCGCGATCCGGCCCGGTGATCGCTACCGCATCGGCACGGCCGTCGTGCGGGTGACCGCGCCGCGCCGGCCCTGCTACAAGCTCGGCCTGGCCCACGGCCGCAGGGACATGCCGGTCCGCGTGCAGCGCACCGGCCGGACCGGCTTCTACCTGGCCGTGGACACCCCCGGCACGATCACCGCAGGCGATGAGGTGCTGCTTGTGGCCCGTGGTCCGCATGCGGTCACCGCGGCCGAGATCAACCGGGTGCTCAACGTCGACAAGGACGACCTGGACGCCGCCGCCCGCGTGCTCACCGCCGCCGACCTGCTGCCCGAGCGCTGGGTGCGCACCCTGCGCGGCCGGCTGGCCCGCACCGACCGGGCCGATCCGTCCGCCCGCCCCGACGAGGACGACACCCGGCTGTTCGGCTAGGTCTGCGATACCGCTGCGGGCGCGGAGTACCCTATGCGCGAACATCGAAATCGTGACAGGGATCCGGGTGGCGTCGCCCCCGTGAGCGGGGGGAGAGACATCGTGACGGGTGGGCGAACACACCACGCTGAGGGCACACAGGCCGCGGTCCCCGGGCCCGCCCGCAGGCCGTCGAGCCGCACCGTGGTCGGGGCGCTGGCCGGGCTGACCGCACTGTCGGTGCTGTCGGGCTGTCTGGTGTTCCTGCTGCTCGACCCGTATGGCGACTACGGGATCTTGAACGGCGGCATCGACCTGGACGTCTACCGGGAGGGTGCGCGCCGCGCGATCTCCGGCGAGGCGCTCTACACCGGTCCGGTGCTGGCCGGGCTGCTGTACACCTACACCCCGTTCTCCACCCTGGTCTTCATCCCGCTGGGGTTGCTGCCCACCGGGGACGACCTGATCTGGATGACCGTCAACCTCGTGCTGCTGGCGGTGGTGATCGTCCAGTGCCTGCATCTGCTCGGCCACCGCATCGGTGCCACCACCATCGCGCTGGCCGTCACGCTCACCCCCGCCGCGGCCTTCCTCGAGCCGGTGCGGACCTCGCTGTTCTACGGGCAGATCAACCTCGCGCTGATGGTGCTGGTGCTCTGGGACATCTCGCGCGGGGATAAGAGCAGGCTGCGCGGCATCGGCGTGGGCCTGGCCGCGGGCATCAAGCTCACCCCCGCCTACTTCCTGCTCTACTACCTGGCGCAGCGCCGCTGGCGGGCCGCGGCGACCGGGATCGCCACCGTGGCGGCCACGATCGCGATCGCCTGGATCGTGTTGCCGAGCGACTCGTACCGGTACTGGACCGACACCTTCTTCAACTCCGGGCGCATCGCCGACGATCAGCACGCCGCCAACCAGTCGCTGCGCGGGACGATCGCGCGCCTGACCGGCGGTGACGCACCCACCGTGGTGTGGCTGCTGTGCGCGGCGGTGATCGTGGTGGTGAGCATGGCGGTGGCCGTCAAGCTGCTGCGCCGCGGGCAGGCCCTGGCCGCGGTCACCCTGGTGGGGCTGAGCGCGGCGACGGTCTCGCCGTTCTCCTGGAGCCACCACTGGGTCTGGTTCGTGCCGGTGCTGGTGATGGCGCTGCACTACGCGCTCACGGCGAGTCCGCTGTGGTGGTTCGGTGTCGTCGGCTGGTGGGCGCTGCTGGGTTCGTGGGTGTACATCCGCCCGGACGATAGCGTCGCGGTGGGCACCTATCTGCTGCCGGCCACGGGGATCTGGTGGCACCCGGTGGTGAACCTGTACACCGTGGTCTACCTGCTGGTGCTCATCGGCTGCGCGGTGTGGGCGCTGCGCCTGCCCGCACCGGCCCCTGCGGCCCCGGTGGGCGCGGCGGCCCCTGCGGCCCCGGCCGATGCGCCGGAACCGCAGGCCGGATCCGGCGACGGTGCGGTCACCACAGGGTCGGCCGACGCGGACTGACCAGGCGCAGGTAGCGGCCCGAGAACGGATCGACGAAGGACAGCGAACGGGCCACCAGCTGCAGCGGGGCGGAGAAGTCCGCCGGATCCGGTTCGGCGCACACCCGCGGATACAGCGGATCGCCGGCGATCGGTGCGCCGAGCGCGGCCAGATGCACCCGCAGCTGGTGGGTCCGCCCGGTGCGCGGGGCGAGGCGCACGCGCAGCAGATCCGGCCCGGCCGGGCCCACCGTGGTCAGCGCGGTGACCGCATCGGCCGTCCCGGGCACCTCCCGGGCCTGGAGCACACCGGGCCGCTTGACGATCCGTGAACGCCGATGCGGCGGCAGCACCGTGGTGGCCGGTGCCCGGCACACCGCGAGGTATTCGCGCCGGACGCGGCCGGCGGCGAACAGCTCCTGATAGGGCCGGCGGGCCTCGGGCCGGGTGGTCAGCACCAGCACCCCGGCGGTGAGCCGGTCGAGCCGGTGCGCGGGGGCCAGTGCGGGCAGATCGAACCGCACGCGCAACCGTGCCAGCGCGGTCTGCCGCACGTGCCGGCCCCGCGGGATGGTGGCCAAGAAGTGCGGTTTGTCCACCACCAGCAGGTTCTCGTCCCGGTAGAGCACCGGGATCGGAAACGGCACCGGCACCTCGTCCGGCAGCGGGCGGTGGAAGTAGATGCGCTGCCCGGGCCGGGCGGGATCGGTGGGGGTCACGGGCCGGCCCGCGGCGTCGACCACCCCGCCTGCGCGCACCAGGGCGCGCAGCTGCGCGGCCACGTGCGGGAAACGGGCGGCCAGGTGATCGGCGACGGTGCCCACGGGGCCGGAAGGCCCGGCCGGGGGGATCGTCACGCGCACCGGATCGACGCCGTCGCGCGCGGGCAGCGGCGGACGCGGGGCGGTGCGGCGCCGGCTTTGGATACGGCGCGGGCCGGACGCCGCGTGGTCGCGCTCGTCCGGCCCGCGGGGGCTCATCAGGGGGTCGATGAGGAGAAGCTGTCGGTGGTCAGCGTGATGTTGCCGTTCTCCGCCCGGATCTTGCCGTGCTGGAAGGTGGCCTCCTGGACCCCGTACTCACTGGTCATGTCGTCGGTGGGGAAGCCGAACTCCTCCAGGCCCAGATCATCGTCGAAGGCCTGGGCGACGTCGCCGCTGATGAAGTGCGCGTCGGTGTCCGGGCTCCAGAAGATCTTGCCGCCCTCGAAGTCCAGGTAGGCGCCGCCGTACTCGTTCTTCTGCGCGTGCACCGGCTTGCGCAGGTGGCCGTGCTCGCCGCCGAGCTGGTTGTACTTGTCGACGATCGGGGAGATGACCTCGATCGTGTGGCCGGCCTTGTTGGTCAGCTCCTCGGTGGGCACGCCCTCCGGGCTCTTGTCGGCGGACGAATCGGCGGCCTCGGTGGTGGTCGCCGAGGCGTCGGCGGTGGTGTCCGCCTTGCCGTCGGTGTCGTCGTCGCTGCTGCTGCAGCCGGCGAGCAGGGCGCCGGCGGCGGCGACCGCGGTGATCGACATCCCGATCCTGCGGAACGTGGTGCTCATGGATTGCCTCCCTGTCGGGCCCGTGGGTGGACCGTTGATGCACACGGGTCACCGGCGGGCCGGGCCGTGCTCGTCACCAGTATGCCTGCGCACGCGCCCCGGCCCCGGCGCCGGGCACACCACGGCACACCGGAACCGGTGCCGGGCCCGCGGTCAGCGACCGGCGGGCGCCTCGACGCGGACCGGCCACCGGCCATCGACCCCGTCGGCGTCGCCGCCGCGGCCCGAGCGCCGCAGATAGGCGGCGAAATCCTCCTGCCGGGCGCGGTGCCACTTCGTCTGCGCGGCGGTGATGTCCAGATCGGCGAGCTCGGGATGGGCGGCGAGCAGTGCGCGCACCAGCCCGGCCGCGGCCACCGCATCGGCCTCGGCCTGGTGCGCATCGGCCAGCGGCACCCCGTAGTGGGCGGACACGTCGGAAAGGGTGCGCCGGCCCTTGCGATAGCGGTCGACCTCGCGGTCGATCACATACGGGTCGGCGACCGCGCCGGGGGCCAGGGCCGGATGCCCCAGCCGCAGCCCCTCGTGGTGGACGATCGTCAGGTCGTAGGCGGCGTTGAAGGCCACCACGGTGTGCCCGGCCGCCCACGCGTGATCGAGCGCGGCCCGGATCTCGGCGTAGCCGGTCGCGTAGTCGGCGCCCTCGGCGCGCGCCCGGGCGGTGTCCACCCCGTGCACGGCCGCCGCACCCGCCGGGATCGGCACCTGCGGGTCGAGCAGCCAGTTGCGCACCGTCGGCGTATCGCCGTCGATCGTGGCGATGCAGGCGGTGACCACGCGTGCGGTGAACGGATCACGCCCGGTGGTCTCCAGATCCACCGCGCAGATCGGTCGTGTGCTCCAGGACTGGCCCATCTCGTCTCACCCTGTTCTTCATCGCCCCGCCCGGCCCGGCCCACAGGTGGTGCGGGCCGGCGGCGGTGGCCGTGTGGTGCCCACTGTGCCCCCACCATCGGACATCGCCGGTGCGCGGGTCCCGGTGGCGGGCGATAACCTTCGTCGTGAGGACCCGGGCGCGGACGGCGTGCGGTGGGAAGGTGGCGCCTGTGATGGTCGAACGCGACCGCACCCGGCCGGTGCCGCTGCGCCTGTCTTTGGGGCTGGGCACCGGCTCGATGCTCCAGCCGCTCAACGCCTCGATGATCGCGGTCGCGATCGTGGCGATCGGCGCCCACTTCGGCGGCCTGTCCGGCACCGCCTGGGTGATCTCCGGGCTCTACATCGCCACCGCGGTGGTCTCTCCGGCCGCCGGCCGGATCGGCGTGCTGTTCGGCCCGCGCCGGACCTATCTGGTGGGGCTGGCGATCATCGCCGGGGCCTCGGTGCTCGGCGCGCTCGCTCCGACCATCGGGGTGCTGGTCGCAGCGCGGGTGCTGCAGGGCGTGGGTACCGCCATCCAGTATCCGACCGCGATGACGATCATCCGTCGGGTGATCGAGCGCGAGGGCGGCACCGCCCGCTCCGCGCTGGCCGTGCTGTCGGTGTGCGCGCAGTCGATGGTCGCGCTCGGACCCACCCTCGGCGGTGTGCTGACCGGGGCGCTGGGCTGGCAGGCGATCATGTGGGTCAACCTGCCGATGATCGCGATCACCCTGGTCTGGGTGCTGCGGGTGACCCCGCCCGATCCGCCCGCGGACGTCGCGGTGGCCCTGACCGAGCGCGCAGACGGGCGTGCGGGGCGCACCCGGGCGGTACTGCGGCTGCTCGACCTGCCCGGCGCGATCCTGATGGCCGCGACGATCACCACGGTGATGCTGTGGCTGCTGTCGCTGTCCGAACAGCCCCGCTGGTGGCTCGCCCCGATCGCCGCGGCGTGCGCGGTGGCGTTCGTGGTGCGCGAATACCGGGCGGCCGAACCGTTCATCGACATCGCCGCGGTGGTAGCCAACCGGGCGCTGTCGGCGACGTTGCTGCGCACCACCGTCACCTATGCCGCGTTCTACCTGGTGTTCTTCGGTCTGCCGCTGTGGCTGCAGGGGGCGACGGGCCGCTCGGCCGGGGTGGCGGGCCTGCTGATGCTGCCGCTGGCCCTGGTGGGGATCACCGCGACCTTCCTGGCCACCCGGATGTACGGCACGGTCGGCCCGCGCCGCACCCTGGCCGTCGGCACGGTCGGGCTCACGGTCGGCGGGCTGGTCCTGGCCACGGTGGTGGACACCGGCTCGTCGCTGGCGGTGCTGGTCGCGGCGGTGTGCGTGCTCGGGGTGCCCAACGCATTCAACAACATCGGCAACCAGAACATCGTCAACGCGGTCACGGGCACCCGCCAGGTCGGCACGGCCCTCGGGATGTACCGGACCGTGCAGTACCTGGCGGCGAACATCGCGGCGGTGATCATCGAGACGGTGTTCACCCGCGGCGTCGACGACGGCGGTCTGCACGTGCTCGGCTGGATCATCGCCGTGCTGGGCGGACTGCTGCTGCTGGAGGTGACCGTCTCGCCGACGCTGCGGCGGCTGCGCCCGGGCCGCTGACCGGCCCCGCCCCGGCACCCGGGGCCGGCGCCCGGCGCGGGTCCCCCGACGTGTCGCCCGCGGTCCGTATGGTCGGGGCCGTGATCGTGGTCAGTACGGACGGTTCCTGTCTTCGCAACCCGGGTGGCGCCATCGGTTGGGCCTGGGTCAACCACACCGGCGGCGAGGCGGCCGGCGGTGCGCCCTCGGGCACCAATCAGATCGCCGAGCTGCGCGCGATCTTGGAGGCGGTGGCCGCCCATCCGGGCGATGAGCCGCTGATGATCGAGTCCGACTCCCAGTACGCGATCAAGTGCGCCACCGAGTGGCTGCCGGGCTGGAAGCGCAAGGGGTGGAAGACCGCCTCGGGCTCACCGGTGAAGAACGTCGAACTCATCCGCGCGATCGACGCCGAGATCTCCGGCCGGACCGGGCCGGTGCGGCTGCGCTGGGTGCGCGGGCACGTGGGCAACCACTTCAACGAGGAGGCCGACACCCTCGCCGGCGAGGCGGCGCGTAAGGCGCGCGAGGCCGGCGCGGTGGTCGGCGGTCCGTCCGCGGTCGACCCGGCCGTGCTCGCCCCGGCCGCAGGCGGGGCCGCGGCGCCCGCACCGCAGGTTCCCGCCCCGTCGCCGACCGAGGACCCGGCCCCGGCCGGCGGTGTCGGAGCCGCGGGTGCAAGCGGGGACGAGCCGGAGACGATGACCCTGTTCTGACCTGTCGGCCCGCCCGGATCAGAGGCGGTTCAGCGGGCGGCGACTGGATCGCCGAGCGCCACCTGCGCGCCCGCCGCGACATCGGCGTACACCCCGATGCACGGCTGCGGCCGGGTGGCGTAGACCGGGCGCACCGGATGGGCCTTGGCGATGCGGCGCAGCGTCGTCGGATCGGCCGCCAGATCGCCGTGGGTGAGGTTGACCATCACACAGCGTCCCACCGCGGTGGTCACCGCGATCGCCGCGTCGCCGACGTCCACGGTCCGGCCCACCCACGCGTCCTCGACGTAGCCGTCGTCCCAGTCGTCGTCGCCGATCACCAGGTTCGGCCGATACCGGGTGAGCACCGTGCGCAGCGCATCGCCGGGGGCCTCGAGCCGGTTGACCGAGGACGTGGTGAGCACGTGCAGCGGAGCCAGGTCGTAGTAGCGCTCTCCGGCACCGCCGGTGGGCGCGGCACCGACCGGGTCGGCACCGGGCTCGTCCTGTTCGGCCCGCGATGCGGTCAGCGCGATCGCCTCTTCGAACCCGTCCCGGGTCTCCGGCGCCCACTCCATCTCCATCACCTTCGGATCGGTGGTGGCCGGGGCCAGCCGGACGGGACGGCCGCCGATGCTGCCGAGCCGGGCGAGGGTGCGCGGGTCGTCGCCGCGCCCGGACTCCCCGTCGGGGAAGGTGATCGTCACCGCCGCCGGGTCGTCGGGCGCGGCCGCCGGGTCGAGGGACGCCCGGCAGGTGAGCAGGCCGCCCCACACCCGGGACCGTTTCGCACCCGCCACCCGGCCGGTCTCGGCGTCCACCAGCGCCCAGGTGCGGTCGCCGTCCAGGCCCTGCGGGCCGATGCGGGCGGATTCCAACCGTTCACCGCCGAGCGATTTCACGGGGTAGCGGTAGATCTCGGACACCTGCATGGGCGGGCCCCTTTCCCACCGGCCTCGCGTGGTCCGCGGGGCCGGCCCGTCGTGACACTGTGGGCTCGAGGCTAACGGTCGGTGCGCACCGTGCGGCGCTGGTCGACCACGGGGTGGGACGGCGATGTCGGTGCCGTGTGTTTGAGTGGTGGGTGGGACCGGGGCGGCCTCCGAGCAGGGGCGGGCCCCGGCGGAAGGAGCGGGCGATGGCGGCGCGAGCAGGGAATCCGTCCCTGACCGAAGAGGAACTGGCGGGGCTGCAGGCGGCCCTGGCGGAGGGGCGCCGGGCCACGGTCTACCTACGTGAACCGATCCCCACCCTGGACCTGGCGGCGGGCAGTTCGGCGCGGGTGGTCAGCATCGTGGGCGGCTCGCTGATGGTCAAACCGCGCGGAATCGACGACGAGTTGTCCTTCGAGGCCGATGAGCTGCGCCTGACCCGGCGCGCCCCGGAACCGCCGGCGAAGAAGGCGCCCGCCAGAAAGGCGCCCGCCAAGAAGTCGGCGCCGGTGAAGAAGGCGGCGGCAGCGAAGAAGGCGCCTGCGAAGAAGACCGCGGCGAAGAAGGCGGCCCCGACCAAGACCGCGGCGACCGAGACGGCGGCGACCAAGACGGCCCCGGCCGCGAAGAAGTCCGCCCCGGCTGCGAAGAAGTCCGCGCCGGCCACGAAGTCCGCCGCTTCCACCGGTCAGAGCGGGGGTCGGCGCCGGGCTCCGGCGACGGTGTCCGTGGTGATCGAGGGCGACGTCGAGGCCGGGTGGACGGTGGCCGTGCAGCGCGGGGCCCGGCGGGTGGCCAGACCGGTGGAGGTCGGCCCGCAGGAGGTGCTGGCCGCGCTGCGCGAACTCGGCGACAAGACCGCGATCGACGAGGCCGAGACCCTGATGGCGGCCGCGCGCGCTCAGGCCGCGCAGCGGGTGGACGCGCTGGCCGCGGAGCTCGAGCGGGCCCGGCGCGAACTCGACGAGCTCGGCGCCCTGGAGTGACCAGAGCCGCGTCCGCCCCGTCGCGTGAAGCGACGGGGCGGACGCGGCCTTTCGTCAGGTAGGCGCGGTCAGTAGCAGACGGCGCCGGTGGCGGCCGACTGCACGAGCTTGGAGTACTTGGCCAGCACACCGCGGGTGTAGCGCGGGGGCAGCGGCTCCCAGCCTTCCTTGCGGCGCGCCAGCTCGTCCTCGTCGATCAGCAGATCGAGTCGGCCCGAATCGACATCGAGCCGGATCTTGTCGCCGTCGCGCACGAACGCGATGGGCCCGCCGTCCACGGCCTCGGGGGCGACGTGCCCGACACACAGGCCCGTGGTGCCGCCGGAGAACCGGCCGTCGGTCAGCAGCAGGGTATCCTTGCCCAGCCCCGCGCCCTTGATCGCCGCGGTGATGGCGAGCATCTCGCGCATGCCCGGCCCGCCCTTGGGGCCCTCGTAGCGGATGACCACCACGTCGCCGTGGGTGATCGTGCCGTCCTCGAGCGCGTCGAGCGCACCGCGCTCGCGGTCGAACACCCGGGCCGTGCCCTCGAAGACCGAGGACTCGAAACCGGCCGACTTGACCACCGCGCCCTCGGGGGCGAGCGAACCGTGCAGGATCGTGATGCCGCCGGTGGGGTGGATCGGATCCTTCAGCGCGCGCACGACCTTGCCGTCCGGATCCGGCGGGGTGATCTCCGCCAGGTTCTCGGCCATCGTCCTACCGGTGACGGTCAGGGTGTCGCCGTGCAACAGACCGGCGTCGAGCAGTGCCTTGAGCACCACCGGCACACCGCCGGAACGGTCCACGTCGAGCATCACGTGCGCGCCGAAGGGCTTGACGTCGGCCAGGTGCGGGACCTTCGCGCCGATCCGGGCGAAGTCGTCCAGGGTCAGCTCCACCTCGGCCTCGGCGGCGATCGCCAGCAGGTGCAGCACCGCGTTGGTCGAGCCGCCGTAGGCCATGACCACGGCGATCGCGTTCTCGAAGGCCTTCTTGGTCAGGATGTCGCGTGCGGTGATGCCTTGGGCGAGCAGCTCGACCACGGCCTCGCCGGCCTGGCGGGCGGCGTGGTCGCGGCGCCGGTCGGCCGACGGCGGGGCGGCGCTGCCCGGCAGCGACATCCCGAGCGCCTCGGCGACCGCGGCCATGGTGTTGGCGGTGTACATCCCGCCGCAGGCGCCCTCACCGGGGCAGAAGCTGCGCTCGATGGTGTCGACGTCCTCGCGGGTCATCAACCCGCGCGCACACGCACCGACCGCCTCGAAGGCGTCGATGATGGTGACCTCGCGCTCCGAGCCGTCGGAGAGCTTGGCGATGCCCGGCAGGGTGGAGCCGGCGTAGACGAACACACTGGCCAGATCCAGGCGGGCGGCGGCCATGAGCATGCCGGGCAGCGACTTGTCGCAGCCGGCCAGCAGCACCGAGCCGTCGAGCCGCTCGGCCTGCATGACCGTCTCGACGCTGTCGGCGATCACCTCGCGGGAGACCAGCGAGAAGTGCATGCCCTCATGCCCCATTGAGATGCCGTCGGAGACCGAGATGGTGCCGAACTCCAGCGGGTAGCCACCGGCCGCGTACACCCCGTCCTTGACCGCATCCGACAGCCGGTCGAGGGAGAGGTTGCACGGGGTGATCTCGTTCCAGGACGAGGCCACACCGATCTGGGACTTGCCCCAGTCCTCGTCGCCCATGCCCACGGCGCGCAGCATGCCGCGGGCGGCGGCACGCTCCAGACCGTCGGTCACGTCGCGGCTGCGGGGCTTGGGGTCGTGCGGGGTGGTGCCGGCGCTCATCGCGTCCTCCGTTATCGAGTGGGGATCCACTCCAAATTAACCCGCTACGCCCGCCCGCGGGCAACAGCCCCGTCCGCCCGTGTCGCGCGCGCCGGCTCCACCGGGGCGGTCGGGGCGCCTCCGGGCGGGCCCGAGGGGAGGGCGACGACCGGTACGGCGCAGGCGACGGGGCGCACCGGATCGGTGCGCCCCGTCGCCTGTCGAGGGTGTGCGTGAAGCGCGCGGTCAGCCCTGCTGTTCGGCGATCTGCTTGCGCACCTCGTCCATGTCGAGCTCCTTGACCTGGGTGATCAGCTGCTCGAAGGCCGGGGGCGGCAGGGCGCCGGCCTGGGAGAACACCAGGATGCCGTCGCGGAAGGCCATCAGCATCGGGATCGAGGTGATCTGGGCCGCGGCGGCGAGCTGCTGCTCGGCCTCGGTGTCGACCTTGCCGAACACGACGGTGTCGTGCTTCTCCGAGGCGGCCTCGTAGGTCGGGGCGAACTGACGGCACGGACCGCACCAGGCCGCCCAGAAGTCGACGAAGACGATGTCGTTCTCGCTGATGGTCTTCTCGAAGGTCTCAGCGGTCAGATCCACGGTGGCCATGCGGCCCTCCCATCGGTCGGCCGGATCCGGCGGCGCCGGTCCCGGTATACGGTTCTTCTCCGACATCGGTTTCGATATCGGTGTCATCCGATCACAACGATGCGGCGGCGTGAGAGATTCCCTCGGGGTGCGTCGCCGCACCGCGGTGCGGGGTGTGCGGGGCGATCGGTCAGAACATCGCACCCGGGTTGAGCAGGTCCTTCGGGTCCAGGGCGCGCTTGATCTTCCGGTTGAGTTCGAGCACCTCCGGACCGAGGTAGTCGGGCAGCCAGTCCTTCTTCATCCGGCCCACCCCGTGCTCGCCGGTGATGGTGCCGCCGAGCGCGATCGCCAGCTCCATCACCTCGCCGAACGCCAGTTGGGCGTTGCGGTCGATCTCCGGATCGTGCGGGTCGGTGACGATCAGCGGGTGGGTGTTGCCGTCGCCGGCGTGCGCGACCACCGCGATGGTCACCCCGCGCGCGGCGGAGATCTCGGCGATGCCGGTGACCAGGTCCGGCAGGCGCGTCATCGGCACCCCGACGTCTTCGAACAGAAGCTCGCCGAGCTCGCCGACGGCCTGGAAGGCGATGCGGCGGGCGACGGTGAACGCCTCGCCCTCCTCGGCGTCGTCGGTGGCGAACACCTCGGTGGCGCCGTTTTCCTCACAGGCGGCGACCATCAGCGCCAGTTCGGCCGCGCAGTGCGCCCCGGGCGCGTCCGACTGGGCGATGAGCATCGCCTCGGCCTCCCGGTCCAAGCCCATGCGGGTGTAGTCGTCGACCGCGGCGATGGAGACCTTGTCCATGAACTCGAGCATCGCGGGCTGGATCTGCCGGGTGATCGCCACGACCGCGTCCGCGGCCGCACCCAGATCGGCGAAGGTCGCGACCATCGTGGTGCGCGGGGGCTGGGCGGGCAGCAGCCGCACGGTGATGCCGGTGACGATGCCGAGCGTGCCCTCGGAGCCGACGAACAGCTTGGTCAGCGACAGCCCGGCCACGTCTTTCAGACGCGGGCCGCCCAGACGGACCAGGGTGCCGTCGGCGAGCACGACGTCCAGGCCGAGCACGTAATCGGTGGTCACCCCGTACTTCACGCAGCACAGTCCGCCCGCGTTGGTGGCGATGTTGCCGCCGATGGAGCAGATCTCATAGGAGGACGGGTCCGGCGGATACCACAGGCCGTGCTCGGCGGCCGCGGCCTTGACCTCGGCGTTGAGCAGGCCGGGCTGGACCACCGCGGTGCGGGTGGTGGGGTCGACGGTGATCTCGCGCATCTTCTCCAACGAGAGCACCAGAGCCCCGTCCACGGCGCTCGCCCCGCCCGACAGGCCGGTGCCGGCCCCGCGCGGGACGACCGGCACGTGGTGGGCATCGGCCCAGCGCATCACGGCCTGGACGTCGTCGGACGAACCCGCGCGCACCACCGCCAGCGGCGTGCCGGCATCGGGTTGGCGGGCCCAGTCGTGGCGGTAACCGGCCACGGTGTCCGGGTCGGTGAGCACGCTGCCCGCGGGCAGCGCATCGATCAGGGCGTCGAGCGGCGCCTGCGTCATCGGTTTCGGTCCTCGGGTGATCGGCGACGGGAGGCGGGGCGGCCGTGGGCGGTGTGCCCCGCGTCGGTCAGCGTACCGAGGAGATGAGGGCGCCGTGCGCCGTGCGGATGAAGCGGCCGATCTCGTTGATCGCGCGTTCACCCTCGGGGACCAGGTCGGCGGCGACCTGGAAGACATGGGGTTGGCGGTCCCAGACCTGCAGCTCGACCGGGACACCGGCGGCGCCGAGGCGCTCGGCGATCAGCTCGGAGTCGCGCAGCAGGATCTCGGTGGAACCGGCCTGGATCAGTACCGGCGGCAGACCCGCCAGGTCGGCGTCGACCGGACATCGGCGCGGATGCTGACCGCGGGTGGACATCGCCACCGCGTCGACCTTCTCGGCCAGGCGGGTGAGCTGCGGGATGGCGCGCTTGGGGAACATCGCGCAGCGGTCGGCGTTCTTGCCCTGGACCTTGTTGGTCGGATCGAGTTCGGTCAGCGGCGACATCGCCACGATCGAGGCCGGCATCGGCAGACCGGCGTCGCGGATGGCCAGCGGCACGGCGAAGGCCAGGTAGCCGCCCGCCGAATCTCCGACCACGGTGATGCGGTCGGGGGTGTAGCCGGCGTCGAGCAGCCAGCGGTAGGCGTCCAGGCAGTCGTCGATCGACTCGCTGATCGAGGCGTCGGCCGGCAGCATCCGGTAGTCGACCATCAGCACCGAGGACTGGCTGACGGTGGAGATGCGGGAGGCCAGGCGCCGATGGGTGCGCACCCCGCAGCACAGGAAGGCGCCGCCGTGCAGGTAGAGCACGACCGACTCCTGGCGCGAACCGGGTCCGCGCAGCCATTCGCCGGTGCAGTTCTTGAACTGCACCGGCTGATAGGAGGTGCCGTTGATCGGGGGCAGCAGGGCGCCGGCCCGGTCGACCACGCCGAAGGGCCAGGGCAGGGAATCCGTCCGCGACCACACCGACAGGAACGGGCGCACGGTGTAGCGCAGCGACCGGTTGAGCACTCGGGTCTGCAGGCTCGTGCCGCGCATGTGCTGGCGACGCACGGGCACCGGGGTCACCTGGGCGGCTGCGCGCGGATCGCCGATCGGCGAGTGGAGAACAGCGCCGTCGGTCTCGGGCGTCATCGGGATCTCCTTCCGTCGGCGACCGGAGGGTCGTCGGTTAACGAGTCAACGAGTGGACGTGTGAACGATGCCATATTTTTCATCGTTCGACAGGATTTGTTACCGATCTGCTCGTCTTCGCCGGTGGTCTGAAGCACGCGAAACACATGCACACCTGCGATTTCAGTCACACCACCCAATGTGATCACGTTCTCTTTCAGGTGGCGCGTCCGTGCAGGAATAATGTGAAACACTCCCGGTCGGGCCCCGGACTCGTTGGGGTGGGCGTCGGGGTGTAACGCGCGGGGCGGTCGGGGCGATGGATCTGTGGACGACCGCACATCCCCGCACAGCCGGCGAACGGCGGTTACCATGTTACGGATCCGTAATCTACGTGCGGGGGTCCCCGACGGCGGATCCGGCAGTATCGATCGAGGTGGCATGACTGTGAAGAACGGAAAGAACACGTCCGGTATCGGGCGTCTGCTGCGCCCCGCGGCGGCGCTGATGGCGGCGGCCGGTCTGGGCGCGGCCCTGACCGTCGGTGCGACCGGCTCGGCCGGTGCGGCCCCGCTGGGAGAGGTCTTCCCGGAGCTGGCCGACGTCCCCGGCGTCGGCGACTTCGATATCCCGGGCCTGGAGGGCGTGGAGACCCCCGAGTTCTTCGGTCCCGAGGAGCTGGGTGCGCCGAACTTCGACACCCCGAACATCACCCCGAGCGCGTCCGCCGTGGTCGGCGTCGCGCAGCCGGTGATCGTCAACTTCCCGGCCCCGGTCGAGGACCGCGCGGTGGCCGAGAAGGCCATGCGCGTGACCAACGACGCCGGTGTCGAGGGCGCCTGGCACTGGTTCGGCGACAGCCAGGCCCGCTGGCGTCCGGCCGACCTGTGGCCGGCTAACACCAACGTCACGGTCGAGGCCGGTGACGCGGTGCGTAACTTCACCATCGGCGACGCCTTCGTCGCGACCGCCGACGACGCGACCAAGACCGTGACCGTGACCCGCAACGGCGAGGTCGTGCGCACCATGCCGATGTCGATGGGCAAGCCGGGCTACGTCACCGACAACGGCGTCTACACCGTCGGTGAGATGAACCGCGAGATGGTCATGGACTCCTCGACCTACGGTGTGCCGATCTCGGACCCGGAGGGCTACCGCCTCGATGTCGAGTACGCGGTGCGCATGTCCAACTCGGGCCTGTTCCTGCACGCCGCCCCGTGGTCGACCTGGGCCCAGGGCTCGGAGAACGTCAGCCACGGCTGCATCAACGTCTCCACCGAGGACGCGGCCTGGTACTTCGAGAACGCCAAGCCGGGCGACGCGATCGTCGTCGTCAACTCCGAGGGCCAGATGAACGGCCACGACGGGCTGACCGACTTCTCGATGTCGTGGGACGAGTGGACGCAGGGCTGATCCCCGCCGCTTCTTAAACACACCGCCGATCCCCCGCACCGGAGCATTCCGGTGCGGGGGATCGGTCTGTTGTGGGACGTGATCGGGACATCGACGTGACGGCCGGCTGTACTTTCGTGTCTCGGAAGTCGCGGCACGATCAAGGGCGATGAGATCGCGTGTCCGTTCCACGACTGGCGCTGGGGCGGCGACGGCCGCTGCAAGGAAATCCCCTACGCCAAGCGCGTGCCGATGCGCGCGTGCATCCAGGCATGGCCCACCATGGTGCGCAACGGCCAGCTGCTCGTCTGGAACGATCCCGAGGGCGGCGCACCGGAGGACTACATCCCCGAGCTGACCGAGGTCGGATCCGAGGGCTGAGCGGACTGGGTGTGGCGCAGCGTCCTCATCGAAGGCGCCAACTGCCGGGAGCTCATCGACAACGTCGTGGACATGGCGCACTTCTTCTATGTGCACTACAACCAGCCGGTGCGTTTCCACAACGTTTTCGAAGGCAATGTGGCGACTCAGGACATGGCCTTCAAACCTCGGGCGGACATGCGCGGGACCACGGAGTTCCTCGACTTCGGCGCCGAGGCGATCACCGATTCGGCGGTCACGTAATACGGGTCCGCGTACATGATCCATCGGATGTCACCGCAGGACGGCGAGCAGATCGAGACTCTTCTGGTCAACTCGCGCTACCCGGTCACACCGACCTCATTCATGCTCCAGAAACCGGAGGGGATGTCGGAGGAAGCCGCCGACGAGATGGTCCGTCAGGTCGGCCAGATGGTGATGTCCGGGTTCGAAGAAGACGCGGATATCTGGAAACACAAGACCCGGATCGACAACCCCCTGCTCAGTGAGGAGGACGGCCCGGTCTACCAATTGCGCCGCTGGTACGAATAGCTCTACGTCGACCGCGCCGACATCACCGAGGACATGACCGCCCGCTTCGAGTTCGAGGTCGACACCACCAAGGCCAATGCGCAGTGGGAGGTCGAAATGGCGGAGAACATCGCCAAGGCAGCGGCAGAGTCTGTATCGGGTTGATCGGCCGATGGTGTGCTGTGCTCGCTGTCTCGCCGACCGGTCGGTCGGCCAAGGCTATGCCGGCCACCCTCGTCTGTGGCGAGTAGACGCAGGGCCGCCCCCCGCCGCTCGCCAGAGGGTCAGCCGCTGAGTACGCGTGCACTGCGAAAGCCGCGCGCGGTGAGCCGGACCATCGCGGCACTCGCGAATGCGGTGATCACGAATATCAATCCGAGCGCCGGCAGCGCCTGATCCGGCGTCGTCAACACGGACGGCACTGCTACCAGTGCGGGCAGGATCGCGAGGAGCCGGATCGGTCCGCCGTTCATGCCCGCCCGGGAATCCAGACTGCGTGGATACAGCAGCGCGCCGAACAGTGTCGCGGCAGCCGACCACAAGCCCATCGTCAGCGGGATGGCCAGCAGAGCGGCCACATACAACCAGGACATCGATACCGCCGCCCCGATGGCGATCGCGGTCAGTGTGGCCGCCACGGCGAAGGCGGACATCGCGACGAGCCACGCTGCCGATGCCAGGAGGAGCGCGGCACCGAGGTAGGCGGTGAACAGACTGCGTCGGGGGATCGGTCCGGCCAGAAGCACTTCGATGCCGCCGCCGGTTATGTCGTCGGCGACAACGCCGGGCAGGGTCAGCGTGGCGACGACGGCGACGAGCATTCCCAAGATGGCCGGAGTCATCAGCAGCATGTACGAGGCCATCGGTAGGAATTCGCCACTCTGGTCCCGGACCGACACCCATCCGTCGGCAGCGTCGGGGAGCAGGTCGGGTGTGTTCGTCAGTGTGTTGTCGCCGCCGGCGCCGAGGAGGACGAGCACGCCCAGTAAGCCGCCGATGAGTGCGGCGAGCCATACGGTGGTCCTGCCCTGCTGGATCCAGGCGCGTCTGGCGAACGACGTCACGCGGCGCCGAGTGACGGGGGCGGTGATCACGGGCGGACCTCCAGTGCGGCGAGGATGGTCGATGCGGTCACTGTTGCGCGGTTGCAGTCCAGCTCGACGAGGTCGCGGCCGCGAAGAATCAGGAAGCGCTGAGCCAATTCGAGCGCTTCGGGCACGCTGTGCGAGGAGTAGAGCACCGTGCGCGTCTGGCCCCACTCGCTCACCAGTGCGCGGAATCGCGCTGCGTAGACCGGGTCGAGACCGGTCAGTGGTTCATCCATCACAATGAACTCAGGATCGGTCATCGCCAGCCGCGCCAGATCGACTCGCTGGCGTTGCCCGCGGCTGAGCGCCGAGATCCTGGTGCCCATCAGTGCCGCCAGATCGAAGCGTTCGACCAGCACTTGTCGGGGCACGATGTCCGCCTCCGGGTGGGTCGCGGCGACGTCCGCCCAGAAGTGCAGGTTCTGCTCCACGGTCAGTGCGCGTGCGAGTGCGGACTCGTGGCCGAGGTATCCGACCTTGGACCTGACCGCCGCACCATCGGCCACAGGGGAGCCGAGCACGGTGCAAGTGCCGCCGAGTGCGGGGATGATGCCGCACAGGGTGCGCATCAGCGTCGTCTTGCCGGAGCCGTTCCGGCCCAGGAGCGCCGTCACACCCGACTGGAGTGAGAACTCGAGCGGGCCGAGTACGGGGATGTCACCGTATCCGGCCACCAGGTCGGTGGCGCTCGCCGTAGCGGTAGTGCTCATCGGGGCCCCTCCGGTCCATGCTGTTCTGCTCGGGTCCGTGGCCTGTCTGTCGATCCGGCGTCGTCTCGAGGCATCAACACCGTGGTGAGCGTGTGTCGCCGGCGGCAGGGGGCCGACCTGTTCGCCAGCAGCACCTCGAGTGCCGTCATGAGCGCGCGGCCGAACTCGTCGATCTCGTCTGTGCTGGCCCAGAAGGACGCCTGCGCGAAGCTCACGCGATCGGCGTGCAGGTCCGGGCTATCCGTCTGCAGATAGTCGCCGAAGTCACGGATCAGGCCCGAGGTGAACACCGTGAACGCAGTTTGGAGTTCTTCCTCGCTCAGCGACCTCAGCTCGTCCGGCGAGGGATTCTCGAGGCCAGGAACAAGCCGGTACGACTTCTCGCTCGTGCCACGTACGCGCCGTTCATCAGCGACCTCGATGACCGAGAGCGTGGCTAGGTGGTTGACATGGCGATACAGCGTCGCGATCGGAACGTCGGGCAGGCGCTCGTGAAGCTGGTGGGTGGTCAGCGGTCCTTCGCCCAGCAGTGTCTGGGCGATGCGGAGCCGGACGGGGTGGAGCAGGGCGGAGGACGTGGTCACGTGCACAAGATATCAGTATCGATAATGAGAATGTCAAAGGGCCTGCGCGGGTCGGGCTGGCGGATCGGCGGAACGCCCTGTGCAGTGGGCTGTCGACCGCTCGGCGATCAGGGTGTGAGGTGTCGGTTCAGCGCACCGGCGGCGTCGACCATGCCGGGGTGGGCGAGGTCGAGCGGTTCCACCCGGACCGGCTCGGGGCGCTCCCACAAGGCCAGAACCGACCAGACGGGCCGGTGATACGACCACCAGGACACCGCCTGCCGCCAGCGCTCGTGGTCGGTAGAGGTCTACGACCAGGCCCTGTGTCCCCACCTCTGGGTGACCGAAAGGTTGCGGGTGACCACCTGTGTGGGCCGCAGGCCCAGGCGGGTGAGCTGGGCGGGATCGTCGATCGCAGATGCGGAGCTCATCGGGCAGGCGGAACACGCCGAGGGCTCGCCGGGCGCCGGGGATGAGCGGGAAGGCGAACATCGACTCGTCCCAGCGATGCAGGTTTCCGAACGATTCCCCGCACGCGGCCTCGGCGTGCCGGGACAGGTACCAACGAAGTAGTCGGGGTGGTCGATGCGCCCGCCCGCTTGTGGTCGGTGCTCATACAGCGGATGCCCCGGCCGGCCCGGCTTCGCCGAGGGCAGGTAGGGGAACACGCGGTAGACGAGCACTCAGGAGGCTCCGCCCCATGCTTCCGCGTCGAGTGCCTCGAGGACGGGGGCAGGTCCGTGCAGGCGCAGTACGTCGAGGGGGCGGGCGCCTTCGAGGAAGGAGTTGGGGGATTCGAGCCACGTGTGGGCTGCGGCTTCTCCCCACACGAGGCGGGCGCGGGCCAGCACGTGCTCGAGGTCCATCAGCAGCGGGGCGGCGGTAGGGCCGGGCCGCTCTGTTCCGGCCGCCCAGCGGGTGGGCTGGGATCGGTTGACGCCGATGAGCTTGGCCAGCCGGGCGCCGCCGAACTGGTCGACCAGATATTCGACCCGCAACGTAGCCAGCGGATCGTCGATCCCGGGGCGCGGCGGGGTGTGCAGTACCCCGCGGGGCAGGGGCTTCGGGTTCTTCGCCGTTCCGGCCATGCCTTCATTCTCCCCAACGTGAACGTTGGGGCGCAATGGGGGCGGATCGGCCTTGGTGTCGTTGTGGTGGCGCCCGGTCGCAGGGCGGGGTAGGTGCATCGCTGATGTCGGGTCCGCAGGTGGTGTGGTCCGCGTCGGAGCGTCAACCTGGCCGTTGTGGTGCAATCTGCGTGGCGTGGATGAACGAAAGATCGCATCTCGGTGGTATGAATCCGACAATATCTTCAACGGTGATGTGATCGGCATGAAAGGTGGTGGGAGTGGGCGTTGAATTCTCTGTAGTTGAGGGAAGACTCACCATCGAGAAAACCGCAACATCGGAACGTTGGCAGGATTTCGTCGATGGGGTGGCCGTGGTCGACTTGGTTGTCAGAGCTGACGGAAATTCGGCAGTAGTGCTGGTCGAGACGCCTGGAGGCGTCGGCCGGAGTCAAAATATCATCTGCATCGACTCAGATGCTCATGTGGTTTGGTATGCGCAACTTGCATCCTCCGGCCCGACTGATTCGTACACTTCGATCGAGCAGGTGTGTGGCGGCGAGATATCTGCATTTTCCTGGAGTGGATACAGGGTCGTCATCGACCCCGGTAATGGAAATATCATTAGTAAGAACTTCGTAAAGTGAAGGATGTTCAGAGTCGCTACCGATTTCGGTTTGTGCAGACCGGGATCTGGACGCCGCTCTGGTCACCCGTCACGTGATCGACTACGAATGAATCATGCCCTTCGAAGAGCAGACTGCAGAGCAGGCCGCGC
>Ga0079226_10000368_pt1 | contig 31190 bp, 29 predicted proteins | sample Poulit2014_FD_76345 | JGI IMG/M metagenome (GOLD analysis project Ga0079226, IMG submission 76345) | Agricultural soil microbial communities from Georgia to study Nitrogen management - Poultry litter 2014 | ecosystem: Environmental > Terrestrial > Soil > Agricultural land | place: USA: Georgia...
AGTTGACAATTTCGGTATCCGATACATTCATTTGGCAACCGTAAGTCTCAATATAAAAGTTTCGCTGATCCAAGGGAACTGTACTTTTTTTCTTATTTGCTTGTGCTTTAATATAATAAAATTATACAAAAAATAAGGGCTATAACTATTCAAAATGCTCTTATTTGTATTACTAAAGATTATTTGGGAAAGCTTGGCTGTAGCTATTTGTTTTACCATTAATTTGTCTTTGTAGTTGCAGAATACAACAAATAGCAACAAGTATTTTGCAATTCAGTTGTTACCGCCCATACCACAAATTAGCCTAATCGGCCCGGTTTGTTTTCCCTATGGCTCCATAATAGTCAGGGGATAGTTAAACTTTAGAGAGTTGGATATTTAATGGGGATAATGGGTATCTATGTAGGAACGACGCTGATGGATATACTTTGTACCGCAAGCTTTCCTCCGGAGCAAAGGTATTTATACTTTTAGTTTGGCCAGCTTTCCGGATGTTCTCTCCAGTCAGACAAGGTGTCAAGATCACTTTCGTCGACAAAACCGTTTTTACTGGCTACCTCAATAAGGGTTTTATAATCCGTAAGCGTATATAGGGGAACATCAGCATCTTCAAAACGCTTATTTGCTTTTTCAAAGCCATAGGTAAAAATGCTTAGAACCGCTTGGACTTCCGCGTCTATAAGATTAAGAGCTTCTACTACAGATATAGCGGATCCACCGGTCGAGATCAAATCTTCTACGACAATGGTAGTTTCTCCCTTTTGGATTCCTCCCTCAATCTGATTCCCCATCCCATAGGATTTTGCTTTGGAGCGGACATAGGCCATGGGTTTATTCATACTTCCTGCAACCCAGGCGGCGTGCGGGATTCCCGCCGTTGCTGTACCCGTTACTACATCTACGCCACCATATTCGTCATTGACGAAGTCAATAAATGTTCGTGCAATATTCTTGCGAATTTTTGGGTATCGCATAGTCAATCTATTATCACAATAAATAGGGGAGTTCCAGCCTGATGACCAGGTAAAAGGCTCATTGGGCTGCAATATTACTGCATTGATATTTAGAAGCTTTAACGCTATGGTTTTGGCAAAAGATGGGTCTATAATCATAAAGTAAGCATTGTGTTCTGCATCAATAATTTAAAATAACAATATATTGACAGTATTCTTTAAAAATTATGTGTTGTTTTACTAAATGATAAAAAGCAAGACTTTAAGACAGACGAAAGCATAGAAGCCTGCCAGTAAATCATCCACAAGTATTCCCCAACCACCGGGTAACTTCTGTAATTCATCTACGCCCAGCGGCTTTTTGATATCGAAGAAGCGGAAGAAAACAAACCCCAGTATTAACAGTAGGAAGATATTAATTTTGGGATGAGCCAAACTAATACCGATAAAAGCCATGCCTTGTCCGGCAAATTCATCCATTACAAGGGGAGAAGGATCCCCACCCCAAACTCGCTCGCACTCTTTCGATACCCAGACCGTTAATATTGAACAGATAAGCGTAAAAAGTGCTATTCCAAACCAGGGTGTGTAAAGCCCGATGAAGTAGATAAAGAATAGGGCAAAAAAACTGCCCCAGGTTCCTGGAGCATTTGGAAGAAAGCCTGCGTAGAAAAAACTGCCTATTATAGGTTTAAGTTTTGGTATCATGTTGAGTGGTAAAAATGTTTATATTTATATATTTATATTCTATTCCGGAATAAATGGTTAATGCTACTACGGCCAGCATTAGCCAGCCTAAGATTCCTGAGTTGAGCAGTTGCTTACTATAGGAACTTAACCAAACATCAGTATTAATAAAGACGCCTACCAGTAAAACAGTATATAGGAACATCATTTGACTCAAAGTCTTAATTTTGGCCGTCATACGCGTTTCCATTGTAATATCTTTGCGGTCTGCAATAATGCGCATAACAGTTATTATGATGTCGCGCAGTACAATAACGCCTATGGCCCACCAGGGAAACTGGCTGGCATCAATAAAAGGTAAACAAATAAAACCTGCAAAAGTTAGAAATTTATCGGCCAGGGGGTCCAGAAATATACCATATTTAGTTTCAGCCTGGTAAGTGCGTGCAATATACCCGTCAAAAAAGTCAGTAACGACGGCTACAGCAAAGATTCCAACACTCAGTGCCCGCCAGACCACTTCATCCTGTACGTAGAGTAATAGGAAGATCGGTGCCAAGATAATACGGGTGGTGCTCAATATATTTGGAAGTCTGTGCACGTTTTATTGAAGTTGACCGTTATACTATTGATGACTCGCAGTAGAAAAGTGATATAAAATGTTCGAAATGCTGTGAAAGATTAATATTTTGCATATTACTCTATAATACGAATTTGATTTGACAGTATGCAGTGCCAAATAATCAGTATTGGTGATGAAATACTTATGGGTGATACGCCCAACACCAATGCAAGACAGATGGGTGAAACGTTAACAGAAGCCGGAATAGAGGTTGTTCATGTTTCTACCATTAAAGATGATCTTCAAACGATTAAGGATGAAGTTACAGATGGTCTTTCATCAGTAGACCTGGTACTCACGACCGGTGGTTTAGGACCCACACACGATGATATGACGAAACAAGCGATAGCGGAATTGTTTAATTCTCCATTGACGGTACATGGCCCTACACTCTCTTTTATAAAGTCAATGCTTGGGAAACGCAATATCCCTTTTAGTGAGTCAAACTATCATCAGGCTGAAATACCTGAATGCAGCGAACCGCTTATTAATACTCACGGTACTGCTCCGGGGTTATGGATAGAAGCTGATAATGCCTCCTTAGCCGTTTTGCCGGGCGTTCCTGAAGAAATGAAGTACTTAATGCGCGAAAAAGTACTTCCTAAAGTCAAAGAAGATGCTGAGAACAAGGGTTTTCATAAATCGCACTATATGCTTACTTCAGGCATCGGGGAAAGCACCCTCAGTGATGAAGTCATTGGGAATGTAAGTTCGTATTTAGGCGACCATTGCTCACTGGCTTACCTGCCCGGCTCTTGGGGCACACGCATACGAATCACCGCTGTTGCTTCTTCTGAAGAAGGCTGGACTGCCAAAGTGAATCCCCTCATCAGCCATATCCGCGATAAAGCCGGTAAGCTCATTGTGGGAGAACAGAAAGGTCTAACGTTGCCAAAAGGGGTAGGAGAGGTGTTAAAGGAACAGGATTTAAGTATATCAGTAGCAGAAAGCTGTACCGGAGGAGCCGTAACCAGCGCGCTTACCGACATTCCGGGAAGTAGTGCCTATTTTGAGGGCGGTATTATTGCGTATGCCAACAAGGTAAAGAAGCAGCAGCTCCGTGTAACCCAAGGTGATCTTATTAATTATGGTGCAGTTAGTAAGAATGTGGCTTTACAGATGGCTCGCGGGGTAGCTCAAGAAATCCAGACTGATATCGGCCTTTCAACAACAGGTATTGCAGGACCGGATGGAGGTTTTGAGGATAAACCGGTTGGGACTGTTTGGGTAGGATACTGGAGTAAAGAGCAGCATTTTGCTATACAAACTGAATTTACCAAGGATCGTATAGCTAATAAACAGCGCACCACGGCATTAGCACTGGAGATTGTTCGTCGAGTACTCATAGGTTTCAGCGAAATGCCTTATGGACTAAAGAAGCAGCAGCTTTGAAAAGAATAATCCTAACATACGCGCTGCTTGCTGGCCTGCCGCTGGCTTTATTGGCCCAGGTGGATAGTATGAGGACCGATTCGCTGGTCATCAATTATATCAAAACGCCCCTGGATTCAGCGGTAGTAACCGACCTTCAGGCTGATACTGACCGTGAGGAAGATCAGGAAAAACCACTGGTTAAAATCAAGCCTTGGCGGTTCCATGCTCCTCAAGGATCGCAAGTGGTGGCTACCGACAGCACGCTCCGGTGGCAGATTTGGCCGTCCTGGGCAGATAAGCTGAACAGGGATCCGGGCATTATTAGCTATCGGTTAGGTACCAATCTTCGTTCTAATGCGGTGCAGCGCTTTGCCCACGAACCGCGTTACCAACAATTGTATTGGGATATCATTCCACTGAATGATCCGGTTTCAGGAATGGTAAACTGGACGCTCATCCCGAAGCGAAAAGTGCGCCGAATGTATGGTCGTGATTTGGGAACCCAATATCGGAACACCTTTTATCTGCATCAGTATTATTTAACAGAACCACTCTCTAAATTTTCCTATCAGGAGAGTAAGTTTAACCACCGCACCCTTCGGTTTGAGGTTGGCCACAACTTAACGCGGCGCATAAATTTAGAACTAAGTTATTGGGATCGTCGCGGGGGGGGAGAATACAGTAATTCTGAGGTGGATGGCCGCCAGATATTTACCAAACTCAGCTATCATATGAATGACCGCAACTATTTCAAAGTAAATTATGTCAACAATAAGCTGGATGCGGGACAGCCTTTTGGATATACCACAGGCGATTTGCGGTTGTTTAGCTTCGACCATTACCGAGCATCTGCAAAAAGGTCTAGCGCAAATACTGTTTCTATAAATAATATGCTGAGCCTTAACTATTACAGGCGGAACGCCGATTCTACACAATCAACGGATAATTTACATGCTTCACTTTATGAGCGTTCTACTAAAAGGAACTTATACAGTACTCCAGATACTACCGGTTATAACATTCGTACCATAGGTCTGGCGGCCCGCAAGTGGTGGGAACTGGGGATGCTTGAGGCAGAAGCGAATTTAAATTACGAATATTTTATCGTTGGGAACACGGATAGTCCCGTTTTGAATACCGATAACTGGGGGCTCTTTAAGGCAGGTGCCGGAGCTTCTTTTGAGCCTGTTCCTTACTTAACCCTGAAGGGAGACGCAAATGTTCAAAATCGCAGCGATGGTCAGAGCGGCCATCATTTCAATGTTGGAGCAAAATTTGAGGCCTTTGGTATTTTAGTAGAACCGGGTCTATCCACCGGTTCCATTATGCCTACGCCTCAGCAGCTTTACTGGCAGTCCAATGACTATTCCGGGGACACTGAGCTTCAGAACGAACAAATCCAGGAAACTCATTTAAAACTGAGTTACGATTTGTTTCCTGGTCTGACGTTGGGTGGCCATCTGCAACAGAAAAAAATCACGAACCCCATTATGGTGCAAGACAGCAGCTTTTCCAATATTGAGGATTACACCTCACAGGCGGCTTCGGCTTTTGTTGAATGGGAGAGCCCCCATATTGAACTACGGGGATCGGCCAATATTCAGCAATATTTCAACAACAGTGCTTTAGGTCTGCTGCCAGAAGATCCAAGAATTTGGTTTAAGGGCGGAGCCTATATTAAGGGCTATCTTTTTGATCGGGCTACCTACGTTAAAGCAGGACTTTCGGGGATGATTAGCCCCTCGCCCTATAAAGCTGCCCATTATAATCCCGAGCTGGATTTTTGGCAGCCCTTGAGCGAGGATTCGCTATTGCCAACATTCCATCATTTAGATGTCGATCTCTCGGCTCGCGTTCGCTCTATCATTTTTATATTACGCTTCCAAAATGTACTTGATGATGTTACGCAGCGGGGCTACTTTGAGACCGCCGGCTATCCAATGTCTCAACGTAGATTTATGTTCGGTGTAAGAGCTTTATTTAGAAATTAAAACCAGTATTCTGTCGTATGAATTTAAAATATGTTGTCAAAGAGGGATTTGCTGGATTTAATCGTGCTCGGTTAGCATCCTTTACGGCTGTATTTTCCCTATTTGTTGCCGTATTGCTGCTGGGTATACTGGCACGCATGTCCTACAATGCCTACGAAGTAGCCCAATCTTTTAAGCAGTCGATTGATGTAGAGGTGTTTCTGAAAGAAGTGAACAGCACTATAAAACAGGAACTGAAGAATGAATTTAGCAGCCAAAACTTTGTGCAGGAGGTTACCTATATATCTCAAGACAGTGCGGCGTCTATTTTTAAAAATGAGTTTGGAGCAGGGGCTGAGTCTATGGCTGGGCTTGATTTTTTGCCCGCTTCATTCCGTTTGGAAGTTGTGGCCGACACTAAAATAGAGCGTATTGACAGCTTAGTAACTGAAATTAAAGGGAATGAGAATGTAGACGAGGTGCGGTTTAACCAGCAGCTGTTGAAGCGTATGGAAAAGAATTTCCGGGCCGTAGCTACTACCGGAACAGGGCTGGGAATTTTAATATTGCTGGCTGCGCTTATATTGGTTTTTAATACCATTCGCCTTACCATTTATGCTAAGCGCGATCTTATTAAAGCCATGAAGCTCGTAGGTGCAACAAACAGCTTTATTCGTCGGCCATTTGTTATAGAAGGTATTATACAGGGATTGATAGCGGGTTTGTCGGCAATTTTTATCTTATATATTTCATTCTATTATATACTTCCAGCTTATATCCCTCAATTTGGGATTCTAAACTGGCCCTTTGGGCGCTGGTATTATCTGTGTGGAGCTAAGCTGCTGCTTTCTGTAGCGATGGGCTTTTTGGGCAGTCATTGGGCGGCTCGCCGTTTTATAAAGAAGACTTCAATATCCGAATAGAATCGGCGTTATCTGCTGGTAGGAGTTCAATTAAAGAAGTATTTAGAATACACCGAAGCATTGGACTAACCTTAGGCTATTTTACAAGAATTCCATAATACCCGAACAATAATAATGGTCAATGGGAGTTAACAGCTTTATGACCTGAAATCGGAACAAATTCGTACATAGCAAGTACAATTTTATTCTATTTTATCTGACAGGAACCTGGAAATAAATATTTGGTAACCGGAACCAAAAGATGATATTTTTAGGTCATAAACATGAACTATTGAGTGTCAGCAGTTGTGCTGGCATTTGTTATATAAAGGTTGGAACTTTTAAAAATAAAAGCTGAGTATCGTGGAAAAGAATTATTTATCACGGGAAGGATATGAAAAATTGGAAGCAGAGCTGAAAGACCTTCAAGGCCGAGGGCGTAAGGAAATAGCAGAAGAAATTGCAGAAGCACGGGCTAAAGGTGATTTAAGTGAAAATGCAGAGTATGATGCGGCAAAAGAAGCCCAGGGCATGCTGGAAAAGCGTATATCAGAATTAAAGAATGCTTTGGCTAACGCTCGTATATTAGACGAAGAAGATGTAAATACAGATAAAGCATATCTTCTCTCCACGGTAACTATCCATAACCATAATGTAGATAAAGAAGTAAAATATACATTAGTCTCTAAAGATGAGGCTAACTTTAAAGAAAATAAAATATCAGTAAAATCCCCCATCGGTCAAGCCGTGCTGGGTTCTGAAATTGATGATATTATAGAAGTGGATGTACCGGCAGGTAAATTAAAACTCGAAGTAAAAAATATTGAACGATAAATGAATATAGCAGTTATAGGAACCGGATATGTAGGGCTCGTTAGTGGAACTTGTTTTGCGGATTCGGGCAATGAGGTAGCATGTGTTGATATTGATGAAGATAAGGTTGTTGAGCTCCGTGATGGACAAATTCCTATCTATGAACCGGGACTGAAGTCTATTTTTAAACGCAGCCAGAAAGAGGGACGCTTAACGTTTACGACCGATATGGAAACAGCAGTGCAAGACGCCGATATTGTGTTCCTTTGTTTGCCGACCCCGCCCGGTGGCGACGGACAGGCGGATCTATCTGCAGTAATGCAAGTAGCCGGGGAGTTAGGCGGTATGCTAAACGGTTATACGGTAGTTGTGGATAAATCGACTGTTCCTGTTGGTACTGGTGATCGCGTAGAATCGGCGATCGGAACCCAGCTGGATAAAAATAAATTTGATGTAGTCTCAAATCCGGAATTTCTGCGAGAAGGGGCGGCGGTGGAAGACTTTATGTATCCCGAACGAGTAGTGGTAGGTACCGAAAGCGAACGGGCCGCTGAGATTATGAGGACGCTTTATGAACCTTTCGTCCGTTCCGGCAATCCCATTATTGTGATGGACCGGCCCAGTGCTGAAATCACAAAATATGCGGCTAACTCAATGCTGGCGACTAAAATTTCCTTTATGAATGAAATTGCCAACATTTGCGAAAGGGTGGGTGCCAATGTTGATCATGTTCGCCGGGGGATAGGCACTGATTCCCGAATCGGTCCGCGCTTTTTGTTTGCCGGCATAGGCTATGGAGGCAGTTGTTTTCCTAAAGATGTTCAGGCCATTCATTATACAGCCGGGCAGCACGGTTATGATTTTAAAATCCTTGATTCTGTGATGAAGGTCAACGAAATGCAGAAGGTTTCGATCGTTGCCAAGATGGAAGAGTATTTTGGGACGGATGATTTTAGCGGCAAAACTTTTGGCCTGTGGGGCCTTTCTTTCAAGCCTGAAACTGATGACATTCGCGAAGCGCCGGCTCTCTATATTGCTGATGAATTGGTAAAAAGAGGCGCTAACTTAGTCGGATATGATCCGGAAGCGATCAGTACTTTCCGGCAGGCTACAACCGAGGAGGTAAAAGAAAATATGAAGTTTGTTCATAGCCAAAAAGATGCCCTGAAAGATATAGATGCATTACTTATCTGTACCGAATGGAACGAATTCCGCCGTCCCACCGTCGATCGATTCCAGGATCATATGAATCAGCCTGTTATCTTTGATGGGCGAAACCTCTATGATTTAGATCGTGCTCAAAAGGCAGGTATAACTTATATCAGCGTTGGACGCTCGCCGGTTAATGTTGAAAGGAATAAGTTAGATGAAGCTTAGCGTTAAACAGGAAAAACCTGTTGGATTTGATACTTCAGATTTTAGCTATTTACACCTATAAACCCTGATTTATCGACCTTGAGTATTAAGTCTCAAAATTCATTGGGGATATCTCAATTCACCATATTTCCGACGGGGAAATGTAAGAATCAGCAAACATGATTGAAACAAGAAATAAGAGTAACCCAAAACAAACGGTCCTCATCACCGGTGGGGCCGGCTTCTTAGGCTCGCATCTGTGTGACCGGTATCTGGCGGAAGGCTATGAGGTTATTTGCATGGATAACCTTATTACAGGAAGCGGTGACAATATTGAGCATCTTATTGGCCACGATGAATTTACCTTCGTTAAATATGATGTTACTAACTATATCCATGTAGGAGGCGAGCTGGATCTTATTTTGCATTTTGCTTCTCCCGCCTCGCCCATAGACTATCTGGAAATGCCTATCAAAACGTTGAAAGTAGGTTCGTTGGGAACCCATAAGGCATTAGGTCTGGCAAAAGAAAAAGGGGCTCGTTTTGTGCTTGCCTCCACCAGTGAAGTTTATGGCGACCCTCAGAAACACCCTCAGGATGAAGATTACTGGGGGAATGTAAATCCTATTGGCGATCGCGGGGTTTATGACGAAGCCAAACGGTTTTCTGAGGCCATGACAATGGCCTACAATCGATATCACGGCGTTGATACGCGGATTGTTCGCATTTTTAATACCTATGGAGCGCGAATGCGCCTTCATGATGGACGTGCACTCCCTACATTTATGCGGCAAGCTTTATGTGGAGAGCGGCTAACAGTATTTGGAGATGGTTCGCAGACGCGATCCTTTACTTATGTAGATGATCTGGTGGAAGGAATCTGGCGGCTATCCCAGAGCAATTGTATTGAGCCAGTAAATATCGGAAACCCGCAGGAAATAAACATTCTGGAATTCGCCAAAGAGATTATTGAGATTACTGAATCTGACAGCGAAATTACATTTGAGGCTTTACCCAAAGATGATCCCCAGGTTCGCCAGCCGGATATTAGTCGTGCTAAAAAAGAGTTAAATTGGAGTCCTTCATTCGACCGCAAAGAGGGCTTGCTCAAAACGCTCGACTATTTTGAAAAGCAAGTATTGAATTAACCTTCCGCTCATGAGTCGTTTGGTCGACTTGTATATTTATCACAACGAGGCTGAGACTATTCGTTTTTTAATTTTAAAGAGATCAGACAAAGTAAAATATTCCGGACAATGGCGGATGGTAGGCGGTAAAGTGTGCTCACATGAAAGTGCAGACGAGGCGGCAATACGGGAGCTTCATGAAGAAACTAATTTACAGGCAGATTTATTTTGGACTCTCCCGTCCGTCAATACATTTTATGAGCACCAGACAGATAGTATTCACCATATTCCAGCCTTTGCGGCACAAGTAGATCCGGGTAAGCCCATAAAGCTGAATCACGAACATCTGGAATGGCAGTGGATTGCAGCCCGCTCTATTGCAGATTATATCTTTTGGCCTGAACAGCAGCGACTAATGAGATTACTTGCTTCAATAATAAATAATAACCAATTGTTAGACGAGTGGATTATACACGATCAGCGATCATAAGTATTTTTGTTTCTGCCCTGCTTTTATTGGGACTTCTCTTTCCCCAAAGCAGCCGGGCACAAACAGGAGAAAGTTATCAGTTTGTGCCGGCACCGGATATTTGGTATAACAGTGTAGATGGGATACGGCTTGGAGTTCGCTTGCGCGGTAAAATGTCTGGAAGCTTTAGAGACGGACCGCACCGCCTGGATGCCGGGCTTTGGCTGGGTACGAAAATCCCCACGCATCCGGTTTCCTACTATCTTTCACTGACAGAGCCCATTCCTTCCTTTTCTGATTTTGGAAGCGAAGCAAATATACAAATACGAAGCTCCTACAGAACCGGCTTTCAGGCACACGGTATCAGCTTCAACAAGCGCTGGCAGGCCGGTTTTGATGAAAAAAACTATACTGAAATCTCTTTAGGTCTGCATGCTGAACATCGCTTTGATGCTGAATATCTGCTTTACTCTCAGCTTTGGCAAAATCAGTGGCTTTATCCGCTTACCTTCCAACTGCTGAAAACACACTCCAATGCACTGGGCCGTTCCCGCATTACAGCCAAAGCAACCGCTAATGTTTTAGGGAAACACCAGGACTTTATAACGGGCCAACTATCGTTGCAACAGCACATACCACTCTCTGAATCTTTTGAAATCTCAGGTCGTTTTTTTACTTCCTTAGCTTCAAAGAATACGGCTCCCGAATACCTCTATACCCGCAGCATGAAGTCTGCACGCGGCTGGATGAATAGCGGGCTCACCCGTGCACGTGGCACTATTCCGCCTGCATGGATGCGAACCGGCGGCATACAGGTGGCGGGGGGGAGCAACCTCAGAGGATATCTCCATCGGGATATAGCAGCGCTGAATAATGATAATACCCCTTTATATACATCACTGTCATCAATCAATATGTAACTCCGTTATCCAAACCCACTTGATCATGCGCTGAATAACATCCCGGTATTAGGTAAGTTTATTAGCTTACGTTCATACCTGTTTTTTGATGGAGGCACATCTCTGGGGCTAACTGAGCTTGAAGAGTCCAAAGTATTGGCAGATGCTGGTCCGGGCTTTATGTTTACACTGAACATACCGGATTTTCTTGGAAAATCACGGGGACTGATGATCCGGTACGATATGCCGCTGTGGCTGTCGGATCCAGGACCTGAAAATCACTTTAAATTCCGTAATGTAGTGGGTATTGGAACAATTATATCATTATAGACAGTGATGGACAGGCTCCCACTCATATTATCCTTTCTGCTTTGCCTACTGGCTTCTTGTACAACCAGCAGGTGGATTGTAAAGGACCGTCATGCAGTTGACCATTCCGAGTACAAGGTTTTAGAAGAACAAGAATTTTTAATGATGACGGATTCGTTGACACCGGCTGATCCAGTAATGCATCTTAACCTGATTTCGCATTCCAAAAGGCGTTATCCAGAGAAAGCTCTTGCCCAGCGTAGCATTCAGGATTATAAGTTGCGGCCCGGTTTCGTCATTTTAGGTCTGGCAGGGGGAGCGGCGGCCTTCTATGCAGCTAATTCAGCCAGTATTGCCGGGAATTCCACTTCTAAATTAGCTTTAAATGCAATGGGAGTGCTTTTGTCAGCCTCTGGGTTTATAAACCTCAAACCCAAAGGGGAACCTCGCAAGCTGGATGAAGAGCGTTACCTGCGTACAACCGGCAGTGTTGTACAAACCGATACCATTGATGTTAAAGAAGACCGGTCAATGCCCGTCGATCTGTTTGTAACGTATAAAGGGAATACGGTCTTTGAAGAACATCTGGATGAACTGAAAGACGGCCAGCTTAATGTATCGCTTGCACAAAATCTCAATGACATCCGAATTAGAGGTAAAAAGCCGGGCAATTTTGAGGTTGAAGCTAATTTCATGGACTCAACCTATCATTACCGTTTTCCGATATCCTCTGTATTAGAACCCTATGCTGAAGTAACCACCGATATTACGCCTTTGCGTTCTCAAACCTCTGAAAATCCAGATAATGTACTTGCCGACCTGACCCGGGGCAGCCTTATTAAAATACAGAAATTTGCCGATAGCAGCTGGTATCAGGTAAAATACGGTAATTTCAAAAGTTATATTGATGTTCATGATGCCAACATTATTTGGCATTCACGCCGGCGCAACAATAATGCACAAATTGTTGCGCTTCCCCGGATACCTTTTGGTAATAGTGATATTGAGGCAGCAATTCCCAAGCTTAGAGAACGCACAGATAATGCGCGAGCCTTAGTAATCACCAATCAAAACTATGCGCCATTATTGGAGGATCGAAGATATGCACATCGCGATGGTATGCTAATGGTAAATTATTTAAATAAGGCACTGGGTTATCCTTTATCAAATATTCACCGGATAACGGACCTTAAAGAACGTTCCAAGCTTGAACAAAATTTGCGTAGTCTAAGGTCAGCTTCCAGCCGGAAAACTGAACTTTTTATTTATCTAAGCGGCTATGGGGCACTCAAAGATGGGAAATTGGCATTGATAAACAACCCTACGAAAGAAGTTAGTTCTTTTATTTTACTAGATACTCTCTTCCAGAATTTATCTTCTATGCCATCGAAAAAAATAATGGTAGCGGCAGATATAGACTTTGGCAGAGTTGACAGTTTAAGTGACAGAGCTGCCCGCTTATTAATGGTAGAAACTGCCAGTAAACTTACACAAAATGCCAATGCAGCCGTTATATTCGGAAACAGACTGGGGCAGCCGGCGGGTTTATATTGGAGTAGTTGGTACAGTAATAAGATGCATCATATTTTTCCCTACTTTTTGGCAAGGGCATGGCAACAAAAGAAAACTGATCTGACTGATATCTATCAGGTATTAAATTATAACATCCCATATATTTCCCGAAAGATGAATGAGCACCCTCAAAATCCTTTCATCTACGGGAATCGTTCTATATCATTTATCAATGAAGAGTAGGTGGCTACGGAAGATCTGTTGTAAATAGCACGTCAACATTATAACTCCAGATCTTCGGTGCAACGTTTTGGATTATCCGACGGTTCAAATTGCTGGTGCAATAAGGGGACAAGCCTGGGGATTTCAAAGCATCGGCCGGCTTTTATTCAAAATCAGGCAGGGAGATCGGTACTGGTTATTCGTATATCACTGTAATAAAACCATAATGATTGCGTTCACCGATGTAAGAAAGAAATAAGTATTCATGAAAAATATTATAACTAACCTTAGGACCGAATAGGTACTTTAATTCGTTTACAGATAAACAGGACGTTCTTTTGATAGCTTATATTTATTTATGGTATAATCCATTTCGATTAGGAGATTTTAGTAAATCTGGCCATCTTTACCAGCCCAGAAGTGAGATAATGAAAGGCAACAATATTGTAAATTAATTTATATTGCAGACTTTAATGTCTTATATTGAGAGTTGCATAAGCAAGTATTTACGATGGAGATTAAAACATGTATTATTCAAATAAATAGGCCAAAGTTCAATCGGCTGGTCTAAACGGCAGCATGAATGTTAATATCCCAAAAATAACGGCACTTTAAATTATGAGTGAAACACAAGCACTTGAATCAATGGTTGGTGGCGAATACAAATACGGATTCACCACTGATGTAGAATACGAAGACTTCCCTCGAGGTATAAATGAGGATATCATCCGTGAAATATCGCGAAGAAAAAATGAACCCCAGTGGGTGACTGATTTCCGTCTGGAAGCCTATGAGAAGTGGACCCAGATGGAAGAGCCGGACTGGGCCAATATTGAATATGATACGCCTGATTTTGATGCACTGCAATATTATTCGGCAATGAAGAAGGATGACGGCAAGAAGCCGGAAACCCTTGATGACGTCGATCCCGAGATTTTAGATACTTATGAGAAGCTCGGCATTCCACTTGAAGAACAGAAGCAGCTTCAAGGCATTGCAGTGGATGCCGTATTTGACAGTGAGTCGATCTTTACTACATTTAAGGAGAAGCTAGCAGAAGCAGGGGTTATCTTTTGCTCTATTTCTGAAGCCATCCAGGATTACCCTGAAATTGTGAAGGAGTATTTGGGTTCAGTTGTGCCAAAAGGGGATAATTTTTATGCTGCACTGAATTCTGCGGTATTCTCTGATGGTTCATTCTGCTACGTCCCTAAAGACACGGTCTGTCCAATGGAGCTGGCATCATACTTCCGGATTAACAATCAGCAGAGCGGTCAGTTTGAACGTACGCTCATCATTTGTGAGGAAAACAGCCAGGTAAGCTACCTGGAAGGCTGTACAGCGCCGCAATATGCTGATACGCAGATGCACGCAGCGGTTGTAGAAATTGTTGCTCTTGAGAATGCCGATGTTAAATACTCGACCATTCAAAACTGGTATTCCGGTGATGAAGAGGGGAAAGGCGGCGTGTATAACTTTGTAACCAAACGAGGTCACTGCCGCGGCGATAATTCCAAAATATCCTGGACACAGGTAGAAACCGGTTCGGCAATTACCTGGAAATATCCAAGTGTTATACTGAAGGGAGATAATTCCATTGGCGAGTTCTTTTCTGTAGCCGTAACCAACGATAAACAGCAGGCGGATACCGGTACTAAAATGACACACGTTGGCAAAAACACCAAAAGTACCATCATATCTAAATGTATATCAGCCGGAGTATCCGATAACAGCTACCGGGGGGAGGTGAAGATCAGTCCACGTGCGGATAATGCACAAAACTACTCGGTCTGCGACTCTATGTTAATTGGACAAACCTGTGGAGCTCATACATTTCCATATATTGAATCGGCGAATGCTACTGCAAAGGTTGAGCATGAAGCTTCTACCAGCCGGGTAGGAGAGGATCAGCTGTTTTACCTGCAATCCCGCGGTATGGACGAAGACGATGCTGTATCGCTGATAGTGAACGGCTTCTGCAAAGAGGTGCTCAAAGAGTTGCCTATGGAGTTTGCGGTGGAGGCTGATAAGCTGTTAAGCATCAAACTTGAAGGAAGCGTAGGGTAGGACCATTATCTTAGCATTTATATTCCATAACTCAGAAATAATAAACTAAATTCATATTATAACGTGTTAGAAATTAAAGATTTACATGTATGTGTAGAAGAGGATGGAAGCGAAATCCTCAAAGGAGTAAATATGACTATCAATCCCGATGAGGTTCATGCCATCATGGGGCCTAACGGAAGCGGGAAAAGTACTTTATCTAAAGTGGTTGCCGGCCATGAGGCTTATGAAGTGACAGGGGGAGATATTTTATTTGAAGGCGAAAGTATACTGGATCTCGATCCGGATGAGCGGGCTCATAAAGGAGTATTCCTTGCTTTCCAGTATCCGGTGGAAGTTCCAGGCGTAACGAATAAAAATTTGCTGCGCCAGGCATATAACACTATTGCAGAAGCGCGTGGACGCGAAGAGCTTGACCCACTGCAGTTTGAAGATTACGCTTACAAAAAGCTGGAACTTGTAGATATGGAACCCCAGTTTCTGGATCGAAGCGTAAATGCCGGCTTTAGCGGAGGTGAGAAGAAACGGAACGAGATTTTTCAAATGGCTGTGCTCGATCCAAAGCTATCTTTTCTGGATGAGACCGATTCCGGGCTCGATATTGACGCACTGAAGATTGTAGCTAACGGCATTAACCAAATATCTGGCGAGGATAATGCCGTAGTATTAGTAACCCACTACCAGCGCATTCTGGATTATGTTCAACCAGATTATGTACACGTAATGATTGATGGCAAGATTGTTAAAAGAGGCGATAAAGACCTTGCTGTTAAGCTCGAAGACCAGGGTTACGACTGGTTGACCACTGGAGCTCAAGCATCGGTAAACGGAGAACAGTAAGAAATTTAACATGGCTAAAGTGAAACAACAAACAATTCTAAAGGATTTATTGAGCTTTCAAGGCTCGCTAAACGGAAAATCAAAACTACTCGATCAGTTACGGCTGGAAGGAGCCCAGGAGGTCAAAAATACTTCCTTCCCGGGCCGAAAGGATGAAGAGTGGCGCTTTATCAATCTACGCGGTCTTTACAAGGATAACTTTGTACCGGCGGATGAAATTGGTGCCGAGCTCCCTGATATCAGTGAATATTACATACCTGAAAGTAAGGGCGCTACGCTGGTGTTTGTAAACGGGCTCTTTTCTGAAGAACATTCTTCAACAGAAGCCCTGCCGAAAGAAGTAACGGTAGGCAATGTTGCGCGCTTAGCCAGCGAGGGAAACGAACTTCTTACAAAGCATCTAAATAAATATGCAGACTTTGAGGACGACGTTTTTACCTCGTTCAACAAAGCCTTTTTGAAAGATGGTGCGTTCCTTCACATTCCTGAAGAGCTGGAAGTGGATACTCCGGTACATTTGCTCCATTTCCAAACAGATGCTGATGAAACGTATTTTACTACCTCACGGAGTGTTATTGCCGCCGATGAAGGGGCAGAAGTAACCATAGTAGAAGAACATATCGGCTTAGCCGATAATAAGTACTTTAACCTGCCGGTAGTAGAGATTAACCTCGAAGAGGGAGCCAACGTAAAGCATACCAAAATTCAGCGCGACAGCAAGGAAGCACTGCACTTTGCTCGGCTGGGAGCGTATGTGGATACTCATTCTAATTATGAGTCTTACACCATTACATTAGGAGCGAAGCTCTCTCGGAATGATCCGCGCATTTCCCAGCGCGGCGAAGAGGTTGAGTTTACCCTTGACGGCCTTGTACTTATTGGTGGCAAGCAGGTTGCTGATACGCATTCGGTGATGGATCACCGATTCTCTCATGCTGAAAGTCATCAGCTGCACAAGTGCGTTATTGACGGGCATGCACATTCGGTATTTAACGGCAAGATCTATGTTCAGCAGGATGCACAGAAGATTGATTCTTTCCAGGAGAACCGGAATTTGTTACTCTCGCGCAGAGGGTTAGTAAATACCAAGCCTCAGCTTGAAATTTTTGCCGATGACGTGCTCTGTACGCACGGCGCTACCATTGGCCAATTAGAAGAAGACGAGGTATTCTACCTTAAAAGCCGCGGTTTAAATGATCAAAAAGCCCGTGAATTGCTGATCTATGCTTTCGCGCTTGAAACCATTGAGAATATAACCGTAGATTCCGTTCAAGAGTTGCTGGTAGACGAGGTTCACAAATACACCGATCGCCAACTCGACACTTAATTAACAACACAATAATGGCTGAAACTCCCGCTGCAATATCGACTCCATCCGTAGATTTCGATCAAATACGCAAGGATTTTCCCGTACTGTCCGAGCAGGTGCGGGATAAGCCGCTGGTCTATTTAGATAATGGAGCATCCAGCCAGATGCCTGCTGTTGTGGCCGATCGGCTGGATCATTACCACCGGCACGAACATGCGAATGTGCATCGGGGTATTCACCACCTTAGCCAGAAGGCTACGGATGCCTTTGAGGAAACACGCAAGAAGGTACAACAGTTTATTAATGCGGAACACCTGCATGAAGTAGTCTATACGACGGGTACCACGGATAGTATTAACCTTGTGGCCCATAGCTTTGGGCAGCAATTTATTTCTGAGGGCGATGAGATTGTTGTTTCTGAAATAGAACATCATGCAAATATTGTTCCCTGGCAGATAGTTGCTCAGCAGAACGGCGCTAAGGTCCGGGTTATTCCCGTCAATGATGACGGGGATCTTATATGGGAGGAGTATACTGCCCTTCTTAATGAAAACACGGCCATTGTTGCAGTGGGGCATGTCTCTAATTCACTGGGGACAGTTAATCCGGCTCAAGAGATTATTAAAGAAGCTCACCGGCACGATATTCCGGTATTGCTGGACGGAGCACAGGCGGCGCCCCATCAAGCGGTAGATGTACAGAAACTTGATGCCGATTTTTACACCTTCTCAGCCCATAAAATGTGCGGACCTACTGGGTTCGGCATCTTATACGGAAAAGAAAAGTATCTGAATGCAATGCCGCCCTATCGCACTGGCGGAGAAATGATTGACAAGGTGGCTTTTGAGGAAACTACATATAATGAGTTACCTCACAAATTTGAGGCAGGAACGCCACCTATTGCAGCCGGTATTGGATTGGCTACGGCCATAGACTACCTGAATGACATAGGCATGAATAATATTGCCAGCAGGGAACATCATTTGCTGGAATATGCCACTGATAAACTTTTAACTATTGAGGGTTTGCGTATTATCGGGACAGCCGATCAGAAAGCATCGGTAGTTTCTTTTGTGATAGATGGCATCCATGCAACGGATATAGGCACAATACTTGATCAGCAGGGGATCGCCGTTCGCACCGGACACCATTGCGCACAACCCACAATGCGTAGGTTTAATATTCCCGCCACGGCACGGGCCACTATCTCCTTTTACAATAACAAAGATGATATCGACCGACTGGCTGAGGGCATTAGGGAAGCTAAAGAGTTTTTTTGACTTGAACGTACATAGTTAGTAGATGATTTGTCTTTCTAATCATCAGGAATGCTATTTTATAGCATGTTTCCTGTTTCATTGGATGAAATAATTTATTTATATTCATTATAAACCAAATACGACGGTAAAATCTAAGGAGTCATATTATGCCGAAAATTAAAGAAATTGAACGTACGCCCAATCCCGATGCAATGCGTTTTGTTTTGGGTGAGCCGCTAACGAACGGGGTTACTAAGCACTACGAAAAAGATAGTGAAGTTGAAAATGATGAACTGGCAGAAGCCTTGTTCGAAATTGAACACGTAATTAATGTTTATTATGTAGATCGATACGTGACGGTGACGCAAGACGGCGATGCCGTTTGGTCTGAACTGCTTCGTAAGCTGGCTCCACCTATTCGAGAGGCTGAGCCGCAAACCCATATTGAAGAAGATGAAGAGGTTCATGCTAGCAAGGAAGCACAAGCTTCTGATGATCCGCGGATGGTAAAAATAAACGAACTGCTTGACGAACAGGTGCGCCCATACTTGCTGGCTGACGGAGGAGGGCTCAAGATTTTAGGTCTAAATGGTGATCGTTTGAAGATACATTATCAGGGATCTTGCGGAACCTGCCCAACAGCAACGAGTGGCACGCTCTATGCTATTGAAAGCATGGTAAAGCGTATTGATCCTGATATTCAAGTCGTTTCTGTATAATAGTTTTGTCCTGGAAGGTATTTTCCAAAGCATATGCTAACATATGGGGCGAAAATTAATGCGTATCACTGTATTACAGAAATAATTCATTCATCTTATGTCTATTACTGTAAGCGATAGAGCAGCTCATAAAATTGAAGAAATCCGCCAAGAACAGGAACTTCCTGATGACACAATGCTTAGGGTAGGGGTCGTGAGCGGGGGATGCTCCGGTTTAACCTACGATCTCAATTTTGATGCAAGCAAAGAAACCGAACAAACTGAAGAGGAACGAACCTTTGAAGACAATGGAATTAGCTTTATCGTCGATATGCGGAGTTTCCTCTATCTTTCAGGAACGCAGCTGGATTATACTGAAGGATTAGAAGGCCAGGGCTTTTATTTTGAAAATCCAAATGCCTCGCGAACTTGCTCATGCGGGGAATCTTTTTCAGTTTAATAACAGAACAAGCTAATCGTCATGGCAACTGCAGCAGAAGGTGAAATAGTCAATAAGATAAAACGATCTAACAAGCTTGTTACCATTGATTTACAACAATACTTTGATAAAACACCAAGGGTAACACTTGATATAGAGCAGTTTTTATTTAAGGGACTCATTTTAAAAGAAAAAGAGTTCCGTCAACAGCTAAAAGAATTTGACTGGAGTCAGTATAAAGACCAGTATGTATGCGTTTATTGCTCTACGGATGCTATACTCTCGAAATGGACCTATATGTTAGTAGGTCAGCATCTGCACCCCCATGCCAAAGAAGTTTTTAAGGGTCAACCTGATGATCTATTACCAACTCTATATCGTCGTCAGCTTGAAAAAGTTGACTGGAGCGAATATGAGGAAAAATTCGTCATCCTGAAGGGGTGCAGCGATGATGAGCAGCCAGTTCCCGATAGCATTTATCTATATGCTACTCAGAAGCTTATCCCATATGCTAAAAAAATTATGTATGGTGAAGCTTGTTCCAATGTACCGGTCTATCGCGGTTAAATTATTTCCAGTATATAATAATATTATTTTCGTAAAGCTTCCTCGTAAACCGAACAACACAATACTTTTATTATTCAAGCTTTAGTAACGGATGCATCGCGGGGTATTAAAGTGGCAATTGCACGTAAGCTGCTGAAGCAAGATGCTAAGGTTATTGGCACTGTTTGTCAGTCTTCCTTTCCAGCATCAATTACTGAGCAGGCCAACTTTGAAGGATTATATGTCGACCTAAAGCAGCCCTGATCACCTGAATGAACGGCTAAGACTTCTGTTTAGCAGCAGTAAATCCCTAATATGCTAATCAACAATGCCGGTATATTTGATGATGCGAGTATTTTCGCTGAAAGGGCAGTGTATTTTTATTAGTATTTCAATAGGAGCAGCATATCGCGGGGATATCCAAAAAATTTACCGCATATGCTGCGTATAAGAGCGGATTGATTGCATTTACTAAGAGCATAGCACGTAAATTGGGTGAATTTAGTATTTCATGCTATTCTATTGCACCGGGATTTGTAAATACTGATATGGCAGCCGCTTCGACGGAAGTTTATGGAAAATAATACATCATGAAGGGGGATGGCCCTTGGTGAAATAACACCACCCTAACTAATAAGGGAGCTTGTTGACTTTCTGGCTTCAATAAAAGTTCCGCATATGAAACGGATTCACCTTCCATATCAACTGCGAAAGCTATATGATCTGACTTTTCTATATAGAATCTTTGAACTACTTCATCATAAACCCCTCTAAGTATATTAGGAGGCTCACCGACGCTTTATACCTTTAGTGACGTAAGCGGCTAGACTGCACTGCAAAACGTTAGTGCAGTTGAGGAGAGGGCAAAACAGAGGTATTTTAGAACGCTCGATACATCATATTTAGCATGCTGAAAAGCCGGAAAAAGGGAAGGTTTGTAACAATTTCAAAACTTTTAATAAGTTTATAACATAAAGCATAATAATTTGCTACTTTTCCGCCTTGGATAAATCAGATAATCTCATGAATGGGATACCTAAAAGGCAATTGGAATTATGACCACTTTAACTAATCGTATGATCGGTTCCTGTATGATACTCATTTTACTAATGGGTAGCTATGCATGCAGTTCCTCCACTTGGGAAGATGCTCGCCAATCCGATACCTATGAAGCTTATCAGGCTTATATTAAGGCTCATCCCGATGGAAAACATCTTGAGGATGCAAAAAAACGTGCAGAACAGCTGCTGTGGGCTGCAGCTAAAGAAGATACAACGGCTGAATCTATTGAAAAATACTTAACCTGTTTTCCAGAAGGGGAGCACCACTCTAAAGCTAGGGCGAAACTTGACAGGATTAATTCAAGTACATCTCCGACCGGCCGCATCACCGGATCAAGTGTAATTATCCGCAGCGATCACAGCACGGAATCTCCTTCCGTTGGAGTAGTTGCAAAAGAAGGAACAGAAGTTAGTATTCTAAAGAAATTTAACTCCAGCAATAGTAATGAAGCAATTTTAGAACATAAGGTCACGATTAAAAAGAATGGAAAGACAATTCATTTATCCTCAGGGAAAGCAGTAAGTGTATTAAAAGACCTAAAGGATTCAGTCCGGATTTTCTTTCGATCCTCTACTTATGGAAATACGGAAACAACAATCAGTAAAGGCGCGATTGAAGCCATCGGTGGAGAAGAATGGTATAAGGTTAATACAACAGACGATATTACCGGCTGGATTTACGGTAAATTTGTAGAAGAAATTTAATATAAACAACCGAAATTAACGCACTGGATTACTCTAATATGAGAATTGTTTATACTCTAATAATATTACTGTTGGCTATTGGCTGTAATACAAATGATTCGTCAAAAGCCACACCCGAAACTGCCAGTAAAAAGAACATGCAAAAAGCCTCCGTGAACGATACTTTGCGGATAGATACTTCGGTGGATTTTGTAACGGGCCGGTTTAATTTCAAAAGTCATGAAGATTTTATAAAAGTTGAACCGGTATACACGAATAAAGAGGTTTATTTGCATAAAAAAACCTATGAAGCTTTTAAAGCTATGGCTGATAGTGCGGAATCTGCAGGTATAAACCTTATCATTGTATCAGGTACGAGAAACTTTGATTATCAAAAATCTATTTGGGATCGTAAGTGGAACGCCTCCGATTCTACCACTGCATTGGGAAAAGCCTTAGGTATCCTCGAGTTCAGTTCTATGCCTATGACTTCACGACACCATTGGGGTACTGACATAGATCTTATCAAGCTGAATAACCACTATTTTGAGGCCGGACAAGGGAAGAAGGAATATGAATGGCTTCAAGAACATGCTAATCAATTTGGCTTTTATCAGCCTTACACCAACAAAAGTACTACAGGACGTACGGGTTATAGTGAAGAAAAATGGCACTGGTCGTACTTACCATTAGCTAAGCAGTTTTTAGCATACTATAATACTCACGTCACCAATAAGGATATTCAAGGCTTTAAAGGCTCTGAACAAGCAAAAAAAATTGATATGGTAAAGAATTATGAGAATGGTATTTCGGACAAACTTAAAAAAGCAAGCGATCTATAAGTAAATGCTTCCATTTAATATAACTAAGAAGCTATCACAGTTCCTGCTTTTACAATTACTTAAGCTAAGTTATCTCATCCGCCAAGTTTAATCTCTTTAAAGACGCTTATTATGTCTATACGACAGCGTAAAAAAGACCATGTAACACTTACGACTACTGGGCAGGTAGACTATCTGAAAGGTACTGGATTTGAAGATTTGAAGTTTCGTCATAATGCGTTACCGGAAGTTAATTTTGAAGATACATCAACAGAAATTGATTTTCTAAGTCACAGCTTTTCCTTTCCGCTATTCATCTCTTCTATGACCGGGGGCTATACCGATGCTGGAGCAGTAAATGCAATTATAGCACGCTTTTGCGAGGACTATAACCTACCTTTTGGAGTAGGCAGTCAGCGTATTATGCTGGAAGACCATGAGGCCGTTAAATCATTTTCTGTTGTACGAGAGCATGCTCCCAATGCCTTTATTGCCGCCAATATTGGCGGTGCTCAACTTATTGGCGGGATGTCCCGTGAGCATTCCAAACTTTTAGTGCATTCCATTGAAGCTGATGCTGTTATAGTGCACCTTAATCCACTGCAAGAACTTATGCAGCCTGAAGGTGATCGCTCCTTTAAAGGCATTGAATCCGGCATAAGACAGCTGGTTGAGGCCGTTAATAAACCTGTGATAGTAAAAGAAACAGGAGCAGGGATCAACGGAATGATAGCAGCACGATTGTTGGAAATAGGAATCTCAGTGATAGATGTTGCCGGTGCCGGTGGCACCAGCTGGGCTAAAGTGGAAAATGAGCGTAAAAAGAGCGGCCAAAAGCGAGAAATGTTTAATGACTGGGGAACACCTACCGTTCAGTGTGTTCGGGAGTTAGATGATCTTAAGAATGATTACGATTTTGAATTCATTGCTTCCGGTGGAATTCGGTCCAGTCTTCATATTGCAAAATCCTTATGTCTGGGAGCAGATTTTGCCGCTGCTGCACAGCCCATAATTAAAGCAGTGGTAGATGAAGGCTACGAAGGACTGGAAAAGGTTTACCAGGAATGGAAGCATCAATTAAAAATTATATTAGTATTATTGGGCTGCGAAAAGCCGTCAGATCTTGACAAAAGACACCTTTATTTAGAGTAATTTTACAACTAACATCTTGCATTAAATTACGTATATTTGTCCTATTGTAAATTTTAGAAAGTTAACGTGTCTATTACTAAAGAGCAGCATTTAACCGAACTAATAGAAGACAGGCTTCAGCGGCTAAACCTACCTGAAAATCCTACATCCTTGTACGATCCGGTACGCTATACGCTTGAGCTGCCCGGAAAAAGAGTTCGTCCCTATCTAACACTCGTAGGCTGTGGGATATCCGGCGGTGTGGCGGAAGAAGCGCTGTCTGCGGCTATGGCTATTGAACTGCTACACAACTTTACATTGCTGCATGACGATATAATGGACAAGGCTGATACCAGAAGAGGGGAGGCCAGCGTCTACAAAAAATGGGATTCCAGCACTGCCATCCTTTCCGGTGATACAATGTATGCAGTGGCTTTTAAACAGCTGCAGTACTATGGACACAGCAGCAGCTATAGTAAGGAACGATATGCCCGTATTGTAGATATCTTTCTGAATAGTGCGGAAAAAGTTTGCGAAGGACAAGCCTATGACCTCCATTTTGAGCACCAAAAGCACGTTACCATTGAAGAATACTTAAATATGATTAAAGGCAAAACAGCTGCTTTGATTAGTGGTTCATTGGCTATTGGAGCAGCCGTTGCACTGGCTGAAGAGCAAACGATCAGTCAATTACAAACCATAGGTCAAAAGGCTGGTATTCCATTCCAAATACAAGATGATCTGCTGGATGTAGTAGCCGATCCCAATAAGTTTGGGAAGATGCGAGGAGGAGATATTCAGGAAGGAAAGAAAACATATTTAAGTCTGCTTGCATTACAACGCTGTAACAAGCAACAAAAATCCTTCTTAGAGCATGAATTAGCTAACCCTTCGACAACGCCAGATGAAATTTCTGCTGTTATTGACTTATTTGATAAGCTGGATGTGATTGATGATACTGAAAAAATGATTCGGCAATATTATAAGGAAGCCATGAATCAGGTTGATGCTTTTCGTCCATCTCCTTATAAAAGAAAATTAATTACCTTTTTAAATCGTTTATTATCCCGAGAATTCTAACAAGAGAAATTAACTGGATGAGTTTTACTACTAACAATTTGTTCCGATTTGGTAGTGTAATGTTAGCATTATTCGTGCTGGCATCTTGTAAAAATGAAAATTTGATTAAAAGAGGCGATACCTTGCCAGTTGCCTATAAAAAATCAATGCGGCTATTTAAATCGGAAGACTATAGAGATGCTGCCAATGCTTTTGAAACCGTTATAGAGCTGGGCCGGGGAACCGAATATGGTAAGGAAGCCCAGTACTATCTGGCCGAATCCTATTTCAAAGATGAACGTTATCTTATGGCTTCGGCAGAATACAGCCGATATGAAACCTTGTATCCTCAGGGCAAAAAACAGGAAGAGGCCCAATTCAAAGAAGCATATAGTTATTATAAACTCAGCCCGCGCTATAAGCTTGATCAAAAATACACTAAACAAGCTATTGAGAAGCTACAGCTGTACATTTCAAAATATCCGAATTCGGAAAAAAGAGATAAAGTGGCGGAGTATATAAATGAGATGAGGAATAAATTAGCTAAAAAATTGTATTATGCAGCCGACCTTTATTTGCGTACCGATCGTTATAAAGCAGCTTCTACTTATTATGATTTAGCTATCGACCAATATCCGGAAACGATTTGGGCCCAACGCGCATTATTAGGCAAGATTAATACCTATGTGATTTATGCAGACAAAAGTGTCAGACGAAAACAGAGAGAACGTTACCAGAAGGCCATTGATGCCTACGAAACTTTTGTTCAACTGTTTCCCAATGGAAAGTACCGGTCTGAGGCTGAAGGCTACGTGGATGAGGCCAGAGAGGGAATAGCTGAACTTGGTGATATTAAACCGGACAGTTCAGACAGCATCGATAAGCCAGAATCAGAAGATACCGAAACGCTAGATCAGCAAGCTCAATAATGTCGGATTCCGGGCCGGTTACAGGCATAATGGGAGGAAGTTTTGATCCTGTGCATTATGGCCATATAGCAATAGCGAAATCTTTTCTTAATTCTGGTCTTATATCAGAGCTTTGGCTGATACTAACTCCCCAGTCTCCCCATAAAACAGACCAAAGGATTACGGATTACAATTTGCGACTTAAAATGCTGAGGCAAGCTTTCTGTGACGAACAAAATATCATAATTTCAGATATTGAACACCAGCTGGATCCACCTTATTATACTTTACATACAGTTCAGCACCTCATAAAACATCATCCTTCTCGTTCATTTAGGTTATGTATTGGCGAGGATTCTCTTACTAATTTAGACACATGGCATCGCTGGAGAGAAATATTAGATTATTGCTCACTGTTGGTGGCCTCTCGACCTTCATCGCAGACCAAAAACTTGGCCCCCGGATTGAATGACAAGGTACAGTTTATTCAACATAATCCTGTAGAAATATCCTCTACAGAAGTAAGGGAGAAGTGTAAAATGGGAGAATCTATCTCTAAATTGGTACCAACAGAGGTTCGTACTATAATAAAAAATAATAACTTATATCGAGGATAAAGTGATGGACCGGAAAGAGTTTTTTCATCTAACAGCAGGCGGAACGGCAGCAGCTGCGCTCCCATTTCTTAGATTACCCAATAACAATAAAATAACCAAACCTGCGCCTTTACAAAGAGGGGATACTATCGGATTGGTAAGCCCCGCCAGCATTGCAGGGACCGCCGAAGAATATGATGAGGCTAAAACCCAAATACAAGATTTAGGCTATAAGGTAAAAGAAGGCGATAATGCCCGGAATCGGTATGGCTATTTTGCAGGGACCGATCAGCAGAGGGCAGAGGACATTAATGCAATGTTTGCTGATTCATCTGTGGATGCTATTATGGCTTATCGGGGGGGATGGGGATGCAATCGAATATTAGAATACATCGATTACGATTTAATCACTTCTAACCCCAAAATAATTGTCGGATATAGCGATATAACTTCTCTTCTTTTAGCTATATATCAAAAAACTGGGCTCATAACCTTTCATGGTCCAGTAGCTACCTCTGACTGGACTGATTTTTCTATTAGTCACTTCCAAAAGGCTACGGGTTCATCGGAATCTTTCTCCCTTGATACCCGATATAACATATTTTCAGAGGATGAACGTTATTTAGTGACCCAACGTAAGGGGAGAGCAAGGGGAAAGCTTCTGGGGGGCAATCTTACCTTATTGACTTCCATGATTGGATCCGATTATTTACCAGAGTGGTAAGGCAATATTTTATGTGTAGAAGATGTAGGGGAAGACATATACCGTATCGATCGCATGTTGTCCCAGCTTAAACTAAGTGGCATTCTGAATAAAATATCCGGTTTTATCTTTGGACAGTGTACCTCCTGTAAGAGTTCTGATCCGCAAGGTTTTTCACTGCAGCAAATACTAAACCAGCATATTAAGCCATTGGGTATACCCGCCTTTTCGGGCACTCATATTGGACATATTGGTAATATGTTTACCCTTCCGGTAGGTGCTCCCGTTTTAATTGATGCGGCAGAGGGTTCAATTCGAGTAACTGCTTCTGCCACGGCATAATTTTTATATAAGGGGGAGCGCTTAGTTTGCCTGTTCAACGGCATTTTTGTCTATAGCATCCGGCTTGGCAGCATCATTTTCAATATTTGTTTTCTTGTATTTGTCAGGTACCGGTATTTTGTATTTTACATACATATCATCTCTAAGCTCTGAAATCCAATCCTGAATTTTTCTATTCTGTTTATTTTGTAACGCTACTCTTTTAATACGAGAATAGTCTTGTTCAAAATTCGCTACGTGCTTATCGACGTGATCGTCGAGGCGGACAATTCGATAAGCCCGCTTCGAATTGTTTTTTTCGCCGAGCTGAAATTTTTTGGGCTCTGAAATATCACCTTCGTCTTGCAATAGCAGTACAATGCGATAGAGAGCCGGATCTAAGTCTTCCAGGTTGAGTAGTCGTTCTCCCGTTTGGGGTTTTAGTAGACGTCCTCCAAGTGGGCCGGTGTTGGGATCTTCGGACAATTTCCGGGCCACATCACCGAATGAAACATCTTCATTTGTTTTTATAGAGTCTGTTAGCTGATTTAGGCGTTCAATGGCATATTGGTCATCATAGCTTTCCTCATCGACAGCGATTAAAATATTGTTGGTATCTATCTTATCGCCAATACGCTTGTTTAGGCGAATTATATGGTATCCAAAGGATGTTTTAACTACTTGTGATATATCACCTGGCTCAAGGGCAGCGGCGGCTGCAGAATACTCGGAAACCAATTGGTCCATAGAAATTAAGGGGAGTTCCCCTCCATCTGAAGCAGACGGACCATCACTGTATTCTCGAGCTAATTCTTCAATATTTTTACCGTGATGTAAAATAGAGTCTCGTAGTTGCTCAGCCAATTGTTTGGCTTGTTGCTGGGCATCTTCCAGGGGCGGAGGGAGGATTACAATCTGAGAAACAGCCACTTGCTCGGGAATCGTCGGTAAGGAGTCTTCTGGAATCTGTTTAAAATATTCCTCAACCTCTGGACGCGTAATTTCAATTTCTTCTCTTTTAGTCTGCTGAAAGCGCTGTACAATCATTTGCTCCTTATAGTCTTCGCGCAAATCATTTTTGATTTGCCGCAGACTTTTCCCCATTCGTTCCTCCAGGGCTTCTTCTCCGCCCACTTGTTGGATTGAGTATTGGATCCGTTGCTCTATTTGCTGGTCAACCTGCGCTTGTGTAACCTCTATCGAGTCAATCTTAGCCTGATCGAGCATAATATTTCGATCTATGATGTTTTGCAAGCTTGCATACCACAGATCATCTCCAAAAGAGATCGCCTGATTTTGCTGCCTCATTTGCAACATATATTGTTGCACCTGCTGGTTAACATCCGACTTTAATATTATATGATCATTAACAATAGCAACAATCCGGTCAAGTGATTGTTGAGCATGTGTAAGATGCGGGATAATGAGAAGTGAAAAAATTAGTAATAGCGAAGCGTTATTTTTTTTCATGGTCTTCATTGCGTTCAAAAGTAACTTCAATGCCTTTCCTTAGCTTTCTTTAGTTTGATATAACGTTAAAAGTATCTATTTCATTATCTGACTGGGCGTTAAGATAAAGATTCTTAAGATAGGAATTGAACTTTCGTTTGCGCCGATCGGTAAGTATCCATTCCTTTATTTTTTCGTTCACCCAGTCTATCTTAGCATATTCCCCATCTTTCCGTCGTTCAAGCAGCTGAACAAAATGATAGGTGCCGTCGATACGCTTAATAGGGGAAATTTGCTCTTCGCCTAAATTTTGAAGGTACTGCTTCATAATTTTAGCCTCATTTAATACAGTGGAAAGAGCATGAGCACGGCTGGACTGATGTATGGCTCTATTTGGCTGATCAGCATAATTTGCTGCTATTAACTCCCACGAATCACCATCATCAAGTTCTATCTTGGCAATTCTTGCGTCTTCAATAGATTCGGTTTTTAGATGTCTGAATTGTACAAATGTCTCTTTGAGGACAAACTGTTCTTTATTCTGCTCATAAAATTTCCGAACCTCATGGTCAGTAACAACAGAGTCCACTTGTTCAGCCATAACATGCTTACGCAGCGTTTCTCTGAGTACCTCATAGCGAGCATGCTCAATTCGTTTTTGGACCTTGCTATTTTTCTCTAGATTGAGGCGTTCGGCCTGCTGCATTACCAGTTTTTGCTGAATCCACTGTTGACGATATTGCTTTAAAGCAAAAGTGCTATCCTGCATATATAAATTTGCGGGAATTGCTCGTTTTGCCTCATCCAATGCCAAATACTGACTGCCAACCCGAGCTATATCTTTAGTGTTTTGTTGTTTTCGGATCTCCGCCTTTTTTTTGCAGGAGGTAAGTAAAAAAGAACCGATAAACAGTATGATCGTAACTATTTGCAAAAATTTATAATGTATCATTTTAAAAAAGCATGCCCGCAATCGTAGCTGTCATTAGGTTTGCTAAGGTTCCGGCCAATACCGCTTTTAGCCCAAATTTGGCCAATTCTGCCTTTCGGCTTGGTGCTAATCCACCAATACCGCCGATCTGTATAGCAATAGAAGAAAAGTTTGCGAAACCACAAAGTGCAAAAGTTGCAATTGTTATTGTTTTAGAAGACAAGACCGAGTTACTGACCATATCTGACAGCTGTAGATATGCTACGAATTCATTAAGTACAACCTTTGTACCAAGCAGTGATCCCATATTAACGGCATCTGCCCATGGGACTCCTATAATATAAGCAATTGGAGCTAAAATCCATCCGAGAATTGTTTCAATATGAAGTCCTCCTCCCGGAATCAACGAGTTTATACCCGTTAACTGACCAAAACTTTCGAGAACATAATTACCCATGGCCAATAACGCAATAAATGCAAGTAACATAGCCGCAACATTTCCTGCAAGTTTTAACCCCGTGGCAGCACCGCTTGCAGCTGCGTCAATGCCATTAGCATCCGTTTGTTCCACATCAATCTGAGCATCACCTTTCGTTTCTGGATTATCAACTTCAGGATAAAGGATTTTAGAAATAACTAATGCCGCAGGAGCTGCCATTAAACTGGCGCCAAGAAGTTGTTCAGCAAACATCAGGCGTCCCACTTCCAACGTAACATCATGGGCTTGTGCATAAGAATTACCCAACATCTGCACATAAGCTGCCATAACACCGCCGGCAATAGTCGCCATCCCTCCAGTCATTACTGCCAACAATTCCGATTTGGTCATGTCCTTGATATAAGGCTCAATAACTAACGGAGCTTCCGTTTGGCCTACAAAGATATTAGAGACAACTGAGAGTGATTCGGCTCCGGAAGTACCCATTAGCTTCTGCATTCCTTTAGCCATATAGTTAACAATGGCTTGTAGTATACCATAGTGATACATGATAGAAGTTAGAGAGGCGAAAAATATGATTATTGGCAGTACCTGGAAGGCGAAAAAGCTGCCCATACTGTCTTCCATGCCAGGGCTCAAGGCTAAATCTCCAAATATAAATTTAGCTCCTTCGGTAGTAAACTCCAGAACAACTACGAAGAAAGAGGATATCCA
>Ga0079226_10000369_pt1 | contig 31189 bp, 32 predicted proteins | sample Poulit2014_FD_76345 | JGI IMG/M metagenome (GOLD analysis project Ga0079226, IMG submission 76345) | Agricultural soil microbial communities from Georgia to study Nitrogen management - Poultry litter 2014 | ecosystem: Environmental > Terrestrial > Soil > Agricultural land | place: USA: Georgia...
GATGGCGTTATATGCGCCATCTTTTTTATGCCGAGGAATAGACATATAGAACAAAATATTAATAAGGATCTAATCCTAGTACTTTACGACCGTTGGTACTGGCAATATCGACCATCTGTTCTAAATGAGGGAAACGGCAGCCGGCGGTTAAAAGGCTAAGCTCCTGCCACATATCACCTTCGCATAACGGCACCATATAGTCACAGATATTATCCGTACCGATTGCAACCGTAATTCCTTCCGGAATCATTTCATCCGCCGGCGTTAAGGCATTATGGAACGGCATTAAATCCTCTTTACGGTTGCTGTCAATCCAAGCCATTGGACAAGCGATAATCATCATTTTCGCCTGACGCATCTTTTCATACAGTTTATAACGATATTCACGAGAGTGCGCACCGATAGAAATGCCGTGAATCGCCACAACACGCCCTTCCATTCCGTGTTCAATCGATTTATCACATAACTGTTCGGTTTCTTTCTCTTCCGGCGTATTAAATTGGTCAACGTGGACGTGCAACATTTTCCCCAAGGATTTCGCTTTATCCATCAGAATATCCATTGCTTCCAAACCTTTGCCGTATTCCAACTCATCGCGGTAAGGTAAGCCGCCGATAATATCGACCATTTCAGAACCTAAATCGAACCAATGTTTTGCTACCGGATCGATGACGCCTTTCAGTGTTTGATTGGCGAATTTCAATTCAATGTCATTTTTATAGACTTCTCTTGCTTTGTGCGCTGCGATAATGGCGCGATCTTCACAGATAGGATCGATATCTACGAATGTGCCGAAAGCGGTAACACCTTGCGAAATCATTAACTCGATGGCTTGGCTGAAGCGGGCGTAATAATCTTCAACGCTGGAATTACGTTTCACCTCATCCACCAAATCCCATTTTTGTTGCAGATTGCTGTTGTGATAAATATGCATTTTTTCTGGGGTCATTGTGAATGCGCGGTCTGCGTGAGCATGAGAATTTACCCAACCGCCTTTTTTGATAATTTCGTCACGCACATAGGCTTTAAAAGTACGAATATGGTTCATTGTGTTTGCTCCAGTGTTGATTTATTGGTTGAATGAGTGAAACCTGAATCGCAAGCAAAAAAAAATCCTCAATAAATGAGGATTTTAAAAATAAATAACAAACAACAATGGACTTAATTTTACCACTTGTTGATAAGCTGAGTTTGCCACGCTGTTTGTTTGATAAACTTGCATTTTTGGTTCCAGTCTATAAGCACTGGGGCGGCAGTATAAAGAGTATTCATTGAAAACTCAACCACTTTTCATTAATTATTTTTACGCCAAAATGCCTTGCAAGAAAATTACAAAGATTATCAATGGAATAACGATACCTAATAACAGCCGTAATAGCGTTGTCCAAATGGTATCGGTAGCACAAATTTGCGCTCTGATTTTATCCCAACGCCACCAAGCAACGAACAGCGTTAACAAAATTTCACCTAGCGGCATCAATAGATTCTGTGTCGATTTATCCAAGGCGTCAAAAATATTGTAACCGAAGATTTTGTATTCGCTCCAAGCCCCCAAAGAGAGGGAAGCGCCGATACCGAGCAAGAAAAATAGCACGAATGAAATAACGCCGGCTTTAAGACGATGTAATTTAAATTCATCAATCAGAAAACTGACTAACACTTCAAGCAAAGAGATCGAAGAGGTTAATGCTGCGACTAGCAATAAGGCGAAAAACAGCATTGCCAACAGATGCCCGAACGGCATACTGGCGAAGACTGCCGGCATTGTGATAAAGGTTAAGCCGGGACCGGCACCGGGTTCAAAGCCGAAAGCAAAAACTGCCGGTAACACCATTAAACCGGAAAGAACACAGGTTAATAATGTAAGCAGAATTACCCAGATGGATGAGCTGACCAATTTCGCCTCAGGGCCGACATATGAACCGTAGGTAATCATAATGCCAATGCCTAAAGACAAAGAGAAAAATGCCAAACCAAGTGCTTCTAACCAGGTTTTACCATCAATTTTGCCGAAATCCGGTAGCAAAAAGAATTTAATGCCTTCGATTGCTCCCGGCAGTGAAACGGCACGACCGATTAAAACCAACATTAAAATCAACAGGATTGGCATTAAATATTTAGAAATACGCTCAATCCCTTTTTCCACGCCTGAAACGACGGTAAACAGGGTGAGGAAACCGAAAATAAAGTGGTAAATAAGCGGTTGCCAAGGATCGGTGATAAAAGAAGAGAACAAATTGCCATTAATGGTGGGATCGGTAGAGCCGGCAATGCTGCCGGTCATTGATTTCACCAAATAAGCGACTGTCCAACCGCCGACCACGCTATAAAAAGAGAGAATAAAAAAGGCGACCAATACGCCCATAATGCCGATAATGGACCATTTGTTATTGCCTAATTTGCGGAATGCACCGATTGGCCCTAAGTGTGTGGCACGACCGATAGCCATTTCGGTAGCCATCAGAATTAAGCCTAAAGTCAGACTGATAAAAGGATAAATTAATAAGAATGCGCCGCCGCCTTGTGTGGCGGTAACATAAGGGAATTTCCACACTGCGCCTAAGCCGATGGCAGAACCGGCGGATGCCAAAATAAAGCCAAGGCGTGACCCCCATTGTGAACGAGCCATAAAATAATCCTCAAATGAAATAAAAAATTTGTATAAAAAGTAATGTCAATAAGTTGAACTGGAATAAGATTTAAACGGTTTATCAAAAAATCACGCTCCAACCTTGCGGCGGAGCGAGAATAGCGATAAAGTCCGTTATTATTGACAATTTTCGGCACATTATACCTGATCACATATTAATTAAAACCTAAATGAAAGACAGCACGTTAATCAATCTTTTTCTTGATGATCTTTGGTTAAGCAAAAATCTATCGCAAAATACCATCGCCAGTTATCGTTCGGATCTTAAATTTCTCAGTGAATGGCTGGAAAAGCATCATTTAACCTTGCAACAGGTGCAGTATCTTGATTTGCAGGCATTTCTTGGCGAACGTTTACAACAAGGCTATAAAGCGACAAGTTATTCGCGAATGTTAAGTGCAATGCGGAAACTGTTCCAATATCTGTATCAGGAAAAGTATCGTGAGGATAATCCTTGTTCATTGCTCACTTCCCCCAAATTACCGGCACGTTTGCCGAAATATTTAACTGAAAGCCAAGTGACCGATCTTTTAAATACACCGGCAACAGAAAATGCGTTGGAACTGCGCGATAAAGCAATGTTGGAGTTGTTATATGCGACCGGTTTGCGAGTGAGCGAACTGGGTTCGTTAACGACAAATAATATCAATTTGCAGCAAGGTGTGGTGCGGGTTATCGGTAAAGCGGACAAAGGAAGATTAGTGCCGATCGGCGAAGAGGCGAATTATTGGCTGCAACAATTTATCTTGTATGGCAGAGCGGAATTATTAAGTGGGCAGAGCAGCGATGTGTTGTTTCCGAGCCGACAAGGCAAGCTGATGACGCGCCAAACATTTTGGTATCGCATTAAACATTATGCGAGTTTAGCCAATATTGATGCGGACAAGCTATCACCGCACGTTTTGCGTCACGCTTTTGCTACGCATTTGGTCAATCACGGCGCCGATCTGCGAGTGGTGCAGATGTTGTTGGGACACAGCGATCTTTCCACAACGCAAATTTATACACACGTTGCCAAAGAACGCTTAAAACAGTTACATAGCAAATTCCATCCTCGTGGATAAATGACAGGAAAAATTCAAGGTGCGATCAGCGCACCTTGAAACAGAGAGAATTATTTTACAAAACCTACAGCTTGGTAAACCTTATCCAATGTTTCTTTCGCTTTAGCTCGCGCTTTTACCGCACCTTCGTGCAGAATTTTGTTCAACAAGGCTTCATCATTGCGGAAATGGTAATAACGTTCCTGCAATTGCGTCAACATTGCACTCACTTCATCGGCAACCGCACCTTTTAGGTGACCATACATTTTGCCTTCAAATTCCGCTTCCAATTCCGGAATAGATTTTTCAGTAATCGCCGAGAGAATGCTTAATAAGTTAGATACGCCCGGTTTATTTTCAACATCAAATTTTACGCGAGGCGGTTCTTCAGAGTCGGTCACTGCACGTTTGATTTTTTTCGCCACCGCTTTCGGATCTTCCAATAAGCCAATCACATTATTGCGATTGTCATCCGATTTTGACATTTTTTTATTCGGATCAAGCAAGGACATCACTCTTGCGCCGGCTTTTGGAATGAAAACTTCCGGAATAGTGAAAATATCGCCATAAAGTGCATTAAAACGTTGCGCAATATCACGTGTGATTTCAAGATGTTGTTTTTGGTCATCGCCGACCGGCACTTGTTTGGCTTGATATAACAAAATATCTGCCGCCATCAAAACCGGATAAGTAAACAAGCCAACGCTGACATTGCCTTCATAACGTGCGGATTTATCTTTAAATTGTGTCATACGCCCCATTTCGCCGAAATAGGTGTAACAATTTAATACCCACGCTAATTGCGTATGCTCAGGCACGTGAGATTGTACGAAAATTGTGCTTTTATTCGGATCAATACCGCAAGCCAAATAAAGTGCCAGAACATCTAAAGTCGCTTTATGCAAAGCAACCGGATCTTGACGGACAGTAATGGCGTGCAAATCCACCACGCAGAATAAACATTCATAATCATCCTGCATTTTAACCCATTGGCGTAAAGCACCGAGATAGTTACCAATCGTCAATTCGCCGGAAGGCTGAACGCCGCTAAATACAATAGGTTTACTCATTTTCTTTCCTTATTCTATTCAACAATAGTTAAAATTTGTGCAAAATCACTAAATACCCAATCAGGATGGGAATCAGCAATCGGAATATTATAGTTGTAACCGTAAGTTAAACCGACCACTGAACAGCCGGCGGCACGAGCGGCTAAAATATCATTTTTGGAATCACCGACAAATAACAGCTCTTTAGGCAAAATGCCGAATTTACCGCAGAGATAAAACAGCGGAGCCGGATGCGGCTTAATCGCCGGCAAAGATTGCCCGCCCAATGTTTCTGAGAACAGATGATCAATCCCGAATGCCTTCAACACCGGAATGACGTGTTGAGTCGGTTTGTTGGTGACCACCGCAAGAATAAACCCTTTCTGTTTTAATTGTTCTAAAGTCTGTTTCACATTAGGAAATAACTGACTTTTATTGCAAATATTCTCACCATAATAGTAGTTAAAACGGGCTTTAATCTGCTTTAACTGTTCAGCATCCGGCGAAAATTTCGCCCATTCCAATGCACGTGCCAATAAAATATCCGCACCGTTGCCAATCCAAGTTAACACCAACGCTTCGCTAGGTGTCGGCAAATTTAATTCCTTTAATGTATTGCTAACGGCTAAAGCGAGATCCGGTAAACTGTTAACCAATGTTCCGTCCAGATCGAAACCGATAGCTTTAAATTGACTCATAGCTTTTCCTTATTATTTATGGGCGTGAGCAAGTTGCTCACGCATTGCTTGAATAACCTGTTGATAATCAGGCTGACCGAAAATTGCCGATCCGGCAACAAACATATCCGCACCGGCACGAGCAATTTCAGCGATGTTATCCACTTTAACACCACCATCTACTTCTAAACGAATATCTCGGTTGCTTGAAGTAATGCGTTGACGCGCTTGACGCAATTTATCTAATGCTTGTGGAATAAAAGATTGTCCGCCGAACCCAGGATTAACTGACATAATTAAAATAATGTCAAGTTTATCCATAACGTGATCTAAATAATGTAACGGTGTGGCTGGATTAAAAACTAACCCTGCTTGACAGCCGAGATCTTTGATTAATTGTAATGAGCGATCGATATGTTCACTTGCTTCAGGATGAAATGTGATTGAAGTAGCTCCGGCTTTGGCAAAATCGGGAATTAAACGATCAACCGGCTTCACCATTAAATGCACATCAATAGGAGCGGTAATGCCGTCATCGCGTAAAGCCTGACAAACTGCAGGTCCGAAAGTTAAATTCGGCACATAATGGTTGTCCATCACATCAAAATGGATAACATCAGCTCCGGCAGATAGCACCTTTTTTACATCATCGCCAAGATGAGCAAGATTGGCGGATAAAATAGATGGTGCAATAAGATAAGGTTTCATAGTCAGCTCCCAATAGTCAACGCAGTAAACGCAAGTAGTGTACTACTTAATCAGTATTTTTAATAGCGGAAGTTTCTGATTGGTACTATTGGCATAATATGGCAGTGACAAAAAAGCACGGCATTTGCCGTGCTTATGTTGATTAACTCAAGAGGAGGGGGTTATTCAACGGTGAGTTTTTTGCCGTCAAAGCTTAACTCTTGAACGGAAGTTAACGCTTTGCCGCCATCAGTTTCACCACCGATGAGTAATACTTTGTTACCGTAAGATACGCTGACGCCATAACCTGCGCCTGCCGGTAAGTTGCCGACCACTTTCCATTTGCCTTTATCCAAACTGTAGACTGCGGTTTGATAGGCTTTTTTCAAACCTTGATGAGCAAAGAGTTTACCTTCTTTGAACTGTTTGGTTGCGCCCGGGAAGTTAGCACCGCCGGTGACTAAAAGGTGACCGTTACTATAACCGGCATATGCACCTGCTAAACCGTCTTGTGCTGTGCCTTTTTGCGGTTCAGGTAAGTTAGGTAAATTTTTCCAATCGACAGTGCCGTGTTTGTTGAATTTACCTTGCTCTGTTTCTGCTGTTCTTAAGCCCGGTTTGATTTCACCGTTAATTACAGTGAGTACATCACCGTTTACGGTAACCGCTGCACCGGCACGTCCTGAGAATGGAAGTTGTCCTTCATTACGCCATTTATTGGTGGATGGTTGATAGCTGAAGAATGTGGTATTGAAGAAGTAATCTTGCGGACGTTGATTGAAATAGGCTGCCATTACTGCATCTTTCTTCGCCTGATCATCACCGGCTGCGGTGTAATCTTGGAAATAGCCATTGAAAATGGAAAGGTTTGAACCGCCGATAACATAAACTTTATCGCCATAATTTACACCGGTTGCACCGACTAAGCCAAGCGGTGAGCGAGTTGGTAATTTACTCCAAGTGTTGTCTTGCGGATTGTAGCTATAAGCGTCATTAACAAGTTGTAATTCGCCTTTTTCATTTTTTTGTAAGCCGCCGAAAACATAGAGTTTGCCGTCAACGGCACTGACCACAGGTTGTGAACGATCACCACCAGGGAATGCGGCGATCTCTTTCCAACCGGCTTTCGCATCTTTCAAATTAAGGGCATAAAACTTATCTGCGCCTGAACCTAACCCGACATAAACAGTGTCACCGATTAATGCGCCGCCGCCGCTTTTAATTCCGACCGGAAGATCAGGATATTGTCCGGCTTGTGCTGCAAAAGCGGCTAATGAAAGACCGGCAACGATCATTGAATGAAGAACGGTTTTTTGTAATTTCATAAGATCACCTCTGAGTTTGTGAATAGACCATTCTAAATACGACACTGAATGGGTTAAAAGATAGACTAATGATAAGACTACTCCATTATATTTGTAAATATGGAGGATACCTTTAATTTTCAGAAGTTTGGACGAGATCACAAAAATAACAAAATGCAGCGTTGTTTTCGCTGCATTTTGTCTAAATTTTAAGCTTTAATGGTGTTTAATTATGCTTTTTTCTTGGTAGGGCGTTGCCAACCTTGGATATGTTTTTGTGGCACACGCGTAATCACCAATTCATTTTCGGCAATATCTTTGGTGATGGTGGAACCGGCAGCGATAGTTGCACCATCTGCGACAGAAACCGGTGCAACCAGCTGCACATCGGAACCCACGAAAACGTTATCACCGATCGTGGTTTGGAATTTATTGGCACCGTCATAGTTGCAAGTGATGACACCGGCACCAAGGTTGCAATCTTTACCGATCACGGCATCACCGACATAGGTTAAGTGGTTCACTTTGGAGCCGACACCGACAGTCGCTTTTTTGATTTCCACAAAGTTGCCGACGTGAACATTATCCGCCAATATCGCACCCGGACGTAATCGGGAGAATGGTCCGACCTGAGCACCTTTTCCGATCACGGCATCTTCAAAAACGGAATAAGGTTTGATTTCCACATCATCTGCGACTTCAACATTTTTTAGCACGCAACCGGCACCGATTTTGACACGATCACCGAGTTTAACGTTGCCTTCGATAATGACATTAATATCAATTTCGACATCTTTGCCGTGAATCAACTCGCCACGAAGATCAAAACGGTTCGGATCTGCCAACATCACACCTTCCAATAAAAGACGTTCCGCATTTTTTTGTTGGTAATAACGCTCTAAGCGGGCTAATTGTAGACGATTGTTGACACCTTCCACTTCCATTGGATCTTGTGGATGAACAGAAACCACTTTGCAACCGTCGTGGTGCGCCATAGCGATAATATCGGTGATGTAATACTCTTTTTGTGCGTTATTATTGGTTAATTGTGATAACCATTTTTTCAGATTTTTGCCGTCACAAGCGAGCAGACCGGTGTTAATTTCTTGAATTTTTAGTTGTTCAGCGGAGGCATCTTTCTGCTCAACAATGCCGATAATATTGCCGTCCGCCTGATTGTTTTCACGCAAAATACGCCCGTAACCGGTCGGATCGTCCAGTTTAACGGTTAAGAGCGCAATGCCGTTTTCCGGTTTTGCAGCAATTAATTGTTGGATAGTTTCTGCACTGATCAACGGCCCATCACCGTACAACATCACAATGGTTTCATTATCATTGAAATAAGGCGCTGCCTGTTGCATTGCGTGACCGGTGCCGAGTTGCTGTGCTTGCAAGACCCAATTTACTTTTTCATTGGCAAGACGTTGTTGCAGCAATTCTGCACCGTGGCCATAGACTAAATGGATTTGATTGGCACCAAGTTTGGCTACGGTATCAATTACGTGTTTAACCATCGGTTTACCGGCGATAGGGTGCAACACCTTCGGCAAATCGGAGTACATACGAGTGCCTTTACCGGCAGCTAAAATCACGACACTAAATGGAAGAGATGACATAAATTCTCCTTACTGTTCAGAATTATTTTGTTGCGCCATACGCAATGCGGTAGGAACTCGACGTTTACCGATATTTTTACTATCACGATGACGTAATTTCACTTTTTTCTTGCTGGTTTGTTCTTTGGCTTGTTGCCGTTTTTGTTTTAAATGGGCTTTCTTTTTCTTGATGACTTTTTTGATTTCATTCACTTTCGGTGCTTTTGTACGAGGCGCAAGATCTTCAATCACTCTGGCTTTCAGAATTTCACCGGTGTAACGGCAAATTTTACAAAGCAGTGGATAGTCGTGTGCTTCAACAAAAGAGATGGCACAACCTTTTTTACCGGCACGAGCAGTACGCCCGATACGGTGTAAATAAACATCGGCATTATAAGGCAGATCGAAATTGAAAACGTGCGATATATCGTCAATATCAATGCCGCGTGCCGCCACATTGGTTGCGACTAAAATCGTTACCACGCCATCACGCAATTTTTCAATAGCATTATTGCGTTGCGTTTGTGCCATTTCGCCCTCTAAATAGGTGCTGCGAATACCACGTTTACGCAAAATTTCCGCCAATTCACGCACCTCTTCACGATGTCGCACGAACACAATACCTTTGCTGACTTTTTCGTCAACAATGACTCGTGCTAACAGTTTGATTTTATGTTCTTTACTGTCGGCGTGGTAATACCATTGCTGAATCTTTTTACGTTCACGACGGCTCGGTTCTGCATTCACCTCAACCGGATTATCCAATAAGCGTTGTGCAAAACTGTTTAACTCTTCGCCTTCAAGAGTAGCGGAGAAGAGCATTGTCTGCTTGCGCCAACGGGTTTCAGCGGCAATACGTTCAGCATCCTGACCGAAGCCCATTTGCAACATTCGATCGGCTTCATCAAAAATTAAGATTTCTACCGCACGACAATCAAAATTTTCTTCCTGAATATACTGGAGCAAACGTCCGGGGGTAGCGATGACCATATCTTGATTTTTATTGAAAATTTCGCCGTGATTTTGATAGGCGACGCCGCCGGTGATGGTGGCAATACTTAAGGAAGTAAACTGTGCTAATTGCTGTGCCTGTTCAGCAACCTGCATTGCCAATTCTCTGGTTGGTGTCAGCACTAAAACACGTGGTGCGCCCGGTTTACGGCGAGGGAAATCCAATAGATGCTGAATAGCCGGTAATAAAAAAGCGATGGTTTTTCCGGTGCCGGTCGGCGAAGATCCCAACACATCGTGCCCATCCATTGCCGCAGGGATTGCCTCAATCTGGATAGCGGTTGGACGATTCAAGCCTTTTTTGGCTAACGCTTTGAGCAGCTGTGGATCAAGATCAAATTCATCAAAATTAGAAATGGTCATAAAAATTCTCGAAAATAAAAAATCAGCCTCGAATTATAGCGAAATTTTATTAAAATATCGCTATTCAATCCCGATCAGAGCGATTTTAGCAATGGCGAAAGCAGCCTGTTTTCAATTTAAGCAATTTAAAATTTACCACGACCGCTGTGCAATGAAAGTAGGCACAGACGGGGTTTTGCTTGGCGCGTGGGCAGATGTCGCCGGTGCAAATCGGATCTTGGATTTAGGTTGCGGTACCGGATTGATTGCGTTGATGCTGGCACAAAGAAGTGCGGCGGATTGTCAAATTGTCGGCGTGGAAATTGAAGAAAATGCCTATTGTCAGGCACTTGATAATGTAGCGATTTCACCGTGGTCGGCGCGCGTTACGATTTATCATCAATCGATGCAGCAATTTTGTCGGCAAAGCTCGCAGCATTTTGATCTTATTGTGGCAAATCCGCCCTATTTTGAAAGTGCCAGCCAGTGTCGGGATCAATCCAGAGAAACCGCGCGTTATGTTGGCGATTTATCCCATTTGGATTGGCTACTCGCTGCCGAAAATTGTTTAAGTGTAAAGGGCAAAATCCAATTTGTGTTGCCGTTTCAAGCAGGTATCTGTTTGCAACAGCAATTGTCGGCAACTTCCTCAAAACTGTGTTGTACGGAGGTTTGTCACGTCATTACCAAAGAGGGAAAAATGCCGCAGAGAATGTTATTAACCTTTGCTTTTTTAGCCAACAAAACATCACCGAAACAGAGCGAGTTAACCATTTATGATCGGCAACATTGCTACCATTCGGATGTCATTCCAATGTTTAAACCTTTTTATTTGAAGTTATAAAGAACAGTTTTGTCTGTTAATCAATAGTTTCTTTAGTGATTATCCGCCATATCATTATCATTTAGCACTATTTTCTGTTTAATGTCACAGTTTCAGGACGCAGTGGATGAAGATCCTTGCCGAGAGGAGTATGATCAAACAGTAGACAATGCAACGGAATGGTAAAGGATTGTGCTATGAAAAAAAGTCTTATTTTTTTACTCCTCATTATTATCGGATTAAGCGGTTATTATCTTTTCCAACAACACCAACGACAAGCCGTGAATGAAAGCGAAATTAGGTTGTACGGCAATGTTGATATTCGTGATGTCAATCTTGGGTTTAAAGTTGCCGGTAAAGTTGAACAGCTATTGGTGGATGAAGGCGATCAAGTGAAAGCCGGTGATTTACTGGCGACATTAGAGCAAAAAACTTTTCAGGATGAGTTGACTTTAGCCAAAGCAAAATTGGCGGATGCGGAAGCTGCGTTGGTGCAAGCGGAAAAACTTTATCAACGTGTGCAAGGCTTAATCAAGAAAAATGCGGTGTCCGATGCAGATTATGATGATGTCGTAGCAGCGCGTGATCGTGCCTTGGCGCAAGTGGATATTTCCAAATCATTGGTTTCGATTGCTGAAACGCGTTTGGCGGATACCAAATTGATTGCGCCGAGTGACGGCGTGGTGTTAACCCGAGTGCGAGAAAAAGGCAGCGTGGTGAATGCCGGCTTACCGATCTATTCCCTTTCATTACAAAAACCGGTGTGGGTGCGTGCTTATGTGGATGAACCAAATTTGGGCAATCTTTATCAAGGGCAAAAAGTGACTGTCGTTACCGACAGCGGCGCGCAATATACCGGACAGATCGGTTTTATTTCGCCTCAAGCGGAATTCACGCCAAAAAATGTGGAAAGCGAACAGTTAAGAACGGAATTGGTTTATCGTTTCAAAGTTATGGTCGAAAACAGTGATAACGGTTTACGCCAAGGTGTGCCGGTGACGTTATTGATTGAAAAACAGGCTGAGGATAAATAATGTCGAAAGCAATGGTGGTTATCGATAAGGTGACCAAACATTTCAAAGGAATGGATAAACCGGCACTTGATGCTGTATCGGCACAGATTTTCCCCGGCAAAATGACCGGTTTGGTTGGGCCGGACGGTGCAGGTAAAACGACCTTAATTCGTCATATTATCGGTTTAATGCAGGCTGATGGCGGCACGATTACGGTCGATCAGCTCAATGTCAATGATGACGCTGAAACCATTCATCAAATCAGTGGTTATATGCCGCAGAAATTTGGTTTGTATGAAGATTTAACTGTTATCGAAAATCTGAATTTATATGCGGATTTGCGTTTAATCAGCGGCGCTTCCAGAAAAGAGAAGTTTGACAAATTGTTGGCTTTTACTGATTTGGCAGCGTTTCAACAGCGTTTAGCCGGTAAGCTTTCCGGCGGAATGAAACAAAAATTGGGCTTGGCGTGTGCATTGGTCGGCGATCCGAAACTGTTATTACTGGATGAACCAAGTGTCGGCGTTGATCCGATTTCACGGCGTGAATTGTGGAAATTGGTACAAGCGTTAGTACAGCAAGGAATGGCAGTGTTGTGGTCAACCGCTTATTTGGATGAAGCGGAAAAATGCGATAGTGTCATTTTGCTGAATGAAGGCAAAAAATTGTATGACGGTGCGCCACAAGGCTTGTTGGAATCGGTGCGAGGACGTGTTTTTCAAGTGAGCGATATTCCGGTGGCGGACAGGCGTTCCAGTCTAATTCATTTATTGCAGCAACCACAGGTGATGGACGGCATTATTCAAGGCAGTAATTTACGAATTGTGTTGAAACCGGAAGCGGCAAAACCACAGTTATCGCAAGGTAAGTGGCAGCCCGTTAATCCCTGTTTTGAAGATGCCTTTATTAATCGTTTGGGTGGCGGTCCCGGTGGAAATTCAGCATTGGCAGCGCAGATTGAAGCCAAGCAGGATGATGGCAAACCGGTGATTGATGCGAAAGGATTAACCAAAAAATTCGGCGATTTTGTTGCGGTTAAAGATAATACCTTTTCGATTAAACGCGGTGAGATTTTTGGTTTATTAGGGCCGAACGGTGCCGGTAAATCGACCACATTTAAAATGATGTGCGGTTTGTTGCAGCCGACCGCCGGAGAGTGTTTCGTTACCGGTTTGAATTTGCGTTATGCCACTTCACAGGCACGCAGCAGAATCGGCTATATGGCACAACGTTTTTCACTGTACGGCAATTTAGATGTGTTACAAAATTTACGTTTTTTTGCCGGTTTATATGGCGTTACCGGCAAAGCACAACGTGAACGTATTGAAATGATGATCGATATTTTTGATTTTAAACCTTATTTGAATATGAATGCCGGCGATTTGCCGTTAGGGTTTAAACAGCGGTTATCACTTGCTTGTGCTGTGATTCATCAGCCGGATATTCTGTTTTTGGATGAGCCGACTTCGGGGGTTGATCCGATTACCAGACGTGAATTTTGGCTGCATATCAATGCGATGGTGGGCAAAGGTGTTACGGTGATGGTCACCACGCATTTTATGGATGAAGCGGAGTATTGTGATCGTATCGGTTTGATTTATCACGGTGAAAATATTGCGACCGGCACACCGGATGAATTAAAGCAGCAGGCAGTGCAGCTGGCGGGCTTGCAAGCGCCGACATTGGAAGACGCTTTTATTGCATTGGTGCAGGCGAAGGATCAGGCTAAGGAGGCAATATGAAACGATTGTGGGCGTTAGTTTATAAAGAGATGTTGCAGATTATTCGCGATCCCTCTTCTATTCTGATTGCTTTTGTGTTGCCTTTTATTCTGTTGTTTATTTTTGGTTACGGCATCAATTTGGACAGCAACAAAGTCAATATCGGCGTGGTGAATCAATCGTCATCACCGATGGCGACAGAATTGGTTGATGCTTTCCGTCATTCACGCTTTTTAGACAGCCGTTTTGCGGATGATCGTCGAGCTTTGTATCAAGATTTGACCGCCGGCGATATTAAAGGCATTGTGGTGATCCCGCCGCAATTTAGCCGACAATTATTACAGCAGCAACCGGCACAAATTCAGGTGTTAACCGATGGTTCGCAGCCGAATACAGCGATGTTCGTTAATGGTTATACCAGCGGTGTCATTCAGAATTGGTTACAACAACAAAATAGCACTGATGAGGCGAGTGGTGGCATTGGTTTGCAGGAACGTTATCTGTTTAACCCTGAATTAAAAAGCCGTCATTTTTTATTGCCGGGTTCAATGGCGATTACAATGACATTGATTGGCACATTATTGACGGCGTTGGTGGTCGCTCGCGAATGGGAACGTGGCACGATGGAAGCAATGATGGCGACACCGGTAACCATTACTCAAATTTTATTAGGTAAATTAATCCCTTATTATATTTTGGGTATCGGTTCAATGTTGATCTGTTTTTTGGTAACAACGCTTTATTATGATGTGCCGTTTAGAGGCTCGTTGTCGGTATTGTTTATTGCGACCTCTGTTTTCCTGATTTGTGCGTTAGGGCAAGGATTGTTGATCTCTTCGCTTTCAAAGGATCAATTTGTTGCTTCACAAATTGCAATTTTATTTGCTTTTTTGCCCGCTTTTATGTTGTCTGGTTTTGTGTTTGAAATCAGCTCAATGCCGTTGCCGATACAGTGGCTGACCTATCTATTTAGCGTGCGTTATTATGTGACTATTTTGCAAACGTTATTTTTATCTGGCAATGTATGGGGATTATTGGCGCAAGCGATTTGCATAATGTTGATTATCGGCATTTTGACTTTTCTCTTTACTAAACGCAAAACACATAAAAGGATCGATGTATGATTTTCAATGGACGTATTTGGGCATTAATCATCAAAGAGTTATTGGCACTGTTTCGTGATCCGCGTAGCAGATTGGTGTTGATTGGGCCGCCATTGTTGCAACTTTTCCTTTTCTCTTATTCTGCCACATTGGAGGTGAAAAATATTTCTGTGGCGGTCTATAACCAAGATCACGGCGTTTATAGCACCGAAGTGATTCAACGTATTGCAGCTTCACCCACCTTTACCGAGTTGCAATATGTGCAGAGCGAGCAGCAGTTACAACAGCAGTTGGCAAATAAAAACGTGTTGATGGCAATCCAGTTTCCGGCAGATTTCAGTCAAAAACTGTTGTCGGGGCAGGTGGCAAATATTCAGCTGTTGTTAGATGGGAGAAATTCTAATTCGGCACAAATTATCCATAACTATGTAGCGCAAATTATTCTGCAATACAATACCGAATTGGCATTGCAACAGGGTAAACAGGGTTTGCCGGTCGTGGTGTTGACCAGAAATTGGTTCAATGAAAATTTGCAGCACTTGTGGTACACGGTGCCGGCATTGGTCGGTATTTTAGCTGGATTAGTGGCTTTGATGGTTACTGCACTTTCCGTTGCTAGAGAACGAGAGTTGGGAACTTTTGATCAGATCTTGGTTTCACCGCTAACCCCAGCGGAGATTCTGTTAGGGAAGACTATTCCGGCAGTGATGGTCGGTTTAGCGGAAGGACTGATTATTTTTGTATTGGTATTGACCGTTTTCAAAGTGCCGTTTGTAGGATCTTTCTGGTTATTGTTTGCGGCAATTTTTGTCTTTATTTTGGCAATGGTTGGTGTCGGTTTATTTATTTCCGCCATTTCTAAAACACAGCAGCAAGCGATTTTGGGTACCTTTATTTTCCTTGTGCCGGCGGTGGCACTTTCCGGTTATGCTTCACCAGTAGAAAATATGCCGAATTGGTTGCAATGGGTGGTGGAAATCAACCCGATTAAGCATTTCTTGATTATTGTAAACGGGCTGTTTTTGAAAGATATGTCCGCTGCATTGGTGTGGCTGAACCTTTATCCAATGTTAATTATTGCTGCTTGTACTTTAGCAGTGGCAAGTTGGTTATTTAGTCAACGATTGGAATAATTGATAGTTTTTGAAAATGGATAATTTATTTTAACGCCGTTTTTTTCTTTTTTTATCTACCTAAAAATAATCATTTTTTAATAAAAACAAATACTAACCTATAAAGTGTATTGTTTTTACATCTATTAACTCTATAATGACGCTGATCTTTTAGTTGAGTAATTTACTCAGGTATTTTTTTACTAAAAGTGAAAATTGTTTTTTCAAACTGCATTTTTTATTCAAACTTAGGGAGTAAGTGAAAATGGGTAAATATAAAAAGTTGTGGATAATGCTATTCACAATTCTTATCCTGACTTTTACGTTGCTTGGCTATATCGGCGTTGAAGTTTATCGTCAGGCGCCACCGGTTCCGAGTGCCTATGTGACTCAAAACGGTGAAGTCGTAATGACGAAAGAGGATATTTTAAAAGGGCAGACCGCGTGGCAAACGACCGGTGGTATGGAATTAGGTTCTTTGTTGGGACATGGCGCTTATCAAGCACCGGATTGGACAGCGGATTGGTTGCATCGTGAGTTGACAGCGTGGTTGGATATCACTTCTAAAGCGGCATTCGGTAAGCCGTATGCGGATTTGGATCAACCGACTCAAGCAGCGTTACAAGTAGCTTTGCAGGATGAATATCGTCATCAAAGTCGCCTGAAAGACAATGACACCGTTGTGCTTTCAGATGTCCGTTTACAGGCCATAAAACAGACAGCGGAATATTATGCCAGGTTATATAGCGATGATCCTTCAATGGTGAAAACTCGTGAATCTTTCGCAATGAAAGATAATACTTTACCAACTGCCGAAGCACGTCAATATTTAGCGGATTTCTTCTTCTGGACAGCGTGGGCGGCATCAACGGATCGTCCGAATGCGGAAGCAACTTATACCAATAACTGGCCGCACGAACCGTTAGTTAACAATGTGCCGACCACCGAAAATATTATGTGGTCATTAATTTCGATTGTGTTCTTGATCGCAGGAATCGGTTTCTTAGTTTGGGGCTATTCATTCTTGAGAAATCATAATGAAAAAGAACCGACCCCTCCGGCAACAGACCCATTATTAAAATTAAATCTTACTCCTTCACAAAAAGCATTGGGTAAATATGTGTTTTTAACCTTGGCGTTGTTTGTAGTACAAGTTGCATTAGGCGGTGTGTTGGCGCACTATACTGTGGAAGGTCAAAAATTTTATGGCATTGATATTTCACAACTTTTCCCTTATTCACTTGTGCGTACCTGGCATATTCAATCCGCACTGTTCTGGATTGCAACCGGTTTCTTAACCGCAGGTCTATTCTTAGCACCGGTTATTAATGGTGGCAAAGATCCTAAATATCAGGCATTTGGCATTAATTTCCTTTTCTTAGCGTTATTAATCGTAGTAGCGGGTTCTTATGCCGGAAATTTCTTTGCATTAAGTCATCAAATTCCAACTGAACTTAACTTCTGGTTCGGACATCAAGGCTATGAATATTTGGATTTAGGTCGTTTCTGGCAAATTCTTCTCTTTGTAGGCTTTGTAGTTTGGTTATGGCTAATGTTGCGTTGTACGCGTAACGCTTTCAAACAGGGCGGCGATAAAAACTTGCTGGCAATCTTTATCTCTTCTATTGTCGGTGTCGGATTATTTTATGCGCCAGGGTTATTCTACGGCGAACATTCCAGCGTTACTGTAATGGAATATTGGCGTTGGTGGGTGGTTCACCTTTGGGTAGAAGGCTTCTTTGAAGTATTTGCTACCTGTGCGTTAGCCTTTATTTTCTATAATTTAGGTTTGGTGAGTTACCGCAGTGCGACTGTCGCTTCATTGGTGGCAGGAAGTTTATTCTTGCTCGGTGGTGTACCGGGAACCGCACACCATTTATATTTCTCCGGAACGACAACACCGGCATTAGCCGCCGGTGCGGTATTCTCCGCATTGGAAGTGGTGCCATTGGTATTGCTCGGTCGAGAAGCTTATGAACACTGGTCATATCAGCACGCCACACCTTGGATGCAACGTTTACGTTGGCCATTAATGTGTTTCGTGGCAGTTGCATTCTGGAATATGTTGGGTGCAGGCGTATTCGGTTTCTTGATTAATCCACCGATCTCACTTTTCTATTTACAAGGACTGAATACCACTGCTGTCCACGCACACGCAGCATTATTCGGGGTTTACGGTTTCTTAGCATTAGGTTTCGTTCTATTGGTTGCCCGTTACTTAAAACCGGATTTCCAATTCAACGAAAAAGTGATGAGAACCGGTTTCTGGGCAATGAATCTTGGTTTAGTGTTGATGATTGCCATCAGCTTATTGCCAATCGGCTTATTCCAAGTTTCGGCGAGTATCAGCGAAGGTTTATGGTATGCACGTAGCGAAGGTTTCTTACAACAAGATTTCCTACAAACATTGCGTTGGTTACGTACTATCGGGGATATTATTTTAATCTTCGGCGCAGTGTTGTTTGCTTATCAGGTGACTAAATTAACCTTTAGCCGCCGTAATTCATAATGATTTGATGCACTACTTTTTCATTTTAAGGATTGGCAGATCGTAATTTGCCAATCCTTTTTTGTTATCTTTTTTGATAGCGGGAAAGCGCAAAGCCTTCCGTGTCGATTTCAGGTTTCTCACCACTGATCAAATCGGCAAGATATTTTGCGGAACCGCAGCCCATTGTCCAACCGAAAGTACCGTGACCGGAATTTAGCCATAAATTTGGAAAACGAGTTGCACCGACAATTGGCGTGCCGTCCGGCGTAGTCGGTCTTAATCCTGTCCAGAAAGTGGCTTGGTTTAAATCGGCAGCTTCAGGGTATAAATGATTAAAGACTTGATTGAGTGTCTCACGATATTTCTGTTTCAGACTGAGATCAAAGCCGTTCAGCATTGCCATACCGCCCATACGGATGCGATTGTCAAAACGGGTCACGGCAACTTTAAAACTGTCATCCAATACAGTAGAGCGTGGTGCTTTCTCGGCATTTTTAATAGGTATCGTCAATGAAAATCCCTTTAATGGATAGATAGGAGCATCAATGCCGATCGGTTTTAATAATTCTGGGCAGTAAGAACCCAGTGATACAACATAGGCATCTGCGGTTTTCAATTCGTTATTTATCCATACTCCTTTGATTTGATCATTCTGATATTCAAAACCATTCACTTGTTGATTAAACCGGAAGTTGACGCCGAGATGTGTAGCAATGTCAGTGAGATTTTTGCAAAAGAGATAACAATCGCCGGTTTCGTCATTAGGCAACCTGACTGCACCGACGAATTCGTGAATATTGTCACTTAATCCCGGTTCATAGGTCAAAATGCCCTGTTTATCGAGGATTTGATATGGAATGCCCATTTTTTCTAGCATTTTTGTATCTTTAGCAGTGGCATCAAACTGTTTTTGTGAGCGGAATAGTTGAATTGTTCCCAGTTGGCGCTGTTCATATTGAATATTGGTTTCCTGTCGTAATTGTTGGAAACAATGGCGACTATATTCAGACATTCTTGTCATCCGTTCTTTATTAATGAGATAACTTTGCAAGTTACAATTCTGCAACAAATTCCACATCCATCGATATTGCTGCGGATCTAAAGTAGGTTTAATCACGAGCGGAGAATGTTTTTGCAACATCCATTTTATGGCTTTTAACGGAATTCCCGGTGCTGCCCAAGGGGAAGAGTAACCCGGCGTGATTTGCCCGGCATTGGCGAAACTGGTTTCCATTGCAGCTTTATCCTGACGGTCGATAACTGTGACTTGAAACCCTCGTTTTGCTAAATAATAGGCGGTTGTGGTGCCGATAATACCGCTGCCCAATACATAAATATGCATAGTTTGTTCCTTTTGCCTCTGATCTGAAACAGCAGTGTATCGAATATATAAAAAATAGACAATTTTTTTAAAAAGATGTTAAAAGTAGGGTGGTTCGGCATTGATTAAAAAATAGGATTGTTTGCAAAAATCATAATTCTCTACTAATTCTTCTTCGTTATTCTTGATAAAAATTGATAAGATACAGCTTTGATGATTAACATAATTAAAGAAGCATAAGATGAAACAATACAATAAATTAAGGATTGAATGGGATTGTCGCCGTGGAATGTTGGAACTGGATAAAATGATAATGCCGTTTTATAAAAATGAGTTTGATCATTTATCCGATGAACAGAAAGACACTTTTCTGGAATTGCTTACCTTTACTGACCCGCAGTTATTCCGTTGGTTAATGAACCAAGAAAAAGCACCTACCGATAAATTGCAACAGATGGTGAACTTGATAAAAGTGAAACTGGCCGCATCTTGAGAAATTCTAAAAACTTTTTGTTTAAATTTTTGAACTTTTATTAAATTTTGAACTCTAACAGTTCGATGCATTGCTTGCTGTAACTTACAGACCGTTTTGGGAAGCTGTTAGATGAAGATAAAAATGGAGATTTCACTTAGATGGGTGAACAACTAACAGATCAAATTTTGGTGGAAAGAGCGCAGCAAGGCGATAAAAAAGCATTTAATTTGTTGGTTGCACGTTATCAGAATAAAGTCGCAGGGTTATTGACCCGTTACGTATCAGCCAATGATATTCCGGATGTTGCTCAAGAAACGTTTATTAAAGCATATCGTTCTTTGGATACATTCCGTGGTGAGAGTGCTTTTTATACGTGGCTTTATCGTATCGCCGTGAATACAGCGAAAAATTACTTGATGACACAAGGGCGTCGTCCACCAACGGAAGATGTTTTGGCGGAAGATGCGGAAAGTTTTGATGTCGGAACAAAGTTACGTAATATCGATACACCGGAGCATTTGATTTTATCCGATGAATTGAAAGAGATTGTGTTTAAAACCATCAATGAATTGCCGGATGAGTTAAAAACCGCAATCACGTTACGGGAACTTGAAGGAATGAGTTACGAAGAGATCGCAGATGTGATGGATTGTCCGGTCGGTACAGTGCGTTCTCGAATTTTTAGAGCAAGAGAATTTATTGAAAATCAATTAGCACCGTTGGTGAAACATTAATTGAATGGAAAGGCGGAAATTATGCAAAACAGAGAACAACTTTCAGCTTATATGGATGGTGAAGACGTAGAACGCGGCTTTGTCGAAAGTCTTTGTCAAGATAAAGCGTTACAACAGACGTGGTCAACTTTGCATATTGCACGTTCAGTGATGCGCAATGAAAGTGAAGTCATCCTTGATGTCTCTTTTACAGAAAAAATGGCAGCATTGATTGAAGCAGAGCCAACCGTTCAGTTGCAAGAACAGCCGAAACCGGAAACTGTGGCAGTGCCGAAAGTTTCTTTCTGGGCTAAAGCGAAAAAATATGTTGTGCCTGTTGTGCAAACCGCAGTGGCGGCAAGTGTTTGTTTAATTGCTGTGTTTAGCATCCAGAATTTGAATAAAGGTTCTGAAACAGAAACTACTGTTTCTCCGGCGTTACAAACTTTGCCGTTTACACAATCGGTTCAAGAAGTTAGCTATAATGTTTCGCATAAAAATGTGCCGAGCAAAGAACAGCTTGAACAGCAAAATAAACGTTTGAACGAAATTTTGCAGAATTACCAATTACAACGCCGTTTATATTCCGACTTAAAAGCCGAATAAAAATTTCCGAAATTTCCTGACATCACCACCGCTTTGGTGGTGATGTTATTTTATAATATAGGCATCTTGATTTACGCCATAGGCACAGGTTTATTATATGTTTAAGAAGTTATTCCTCACCTCAGTATTCTGGATTGCTAACAGCCTCCCTACTGCATATGCTGCCTCACCGGTTGATCAAATTATTGCTGATCTGAACCAAATGAAAACCGCCTTTCAGCAGCAAAATTACACAATGTTGTTTACTTATGGTGAGGATAGTCTTCACTTTTCGTTGAATTATCGACACGCCTATGCCGACCATAAACATTATGCCCAGTTGCTCTATTTGGACGGACCGAGAACAGAAATTTGGCAACGCGATAATACCATCAGTTATTTTTCCGCGAATTATGCGCCGTTCAGCATTCGCAGCGATAAAATTATTGACTCATTGCCGAACATTGTTTATAGCGATTTCAAGCAGTTAGCGCAGTATTACGATTTTGTGCCGTTGGGCAAAGACAGAATCGCCAATCGTATTGCCAATGTGATTAAACTAATGCCGAAAGATGAATTTCGCTATGCTTATACGGTCTGGATTGATGAACAAAACAGCCTGCCATTGCGAGGAGAAATTGTTGATCGTAGCGGCAATGCGTTATCGCAGTTCAAAGTGATTGATCTTTCTCTGTTGGAAGATACAACAAGTTTAACCGAACCGGCGGATAAAATGATTCAGCCGCCGGCAATTACCATATATAGCCCGAATACCACTGACTATAACTGGAAACCGTCGTGGTTGCCGAAAGGTTTTAAATTGGTGAAATTTCACTCTGATGGGTTATCGCCATCGATCCAAACACAGCTTTATAGTGACGGTTTATTCTCTTTCTCGCTCTATCTATTGGAACAGAAAGATATGCCGATTAATGAATCGTGGCGACAAGGCGTAGAAACGCTTTATACCGAAGTGGTCAATGGTAAAACTGTGGTGTTGGTCGGCGAAATTCCATTAACAACGGCACGTCGAATTGTGCAGGACATTGAGTTTAAACAGGATAACAAATGATTACAGAAAAAGCGGTGGTAATTGCCTATCAAGCAGGCGAAGTAACGGTTGAGTGCCAAGCAAATCAAGCGTGCGGCGGTTGTGCTTCCAAAGCAAGTTGCGGTACAGCGGCGCTGAGCGAATTAACCGGAAAATCAAGCCGTTATTTGTTTACTTTCCCTTGTTCCAGACCGATGAGAATTGGGGAAACGGTGGAAATCGGGCTGCCGGAACAATCCTTACTGAAATTAGCGTTTATTGCCTATACCATCCCCTTATTTGTGTTAATTTTCAGTGTGTTATTGGGAAATTATCTGTTTGTCGAAGAGTGGCAGAATATCGTGTTTACATCCGTGATGACCACATTGGCATTTGTGATCGTAAAATTATTGAACCGTCATTTGCAGCGACAGAAAAAATACCAACCGATTTTAATTGAGCGGATTATCTAACGTAGTTGTTGAAAAATACCAAATAAAAACGCTGTTCACTTAAATTGAACAGCGTTTTGTTATTTGTAATGCCTTAGTTATTTACTAACATCATAGAAACCACTAGGTGTTTCAGCGAGATTAATCAAAATATTTTTCTTTTGACTATAGTGATCAAGCATCATCTTGTGGGTTTCACGACCGATACCTGATTGTTTATAACCGCCGAACGGTGCGCCGGCAGGAATCGCATTATAGGTATTGACCCACATTCTACCGGTTTCGATTGAACGAGCAACACGGATAGCACGGTTAATATCACGTGTCCAAACACCGCCGCCAAGGCCGTAAATACTGTCGTTTGCCATTTTGATGACTTCGGCTTCGTCGTGGAATTTAATCACTACGGCAACCGGTCCGAAAATCTCTTCTTGTGCTACGCACATATCGTTTTTAACATCGACAATCAAGGTCGGACGGATAAAGCAGCCTTTTCCGAGTTCACCTTCAGTGATACGTTCACCGCCAGCCAACACGCGTGCACCTTCTTTCTTAGCAATATCAACATATTGCAGAATTTTCTTCACTTGGCTTTCATAGATTTGGGCACCCATTTGGGTATCTTCTTTCCAAGGTAAACCGACTTTCACTTTGTTGAAGTGTTCTGCCAATTCAGTGACGAATTTATCGTAAATGGTATCTTGTACGAAGATACGAGAACCGGCGCAGCAAACTTGTCCTTGATTGAAGAGAATACCGAGCATTGCGCCATCCATTGCCATATCCCATTTTGCATCTTCAAAGAAGATATTGGCTGATTTACCGCCCAATTCTAAAGTTGCCGGAATTAAACGAGAAGATGCCGCTTTGTAAACGTTAAGACCGACCTCAGTTGGCCGGTGAAGGCTAATTTACTGAAACCGGAGTGATCTAAGATATATTGACCGGATTTAGAACCTTTACCGGTAATAATATTGACCACGCCCGGCGGTAAAATATCTGCCAAAATATTACCGAGTTCCAATAAGCTTAATGAAGTGTGGCTGGACGGTTTAATCACAACGGTACAGCCGGCGGCAAGTGCCGGTGCGAGTTTCCACGCCGCCATTAGGAACGGGAAGTTCCAAGGAATAACCTGACCGACAACGCCGATCGGCTCATTCAAAATTAAAGAGAGAGTATTTTTGTCAAGGATAGTGGCGGAACCTTCTTCGGTGCGGATAACGCCGGCGAAATAACGGAAGTGATCGATTGCAAACGGAATGTCAATGTTGCTGGTTTCACGAATCGGTTTACCGTTGTCGTAGGTTTCCACCATCGCAAAATGTTCTTTTTGGGCTTCCAACGCGTCGGCGATTTTTAATAAATAATCGGCACGTTCTGCAGGGGTGGTCTGTTTCCAAGTTTCGAATGCTTTAGTTGCCGCAGTTACTGCCGCATCAACATCCTCTTTGGTGGCTTCCGCACAGTGTGCCAACAATTCACCGTTAGCCGGATTATATGCCGGATAGGTTGCACCATCTGATGCCGGACGCCATTCATTGTTAATTAACAAACCATAATTTTGTTTTAAAGTTACGCTCATAAATATAAGCCTCCTTTCTATAGATCTCTCTGAAAGAGAACGGATCAATATTTACCGTAAACCGGTAAACGCCTCCTGACGGGTCTTGCTGCTGCCTATTTGCAGCATCACACAAGACAACAGCAATCTCGCCTTGAAATGCCGTCATTGAGAACATCGGAGTATATCTCTGTTAGCCCTGTCATTATAAACAGAGATGTATGTAAAATGTCAATTTTTGATTAAAAAGTTGGAAAGAAAAAATTGAGAAGAACATAAAGGAAGAGAAAGCGGAAAAATCAGATTCCGCTTTTGTCATACCAAATTTTATTGACATAGAAAACGATTTTTCCGGACGGGGTATCGACTTTCACTTCATCATCGATGCTTTTGCCGATTAAGGCGCGCGCTACCGGAGAATCAATCGAGATCCAGTTTTTTGCCGGATCAAACTCATCACAACCGACAATGCGGTATTGTTTTAAATCACCGTTTTCGGTCTCCAGCTCCACCCACGCACCGAAAAAGATTTTTCCCTCTTGGCGTGGATGGTAATCAACAATTTGCAACACTTCCAAACGTTTAGTGAGAAAACGGACACGGCGATCAATTTCTCTTAAACGGCGTTTGCCGTAAATATATTCCGCATTTTCACTGCGATCGCCCAATGCCGCCGCATCAGAAACCGCCTGTGTTACTTGCGGACGTTCCACTTTCCATAAATATTTCAACTCTTGATCCAGCGTATTCCAGCCGGCACGGGTAATATAGTTTGATTTTGCCATAAGTTATTGTTGATATTTGAATTTTAATAAATCACGACGCTCTTTTTTGTTTGGACGACGTTCCGGATTCGGCATTGATAAGGCATTTGCTTTTCTTGCCCACGCCAACTGTTCCCGTTTTTTAATGCTCTCTTCTGTTTCCTGATAAAGTTGTTGTGCCAACGGTGCCGCCTTGCGCTGATTGGAAAGTGCCAACACCTGCACCTCTTTTTCATCATTGCCCTGACGTAATTTGATCATTGCGCCGATTTCCACCTCTTTACTTGGTTTAGTCCGTTGCCCGTTGTAATGCACTTTGCCGCCGTCAACCATTTCACGTGCTAAAGTGCGGGTTTTATAAAAACGTGCCGCCCACAGCCATTTGTCAAGGCGATAACTTTCCTGTTCCTGTTGATATTTATCTTTTGCCATAATCAATAAAAATTAGTTGTCTAAGCGTTCGAATAATTTGGTTAAGTATGGTATCGTTACTGTCGTTTTTTGTAAAACAAAGCACAGTAATTATGACAACAAAAAAGGTGCGGAGGTGAATTTTTTTATGAAAAAACCGGAAATTTTAGCCATTAATACAGCCGCTAAATCGCGACTTTTCGAAATTCAAGCAGTCGATTTACGTTTTTCCAATGGTGAATTACGAACTTATGAGCGCTTTAAACCCTCGACACGCAGTGCAGTAATGATTTTGGCAATCGATGAGCAGCAAAATCTATTATTAACTTATGAATATGCGGTCGGAACGGAGCAGTATGAACTTGGATTTCCGAAAGGATTGATGGAACTTGGTGAAACACCGCAACAGAGCGCAAACCGTGAACTGCAGGAAGAGATCGGTTTTAAAGCGGAACGTTTAACGTTATTACGCACCTTAATCTCATCGCCCGGTTATATGAATAATCCGATGCATATTTTATTGGCGGAGTCATTATCACCAAGTAAATTAGAAGGCGATGAACCGGAGCCGTTGCAACTGGTGCGTTATCCTTTGGCGGATATTGATCAATTAATTGAAGATCCGAATTTTAATGAAGCAAGAAATTTAGCGGCACTGTTCTTGCTGAAAAAATATCTGGCACAACGTTAATGAGGTTGAGATGAAAACATTAACCACTTTGTTGGAACAGGCATTAACCATTGCCTATCAGGCAGGCGAACAGCTGACAGCGTTTTATCATCAGAATGTCCATATCAAAATTAAAGCCGACCAAACGCCGGTAACGGAGGCGGATATTGCGGTAAGTCGGTTTTTAGTCAAGGCGTTAAGTGAATTAGATCCGACCATTCCGGTGTTATCGGAAGAAAATTGCGCCATTCCGTTAGCGGAACGCCAACAATGGCAGCGTTATTGGTTGATTGACCCGTTAGACGGCACGCAACAGTTTATCGATCGTACCGATCAATTTTCCGTATTAATTGCGTTGGTAGAAAATCATCAGCCGGTTATCGGCATTATTCACGCACCGGTGTTGGCACAGACCTTTTATGCGGTAAAAGGTGAAGGTGCATTTTTCGTGGAAAACGGGCAAAAAACAGGTCTATTGTATCAAAAGCAGTTTGATAGAGAACAACCAATTAAGATTGCAGTTGGTAGAAGTGCTAATCAACAAAAAATGTTATCTCTATTAAATCCAGCGTTTCAATATCAATTTATCACTTACGGTTCCAGCGGTTTGAAAAGCACGTTGGTAGCACGCCAACAGTGTGATTGCTATCTTCGCTTTGGCGACACCGGCGAATGGGATACCGCCGCCGCACAGGTGATTTTGCAAGAGAGCGGTGGCGATATTTTCACAATAGATCATCAACCGTTGAGTTATAACCGGCGAGAAACCTTTGTCAATCCGCATTTTATCGCGGTGGGAAACCGTCATTGGGATTGGCATAAGATCCTGTTGTAATCGGAGTTATCGCTACTTTAGGTAAAACCGATTAGCGTTGTTTCAATTCTCGGCGGTAGAATGGTGCCATTTAGCGGAGGGCGACCTCTTTCACAGCAGAAAATAAGTTGTAGGAATAAAAAGTATGCAAAAACCAGATAATAATACCATTGTCATTTTTGGGGCTTCCGGAGATTTAACTCACCGTAAATTAATCCCTGCGTTATACCAACTCTTTGAAAATGAACAGCTTTCTGAAGCTTTTGCCATTTTAGTCGTTAGTCGCACTGAATTCAGCGATCAGGCATTTCGTGATAAATTGCGCCAAAGTTTGATTGACAATGAAAAAGTGAACGAAGGCATTTTAGAAGTCTTTTTACAACACATCTATTATCAAGCGATTGATACTAAAAATGTTGATGATTATGCCAAAATTAAAACCCGTTTAGACGACATCAACGCACGTCATCATTGTCAAGATAATGTGCTTTATTACCTTTCCACACCGCCGAGTTTATATGGCGTGATTCCGGCGTGTTTGGCAGCACACGGCTTGAATAACGAAGCCAAAGGCTGGAAACGCTTAATTGTGGAAAAACCGTTCGGTTATGATCTGAATTCTTCTATCGAATTGGATGACAAAATTCACCAATCTTTCGCAGAACATCAAATTTATCGTATTGACCACTATTTGGGCAAAGAGACCGTCCAGAATTTATTAGTATTGCGTTTTTCCAACGGCTTGTTTGAACCGCTTTGGAACAGAAATTATATCGATTATGTTGAAATCACCGGTGCGGAAGCATTGGGCGTGGAAGAGCGTGGCGGTTATTATGACGGTTCGGGCGCAATGCGTGATATGTTCCAAAATCACTTATTGCAAGTGTTGTCATTGGTGGCAATGGAAAGTCCGGCAGTGATTAATGCAAAATCAATGCGTGATGAAGTGGTCAAAGTGTTGCAGAGTTTACACCCATTAACAGCGGAAACCATCGAAGAAAATTTAGTGCTTGGTCAATATACCCGTTCAAAAGTGCGTGGCGTTGAATTGCCGGGCTATCGTGAAGAGAAAGGCGTTGATCCGCAATCTCGCACTGAAACTTACGTGGCATTGCGTTTGAACATTGATAACTGGCGCTGGAGCGGCGTGCCATTCTATGTGCGCAGCGGTAAGAGAATGCCGACACGTGTTACTGAAATTGTCATTCACTTCAAGAAAACACCACATCCGGTATTCAATATGAATGCGCCGGAAAATAAATTAATTATCCGTATTCAACCGGATGAAGGCATTGTGATGAGCTTCGGTTTAAAACAGCCGGGTTCCGGCTTCAAGGCGAAAGAAGTGGCGATGGATTTCCATTATGACTCGATTGCAGAAGGGCATTTATTCTCCGCCTATGAACGCTTATTGTTGGATGCATTGAACGGCGATGCAACCCTGTTTACGCGTAGTGATGCGGTGCAGGCAGCGTGGAAATTTGTACAACCGATCTTGGACTACAAAGCAGGCAACCCGAAAATTCACGGTTATGCCTGTGGAACGTGGGGCCCTGATGCGGCGGATAAATTGATGAGTCGCAGCAATCGTGAATGGCGTTTCCCGTGTAAAAATTTAACCGATACCAATTATTGTGAGTTATAAAAATGGATTATCAAATTTTCCCGACTGCGCAAGCGGCAGTCGAACAGATTGCTCAAGAATTTAAACGTTACAGCAAATTAGGCAGAGCGGTGCATATCTCGCTTTCCGGAGGCAGTACGCCGAAATTGCTGTTTCAAACATTGGCAAAAGCACCTTATAAGAAAGGTATTCAATGGCAAAATCTACATTTCTGGTGGGGGGATGATCGAATGGTTGAACCGAGCGATGTCGAAAGTAATTATGGTGAAGTGCAACGTTTATTATTCGATCATATTGTCATTCCGGCTGAAAATATTCATCGTATTTATGGGGAATTAACACCGCAACAGGCGTTGGAAAAGTTCAAGCAGGATTTGCAACAAATCGAAGATAAACAAAATGGAATGCCGGTATTTGACTGGATTATTTTAGGAATGGGCACGGACGGACACACCGCTTCGCTGTTTCCAAATGCGACCGATTTTTCAGATTCGCATTGGGCTGTAATTGCACAACATCCAGAAAGTGGACAGTATCGTGTTTCCAAAACGGCAGCTTTAATTGAGAATGCTAAACGGGTGACCTATTTGGTGACCGGTGCTGGTAAAGCATCTATTTTAAAAGAGATCGAAACCAGCCCAGCGGAAGCACTACCTTATCCGGCAGCTAAAATTAAAGCGAAGTATGGCATAACGGAATGGTATTTAGATCAGGATGCGGCACAATTATTGTCTAAAAAATAGGAAAAATATGGAACGGCTTGATCTCTCGGCATTAGAGAATGCATTTACCTCTTTAGCATTAACCATTGCAAAATTGGCGGATAAACAGTGGTTTACACAGCAGGATGCGATTGTTCAGGATACCTTAATTGCTGGTGTGATTCAGAAATTTGAATTTGTCTATGAACTCAGTATCAAAATGATGAAGCGCCAGTTGAAATTGCTTGCCGCTGTGCCGGAAGAGATTGATAGCAGCGATTTCCGAGATATTTTGCGTTTAAGTGCCAGAGCAGGGTTGATTGATACGGTCGAAGATTGGTTGTTATATCGCAAAATGCGCAATGTTACCTCTCATACTTATGATCAGGACAAAGCGCAGCAGATTTATCAACAAATTTCCGACTTTTTACAATCAGCACAATTTTTACTTAATCAACTGAAACAACATAATGTGTAAGCTTGACATCCAACCACAACATCTTGAGATCGTAAAACAGATTTTGTGCACTTACTTGCCTGATTACGAAGTGCGGGCATTCGGTTCAAGAGTGAAGCAGACCGCAACCACCTTTTCTGATTTGGATTTGGCGGTAATGAGCGAAAAACCGCTTTCGTTAAGGCAATTATGTCAAGTGGAACAGGCATTTAGCGACAGCGATTTGCCTTGGAAAGTGGATGTAGTGGATTGGGCGGCAACTACGCCGGCGTTTCAAGCGATTATTATGCAGAAGTCGATCGTGATTCAGCAAAAGCCGGCATAATTTAGTGATTTAACTATTTAGGTGATCTGTTTCACCTCATTTAACAGGAGAAAAATATGAGCCAAAAAGGTGATATCGGCGTTATCGGTTTAGCGGTAATGGGGCAAAATTTAATTTTGAATATGAATGACCACGGTTTTAAAGTAGTAGCGTATAACCGTACTACTTCAAAAGTGGATGAATTTTTACAAGGAGCAGCGAAAGGCACGAATATTATCGGTGCTTATTCATTGCAAGATTTAGTCGATAAACTTGAAAAACCACGTAAAGTGATGTTAATGGTGCGTGCCGGTGAAGTGGTGGATAAATTTATCGATAGCCTAGTGCCATATTTGGAACAAGGCGACATTATTATTGATGGCGGTAACTCAAACTATCCTGACACCAACCGTCGTGTTGCAGCATTAAGAGAAAAAGGTATCCGTTTTGTCGGTGCAGGCGTTTCAGGTGGTGAAGAAGGTGCAAGACGAGGTCCATCTATTATGCCGGGTGGAAATGAAGAAGCGTGGCCATATGTAAAACCGATTCTACAAGCGATTGCTGCTAAAACACCGGCTGGCGAGCCTTGCTGTGATTGGGTTGGAAAAGATGGTGCCGGTCATTTTGTGAAAATGGTACATAATGGTATTGAATATGGTGATATGCAATTAATCTGTGAAGCA
>Ga0079226_10000370_pt1 | contig 31132 bp, 22 predicted proteins | sample Poulit2014_FD_76345 | JGI IMG/M metagenome (GOLD analysis project Ga0079226, IMG submission 76345) | Agricultural soil microbial communities from Georgia to study Nitrogen management - Poultry litter 2014 | ecosystem: Environmental > Terrestrial > Soil > Agricultural land | place: USA: Georgia...
CCAACCTTGGCAAGGTTGTGCTCTACCAACTGAGCTATTCCCGCATGGCGTCCCCTAGGGGATTCGAACCCCTGTTACCGCCGTGAAAGGGCGGTGTCCTAACCGCTAGACGAAGGGGACGCTTCTGCGTTACAGCATTTGCTGTGAACGGCGCAAAGTTTAGCAATTTTAGGAACCAGGTCAAGCTTTTCTTATAAAAAAACAATCGGGTGCCTATTTTTTAAACCAACCGCCTATAAAACAAGCATAACTTGCTGTTTTATGTGAAATAATTCATTACTCAGGCTGCTTAATACCCGATAAATCTTGGAAGCATCGCTCCCGCGCCAGCTTAAAGAAATCTTGAATATAGGGCGCTTCTTCATCTTCTACCCGTACAGCAGCATATAAAGTACGCCACACGCCCTCCTCCCCTAAAGGCACTGCAGCAAGCAAATTCATTTGCAAATATTCAGTCAGTGCCCAGTTAGGCAATGCAGTAACACCACGGCCGCTAGCCACCAACTGCACCATCATGGCGGTAAGCTCTGCGGTGCGCAAAGCCTGTGGCTCTACCCCTGCAGGCTCTAAAAATACAGTAAACACATCCAAACGCTCACGCTCAACCGGGTAAGTGATCAAGGTTTTGTCAGCCAGATCATCTGGCACGATGAAGCGTACACGCGCCAAAGGGCTATCTTTTTTCACCCCTAGCACCAGTTCATAACGAAACAGTGGCACATACATTACGGCATCCATAGCCACTGGGTCTGATGTAATGACTAAGTCTAAATCGCCACGCACCAACGCAGGTAGCGGCGCGAAAGCAAACCCAGCAGAAAGATCTAGTTCCACCTCGGGCCAATCACTGCGAAAAGAATCCAGTGTGGGCATCAGCCACTGAAAACATGAGTGGCACTCAATGGCCAAATGCAAACGCCCTGTTTGCCCTGCCGAAAGCCGCCGCAACTCGCGCTGGGTGGCATCTACTTTTGGCAACACTTCATCGGCCAGTGCTAGCAGGCGTAGGCCTGCGGTAGTAAAACGAATCGGCCGCGTACGGCGGTTCAGCAGCTGCACATCTAGGCGATGTTCCAAATCACGCAATTGATGCGATAACGCCGATTGAGTAACAAACAGCTTTTCTGCAGCCTCCACCATGCTGCCCGTTTCACGAATGGCCGTGAGGGTTTCTAAATGCCGAATCTCTATCATTCCCGCCTACCTTGAATTTTTCTCATACTAACCATGTAAATTATGATTTTGCCTCACAACACAGAGTGTGCACAATACCCTCATCCCAAAAACACAGTTGCTGTGGTGGGGCCAAATCATACAAAGAAGGTAAAGAAGATGACTATTATCCATAACTTAGGTTTTCCACGCTTTGGCGCAAAGCGTGAACTCAAGTTTGCCCTAGAAAAATACTGGGCAGGCGATATTGATGCGCAAGAACTTAAGCGCGTTGGCAAAGAACTACGTGAACGCCACTGGCAACTGCAAGCCGACGCAGGTGTTGACCTTATTCCAGTGGGCGATTTTGCATGGTACGACCACATTCTTGAGTGGAGCTGCTTGTTAGGGGTGATCCCTGCACGTTTTGAGCAAGAGGAAAACGCTCCAGTTGATCTTGACACCTTGTTCCGCGTAGCCCGTGGCCGTGCACCTAGCGGTAAGCCAGCAGCGGCGAGTGAAATGACCAAGTGGTTTGATACCAACTACCACTACATCGTGCCTGAGCTAGAAGAAAACCAGCAGTTCCGTATTGCGCGCGAAACCTTCTTCGAACAAGTGGCTGAAGCACAAGCTAAAGGCCATAACGTTAAAGCAGTGATTCCAGGCCCGCTCACCTACCTATATTTGGCAAAAGGCGAGGCATTCCCAGAAGCAGACGATGCCGGCAAGCTCAGCCTGCTCAACAACCTAGTACCTGTATACCGTGAAGTGCTAAAGCGCCTTGCCGACAAGGGCGTTGAATGGGTACAAGTGGATGAGCCAATTTTAGCGCTCGACTTACCTGATGCCTGGCAGCGTGCTTTCGTGCGCACTTACGAGCAACTAGCTGTGGCCACACCAAAAGTAATCGTTGCCACTTATTTTGGCGCACTACAGGACAACCTCTTCACCGCCTTAGAGCTTGCGGTGGAAGGCTTGCACATTGATGGTGTACGTGCCCCTGAAGAAGTGGCCAAGGTGGTTGAACGCATTGGCGCCGACAAAGTGCTTTCTATTGGCTTGATCGATGGTCGCAACATCTGGCGCACCGATCTCGATGCAGCAATCGAAACCCTAAACCCCGTAAAAGAGCAGCTTGGCGACCGCCTGTGGCTAGCACCTTCTTGCTCCTTGCTGCACGTACCGGTTGACCTAGTGCACGAGACTAAACTCGACGATGAGCTCAAAAGCTGGCTAAGCTTCGCCCAGCAAAAGCTGGAAGAATTACAGTTATTACGCCAAGGCCTAGACAACGATTCAGCTGCTACCGCCGCTCTTACTGCCCAGCGTGAAGCCATTGCTAACCGTCGCACTTCCACACGCATTCACAACCCTGCGGTGCAAGAGCGCATGGCTAAGCTCAACGAGATTGCGGCCATTCATCGCCCGGCATTTAATGAACGCATTGAAAAGCAGCGTGCCGCGCTAAACTTGCCGCTGTTCCCCACCACCACCATTGGTTCGTTCCCACAAACCGCTGAAATCCGTGCCCTACGCCGTGATTTCAAACGTGGTGACATTACCTTTGAAGCCTACGAGAAAAGCGTCAAAGAAGTGATCGCAGAAGTGGTTCAGTTCCAGGTAGACGCCGATATCGACGTGCTAGTGCACGGTGAAGCTGAGCGTAACGACATGGTGGAATACTTTGGCGAATTGCTCGAAGGTTTTGCTTTCACCCAGAACGGTTGGGTGCAGAGCTACGGTTCACGTGGTGTGAAGCCACCGGTAATCTTTGGTGACGTTAGCCGCCCGAACCCAATGACTGTTAGCTGGACCACCTACGCCCAGAGCCTCACCGATAAGCCCATGAAGGGCATGCTCACAGGCCCTGTGACAATCTTAGAATGGTCTTTCGTACGTGATGACCAAACCCGTAAAGAAACCTGCGAACAGATTGCCCTTGCTATTCGCGACGAAGTGAATGACCTAGAGGCTGCTGGCATCACCGTTATCCAGGTAGATGAACCCGCTTTCCGTGAAGGTTTACCACTACGCCAAGCTGATTGGAAAGAATACCTCGATTGGGCTGCTGAGAGCTTCCGTATTAGCACCGCAGGCGTACAAGATACCACGCAGATCCACACCCACATGTGCTACTCGGAGTTCAACAATATCATCGAGGCCATTGCGAGCATGGATGCCGACGTGATTACCATTGAAACCTCACGTTCGCACATGGAACTGCTAGAGGCCTTTGAAAAATTCGAATACCCGAACGACATTGGCCCAGGTGTGTACGACATTCACTCGCCCAACATCCCAGATGTTGAATGGATGGTTGAGCTCATTAAGCGTGCCACCAAACAGCTTCCTAAAGAGAAAATTTGGGTGAACCCAGACTGCGGCTTGAAAACACGCCGCTGGGAAGAAACCAAACCAGCTCTAGAGAAAATGGTGAAAGCCACCAAGGTGTTGCGTGAGAAGTTCAGCGCATAAGCCAACGGCTAAGCACTAAAAAGGGCGCCTCAAACTCATGAGGCGCCCTTTTTTATGCCATATTTATACTACGGCGTTATCAGCGTTTGCCACACTGGCGCAACTGCTGATCATACACATTGGCTGTGCTCGACATGCTGCGCGCCGCATTAATCATCGACTGGCTGAAGCTACGGCGAGAAAAGCCACCATGGCCTGCGTAATACGCTAAGTAAAGGTTGTAAGCATCGTGTTTGCTGACACCATTCACACGGTTGGTTTTATGGTGGTACCAACCGACAAAGTGCACCGCATCTTTAAAGCGCGTACGGCGTGCAGTTTTACGCCCAGTTGCACCTTGGTATTCACGCCAAGTGCCCGTTAGTGCTTGTGCATAGCCAAAGGCACTAGATGGCCGGCGCCAAGGAATAATGCCTAGCAACCGCTTGCGTGGTGGGCGCGCCCTCGGGTTAAAACTAGATTCTTGATTGATGGTGGCTAACAAAATAGGTGCCGGCACACCATACTGCCGTTCAACCTTTTTAGTTTGCCGCTCCCAGCTGTTAAAAATGCTACTGTTTTGCTGGTAAATTGTGCAGGCGTTACCCACCTGCGCAGGTGGGCGCATGGCGCAACCAGATAGCAGCACCACAGCACCTGCTAACACCAAGGGTGATATTTTCATTGTTCCAACTTCTATTGTAGTAATTCTAGCAATTGGTTTTCATCCCATACCGTCACGCCAAGCTCTTGTGCCCGCGTTAACTTGCTACCTGCAGCTTCACCAGCTACCACCACATCGGTGCGCTGCGACACACTGCCAGTTACCTTAGCACCTAGTTGCTGTAACGCTTCTTTGGCTTCGCCGCGGGTCATGGCCGCAAGCGTGCCCGTAAGCACCCAAGTTTGCCCTGCGAGGGGCTGTTCGGTTGGTGCTTGCGTGGCTTCACCTTCAGGGAACTGCACCCCCTGAGCAAGCAATGCAGCAATCACCGTTTGGTTATGGGGTTGCGCAAAAAAATGTTTGATATGCCCAGCCACTATCGGGCCCACATCGTCTACTTGCATAAGCTCTGCTTCGCTAGCCTGCATGATGGCGGTTAATGCGCCAAAGTGCTGCGCTAGTGATTTCGCCGTGGCTTCACCCACTTCGCGTACACCTAAAGCGTATAAAAAGCGTGGCAAAGTAGTGCTTTTGCTTTTATCTAGGGCCTGAATAAGGTTTTCTGCCGATTTTGGCCCCATGCGCTCAAGCTTAGCCACCTCCTCCGCCTGTAAGCGATAGAGATCCGCGGCAGTCTTCACCCATTCTTGTTCCACCAACTGGCTAATCAATTTGATGCCGAGGCCATCAATATCCATGGCGCGGCGCGAGACAAAGTGGCGCAGTGCTTCTTTTTGTTGGGCGGGGCAAATAAGGCCACCAGTGCAACGGGCAATAGCTTCACCCTCTGGGGTGAACACCTCGCTGCCGCATTCAGGGCAAGCACTTGGAAAGATAATAGGTGCAGCATCTTTGGGGCGGCGTTCTAGCAACACCGAGACAATTTTTGGAATCACATCGCCCGCACGATACAGCACCACTTCATCGCCAACATGAATATCTAAGCGCTTAATTTCATCCATATTGTGCAACGTAGCATTGCTTACGGTCACGCCACCCACTTGCACAGGCTTTAAACGCGCCACGGGGGTTACTGCCCCCGTGCGCCCCACCTGAAATTCAACCCCAAGCAAGGTGGTGATTTCTTCTTGAGCTGGCAATTTATGCGCCACCGCCCAACGCGGAGCGCGCGATACATAGCCTAAATCTTGTTGCCAATCGAGGCGGTTTACTTTGTACACAATGCCGTCGATATCATAAGGTAGGCTATCACGTTTGGCAGCCAAGGCATGGTAATAAGCTAGCACTTCCTCAATGCCAGCACAGGTAGCTACTTCTTGGCTTACTTGCAACCCCCAAGCACGTACTTTTGCTAACATTGCGCTGTGGGTGCCGGGCCAAGGCTCGCCCTCTAGTTGCGCCACACTATAGGCAAAAAAATCTAGCGGCCGCTTGGCCACCACCCTAGCATCCAATTGCCGCAAACTGCCTGCAGCGGCATTGCGAGGGTTGGCAAATGGCGCCAACCCTCGCGCCTGTTGCCGTTCGTTTAAACGGGCGAAGCCAGCATGTTGCATTACCACCTCACCGCGAACTTCCACCACCTCAGGGGCATTGCCACGCAAACGCAAAGGCACACTTTTGATGGTACGCACGTTTTGCGTAATATCTTCGCCTATATGGCCATCGCCACGGGTTAGCGCTTGGCTTAGCACCCCATCGGTATAAATTAAACTTACCGCTAGGCCGTCAAGTTTTGGTTCAGCCACATATTCCACCGCAGCGGTAGTATCTAGTAGCTCGCGCACACGGCGGTCAAAATCTCGCACCTCTTGTTCATCAAAGGCGTTACCTAACGATAACATAGGCACTTGGTGGGCCACTTGCTGAAAGCCATCCAAGGGCTTGGCCCCCACCCGCTGGGAAGGGGAGTCGGGCGTAATTAATTCTGGGTGCTGCGCCTCAAGCGCCTCAAGCTCACGAAAATAACGATCATATTCTGCATCGGGCACATTGGGGTTAGCCAAAACGTAATATTGGTAGCCCCACTCCACCAGCTGCTCGCGCAACTCGGCTAAGCGTTGTTCTACTGCCATGGCAATCAGCTCCGCACTAAGTGAGAACGGCGTTCATATTCACGCACTCGTTCGCGTAAATGCTCCATGGTTTGCTGCGTCAGCACACTGCGGTGCTCATCTTTCATTTCCGCACCCAAATATTTAGCCATTGAAGTGACTACCTTAAGCATGCGATCAATAGCATCTAAGGGGCGTTGCGGGCCAGGCAAGGCCAAGAAAAAAGTAAATCCTACAAAATCATCTTCATCAACGGTGTCGTGGTTAAAAGTACCTTTAACGGCATTTGCCATGCTGAACTGCACAGTGTTTGCCTCTTTACCCTCACCGTAGGCATGGAAAATATCCATCTCACCAAATTCTAAGCCGTGGGCATTAAACAATTTGAGCATGCCTTGGCCACCTAAGGTGTAGCCCTTAGGCGCCACCAAATGCACGGTAATAACTTCTTTGGGCTCTTGCACCACAGGGTTTGGGCGGCTAGAAGCTTCTGCCACCGGCGCTGCAGGCGCCGCTGTAGTGGTTGGCGTGGGCGCAACATCCACCGCACTCACTTCTGCTGCAGTTGGCTCTTCCTTGGCCACCTCGCCCATGGGCTCTGCCACAGGTTGTGGCTGGTTCGGTTTGCGCCGCACCACACGCACATCACCGGGCAATTCTGGGTTATCGTATTCCTCATCATCAGCCCCCGCTAAATTACTAAGGTTTGATTGCGAGCGGCGTTCACGCAGCATACGGCGAAAACCATCAATTAAAATAGCAATAATTAGGAGCGCTAAAATCCATACTAGGGTTTCAAAATTTAGACCCATTCTTCTGCCTCATACCTGAATACTGTTTAAATGCCCCACTCACTGTTGAGCTAGTTCCACGGCTTCTTCCACGTCCACTGACACTAACCTTGAAACGCCAGGTTCGTGCATGGTTACGCCCATTAATACATCTGCCATCTCCATGGTGATTTTATTGTGAGTAATAAACACAAATTGCACCATAGCAGACATCTCATGCACCAAATTACAAAAACGCCCCACGTTGGCATCATCGAGGGGCGCATCCACTTCGTCGAGCATACAGAAGGGAGCAGGGTTTAACTGAAAAATTGCGAAAACTAGCGACAATGCGGTGAGCGCTTTCTCACCACCTGATAACAAATGAATGGTGCTGTTTCGCTTACCCGGTGGGCGCGCCATAATGGCCACCCCTGTATCTAATAGATCATCACCTGTTAAGGTAAGGCTTGCACTGCCACCGCCAAATACTTTTGGAAACAGCTCCTGCAAACCTAGATTAATTTTGTCGAAATACGTTTTAAAGCGCGTTCTAGTTTCGCGGTCGATCTTTCTAATGGCGTTTTCTAACGTTTCTAATGCTTGCATTAAATCGTCATTCTGCAAATCTAAAAACGCCTTTCGTTCACTTTGCACCTTGTGCTCATCAATGGCTGCAAGGTTAATTTGCCCTAAGCGGCTAATGCGTTGTGCCACGGTTTCACGTTCAGTTTGGCATTGCTCTTCGCTTAAGCCCTCGGGCAGGGTTTGCAGCAAGGTGGGCAAATGAAAGCCAGCTTCAGTAAGCTGCTCTTCCACCGTTTGCCTACGCACCACCACTTCTTGCCAACGCATGCGCTTCTGCCCCAGGGCTTCGCGCAGCTGTTGGCTTGCCTGCTCAGCCTGGTTACGTACATTTTCTGCTTGGCGCAGCTGTTGAGCCACGGTTTCTTGTTCACGGCGGCGTCGCTGTAATAGTTCTTCGGCCTGCAAGCGGCGTTCTAGCACCTCTTCTAATTGCGCTAAAATCACTGCATCGGGCTCGCTATCACTACTAAGTTGCAGCTCTAGCTGGTTTTTACGCATGACAAGATGGCTCACCTGCCCCTGCAACCGAGCCAAACTTTGTTCTAATGCATGAATGTTCGTGCGCGCACCTTCCACCCAAATAGCTTGCTGATGATGCCGCTCACCATATTGGCGCACCTGTTGGCGTAAATCGCTCACGCTGCGTTGGTGTTCTTCACGCTGCGTTTGTTTTTGTTCACGCACCTCGGTGTCTCGTGCCATTTTTTCCACAGCAACTTCTAGCTCGCTGCGGGCACTTTTGAGCGCAGCGGTTTCTTCTTCCCGCTGCTCAGTGATTTCTGCCTGCTCTTCGTGAACACGCTGCCAACGTTGTTGCACCTGCTCCACGCGTAAGGCTTTGGCACCTGTTTGGGCAGTAAGTTCACTATGCTCACGCTGGTATTGTGCCACCGCCTGCTGCGCTTCTTCGCGCTGCTCTTCTAACTGGCTAGCTGCCTCACGCTGTGCTGCCAACTGCTCTTCTAAAGCGGCCAGGGTTTCTTCTTGTTCGGCCACTGCAGCGCTTAATGCACGAATATCACGCTCGCGTGCCAACACCCCCTGCTCTTCTTGCTGCGCTGCCTGTACATGCAACCAATCGGGGCCAAGCCAAACACCTTCAGCTGTAATTAACGATTCGCCGGCGGCCAACTGGCTACGGCGCGCCCACGCCTGGGCCAAAGAGGTTGCGGTAAACACATGCTGCAACCAACGCGGTGCAGGGCCTTGAATGTGGGCTGCCAAGGTACCAGCCGGTGCTGCATTGCTGTGCGTATCCCACCACCATAACTGCCCATGGGGCAGCTCGGTGAAATGCGCTGCTGGGGTTTCCGGCAACGTGGCAAACACCCCTTGCAAGCCCGTTTGCAACACCACTTCTACCGCTGTTTCCCATTCTGGCGCCACCGTTAATTGGCTGGCTAAGGTGGGCAACTGGGCATAGCCATGTACTGCTTTCCAGGGGCCTAAGTCGGTATCGCTGAGGGCCGCTTTTTGTAGCGCCTTAAGTGTGGTGAGTTGGCCTTGCTGCTGCTGTAGTGCAGCGCGCACAGTAAGAACACGCTGCTCTAAGGCCTGCAGGGCATCACGGCGGCGTTGCTGCAGCTCTACATGTTCGGCAAGCGCTTCTTCTGCCGCATACCTTTGCTCTTCTTTTGCAGCTGTATGCGCTTCAAGTTCTGCTAACTCACGCAACAAAGTGTTGCTGTTAAGTTCTGCTTGCTCGGTTTCAAGGCGCTGCCAACGATGGCTTAAGCGGGTAAGAGAACCCTCCCAATGCTGAATACGCGATTGCAAAATTTCCGCATCTCGTTGGCGTTGGCTTGCCGCCTGCTGGAACTGTTCCCACTCGCGCACATGTTGCTCACCCTCTAACTCGGCAAGTGATAGCTGTTCACTCAGCACAGCCAGTTGTTCTTCAAGCTGCTGCCAAGCGGGCAAACGTTCATCAAGTTCTGCTTGCCATTGCGTTAACTGGCGTTGGTCTTGCTCACTATCATTGTGGGCTTTTTGCCAAGCTTGGCTGGCTTCGGCTAAATCTTTTTCCAGTTGGCGTTGGCGTTGGCGTTGGTGTTGCAGCTGCTGCTCTAAGCGCGCCACATCGGCACCTAAGCTATAATATTGTTGCTGCGCTTCATCCACACCTTCTTGGTGGGCGGCATAAGCTTCGCGGTGGGTTTCTATAGCGGCATCTTGCTCAGTATGGCGCCGTTGCTGCTCTGCCAAAGCTCGTTCTGCTTCACTTACTGCCAAGCGTAACTCTGCCTCTTGTGCATGCAGCCCTTGCCAACGAATGGCAAGCAGCTGTGCGCTGAGCTGTTTTTCTTCTTCTTTATACACTTGATAACGCTCAGCAGCGGCAGCTTGGCGCGCTAAGCGTTCTAACTGCCGGTCTAATTCCTCACGTATATCAGCCAAACGCTCAAGATTATCTACGGTGCGGCGCATGCGGTTTTCGGTTTCGCGGCGCCGTTCCTTGTAACGAGAAATGCCCGCCGCCTCTTCGATATACACACGTAATTCTTCGGGGCGCGCTTCAATTAAGCGCGAAATCATACCCTGCTCAATAATAGCGTAGCTACGCGGGCCAAGGCCCGTGCCTAAAAAGAGGTCGGTGATATCACGGCGGCGGCAACGGGTGCCGTTTAAAAAATACTGTGATTGACCATCGCGGATAACTTGGCGGCGTACAGCAATCTCATTAAACGCTGCATATTCACCAGTAAGGCGGCCCTTATCATTACTAAAAATAAGTTCCACCGATGCTTGCGCTACAGGTTTGCGTGCACTTGAGCCATTAAAAATAACGTCGGCCATGGATTCACCACGCAAATAGCGCGCCGATGACTCACCCATTACCCATCGCACCGCATCAATAATATTAGACTTGCCACAGCCGTTCGGCCCTACCACAGAAGTAAGGTTAGAAGTGAACAATGCGGTGGTTGGGTCAACAAAGGATTTAAACCCAGCCAGCTTGATACTTTTTAAACGCATAGTGCCGTAATGATATGCCTTTTAAGGAGGCTGCTATGCCCCACTGTGTGAACAACAAGCCCCATAAGAAAAGCCAGAATTGTAACCCAAAACGCCTAGAATGTTGAAAGCGTTTTCCTAAATCCACTGCCACAGGCTCTTTCTACACTGTGTTTATTCCCAGCACATTGGCCCAACCTTTGCACCCACAAGGGTTTGCGGCGCGAAGAAGTTTTACACAGCGGCACAAGGCTTTGTTTTGCCGCTTGTCAAGGGCCCACCTAACTACTTCATTTTGCTAGCTCTTAACATAAGCTATTGATTTTAAACATGATTAATCTTTGATTGTTTTTTCGTCACTTGGCGCAAGCACACAACCTACGGGGCTTTGCGAAGTTTGTCCGCGGCTAATCCACAAAGTTATCCACAGAAACTGTGGGTAACTTTAATAGCCTATTATGACAGCCACTGATGTAATAGTGACCACTATACTCGAACAACTTTTGTAGTATAGTCCTTCTCTCTGGTGGAACTGTTTAACAATTTACATTAATGGGGAAGGAGTCGTTCATGTTCCGAGCTAATGCGAGCCTTGCTGAACAAATTGCTCAGCATCTTGGCGAACAAATTATTCGCGGCGAAATTATTCCAGGTGAGCGCATTCAAGAACTACGCATCGCCTCCGAGCTAGAAGTGAGCCGCGGCTCTGTGCGTGAAGCCTTATTGCTATTAGAGCGCCGGCACTTAATCGATATTTTGCCACGCCGCGGGGCCACTGTGCGTGAGCTATCAGAAAACCAAGTGCGTAGCCTTTACGAAATTATGCAGATTTTGCTGGGTTTGGTGGTGCGCAAAGCCATTCGTTCAATTAAAGAGGAAGAACTCGACCCCTTTATCGAACTCATCCACCACCTACAAGAGCAAGTAACGGAAAAAGATATAGAAGGTTTTTTCAATAATAGCTTCAAATTTTTGTCGTTATTTTATGCCTACGCCAACAATCCTTATGTGGAAGACATGCTTGAAAGCCTTGAGCCTGCCTTACAGCGCTGCTATTACATCGCTATCCACTTAAACGACAACGAAGTAAAAGAATGCCTTGGGTTCTTTAAAGCCACCATCGAAACCATTTTCCGCCGTGATCCACGTTCAGCTCTGGAAATTATTCGAGAGTTTGCTGAGCATCAGTCGGCATTGGTGAGCGAATCGATTCAGCGTGCACGCCAGATTGAAGCCGCTTGGGGAAAGCGCCGCCGTTAGGTTGCTTTTCTAACCGTGCCATGTGCAACCACAGCAGTGTTCCCCCCACCACTGCCATGGGCATGATAATTAAATTAACCAACGGTATGAGTGTAAGAAACATTACTCCGCCGCCGAAACCAATTACCAGCCAGCGTTGAGCGCGATACTCCTTCAAAGCCTGTGCAAACGGCACTATGCGGTTATCTGCACCGTAATCTATATATTGAATACCTAGCATCCAGCTTGCCCAAGTAAACCATAGGGTGGGCCCAAGTAAATTCAACACAGGCACCGGCGCAAGCACAAACGACAATAAGGCAGTGCCGATAAAAATCAGTAAGGCGCGCCAACTCCAATAAAAAAGTTTGACTGTTTCACGCCATAGCACCCGCTTTGACATAGCCCAAAGGCTTTCCTCTGGCAGCGGCAGCCGCGCATAGCGTGCATCTACTTTGGCCGACAAGAACCCCATGAAAGGGGCGCTAATTAACTGCACAGCGGTGGTAAACACAGTGGCTAACAACACTAGCAGCACTAGCCATACAAGCCATTTTACCACCCCCACTAAAAAGCGGATAAACGGGTTTAAAAACTCAAAAAAACCGCTAAAACCCCACCCCGTAGTAACACTTTGGATGCTATCCACAAGCCAGCCGCCCACCCAGTACCAGGCGGCAACAAATAACAGGCTGTTCGCCAAAATGGGCAGGATTAACCAGGCGCGCACATTTTTTTGTTTCGCTACCTGAAACCCTAACACCACAAAACCAAGCCCTTGCTGCAGAGCGCGTAACATGGTGGCACCTCTATTATTTTATTGTGTTGTGGGTGGCCTAAAACAACAACACCACAGGCACGGGCCTGTGGTGTTAGTGGCGCTAAGGCAAGGTTTACTCGTAGGTGAAAGTAACACCTATGCGGCGGCCTACTTCTTCGTAGCCTTCAACCACATCACCCAAGCCTTTACGGAAACGGTCTTTATCAAGGCTTTCTCGGGTATCTTTATCCCACAAACGGCAGCCATCTGGGCTAAACTCATCGCCCAACACCACCTTGCCATCAAACAAGCCAAACTCAAGCTTATAATCCACTAACAGCATGTTGCCGTCTAAGAACAGCTGCTTTAGCACATCATTAGCTTTTAAGGTGAGCTCACGCATTTCAGCCATGTGCTCAGGGGTGGCCCAACCAAAGCTATGTGCCACCGATTCGTTGATCATAGGATCGCCTAGTTCATCGTTCTTCAGAAACAACTCATAAGTATGTGGGTTAAGGTCTACGCCTTCTTCCACACCTAAGCGGCGGCAGATGCTGCCAGCAGAAATGTTGCGCACTACACACTCAATAGGAAACATCTCTAAGCGCTTTACCAAGGCTTCTTCGGCAGAAAGCAGTTTCTCAAAGTGGGTGGGAATACCCGCCGCTTCTAGCTTTTCCATAATAAAAGCGTTGAATTGGTTGTTTACCGCACCTTTTCGCTCTAGCTGTTCGATTTTTTTGCCGTCGAAAGCAGAGGTATCGTTACGAAAGCTAAGCACGAGGTAATTATCATCATCTGTGGTGTACACCGATTTTGCTTTTCCAGAGTAAAGCTCTTTGCGTTTTTCCATTAGTCGAACTCATTTATGTGTTTATTGAACATTTAGCCAATCAAAACCTTGTTCTTGATCAGCCACCAAAACGCGTTGTGTTGCAAAACCACCCACCGTAGCAGCTGCATCTAACGCCAAGGTTGGGCAATTATTTTGTTCACTGATGTGCGACAGCACTAAATGCTGCAAACGCTCTTGCTCTACCTGCTGTAGTAGTTGTGCAGCTTGCACATTGTTCAGGTGGCCCCAACGGCCGCCCACACGCCGCTTTAATGAAGCGGGGTAAGGCCCTTCTTCAAGCATCGCCACATCGTGGTTGAATTCTAATAACAAAGCATCACAGTGGCTGTATGCATTAACAACATGGGGCGTAATCTCGCCTAAATCTGTTAGCACACCCACGCGATGTTGTTGAAACGAAAACAAATACTGGCAGGGCTCCCTAGCATCGTGTGGCACAGCTACTGGCAACACTTCCACGTCACCGATGGTAAACCCTTGCCCTAACCGCACCTCTTGCATATGCACACCATTAAACCGATGGCGGCCCGTCGCCTCCATGGCTAACCGCGTGCCTACTGTCATGTGCACCGGCAAATTAAACTTGCGTGCCAAAGGCAGCACTCCTTGCACATGGTCGCCATGTTCATGGGTTACTAACACAGCTGCGAGGTCTTCAGGCGCCACACCGTGGCGCGCCATGCGCAAACAGGTTTCGCGCATGGTGAAGCCACAATCGAGCAGCACCACAGTGCTGCCTGCTTGCACCAAAGTGGCGTTACCTTTGCTGCCACTGCCTAAAGACGCAAGCCTCACAGTGCTTGGCGCAAGGTTTCTAACAATTCTTGGCTGCTAGCCTTAGCTAACAAGGAGGTGCCCTTGTGGTTGAGTACAGCTACCTGCACACCATTTACAGTGTTGCTAAGTTTCAGCTGTGCGCGGCCATCTTTAACCCCCATGCTTTTCGGCAGGGCCACATAAATCACCCCCACCGAGCGGTTTACATCTTCACGGGTGAATTCAGTTTTTGCCAAGGCGCGGGTCACGTATTCCCATGCCCAAGTAAAATCAGTGTCCAACATTAATATAGGATAGCCGCTACCATCACGGCTAAGCACAGCAGAAACGCTGCTTGGCTCAGCCGATGCCTGCACTTGCCCATCACCGCCTAAGGTGATCAGCTGCGGCGGTTCAGGCACAGTGAAGCGGTCTTTGCGGGCCACTGTTTCTTGCAGCCTGTCCTCTTCGTTTGGCACCACATAAGCATCGCGTTTACCAGCGAAATGCATGCCTTGCGGCACCTCCATTTCTTCAACGGTGCTCGCTTCGCGGTAATTTAAGGTTTTGTCGGGAAATACACCGCAACCCACTAATAGGCCAGCTGCTGCTATCCCAATTAACACTCTCATTAATTCTCCAACGCGCCGCTTTGTTTCAGCGCCTCTATTAATGCAGGGCGGCACTCTTCCGCTAACGGGGTTAACGGTAAACGGATGCCTTCTTCAATATGGTTCATTTCATACAACGCCCACTTTACAGGAATGGGGTTCGATTCGATGAATAAGGTTTTGTGTAATGGCGCCATTTCCATATCCAAGCGGCGTGCTTCTTCGCTGTTGCCTTCTAACGCAGCTTTGCATGCTTGCGCCATCTTTGCAGGCACCACATTGGCGGTAACAGAAATATTGCCTGCGCCACCAATTAGAATAGCCTCAATGGCAATGCCATCGTCGCCGGAATACACTAAGAAATCTTCGCCACACAGATCGATGAGTTTTTGCATGCGCTCCATGTCACCGGTGGCCTCTTTGATACCAATAATGTTTGCCACCTTGCTCAAACGCGCAGCGGTTTCAGGCAACATATCGCAAGCTGTACGGCCCGGCACATTGTATAAAATCTGAGGAATGTCCACAGCCTCAGCAATGGCCACATGGTGTTGGTACAAACCCTCTTGGGTGGGTTTGTTATAATAAGGCGACACTAGCAAACAGGCATCAGCACCTGCCTCTTTAGCACCACGAGTTAACCGAATAGCTTCGTCGGTTGAGTTGGCGCCCGTGCCCGCAATAACAGGAATGCGGCCTGCCGCAGCGGCAATGCTTTCACGAATCACGATATCGTGTTCTTCGAAACCTAATGTGGCTGATTCACCCGTAGTACCAACCGCAACGATGGCATTGGTACCCTGCTCCACATGCCAATCTACTAATTTATTTAAACGCTCCCAATCCACTGAACCATCAGCATGCATTGGGGTTACTAAAGCAACGATACTGCCACGCATTGTCACGGCTAACTCCGCTTGTTAAGGATGACTCGAAAATGTTGAGTGCCAGTGGGAACCCAACTGGCATAAGTAGCAAAACGTTGACGCATCAACACTCGACGCCACAAAGAAAACAATGGTACTCGGCAAACGCAATTTGAACAAGGTGTGTTTGCCTTTGCGCTTCCTGCATCCCACTGCCACAATCATTAGAAATTGCGCTTAAAGCGCTGCATACACAATATTTGGAGGCTTCATGACACACACCGTGCAACTCGACCAACCTGTGCCTGCTTTTACTGCCACTGCTACTGGCGAACTCACTCTCACCGAAAAAGATCTGCAAGGCCGTAACACTGTAGTGTATTTTTACCCACGGGATAACACCCCTGGCTGCACCACTCAGGGGCAAGAGTTCCGTGACCTTTATGAAGAATTCGAAGCACTTAACTGCGCCGTGATTGGCGTATCGCGCGATTCGTTGCGCAGCCATGAGCGCTTTAAAGAAAAGCACAATTTTCCTTTTCCACTCATTGCCGACGAAGAAGAAACCTTTTGCCAGCTATTCGATGTGATCAAGTTAAAAAAACTGTACGGCAAAGAACATCTTGGCATTGAACGCAGTGTTTTCTTGATCGATAGCGATGGCGTGCTGCGCCATGCATGGCGCAAAGTGAAATCGAAAGGCAGTGCCGAAGAAGCTTTAGCCGCACTCAAAACATTGTAAAAGCGCTGCCTTGCAGAGCAAAACGAACCTCTTAGGCCGCCGCTTGTCATAAGTGGCGGTGTATTCATCCCCTCAATACCCTATGCGGCCGCTGCCCTGAGAAAAAGCTCTTGAGGAGATGAGCAACCATATTTATTCACCTCCAAGAGGAAACTTGTGGTGGCTAAAACCCTGTTACATAAGGCGTTAATACTCGCCTTGGTGGTGGCTATGCTACTGCCTGCTGCACAACCGCTGCCTGTGCACGCTAACGGCTTACCTGATCTAGGCGATGCCAGCAGCGCTTTGTTAACCCCCGAGCAAGAACACCGTTTAGGGCGTGCTTGGTTGCGCGCTTTGCGCGGACAAGTGCCGCTGTTAGATGATCCTTTGGTGCAAGATTATGTGGAACATTTGGTTTACCGCCTTGCCTCGCATAGCGATTTAAAAGAGCCAAACCTTGCCATTGTGGTGGTAAACAGCCAAGACATTAACGCCTTCGCTGTGCCTGGCGGCGTGATTGGCTTAAATGCTGGTTTATTTTTACACGCAAAGAGTGAAGACGAAGTGGCCGCAGTTATTGCTCACGAAATTGCCCACGTGAGCCAAAAGCACTTTACCCGCCGTTATGCCGACAGCAAGAAAATTAATCGCGCCATGTTGGTGGGCATTCTTGCCAGCTTAGCCCTAGCCATTGCAGGCGATGCCAACGCTGGCATGGCTGGTGTAATGGGCAGCCAAGCAGCGGCAATGCAAGCGCAGCTCACCTATTCACGCCACCACGAACGCGAAGCCGACCGCGTGGGCATGCAAACCTTGGTTAATGCAGGCCTTGATCCACACGCCATGCCAGCATTCTTCGAACGCCTGCTAAAAGCGCAACAATTTTCTGGTAAACCCCCAGAGTTTATTCTTACCCACCCTGTTACCGAAACCAGGGTGGCGGACAGTAAAAGCCGCGCTCGTGCCCTGCCCCGTGGTGAACGCCGTAGCAGCCTGTATTTTGATTTAATAAAAAACCGCCTACAGGCACGATACATTGCCGATCCAAAAAATGCGGTACGCTATTTCCAAAAAGACTATCAAGAAGGCAGCTCTGAAGCGCAACAAGCTCTTGGGTTTGGCTTAGCTGTAGCCGCCATGCGTAATAAAGATTACAAGCTTGCTGCTAGCACGCTTGAGCGCCTACAACAACAAGCGCCCAACCAAATCTGGTACCCACTTGCAGCGGCAGAAAACTTTGAGCTACAAAAGCAGCACAGCAAGGCGGCCGAATTAGCCCAGCAAGTATTACGCCTAAGCCCTAACCATTATGGTGCAAGTATTATTTATGCCCGTAACTTGGTAGCTGATAAGCAGCTTGATGCAGCCCGTCAGGTGCTCGAGCGCCTACAGTGGCAACACGACAGCCTAGAAATTAAGCGCTTGTTAGCAAAAATTTGGACGGATAAAAAAGACAAAGCGCGTAGCCACATGGCACACGGCGAATTATTCTTCGCCCAGGGCGAAGAAGATAAGGCTATCCAACAAATGCATTACGCCTTAAAAGAAAGTGAGGGAGATTTTGCCCTATATAGCCAAGTAAAAGCACGCTTGGATATTATCCAACGCCTAGCTAGCGAAACCTTTTAACCACCCACAAAAAAGCCCCGCTCGCTAACGAACAGGGCTCTTAGTTAACCGCCTACTTTATGGGTTAATAGAGGCGCCAAATTCAAGCATGCGATCTAATGGTGCTTTCGCTTTCTTAATCAGTTCAGGTTCAACCAAAATTTCTTGCCCTGCTGCATCATCAGCTTCAAGCACTTCGCACAAGTTTTGTAAACCGTTCATGGCCATCCAAGGGCACTGTGCACAGCTTTGGCATTCAGCACCAGCACCGGCAGTGGGTGCTTCCATGAGGATCTTATTTGGCACCAACTGCTGCATTTTATAAAAAATACCTTTGTCTGTAGCCACAATCAGACGCTCATTTTCAAGCTCACCTGCAGCTTTGATCAGTTGCGAGGTGGAACCCACCACGTCTGCTAAAGCAATAACAGATTTAGGCGATTCTGGGTGCACCAAAACAGCTGCATCTGGGTAAGCCGCTTTTAGATCAAGCACACCTTGGGATTTAAACTCTTCGTGCACAATACAGGCACCATCCCAGCACACCACATCGCCACCCGAGGCTTTAGCCACATAATCACCAAGGTGTTTGTCGGGCGCCCAGAGGATTTTTTCGCCCTGCTGGTCGAGGTGTTTAATCAATTCAACGGCAATGCTTGAGGTTACCACCCAGTCAGCTTGTGCTTTTACTGCAGCCGAGGTGTTAGCGTACACCACCACAGTGCGGCCCGGGTGCTGCGCACGAAACTCGGCAAACTCATCTTCTGGGCAACCAATATCTAAGGAACACGTGGCCTCAAGGGTTGGCATAATAACGCGCTTTTCTGGGCTTAAAATTTTTGCGGTTTCACCCATAAAGCGTACGCCTGCCACCACTAGAGTGTCAGCATCATGGTCGCGGCCAAAGCGCGCCATTTCTAAGGAATCAGACACACAGCCGCCCGTTTCTTCCGCTAAGGATTGAATTTCAGGGTCTGTGTAGTAATGCGCCACCAACACAGCATTGCGCTTTTTCAACAAAGCTTTAATGCGTTCGCGGTAATCTGCGCGCTCTTCATCACTCAATTCACCTACTATATTAAGGTTGTTTTGAGTTTGGATAAGATCAAGAACCTTTGCATTCATCGGCATCTAAGGTGGGGGTTTGCACCCTTCCTTCCAACGAGTTAATTCATAGCCTTGTAGGCTTTCGGGCGCACATAATAGCACAAACTTTAAATTTCACACGGTTGCACTATTTTCTCGTAAACATTTATTTACAAACAGGCCAAAATGCACTTAACTGCGGTGCTTAGCGCCATTACCCCTCAAACTCTTCCGGGTAATCAACATTGGTGTACACTTCTTGCACGTCGTCCAAATCTTCCAGCGCATCAATCATTTTAGCTACCACTTCAGCAGTTTCTAAATCCACCTCTGCCATCGTGCTCGGGTGCATAGTAACCTCAGCATTCGCATACTCAAGGCCTGCCTCACGCAAGGCATCCACTACCTGGCCGAAGGTGTTGTCAGGTGCAGTCACCACAAGAAAAGACCCATCATCCTCGGCTTCCACATCCTCAGCGCCCGATTCCAGCGCCACTTCAATGAGCGCGTCCTCATTAGCACCAGGTGGGAACACGATCTCACCACGTTTGGTAAACAAATAGGCCACCGAGCCATCAGTGCCTAAGTTGCCGCCGTGTTTCGTAAAAGCATGGCGCACTTCGCCCACAGTACGGTTCACGTTATCTGTCATGGTTTCCACAAGCACCGCTACACCACCAGAGCCATAACCCTCGTAGGTGATTTCTGACATATTACCGCTGTCGTCGGCGCCTGTGCCACGCTTAATTGCGCGATCGATTGTGTCGCGCGTCATGTTCGCAGACAGCGCCTTATCTACCACTGCACGCAAGCGCGGGTTATCGGCCACTTCGCCGCCGCCCTCACGCGCTGCTACCGTAATTTCACGAATAAGTTTGGTGAAAACTTTACCGCGCTTAGCATCTTGTGCAGCTTTGCGGTGCCGAATATTCGACCATTTACTATGACCCGCCATAACTTCCTCACCTTTAACACTAAAACCTTACACACCTCAAATAGCCAAGGCCCGCCTGGCGGCGGGCCGAGCATCCTAGGCTTCTTCTTTCTTTCTAACAGCAATGCCAAGTTCACGCAGCTGTGCATTAGCCACAGGAGCGGGTGCGTGAGTCATGGGGCACGAAGCAGTTTGTGTTTTCGGGAAGGCAATCACATCACGAATAGAATCACAGCCTGTCATCAGCATCACCATGCGGTCTAAACCAAACGCTAAACCGCCATGCGGGGGTGCACCATATTGCAAAGCATCGAGTAAAAAGCCAAATTTTTCCTGTGCCTCTTCTGCATCAATACCCAACACCTGGAAAATAGCACTTTGCATGGCTTTATCGTGAATACGGATAGAACCACCGCCAAGTTCGGTGCCGTTTAGTACCATATCGTAAGCACGAGAGAGGGCTTTCTCCGGCGCCGCTAGCAATTCATCCACACCACAAGAGGGTTGTGTAAAGGGGTGGTGCATGGCCGCCCATTTGCCGTCTTCGCCCTCTTCGAACATGGGAAAATCCACCACCCACAGCGGTGCCCATTCGCTCTCAAGCAAGTTAAGATCGTGGCCCAAACGCACACGCAAAGCACCTAGCGCTTCGTTCACGATGCTCGCTTTATCAGCACCAAAGAAAATAATATCGCCTGTGCGTGCTTCTGTGCGTGCCAAAATACCTTCAATGGCTTCCGTTGTAAGGTATTTCAGGATCGGGGATTGCAAGCCCTCTGCCACATCATCAATATCGCTCACCTTGATGTATGCCAAGCCTTGAGCACCATAGATGCTCACGTACTTGGTGTACTCATCAATCTCACGCCTACTCAGCCCAACACCACCTGGCACTCTCAATGCCGCCACACGGCCTTGTGGGTCGTTGGCAGGGCCAGAGAACACTTTGAATTTCACCTGTGCAAGCAGATCACCAATATCCACTAATTCCAAAGGGTTACGTAAATCTGGCTTGTCTGAGCCAAAGCGGCGAATAGCTTCTGCGTAAGGCATTGTGGGGAATTCGCCTAACTCCACATGGAGCAATTCTTTAAAAATACCGCGCACCATTTCTTCGGTGGTGCCCATAATGTCGTTTTCGTTCACGAACGATGCTTCAATATCAATTTGCGTGAATTCAGGCTGGCGATCAGCACGCAAATCTTCGTCGCGAAAACACTTAGCAATTTGATAATAGCGGTCAAAACCCGCCACCATTAATAACTGCTTGAACAGCTGTGGCGATTGCGGCAAGGCAAAAAACTGGCCTGGATACGTACGGCTAGGCACTAAGTAGTCGCGGGCGCCTTCTGGCGTTGCCTTGGTTAAAATAGGCGTTTCCACATCCATAAAGCCGTTATCGTCTAAAAAGCGACGCACCGCAGAGGTAAGCTTTGAACGAAACTGGAAGTTACGCAAAACTTCAGGGCGGCGTAAATCTAGGTAGCGGTATTTCAAACGCACTTCACCACCCGCTTGCGAGTGCTCATCAAGCTCAAACGGCGGTGTTGCCGACGCATTGTGCACGGTAATTTCATTACCAAGCACTTCTACATCACCCGTTTGCATACGTGGGTTGCGCAAACCCTCATCGCGCAGGGTTACCTTGCCTGTTACCGTAATCACATATTCGCTACGCAGGCGGTCGGCTTGTGCAAAAGCTGCCTCGTGTTGTGGATCAAATACCACTTGCACCAAGCCCGCTTTATCACGCAGGTCGATAAAAATCACCCCACCGTGGTCGCGGCGGCGGTGCACCCAACCCGATAATGTGACGGTTTCTCCTTGGTGAGAGGCACGTAAATCACCACAGTAATGGCTTCGCATAACAATTTGTTCCCAGTGGTCGTTCAAAAGATAGATGTTTGAAAAGTGCAATAGTATAACTGCCTAGCCACGTTTCAGCTATGCCGGAATAACCTCACACCCGCAACAACGCTTTTTCACCCTGCAAAAGCACCCTATCTCGTAAACTTCCACCGTTGCATGCTGACAAGGGCAAACTTTTCACTACAATAGGCTTTCCCTAACACAATTCTTCGCTAGCGGCTGTTTAATACCTATGTTTTTGCCCACGTACCACAAAACCAAGCGCCAATTCGTTGCTATCGGTTTGCTGCTGCTAGCACCTGCTTTGCAGGCAGCCTCCCCCACGGTCATTATTAAAGGCGTGAGCGACGGTGCATTAAAAAACAATATTAAAGCGCACAACGATTTCGGTAACGAAAAATGCGATCTGCCCACTTGGCGTGCCCGTGGTGTGGAACGCCGTGCCGAAGCACAAACCATTAATGCGCTGCGTGCTTTGGGTTATTACGAAGGGAAAATTAAAGCCACCCATGAAGACACCGACGAATGTTGGCAAGTAACCATCACCGTCGACAAGGGCAAGCCCGTGCTACTGCATGAGGTGCACATCAGCATTACTGGTGAGGCTGAAAACGACAACGCCTTTAACCCAGTGCGCCAACACGAGGCTTTACAAACGGGCAAAGCCATTGAGCACAATCACTATGACGACCTCAAGGGCAAGTTAGTGCAAATTGCTGCCGATCGCGGCTATATGCAAAGTAAGCTAACAGACCACCGCCTAGAAATTGATATTAAAAAGCGTCTCGCAGAGGCCTATTTAGGGCTTAACAGCGGCCCACGCTACCACTTTCGCCGCATTCGTTTTGAACAAGATATTTTGCATCAAAAACTTGCTGACAAATTCGTCAATATCAAAGAAAACGACATGTACGAAAGCGATCAGTTAATTAAACTGCAGCAAGCACTTTCCACCAGCGGCTACTACCGCAATGTGCGCATACGTACCGAAACAGATGACGACGAGCAGGCGGTGGACGTGGTGGCTTCTGCTGAGGCACGCCCGCGGCACGGCTACATGGCTGGTGTGGGTTACTCCACCGACGTGGGCCCACGGCTGCGCCTCGGGTTTGAAAACCGCCGTGCCAATAAAAAAGGCCATCGTTACGACACCGAGATAGAAACCTCGGAAGTGCGCACCGAATACCGTTTTAAGTACGACATTCCCTTGGGCGACCCACGCCGTGAACGAGTAAGCCTAGGCACTGGGTACAAACGTGAGAAAACCCGTACCAGCGAAAGCGAGCTTTACCGTGCCGGTATTGCTTACATCCGCGAACTGGATTCTGGCTGGGTGGCCACACCGTTTTTAGATTTTGAGCGCGAGCACTTTACCATTGGCGGCCGCCGCGACACCACTAACCTGATCATGCCAGGCTTTGACTATTCGCGTACCCGCGCTAACCACCCACTCTACCCCACCCGAGGTTGGCGCCTTAACAGCCAAGTGCGCGTAGCCGATGAAAACCTTGGTTCCACCCTAAGCTTTGTGCAGCTCACAGGGTTTGGCAAGATCATCCAACCTTTGGGCGTGGGCCGAGTGCTAGCACGGGTGGAAGGCGGCACCACCTTGGCCGATTCAGTGGTACGCCTACCCACCTCAGTGCGTTTTTTCGCAGGTGGCGATCACAGCCTGCGTGGTTACGGGTATGAGCGCGTGGGCCCGAAAAACGCCGCAGGCGATGTGGTGGGTGGGCGCCACCGCCTAACTAGCTCACTAGAATACGACCGCCTGTTTACCAAAAGCCTTGCTTGGGCTGTGTTTGTGGATGCCGGTAACGCGTTTGATAGCAAAGATAACCTCGACCTCTATTATGGTTACGGCGCCGGCTTACGTTGGCGCTCCCCCATTGGGCCAATTCGGATCGATGTGGCCGTGCCCTCCGATGGGCCCGATAACTTCCGCATACACATTAGTATGGGGCCGGATTTATGATAAAACGTATTATTTTGTGGCCTATTGCAGGCCTGTTGCTGCTTACTCTCTTGCTGAGCGCCACTTTGGCCGCATTACTGTATAGCGAAACAGGCACACGCTGGGTATTAGAGCGCGCCATACCGTTTGTGCCTGGCGAACTAAGCTACGAGGAGTTCTCTGGCAGCCTTTACAAAGGCTTCACCCTACAAGGGTTACGCTACAGCAACGACAGCATGGCTGTGCACGCCAACGAAATTGAATTTAAGCCCGAATGGCTTGAACTGATGGAGCGGCGCATTACCATTTCACAACTGCAACTCCATGGTTTGCATGTGGCACTGATGGCAACTGACAAAGAGGATGAGGAAAAAGACGCCACCCCACCCTTCCACCCCGATAACCTTGGTAACATTCGCCTGCCTGTTAGTGCGCACATTTATAATGCCGAGCTGCATGGTTTCACCCTTACCACAGCCACCGGTGGGTTAGTGGCAGTGGAATATGTAAAGCTGGTGGCGAACAGCGCTAACAACAAACTCACTATCGAACACCTTGGGGTGGAAACCACCGAACAAAACCTGCGCGTGCGGGGTGAACTTAGCCTGCTACAGCCCATGCGTGTTAACGCAGCCGTTAATTGGGATACCCTGTTACCAGAAGCTGCCCAAAAGCTGTTTAACGGCCAAGAGCAAGCCGCAGGGCAACTAAACGTCAGCGGCCCCTTGGCTAAGTTGGAACTTAAACACATGCTGCGCACACCCATGGCCATGGATACCCAGGCAAAACTAGCAGCATTCGACACACCTCTCGCCTTCGACGTGCAACACACTTGGGCCCCCTTCACCCTACATCTGCCCGACGGCCAGTTCGGCACCTTACCCGTGGAAGACGGCACATTAACACTTGCAGGCAACCTAGATGATTACGCCATTAACCTAACCACCGGCACCCAAGTGGCGTTAACTGAAACTGCACAACCTGAGCTCGGCATCGACATTGCCGCCAGCGGCGATTTACACCAACTACACATCGCCCCTGCGGCCATCACCATCGGCGATAGCCTGCTTAGCCTTGAGGGCAAACTCGCCTGGCAAGACAACATTACTTGGCAGGCACACCTTGAAGCAAAAGCGTTAAACCCAGGCCTTGTGCTCGCCGACTACCCTGGCGACATTAATGCCACATTAACTAGCACAGGGAGCTTTAGCGAAGAAGGCTTGCGCTTGGTGGCTGATTTATTGAGCTTACAAGGTTCTTGGCTTGAACAGCCTATAAGTGGTGCCGGCAATATGAAACTTGCCACGAACGGTGCCATGGAGAGCAAGCTTAACCTGTCACTTGGCGACAACCATGTGAACGCCACAGCCAACATAAACGACAACATTAATGCGGCACTTGATATTAACGCCAACAACCTAGCTAACTTTATGCCCGTTTTAGCTGGTACGCTGCACAGCGATGTTAAAATTACCGGCAAGAAAACTGCGCCCGTGGTGAACGGCACCCTACGGGGTGACGCTATCGCTTTTAACGAGCTGAGCATTGCCAACGTACGCTTAAATGCCAACACACAAGGCGCAATGGAAGATCCACAAATGGATCTCCGCCTACAAGCACAAGGCATTGCCAAGGGCGAACAGCGCTTGCTCGATGATGCCGAATTTAACGTAGTGGGCCGTTTTAGCCAGCACCAAGCAAACTGGGCGCTGAATGCCGGCGACTATCAACACACAGCCAACCTACAAGGCAGCCTAAAAGACCAACAACACTGGAGCGCTACCTTGCAAGCCTTCAACATCACCGGCCCTATCACTGGCCGCTGGGGGCTAGCGCAAACTGCAGCCCTGCAAGCTTCTCCTCAGCAAGCTAGCCTCAATAACTTCTGTTTACAGCAAGAAGGCAGCTCTGTATGCGCGCAAGGTAGCTGGCACAACACTGATGGCAGCAACGCTAAGCTCAACATCCAAGCGCTACCCTTAGCCGTAGCCAATGTTTTTATTCCAGATGAAGCTGCCACCTTAAGCGGCGACATTAATGCGCAAGCTCACTTTCAACAAGCAGGCAAAACCCCTGCGGTGGCTGATTTTCTGTTTACCCTCTCAGCGGGTGCAGTTAGCCTCGACAGCGGCGATGACGATCCCTACGAGATTCCTTGGCGTGGCTTAGAGATTAAAGGCTCCTTGGATGGCGAAAAATTCGACACTGCACTGCATTTTGATGTGGCCGATCACACCGGCATCCGCGGCACGCTCAAAGGCCATTTGCAAGAAGCCATCGAGGGCCGCTTTTTAATGCGCATGGATGATCTCGGTTGGCTTGAGATTGTCTCTCCTGAAGTGCGCGACGTAACAGGCTCTATCGGCGCCAACCTTACCATCGGCGGCACTTTGCAAGATTTCACCCTAGACGGCAGCGTGAACGTAAAAGACATGGCCCTACAGATACCCATGATTGGCGTAACCCTACGGGATGGCAACATTCAAGCAGTGGCTAAACAAGGCCAACCCATTGTGATTGATGGCCGCATTCATTCCGGCAAAGGGCACCTACAAATAGACGGCAAAGTACCCACCACCGGCGATTTTCCACGCCCTATCACCTTCACTATTAGCGGCAAAGATTTCCAAGTGGCCGATATCCCTGAGGCCGAAGTATTTATTAACCCACGTATTTATGCTGCCCTCGTTGGCATGGATCTCTTCTTGCGTGGCGGCGTTGAAGTGCCCACTGCCCACATCACCCCCAAAGAACTCCCCACAAGCGCGGTGAATGTATCTAATGACCAGATTATTTTGGATGAAGAATTCGAAGAAAAAACCATTATGAACGTGGATGCAGCCTTACAAGTTACTTTAGGAGACAGCGTTACAGTGGAAGGCTTTGGCCTAAATGCACGCTTTGGGGGCGACCTTACCGTATACGAACAGCCAGAAAAACCCTTACGCGTAAGTGGCCAAGTAAATATTATTGAGGGGCGCTTTAAAGCGGTGGGGCAAGATTTACGTGTGGAAAACGGCACCGTGTTTTTCCAAGGCTCCCCAAGCAACCCAGGCCTCGACATCCGTGCTTACCGCGATGTTAAAGCCTATGGCGTGCGTGCGGGCCTTGAGCTTGGCGGCACCTTATCGGATCCGCGCTCACGGGTGTACTCCGAGCCCGACATGGATGAAACCGAAGCCATGGCTTTCTTACTTACGGGCAAACCTCTTGATAGCGGCAGCGACACAGATGCAGCAGCCATCATGCAAGCCATCGCACTCTACGGCATCGAAAAAAAAGATTTTATAACTGATCGTGTGGGCGATAAACTCGGCCTCGATGTGGGCGTAGACACCGATGGCGATTTTGAAGACACCGCTTTAATGCTCGGCAAGCAACTGTCTTCACGCCTATATTTACGCTATAGCATCGGCCTCTTTGAGGCACTCAACACCGTAATGCTGAGCTATGCGGTAAGCCAGCACATTAACCTCGAAACCCGTTCCAATGCGGAAGAGCAATCCGTAGACGTAATTTACCGCACCGAACGCTAAGCAAAGCCCCTAACGGGGCCACACTTTACATAGATTTCATTGCAGCCCAGGGCATTTGGGCTATCATGGCAGCTTGCTTTTTTGTGCGCACCCAAGGCTGCGCACTCACACATAACAAAGGGTTTGATACATGAAAAACTTATTTGCGGCGGTTGCTGCCCTGTGTTTTTTAATGCTTGCCTCAGCGTGCACCATGGCGCCTAAGCAAGCAGTTTATAGCGCAGCGGAAAATGGCGATGCCCAAGCGCAATATCGCCTTGCTGGCCACTACCAAAATGGCAAAGGGGTTAAAAAAAGCTACAGCGAAGCCCGCAGCTGGTATGAAAAAGCCGCCAACCAAGGCCATGCCGAAGCACAAAACAGCCTTGGTAACTTTTATAAGAACGGCCTAGGTGGCGATTTTAGCTACGAAAAAGCCCTACATTGGTACGAACAAGCCGCCATGCAAGAACTGCCCGGGGCACAAACCAACTTAGGCCTAATGTTCCTGCAAGGGCACGGCATAAAAGCCAACTTTGATGAAGCCATGTACTGGTGGGAAGCAGCCGCCAACCAAGGCGATGCCGAAGCACAATACAACTTAGGTGTTGCGAGCATGCAAATTAAAGAAAACGCCGCAGAAGCCGAGCACTGGTGGCTAAAAGCCGCAGCCCAAGGCCATCGCAACGCCCAAGGAGCTCTTGGCACTTTATACGATACCAACGAGCAACTGCACGATGCGCAACAAGCTGTTTATTGGTTTAAGAAAGCCGCTAACCAAGGCTTAGTTTCCGCCCAATACAAACTGGGGGTGGCCTATTTTGCCGGCAAAGGCGTGAAAGCCAACCCACGCACCGCCCGCCATTGGTTTTCAGAAGCCGCACAAAAAAACCATGGCCCCTCACTGTATAACCTTGGCGTAATCCACGATAACGGTGCTGGTGCCAAACAAAACCGCGCCCTAGCCAATGCCTACTATGGCAAAGCATGTAAAGCCGGTTATCAACGTGGTTGCGAATTGTACGAAAAATAACTGCTAGCCCCAGCGGCTATATGCCGCTGGCGACAGCTAACGTGGTAAAGGCAATGCATAAGTACCTGTTACCCAAGCCACCGGTTTTTCCACATCACTACTGCTATAAATAAACGTTTCCATAATGACAGCACGGCGCCCCTGCTGCACAATTTTGCTATGGGCCAATAAATCTTGCTGTTTCGGCCGGCGCAAAAAACGAATGTGCAAATCCTGCGTCACAGCCATTTCCTCGCCATCCAAGTTGCCCAAAATCACGGCATACATCGCCGCATCAGCCAGTGCCATCATCGTAGGGCCTGAAATTGTACCACCGGGGCGAATTTGATTAGCCAAGAAAGGCTGCCGCACCCAGGCTTCCCTGCCCTCCACACTTACTACTGCCAACCCCGTTTCTTTCGCTGCGGGCAACCCCTGGTGGATTAGCGCTTCGATCTGCTGCGCTGTTAAAACTTGCTGTGCCATATAACAACCTTTTCTTATCATTCTGTTTTGTTAACAACAAACGAGCTTAGAATTGTGCCAATGCATTGGCCTAATGTTTGGCTTTTCCCTACAATCAGCCCATCTTTTTAACTAGTTTCACCCTCAATTAATTCGTGAGAAGTGTATGCGTGTTTCCCAATACTTACTAGCCACTGAAAAAAACACCCCCTCTGATGCGGTGGTAAAAAGCCACCAACTCATGTTGCGTGCGGGCATGATCCGCCGCCTTGCCTCGGGCCTTTACACCTGGATGCCCACCGGCTTGCGAGTGTTGCATAAAGTGGAAAACATTGTGCGCGAAGAAATGAACCGCGCGGGCGCCCTAGAACTCATGATGCCTGTGGTGCAACCCATCGAACTGTGGGAGGAATCAGGCCGCGCGGTGGATTATGGCCCTGAACTATTGCGCTTTGTAGACCGCCACAACAACGGTTTTTGCTTAGGGCCCACCCACGAAGAAGTGATCACCGATATTGCCCGTAACACGCTTAGCAGCTATCGCCAGCTGCCGATAAACTTCTACCAAATAAACACCAAATTCCGCGACGAGATCCGCCCGCGTTTTGGCATGATGCGCTCGCGTGAATTCGTGATGAAAGACGCCTATTCCTTTCACCTTACACAAGAAAGCCTGCAGCAAACCTACGCTGCCATGTACGAGGCCTACACACGCATTTTCACCCGCCTAGGGCTTGATTTTCGCGCCGTGGAAGCTGATACCGGCTCCATCGGCGGCTCCGCCTCCCACGAATTCCACGTATTGGCGGATTCTGGCGAAGACAATATCGCTTTCTGTGACAGTTCAGATTATGCCGCTAACGTAGAACTCGCCGAAGCCATAGCTCTAGGCAAACGCGAAGCCCCTAGTGCCGCATTAGAAAAGGTAGCCACCCCAGGCGTTGCTACCATCGCTGAGCTGTGCCACCACCTTAACGTGCCCGCAGAAAAAACCGTAAAAACACTGATTGTGCACGCCAGCGAAGAAAGCGGTGGCGGCCTAGTAGCCCTACTCTTGCGTGGCGATCACGAACTCAATGAAACCAAAGCGGAAAAACTGCCACAAATAGCAGCCCCCTTATGCTTCGCCCACGATGATGAAATTGTGGCAGCCGCCGGTGTTGCCCCCGGCAGCTTAGGCCCCGTAGGCTTAAACATTCCCATGATCGCCGATCGCAGCGTAGCTGAAATGTTTGATTTTGTAGGCGGTGCCAACGAAGACGGCTACCACCATACGGGCATCAACTGGGAGCGCGACACAGCCTTACCCACTGTTGCCGATCTACGCACTGTGGTGGAAGGCGACCCAAGCCCCAATAGCCAAGGTACCCTCACCATCCGCAAAGGCATTGAAGTTGGCCATATTTTCCAATTGGGCGACACCTATTCCAAAGCCCTAAATGCCACCGTGCTCGATGAAAACGGCAAAAGCTCGATTATGACGATGGGCTGCTATGGCATTGGCGTTACCCGCGTGGTAGCCGCTGTTATTGAACAATGCCACGACGAGCACGGCATTATTTGGCCGCAAGCCATTGCGCCCTATGATGTAGCGCTAATTCCCGTGAACCTGCGCCGCAGCCCGCGCGAACGTGAATACTGTGATGCCTTATATGCGGAGCTAACCGCCCTAGGCCTTAGCATTTATTACGATGATCGTGAGCGCGAGCGCCTTGGCGTAAAGCTTGCCGATGCCGAATTAATTGGTATCCCGCAACGCATTGTGGTGTCTGAGAAAGGCTTAGACAATGGCCAAGTAGAGTTTCGCTTACGCACCGCTAACGAGAACGATCATTGGCCCGCGGAAGAAGTAGTGGCAAAGTTAACAGAACACCTTAGGTAGTGGCTAAAACCACAAAATTTGTGGTGCCCCTTAAGCGGGCTGCTTTTTTGCCCTTGAAGCGGGCTCGCCTTGCCGCTGTAACCGCGTGGTGCCCTTGAACCGGGCTGGTTCCAGGCACGCAGTGTTCTTAATAGGCGTTATCGCGAGCAAGCCTGCAGAATAAGCCTTTCATCAGCGAAAACCATGCTGATGAAAAGCTTTTCTTCCGGCCTATTCAACAGTGCTATTAAGATAAATCGGGTGCTGGTGGGATTGGGAGTGGGTGCCGAGCGTTGCGCCCGCTGCGGTAGTGCCTTTTGTGCCAAAGCCACTAAACCTTGTACGACGGTAGCTACTTGCTGCAACTTCCACTTAACCCGGCAACTGGGGCTTTCTTAGTGGCACAGCAGTAATC
>Ga0079226_10000371_pt1 | contig 31097 bp, 31 predicted proteins | sample Poulit2014_FD_76345 | JGI IMG/M metagenome (GOLD analysis project Ga0079226, IMG submission 76345) | Agricultural soil microbial communities from Georgia to study Nitrogen management - Poultry litter 2014 | ecosystem: Environmental > Terrestrial > Soil > Agricultural land | place: USA: Georgia...
ACTGAATCGGACCCTGATAATTGGCGCAGTTGGTATCGTCTCGGTTTGGCTTACGACGCCGCAGGCGACCGTAAACGTGCCCGTGCTGCGCTACGTGATGCCATCACTATGTTTCGCAGCGTCTAAGGTTTCCCTGATGCGACATTAGAAACTTTCCGCAACACAGTCTCTAACGGACCTCGAACACCGGCTAGATACACGACGAGACCAACCAGTATTACGATAGCCCAGTGCACCCCGAGCATTATCCAAGCATCCGACCACAATGGGCTATCAGTCTGCATCGTTTGTGCCCAATTGGTTGGCCATAGCGCTGTTATAAGCACATGTACGACATAGGTTGTCAAAGCAACCATGCCGGTGGCGGAAAGCGGGAACAGTACTTTGCGTAATAGTCCGCTGCGAGTCAAAACTAAAAATAGCCCGATGACCCCGACAGCAGCCCCCGTTGTGGAATAGATATCCAACGGAGCTCCGGAATGCGGTGCAGCTAAGCCAAACCACGGTGGGGCCCCCATTACTAGATCTGTGTTAATACCGGCTCCAGTTGATGTCATTGCAGGTAGCTGGTTAACAGGTACATCCGTGGTATGGCTAATACGAGCGACAAAGGATGGATCAGTTAGTAGCCACCGTCCAATTCCTCGAAATACCAGGTAGCTTCCAGTACCAAAAACTAATAGGCCCATACCCGTTGAGATCTTCGATAAATTCATCCGGCCGATGGCCATACCGACTAGTACATAGCCCAAAAACGAAATAACTGGATAATAGCCCGTAAAGAATATATCCCATAACGTCAACACAGGTTTTTGTATGGCATCAAACAATGTCGGAGAGTGCCATAATCGCCAATTTTCTGCATATGTGGTAGCCCCACCGGCTTGTACTTGCATAAACCGTGTCAGTACGCCGTGGATTAGTGGCGCAAGTATCACCCAGCTGATTGCGGTGATGGTTAGTGCGCGCTTAGATAGGTTGACAAACCACATCGCAAGTAAAAATAATACGCCATAGTGCGCCAAAATAATCGCAACATTGGACCCTGCCAGACCCAGCAGCAGACCAATGACAAGGAGCACGATTGCCCGTAATGCCAGTTGTAGGCGTGATGCCCAAATATCCACGGCGTTTTTAGTCAGTAATGTGAGACCAACCCCCGCTAACACCACAAATAGTGCTGATGAAACACCGGTAAGGCTAGCTCCAACCCATGTCGGTGTGAGTGCTCCGGAGAGGTTCTCTTCCATGAGAGGGAAAATATGGGTAGCGACCATCCCCAAGATCGCAACGGCACGAGCCGTATCGAGCCCAGTGATGCGGCCGGGAGCATCTAAACGACGCATGCAATACAACTTTCTGGTGAAGGTTGATCAACCCAAAACGATATTTGAATGACCTATGATGTTTTCGTCTATTCTCACAGGTAGGCTTACGACTATAAGCCAGACATTCCCAAGACCGAGCAATGGTGAAGATTTAATGACTGATGCAATTTTTGGCACGATGGTCCCGGCCATGGTGACGCCTTTTACCGAAGACGGCGAACTGGATCTTGACGCGACCCAAACGCTGGCAAACCATCTGGTGGATCATGGAGCCGATGGAATAGTGGCAACCGGTACAACTGGTGAGACATCCACACTAACCGATGACGAGAATATTCAGGTATTCGAAGCTATCGTAGAAGCAGTAGGGGACCGTGCCAAGGTGGTTGCTGGAACCGGTATGAATGATACGGCCCACTCGGCGTATCTTTCTCGGCGTGCTGAGGCTGCAGGCGTCGACGGTTTATTGTTAGTCACTCCGTATTACAACAAACCGAATCAGGCTGGAATCCAGGCGCACTTTGAATACATTGCCTCGGCAACAAACTTACCAGTCATGCTCTACGATATCCCTGGCCGATCGGTGATGCCTCTTGAACCAGAAACCATTATTGCACTGTCGGAGCACCCAAATATTGTGGCACTCAAAGACGCAAAATCGGATTACCAATCAACGACGCTCGTGTTAGCGAACACGGATCTAGCCGTTTATTCAGGCGATGACGGAATGACGTTGCCATTAATGGCTGCCGGTGCTGTTGGGGTAGTCTCCGTATCCGGACACGTAGCGCCTGGCACTTACCGCCAGCTCGTGGATGCTGCAAAAGCCGGAGACTTTGCTACGGCTCGTCAAAAACACTTTGAATTAGATCCGGTTCAGCGTGCAATCATGACACATGTTCAAGGCGCAGTCGCCGCTAAAACCGTTTTACAATGGCAAGGTATCATCCCGTCAGCGCGTGTGCGTCTACCCTTGGTTGCTGCAACTGAACAGGAAGAAGCTATTATCAAGACAGACCTTGCCGAAGCCGGCATCCATCTGTAACCGTAAATTCTGACCGTAGCCATATACTTTTATCGGAGGAAATTCGCGACCATGACCCAAACTCAAGAACTAGCCCACCCACCTAAACTTCGAGACGATACTTGCCGTATCGTTCCGCTGGGTGGGCTTGGCGATGTTGGTCGCAACATGACGGTATTTGAACTCAACGGAAAATTGCTTATTGTCGATGCTGGTGTCTTATTTCCCGAAGAAGTTCAGCCCGGCGTCGATCTAATTTTACCCGATTTTGATTACATTAAACATCGCTTGCATGATGTCGTAGCGATTGTGCTGACACATGGTCACGAAGATCATATTGGCGCGGTGCCGTATCTTCTTCGGCTCAACCCGAACATCCCGTTGATTGGCACGCAGCTGACACTGGCACTCGTTGAGTCAAAATTGCAGCAACATCGGATCAAACCGCTGACCTTGCAAGCAGAAGACGGCGGACGTGAACAACTTGGCCCGTTTAACTTAGAGTTTATCGCGGTCAATCACTCAATCCCGGATTCGTTAGCCCTGGCCATCCGAACCGATGCGGGCACCATTTTACATACTGGGGATTTCAAAATGGATCAGCTGCCCCTCGATGGTCGAATTACTGACCTGCGCGCATTCGCCCGATTGGGCGAAGAAGGCGTGGATTTATTCATGACCGACTCGACCAATGCAGAAGTTCCAGGATTTACCCCCACGGAAAAAGACATCGGTCCGGTTATCGAACAACATATCGGCCAAGCACAACGACGGGTCATTGTGGCGTCATTTGCCTCACATGTACACCGCGTACAACAAGTCCTCGATGCTGCAGTCAAGAATGGCCGAAAGGTCGCTTTTGTAGGTCGTTCCATGGTCAACAATATGGGTATCGCAGCCAAGCTTGGATACCTCGACGTACCCGCAGATACCGTCATTGAGCTCAAAAATGTGAACGACTATGCTGATCACGAAGTAGTCCTAATGTCCACCGGTTCCCAAGGTGAGCCCATGGCGGCTCTTTCTCGGATGGCCAATGACGAACATCGCCAGATCACTATACAGCCGGATGATTTGGTCATCCTTGCATCCTCATTGATCCCAGGTAACGAAAACGCCGTTACTCGTGTTATCAATGGGTTGATGAAACTTGGCGCTAATGTCATTCACAAAGGCAATGCAAAGGTGCATGTCTCAGGCCATGCTTCTGAAGGCGAACTTCTGTACTGCTACAACATCGTGCAGCCAAAAAATGTATTGCCAATCCATGGTGAAACCAGGCACCTAATGGCCAACGGGCGAATTGCTGAAGCTACCGGTGTGCCCAGGGCGAATATTATTGTCACCGGTGATGGCGGGATTATTGATTTGCATGGCGGGGTGGCGCGTAAAGTGGGCGAAATCCCTTGTGAATATGTGTATGTCGATGGACGATCCATTGGTCATGTTACTGAAGATGATCTCAAAGACCGACAGGTTTTGGGCGAAGAAGGATTTATCTCGGTCATCGCCGTTCTTGACCGTCAGACCCATACCATTATCTCGGGTCCAGAAGTTCATTCCCGTGGCGTGGCCGAAGACGATGGCGTATTTGATGCGATTAAACCTAAGCTTATTAAAGCGCTTGAAGAGGCAGCTGTATCGGAAAAAGGCCATTCTAAACATCAGCTGCAACAGATGATGCGTCGAACCTTAGGAGCATGGGTAGCACGCAAGCTACGGCGTCGTTCTATGATAGTCCCGATTGTTATCGAAGCATAAAATTTTTAGCAATTCCGGCTACGATGCGGCCTTATCCGGCCAAAAGCGGTAGCCTAGAGGATATGGCGACACGTACTTCCCCAGACCGTTCGTCGAATCAGAAGTCTAATTCGAAATCGAAAAAGACAGATGCGACAACGGAACCGACACCATATAACGTCACAGAAACTACCCAACCTTGGGTGGTTCGGGCGATTACGCGATTTTGGTCTGCATTAGCGGCACCCTTCGGTGGTGCCGTGCGTAAAATGGGGCCAGATGTAGTGATCCCCGTAGAACAACGCCGTGACGGTACAGGATTTTTCGTACTCATCATTGCGTTGATTGTTGCGTGGACTTTCTGGTGGGCGCCAGCCAGTGACCCTGCTGTGGGCTCATTTATCTACCATATCCTGGCGGGCACATTTGGCTGGTTCTCCATCTTGCTTCCCCTGGCCTTAGCGCTTATCGCCGTGCGCTTTTTTCGGTTTCCGCGAGAAGATAGTGCGAATGGGCGCATCTTTTTTGGGCTATTATTTGCCACCATTGCCGGTTCCGGTATCAGCCAACTGATCTTTGATAACCCATCTATGGGAGCCACGCTTGACGATAAGCTCACCTCGGGCGGTGTCGTTGGCTATTTGGCAGTTGACCCACTGGCTTCGTTAATCACGCCGATACCGGTATGGGTTCTTATGGTATTAATCGGCTTCTTTTCTATACTGGTCATCACCGCAACACCTGTTGGCAAAATTCCGGATCGCATTATCGGCGCCTATCGTTGGCTTACCGGGCAGGAACTTGCCGTAGACAATGAAACTACCGTCGTGGAGACGACGGACTCCCAACGTACACATACTGACCACGATCAGTCCTACCTGTACGAACACGATCGCCAACCTAAACAGAAAAAGACACGGCCTGGGTTCTTTGCCCGACTATTTGGTGCTAAGGATCCACAAGATTCCGAGGAACAAGAGTCCCTAGCCGGCGACGAAGCCTATTCCTCGGCTGTCATTGGCGATGAGCAGGTGCCGGCTGTTGAAGTCCTCGACGACGAAGAGGCTGCTGCTGTGCCACGGCCTCAGTCGGATAAACAAACGCAGGTCATGGATTTCGGTTCTCTGTTCGAGGGTCAGGACGAAGGAGCCAGTGATTCCAACGAGGCTATCAATAGCGCATCCGAGGACACCGAACAACCCGCTGAACCGGCGATCCGGCCGGGGATTCGTCGTCCTACTGCCGATGAGATTGCTTTGCAACAGGCTCGGGATAACGCCGGACTTGGTGAGGAACAGACACAGACCGCTACCGTTGAAAGCTCTCAAACAACACAGCTGCCGCCTATTCCCGCACGTACTGAACAGCTGGAACTTGATGGCGATGTGACGTACACGCTGCCGGGCATTGAAATGCTCCCGCAGGGCCCTCCGGCTAAAGAACGCTCCGAGGTCAATGACCGGGTCGTTGCAGCATTGGATACCGTCTTTGAACAATTCAAAGTGGATGCTGAAGTCACTGGGTTTTCTCGTGGTCCAACAGTGACACGATATGAAGTGGAAGTCGCCCCAGGAACCAAGGTCGAAAAAGTCACGAATTTAGAGCGGAATATTGCTTATGCAGTGGCTTCCACTGATGTTCGCGTACTGTCGCCGATACCGGGCAAATCCGCTATCGGGGTCGAGATTCCAAATACCGATAAAGAAATTGTGGCGTTGGGTGATGTCCTGCGATCCAATGCGGCGCGCAAATCTGATCACCCAATGGTTATGGGTGTGGGCAAGGACGTTGAAGGTGGCTACGTCATGGCCAACTTGGCTAAAATGCCGCACCTGCTTGTAGCTGGTGCGACCGGTGCCGGTAAATCCGCCTTCGTGAACTCCTTAATCACCTCGATATTGATGCGAGCGACTCCGGATGATGTCCGTCTGGTACTGGTTGATCCTAAACGCGTGGAGCTCACCGTTTACGAGGGTGTACCCCATTTGGTTACACCTATTATTACCGATCCAAAAAAGGCTTCAGAGGTCTTGCAATGGGTCGTAGAGGAAATGGACACACGCTACGATGACTTGGCCCGTTTCGGTTTCAAACATATTGACGATTTCAATAAAGCCGTACGCGCTGGAAAAGTTTCTCTGCCACCAGATTCCAAGCGCACTCTCAAACCATACCCCTACCTGTTAGTAATCATTGACGAGCTGGCCGACCTCATGATGGTTGCGCCTCGCGACGTCGAAGATGCTGTGGTACGCATCACCCAGTTGGCCCGTGCAGCAGGTATCCACCTAGTCTTAGCTACCCAACGTCCCTCCGTAGATGTTGTGACCGGTTTGATTAAAGCCAACGTACCCTCTCGGATGGCGTTTTCAACTTCATCAGTTACTGATTCTCGCGTTGTCTTGGACCAACCAGGTGCGGAGAAGTTGCTTGGTCAAGGTGACGCTTTGTTTTTGCCGATGGGCAAATCAAAACCAATGCGAGTGCAAGGCGCGTGGGTTAATGAATCAGAAATCCGTAACGTTGTTGATCACGTCAAATCCCAGATGCAAGTTCAATATCGCGAGGATGTACTGCCCGAGAAGCAGGCTCGCGTTATTGACGAAGACATTGGCGACGACCTCGAGGACCTACTACAAGCAGTTGAACTAGTAGTCACTTCGCAGTTTGGTTCCACATCAATGCTGCAGCGCAAACTACGAGTAGGGTTTGCTCGAGCTGGTCGTCTCATGGATTTAATGGAGTCCCGTGGAGTAGTAGGACCGTCCGAAGGATCTAAAGCCCGTGATGTATTGGTCCAACCAGATGATCTTGCCGAGGTCATTGCCAACATCAAAGGTGAAGACACCCAGTCGAAATCCCAGCACTCTGACTCAGACACCTCCCAGGCCTTCGACAGTCCGGTTGAAACCGACACAGAATACTATTATGACCAAAGCGATGACAGTGAATCCGAGGACGCATGGCAGCTAACGGGCAGGTAAGCTCACTAAATCTTCCTAATGTGCTCACCAGCATACGTATTGCGCTGGTACCATTTTTTATCTGGGCGCTGTGGGCCTCTGGAACATTCGGTCAAGACTCGATGATGGCTCGCTGGATCGCGGTAGCAATCTTTGCTGCGGCCATGTATACCGACAAGCTCGATGGCGATATTGCTCGCGCCAGAGGCCTAGTCACGAACTTTGGCAAGATTGCTGACCCCATTGCTGATAAATTCCTGACCGGAGCAGCTTGGATCACGATGTCGCTGTTAGGCGAAATCTGGTGGTGGATTACGATTCTAATCTTGCTTCGGGAATGGGGCATTACGGTCATGCGTATAGTGATGTTGCGAACACGTGTCATGCCTGCTTCTAGAGGTGGCAAGATCAAGACTGTACTGCAGACTGCAGCCATCCTTATTCTGTTGTTGCCATTAGCTACTTTCATAGGACAGTGGTGGCTTTGGTTTGGTTGGAGTTTGGTCTTAGCAGCTCTGGTGGTAACCATAGTTACCGGCCTAGACTACGTGGTAAAAGCACTGCAGACACCTAAAGAAATCTAGGCGAACAGAATGGTTAGTACCAACAATGCGCAGCACGAATGCAGAGGATATTGTCCGACAATTAACGGAGCTTAATCTCACGATCGCTACGGCCGAATCGTTAACGGCCGGTATGCTTAGCTCAGCGGTTGCTGATGTCCCGGGGGCATCAGCAGTTTTGCAAGGCGGAGTAGTCGCTTACAACAACAATATAAAGCACAAAATGCTGGGAGTCTCAGCGGATACTTTGGCGGTTAGGGGAGCGGTAGATTCAGAAACCGCTAAAGAAATGGCCCAAGGTGCGCGTAGCCGTTTCAGTGCAGACCTAGGTGTCGCCACAACCGGTGTTGCAGGGCCCGAACCTTCAGAGGGCAAAGCCGTAGGGATCGTTTTTATTGCATTAGCTGCGCCTGATGACAGCACCATGAAATTCCACCGGTTTGCAGGCGGCCGGTCTGAGATTCGAAGAGCCACTGTAGCCGCCAGTATGAAGCTAATGGCAGAATGGCTAGAACGGCGTGCTTGACGACGAATGCGTCGTAGCAAATCAGAAATAGCAGACTGGTGCTACATGTGGCGCATATCACATTCAGTCACTATTTCAAAGAAAGAGCGAATAAATTGATCCATCCGGGAACAAATTCGACAACACGTATGTTGTGTAATGGTGGAAGGTCTTAGAATCTCGGCTCGATCGGCGGGGATTCAGTATTCATTCAGGAGATGGTGGTTAATTATGATGAGAGAACCGGTTGTTGTAAATGGCGTAACCCGCTGGCTAAAGGCTGGCGAATCGTTGGGTCAGCAAAACGAATCCAAGGAGTCCACCATGCCCGTGCTGCGTGAAGAGATTGGCTACGTTCTTAGAGACGTTCGCCAGCGCCAGGGTCGGACCCTCCGCGAAGTATCACATGATGCTCGCGTTTCACTTGGCTATTTGTCTGAAGTCGAGCGTGGTCAGAAAGAAGCCTCTTCCGAACTACTTAGCGCTATCACAGCGGCACTAGATATTCCTTTATCAGTGATGCTTCGAGAGGTTTCGGATCGCATTGCCGTGGAAGAAGCCGTCCAAATTCCTGACACGATCCCCGCTGAATTAGCTCATCGTTACGCGCAGCAACAGCAGGGCCACGGTTACAACCGTGGAGATCAGCTAGCTAATCGCTAGAAGAGCCACGGGAGCCCCATTCGTTTTTGAGCTCAGGCCGCGAACTAACCCACGCACGGGGTTCGCGGCCTGAGTTTTGCTTGTACAACTATTTACGAGGACGACAATGAAACAATCGGAATTTTGGGCCTTGCTAGAAGACGAATTTGGTTCGGCAAATGCCAGCATCATTGCCTCGTCCTTAGAGCTGCCCTACCTTAAAACCTCGGCGCAAGAGGCACTGGCTAACGGGACGGACCCTAGACTTGTCTGGACGGCTATTTGCGATTTACATGATATCCCGGCTGAACGACGTCTAGGTAAAGATATTGAACCACGCGACACAGGCGCCCTATAAGACACCCGACACGCTTAGTGATGTTCGCTAATCAGTCGGTAGTTTGTAGACTTAAGCACAGGCTGCCACGGCATGTTTCGCCTTCCTCAACTTTTCCACAAATTACGTCTATATCTCTTATCGTGTCCGTAGCGGATCATAAACTTTGGCGCATAGTGCAAGTAATTACCACTTGCCTTCCACTACTCAAGGAGTACTCCCTATGTCTTCAAAAACAAACCGTGACAAAGCTTTGGACGCTGCACTTGCGCAAATCGACAAAAGCTACGGTAAAGGCTCGATCATGCGTCTCGGAGACGATGTGCGAGCACCTATTGAGGTCGTACCGACAGGTTCGGTGGCATTGGATATCGCCCTGGGCATCGGTGGCTTACCGCGAGGCCGTGTTGTAGAGGTCTATGGTCCGGAGTCTTCTGGTAAAACTACTATTGCTCTGCACGCGGTTGCTGAAGCGCAACGTAAAGGCGGCATTGCCGCTTTCATCGATGCCGAACACGCTTTGGACCCCGAATACGCCAAAAAACTCGGTGTAGACACGGATGCGTTGTTGGTCTCACAGCCAGATACCGGTGAACAAGCCTTAGAGATAATGGATATGCTCATTGGCTCTGGAGCTCTCGATATTGTGGTTATTGACTCTGTCGCTGCTTTGGTGCCTCGCGCTGAGATCGAAGGAGAAATGGGAGACTCCCACGTTGGTCTACAGGCGCGACTGATGTCTCAGGCATTACGGAAAATCACCGGCCGTCTATCGCAATCCAAAACAACTGCAATTTTCATCAACCAATTGCGTGAAAAGGTTGGTGTATTCTTTGGCTCACCTGAAACAACTACGGGTGGTAAAGCTTTGAAGTTCTACGCTTCTGTGCGTATTGACATTCGGCGTATTGAAACTCTCAAGGAAGCAGGCAACCCAGTTGGCAACCGCACCCGTGCCAAAATTGTTAAGAACAAGATGGCGCCACCATTCAAACAGGCTGAATTCGATATCTTATATGGCGAAGGCATCTCTCGTGAAGGTGGCTTGTTGGATATGGGCGTCGAACACAACATTGTGCGAAAATCAGGAGCTTGGTACACCTATGATGGCGACCAGCTCGGTCAAGGTAAAGAAAATGCTCGCCGTTTCTTAAAGGACAATCCAGACCTTGCGGTGGAACTTGAAGATCGGATTAAGACTTCATTGGGTATTGGCACAGATAGCGAGTCAGAAGAGGAAGAGCAAGCAACCGACTTGAAGGCAGTAGAGGACGCATAATCAATGCAGGGTAGTGGTACGGATCGGAACGATACTGGCCAAACTGCGCGTAACATTGTGCTCCGTCAACTTTCTGCCGCACCGAAAACCCGGCAGCAATTGAGCGAAAAGCTTGCGGATAAGGAAATACCCGAAGAAACCATCAGAGAGGTTTTGGACCGTTTTGAAGAAGTTGAGCTAATTGATGACGCAGCATTCGCTCAAAGCTGGGTACGTTCCCGCCATCGATCAAAAGGACTCGCGCGGCGGGCGCTCAATATGGAGCTGCGTCAGCGCGGCGTGGATGAACACCACACTGAACTTGCGTTGGAACAAGTATCAGATGAGGATGAACGTTCCAAAGCTCATGAACTGGTCGCTCGAAAATTATCCCGCACGAGTATTCCTTCGCCAACAGATCCGACAGAACGCAAACAACGCGATAGAATGGTTCGACGTCTGGTAGGTATGTTATCCAGAAAAGGATACTCGCCGGGCATGGCGTTTAGTGTCGTTAATGACGCGATTGATACCGCTGAACATTACCCCTTTGAGGATTGAAAAGTACCGTGACTCAAGCTGTAACAGAACTTGCAACACCGCGTTCGTATGAGATTCGAACCTTTGGTTGTCAAATGAACGTCCATGACTCGGAGCGGATATCCGGGCTACTTGAATCAAGTGGATATACTCCCGTTGAAAACGACAATACCCCGGATTTGGTGGTGTTCAATACGTGTGCGGTTCGGGAGAATGCTGCCAACCGGCTATATGGTCATCTCGGAAATCTCAAAGTCACCAAGGATGAACACCCTGGTATGCAAATTGCTGTCGGCGGCTGCCTAGCACAAAAAGACCAAGATACCATTGTGCAGCGTGCACCTTGGGTCGATGTAGTTTTTGGGACTCACAACATTGGTTCGCTTCCGGTATTGTTAGACCGCTCTCGACATAATGATGAAGCCCAGGTCGAACTGCTGGAAGCGCTTGAAACCTTTCCATCAACACTGCCGACCAAACGGGAATCGAGCTATTCAGGTTGGGTTTCTATTTCAGTCGGGTGCAACAACACGTGTACGTTTTGTATCGTTCCCTCTCTACGAGGAAAAGAGAAAGACCGTCGTCCAGGCGATATTTTGGCAGAAGTCCAAGCACTTGTCGATGATGGCGCGGTGGAGGTCACGTTACTTGGCCAAAATGTCAATACCTACGGAGTAGAGTTTCGAGATCGTCAAGCATTTTCGAAACTGTTGCGTGCAACCGGCGACATCAACGGGCTAGAGAGAGTGCGCTTCACTAGCCCGCACCCTGCATCATTTACTGATGACGTTATTGACGCTATGGCGGAGACACCAAATGTCATGCCGCAATTGCACATGCCACTGCAGTCTGGCTCGGACGCAATTCTGAAAGCAATGCGCCGTTCATATCGATCAAAGCGCTTTCTTGGCATTTTGGATAAAGTTCGGGAACGGATTCCGCACGCGGCTGTCACTACCGATATCATTGTAGGGTTTCCTGGCGAAACAGAAGAGGACTTTCAACAAACTCTGAATGTCGTAGAGGCTTCCCGGTTTTCTATGGCTTATACGTTTCAATATTCACCGCGAGAAGGCACCCCCGCTGCTGAAATGGAAGACCAAGTCCCGAAAGAAGTAGTTCAAGAACGCTTTGAGCGTTTGGTAGCGTTGCAAGATAAAATCGCGGCGGAAGAATCAGCCAAACAGATCGGTACGAATCAGGAAGTACTGGTTACCAACGATGCCGGTCCTCGAGGGAAAGAGACCGGTCGCCTAACTGGCCGAGCACCGGATAATCGACTCGTGCACTTTAGTATTCCTGCTGGCGGGGAAACACCGCGCCCCGGAGACTTTGTTACTGTTCCCATTACTGAATCGCACCCGTACCACCTGATTGCCGACCCGATCAGCCTGAGCCACTACGTTTTACGCCGGTCACCTGCAGGCGAAGCCTGGGACCGTGCTCAGGCAGATTCTTGTGGCAGCGGATCAGACGTAACTGTCGGTGGTGTGAACTTAGGGCTACCGGGCATGCGTACCAGTGTCTAATAGCAGATTCTTAATTTCTTTAGTCGGGGCCACAGCCACAGGAAAAACAGATCTCGCGATTGCGCTTGCACAGGTTCTAGACGGTGAAGTCATCAATGCTGACTCAATGCAGTTTTATCGGGGCATGGACATTGGTACTGCAAAGGCAACGCCCGCAGAGCGTGGGCGCGTGACGCATCACTTACTAGACATCTATACACTCGATGTTGAAGCTAATGTAGCGACCTTCCAAAAACAAGCCCGTCAAAAAATCGCAGATATTCGTTCCAGGGGCAAAACACCAATTCTCACCGGCGGTTCTGGATTGTATGTTCGAGCCGTTCTTGACAGCATAGAATTTCCCCCCACCGACCGTCGGCTTCGACAACAGCTCACTATGGAAGCTAATGAGTTAGGGATTGACCATCTAGTGAGCGAGCTCCAAAAGGTAGACCCAGATGCCGCGCAACGGCTCAACGATGATCGTAGAATCATCCGTGCCGTGGAGGTTTATCGTCTTACAGGAAAACCATTTACTTCGTATATGCCAACTCGTAGGTACCATCAGAGTATTCCGCCGGTGATACAGGTTGGACTCATGACTGAACGGGCTCTGCTACATAAAAGAATCGAGCAACGCGTCTATACAATGATGGAAACCGGTTGGGTCGATGAGGTTCGTTGGCTCATGACTCAAGGACTTGCCGAAGCACCGACAGCCTCTCGGGCCATCGGGTACCGTCAAATCATGGACTATATTCAGGGTAAGACCAGCGAGGAAGCCGCTTTAGGATCTACGATCATTGCGACCAGGAAATTTGCGCGACGACAGGAAACGTGGTTCAAAGCTGACCCAAGAGTCCACTGGATTGATGCTGAATCCAATAATGTTGTGGCTGAAACGCTACAGGTAATAGAAGCCAGCTAGGGTAACGGTATGAACGCTAATCATCAGCGCGGAGCTCTGAAGGGCGCCCAGTTCGTCAAAATTGCCGGACCATTTGGAGATTGGGTTGTATTCTTCGAACCCTCCGACAATATTGAGATCGAAAACAACGTCACTATTCTGTGTAATCGTTCGAGAGGTATCGGTGCCAGCGGTGTCGTCGTGGTTAGACCAGCTCAACAGAACCTGACTGGTATAGCGCCCTGTTACAGAGTTGATGCATGGAATGCCGAGGGCCAGCCGATCACCAATATGACTGAGCCAGCCCGTGTTGCGACCTTTGTTTTAGCAGTTTTGAAGAAAATACCGACAAGTGAGACAAGCCACCACGTATTTGAAACACAGTTTGAGCCAGTGACTACTGTTTTTACTCCGTCATTTGTTGGTGTCGATATCGGCAAATGGGCGTATACGGATCCTGACACGGCGGTCGCCGCGGGTTCAGATGTATTCGTTATGGCCGAGAACCTGACTGACCCGCGCCCCGGTTTGAGCATCCAGATTAGGAACACCCATGTGATAGTCGCCGTTGAATCTTTCAGTGAATTAGCTGCTATAGATCTTAATGAGCCGCCCTCGACTGAGCCACCGACCCATACAGGTGCAAGCACGAGTATCAACTTTGTGGTCCCTCATGATCCGTTGATGTCTGCTGGGATGGGACAGGCGCAGTTACGTACTTATATGGATGCGTCACACGGTCATGAATTGGCCACAGCTGCTGCTGGCGCAGCCGTAGCACTCCAAACGTGGACGGGGCTACAACAACTTAATATTTGGAATATCGGTACTGAACAAGGCGATGTGGTAGTACAAATTCATGACAAGCATAGGCTATCTACATTTGCGCGTTTAACTGTGGCTTTTTTCGGAACCTTGTAGGTTCCGTGCAATGTGCAAAATCCGGAAGCCCTTTTTCGTGGCTGCGCGGCGGCAAGTGAATTGCCCTGGATATTTCTCGTTCAACATAGAGTCAATCCAAGGAAGAAGAGAGTCCGCGCCAAGTTTCTTGGCAACGACTAGCCAAGCTTCGCCGCCAAAGTTGAGCATAACTAACCATCGCGTAAGAAGTTCGTGAAGTGCTTGTTTTCCGATACGGATGGGAGGGTTGGTCCAAATAAGATCAAAACCAACATCGTGGGATACTTCGTCTGGGTGCCGGACAATAATGTTGTCCAGCCCTAAGCGCTGACTATTCGATTTAGTTAGAGCGGCTGCACGGGCATTGACTTCTACCGCTGTTACCTGTGCTTCGGGGGCAAGGAGCCCCATTGTAAGTGCAATAGGGCCCCATCCAGCCCCAATATCCAAAAACCTGCCGGTTTTTGGGGGTCTTGGCACAGTGTCTAAAAGTATCTCAGTACCCCGATCCAGATCATCGGGAGAGAAGATATTTCCCGCGGTTTCAACTTGGACTTGTCTACCAGCTAGTTGGACGTTAATAGTACGGCGACGTTCCTCGCCGGTAGGCGCGGCAGAAAAATAATGCTCATTGTTCATTATGAACCAGTCTAATACTATCGCTAGCTTTGAGACTGGCATCTAAAAACTGGGTTGACGCCGAGTTTTGTAGCTCGGAATACAACGAACCACTGCTGCGTTGTTATCAATAACAGGGTTTCATTTTGGCAATGTATCCACTATACCGATCCCAGTAGCGGATGCAGGAACACCAAATGTGAAATACTGTAAATTGGTATGGATGACCGCTACAAGGAGAAAATGGTCACACGACGCGAACACACTGACCCTCAAGAGGATCAGGAAATTAAAGCTCTGATCGATCGTATTCTGTCCGTAGATGCTGCTACGGCAACGCACACCACGTCTCAAACGGGTGATATTGCTCCGAGCGCTCAAGCCCTTGATGATGGGGCCACAAATCATAGTGAGTTTGACGGCGATCAATTTGAGCTAACGCAACGTCATGCCTTACGACGTGTTGCTGGGTTGTCGACTGAGCTTGAGGACGTAACGGAAGTTGAATATCGTCAACTTCGACTTGAGCATGTCGTATTAGCGGGCTTATGGACCGATGGCACTGTGACTGAAGCCGAACATTCGCTTCGTGAATTAGCTGCCTTAGCCAATACTGCAGGATCAACAGTACTTGACGGTATTATCCAACGTCGCCACGCCCCAGACCCAGCTACTTACCTAGGTAGAGGGAAAGCCCGTCAATTAGCCGATGTCGTATATGAACATGGTGCTGACACGGTAATTGTCGATACCGAGCTAGCGCCCTCACAGCGAAGAGGTCTCGAAGACGTTGTAGGGGTAAAGGTCATTGATAGAACCGCATTGATACTGGATATCTTCGCCCAGCATGCCCAGTCCAAAGAAGGTAAGGCTCAAGTAGAGCTTGCCCAGCTGGAGTACTTGTTACCGCGGTTGCGTGGTTGGGGTGAATCCATGTCCCGTCAGGCTGGTGGTCAGGCTGCTGGGGGTGCAGGAATCGGTTCCCGCGGTCCCGGTGAAACAAAGATCGAGTTAGATCGGCGCCGTATCCGTGATCGTATGTCAAAGCTGCGACGAGAAATTAAACACATGAAAAATGCTCGTTTGACCAAACGGGCGCGGAGACGTCGAAACCAAGTACCGTCGGTAGCGATCGCCGGCTACACCAACGCCGGAAAGTCTTCAGTGCTTAATCGGCTAACCAAAGCGGGTGTCCTGGTCGAAAACGCGTTGTTCGCTACGTTGGATCCAACGGTACGTGCTGCTGAAACTGACGACGGCGTTGCATACACTCTTACCGATACGGTGGGCTTTGTTCGTCAGCTGCCGACACAGTTGGTAGAAGCATTCAGATCTACGCTGGAAGAAGTTGACGAAGCGGATCTGATCGTTCATGTAGTTGACGCATCTCATCCAGAACCCGAAGCCCAAATCGAAGCAGTGCACCGAGTATTTGCCGAGACGGATATCCAAGATGTACGCGAATTGCTAGTATTCAATAAGGCTGATGCGGCCGATCCGTTGGTGCTAGCCCGTTTACGTCGACGCTATCCGAACGCTATAATCAGTTCAGCAACTACGGGTGAGGGTATCAAGGATCTGCAACAAGCAATCGCACAGGCACTACCTCGTCCGAGTTTGCATATGGATTTACTTGTCCCATATACACACGGCGAAGTGGTCCACCAACTACATTCTGACGATACCGAAATCTTAACGGAAACATACGAACCTGAAGGTACGGCCATGACTGTGCTTGTGTACCCCGAGGATAAGGACCGCTACCTAAGTTATGCCCGGTAAACGACCGGTAGAAACAAAATCAGCCAGTCAAACACAAGCTCAAGTTAGCGTTTGGCTGGCTGACGTCGTCGACGATATCGGAGGCCAAACTCGGACAGGCCAGCAACGAATGGCCCAGGAGGTTGCAGCGGCCTTTGAGACGGGCACCCACCTGTTAGCCCAAGCTGGTACCGGAACGGGCAAGTCCTTGGCCTATTTGGTGCCTGCGGTCGAACATGCTTTACTTAGCGATACGCCGGTGGTTGTTGCTACCGCTACTCTTGCGCTGCAAAGTCAAATTATTAATCGTGACCTGCCTCGTTTGCTAACGAGTTTAGGACCTACGCTGCCACGTGCCGTCGATGTGGCATTGCTTAAGGGCCGAGCAAATTATGTATGTAAACATAAGCTGCACGGCGCTGCAGCCGCACCCGAGGAGGATGGGCTACTAGAGCCTACAGATTTCTCAGGCCAACCCTTGTCGCAACTGGGCGAAGAAGTTATGCGGTTGCGAAGTTGGGCTGAAGAGACGACTACTGGTGATCGCGACGATTTGAAGCCAGGGGTCACTGATGAAGCCTGGCGGCAAGTGTCGGTTACCGCGCGAGAATGCATCGGAGCGACGCGCTGCCCATTTGCTGACGAATGCTTCTCAGAAATAGCCCGTGAAGCGGCAGGAGAGGCAGATATTGTCGTAACAAATCATGCCATGTTGGCTATAGCTGCGTTTGAAGACCTAAATATTATGCCGGCCACTGACACGATAGTTATTGACGAAGCACATGAGTTGACAGACCGAATCACCTCGGCCGTAACCGCTCACTTATCAGGGCCAATCGTTCGCAACGTTGCCAAACAGGCCAGACAAGAAGCATCCGTTGTCTCATCGGACCTTACTGACGCGGCAGCAGCGTTGGAAGCAGCCTTCAGTTCAGCCCCCACTGGTTGGTTCGCTCAAGGCCTTGGCGAGCATCAACTCGCTGCGTTAGAAACTGTGCGCGATCAAACGCGCCAATTGATGAGTGATCTCAAAGAATCAGGGGGCGACGATACCGACGACTCTGATCGTCAATTAGTAAGAAATCGGCTATCTGAGGTTCTTGAAACAACCGATCTGCTAATTTCGGCAGGAAGCCAACCTAACGGAGATTTGGTCATTTGGGCCACGCGACCATCACAGTTTGAACCGGGTCAAGGTTGGGTTGAGGCCGACCCCCATGCAGCACCGCTACTCTATGCTGCGCCATTATCTATAGCAGGCAAATTTCGGGATAAACTGCTCAATGAAGCAACCGTGATATTAACATCAGCGACACTGGCAATCGGGGGCAAATTTGATGCGATCATCGGTGATCTTGGATTTAACCTCGCTGGGGGAACCAAGTTTAAGACCTTAGATGTCGGCAGCCCATTCGATTACCCGAAACAAGGCATTCTGTATGTAGCCGATGACCTTCCAAAACCTGGTCCGCAGCCTTCGGTAAAAAGCCATGACCGACTCGAACAGCTATTACAAGCCTCCAATGGGGGAGCGCTGTGTTTATTTTCGTCACGAAGCGCGGTTAAAGCTGCCGCACAAGAAATGCGAGACCGTTTTGGAAATGATCTCAATATCTTAGTCCAAGGTGAGTCTACGCTTTCGGGGTTGATCGATGAATTTACACATGATTCCAGTGCGTGTCTTTTTGGGACCCTCACGCTGTGGCAAGGTGTTGATGTCCCAGGAGACGCACTACGACTGGTCACCATCGATCGGATTCCATTCCCACGCCCAGACGACCCGTTAGCTTCGGCGCGATCGCGTTATATTAGCCAGCGTGGTGGTAATGGTTTTATGGCAGTCTCAGCGAATCATGCAGCAGTTCGTCTGGCACAAGGCTCCGGACGGTTGATTCGCTCATCCTCAGATCGAGGAGTAGTTGCTATCTTGGATTCCCGGTTAGCAACCGCTGGATATGGGAGCTTTCTTCGCGCCTCCATGCCGGAATTTTGGGCTACACGCTCGCTTGATCAAGTACTGGGCAGCCTGAAGCGCCTTTCTGCTGAGTCTTAAAAAGACTTCTTGTCCAATGCGACGCCTATCCTGGTTCTCTTATGGGTCGGTCGATGACAAACAGGGGGTATGTAGACTGCGCGGATATTGGAGACTCGACGAGCTGTCCATCAGCACAACCGATACCTATTGTGTTGGACATTCCCAAACCAGTCGCATAAATCCTTAGCGTGTCCTACCCGGTTGCTTCAATGAATGTATATCGTCATTGTTCGGAAATCAGGTAGGAGACTTCCAGATGGGTACCAGGAATATCATGGCAGCCATAGCGAGTCAGTTTAGAAACCGCGGTAAGTTGGCATTAGCTGGTCTGGCCGGTGCAATTCTGGTCGGCTTTTTTGCGTTTATGATGGTATCGCAGCAACCGTGGTCAACTGCGGTTGCCTCAGAAGACGTTGATTCTGCTGGAGACTATGATCAGATCGTTGTTCAACCAGGAGATACGTTATGGAGCATCTCTGCACGCTTGTCTGATGATCGCGAGCAGCTCGTCATTCTAGAACAAATTCTGACATATAATGGTCTTGTTTCCTCAGATTTAGAGGTTGGACAAACTTTATATGTCCCAATCACAGAATGAATCTTAACTTCACTCGCTGCACAGTAGAGGAGACCGCAGCTATGATGTTGACGTGACTAAACAGCAGGAACCAACTCAATCAGCAGCCCTTGCGGCTCTGCCACTCCGTGACAATCTGCGTGGACAATCACCCTACGGTGCCCCACAACTTGAGGTAACTCACTTACTCAATACCAACGAAAACACGTATCCGGTGCCACAAATCGTTGTTGACGCTATTGGCCAAGCAGTACACGAGGCCGCAGCTTCGTTGAACCGTTATCCGGATCGCGAATTTACAGAATTACGCCAGTGTTTAGCTAACTACTTGGGGCATGGCTTGACCCAAGATCACATTTGGGCGGCTAATGGTTCAAATGAAGTCTTGCAACAGACCCTGCAAGCTTTCGGTGGGCCAGGCCGTAAAATGCTGAGCTTTCCCCCAACGTATTCCATGTATCCACTATTAGCAGCTGGAACCAATACAGAATACGTCGGTGGTGTTCGAGCTAAAGACTTCGTACTGACTCCAGAATCAGCCGGGCAACAGGTCAAGGATACCCAGCCCGACATAATTTTTCTGTGTTCGCCAAACAACCCTACAGGTACTGCACTGGGACTGGACGTGGTTGCTAGTGTGTACGAAGCCGCCAGTGAATTTAACGCCATTGTGGTTGTGGATGAGGCCTATGAGGAGTTCTCACGTGAAGATACAGAATCTGCACTAACCTTGCTGCCGGGCAGAGAACGGCTTATTGTTTCGCGCACGATGTCGAAGGCATTCGCGTTAGCTGGAGCCCGATTAGGCTACTTAGCAACATCGCCACAGGTTACTGATGCCTTACGGCTTGTACGGTTACCGTACCATCTGTCTACTATTACTCAGGCCGCAGCAATTGCGGCTTTAGAGCACGTTGATGTGCTCCTTGCGACCGTAAGTGAAATTAAAACCCAGCGGGATCGTATCGTCGAAGAACTCAAACAGCTCGGTCTAAAACCGGCCGTCTCGGACTCAAATTTCGTATTCTTTGGTTGGTTTGAAGATGCCCATGCCGTATGGGAAGGTCTCCTCAACCAGGGTGTTTTGATCCGTGACGTCGGTATCCCACATCATCTACGTGTCACAGCCGGTACAGCTGAAGAGACAACAGCTTTCCTCAGCGCACTGCGTGAAGTAATTGGTGCCTAGAATGAGCTTATCGTATCCACCGCAAACTATAATAATGTGTTGCACCGAAAACCCGCTGAATAAGGAGTTACCTGGCCTCTATGGCAGCTGAATTAGTCTCTGGCAGAAAAGCATTGATGAAGCGAACCACTTCGGAATCTGATGTGTACGTTGAGCTTGACCTCGATGGCGAAGGTAGCAGCGAGATTTCTACGGGTGTGCCTTTCTACGACCACATGCTTGACGCATTGGCGCGTCACTCGTTAATGAACCTGACGGTCAAAGCCGCTGGTGATACTCATATAGATGTTCATCATACCGTTGAAGACATAGCAATTACGCTTGGCGAAGTGTTTAAGGTGGCTTTGGGGGACAAACGAGGGATACGTCGTTACGGCGAGGCAACTATACCTATGGATGAAGCCTTAGCACGAGCATCCGTTGATCTGTCAGGGCGTCCGTACTTCATACATGAAGGTGAAACAGAAGCTCAGATCTATCACTTGATTGGTGGACATTTTACTGGTGCCATGACCCGTCATATTTTCGAATCCTTCAGCTACCACGCCGCTATTAATGTGCACATTGACTTACTGCGTGGACGCGACCCCCACCATATTGTAGAAGTGCAATTCAAGGCGTTGGCTCGGGCATTGCGACAAGCTGTGGAACTAGATCCACGGGTAGAAGGTATCCCATCTACAAAGGGTGCACTGTAGTGGATCGTCATACCCTTGAAATTGCTATTGCAGATTTTGGTATCGGCAACGTTGGTTCGTTAGCTTCTGCCTTAGAACATCTGGGTGCTAAGGTTATTATCACGTCCAATGGCCAAGAACTTGTCGAAGCTGATGGCATGGTATTATCTGGTAATGGAGCGTTCGGAGCAAGCAAACAGGCGATGGAACGGCTTAGCATATTGCGTTGGGTTGGCCAACGAGTAGCTGGAGGCCGGCCGGTCTTAGGCATCGGTGTAGGCCACCAGGTCTTATTTGAACGATCTGCAGAGTTTAGTTCTCATGAGGGTATGAGTGAGTGGCCGGGCATCGTCGAATTACTGCCGACACATACTGTTCCGCATGTAGGCTGGAGCACGGTTCGGCCAGTCAAGACTAGCGTGATATTTGCTGGGCTAGCTGATCAGCGCTTTTATTTTTCGCATTCATATGCAGTCTTAGACTGGACCTTCGACCAAGCGATCCAGAATATGTCGCCACCACAAGTGTCCTGGGCAGCGTATGGTCGAGACTTCATTGCTGCGGTAGAAAATGGGCCACTGACCGGCCTACAGTTTCATCCTGAACTCTCTGGGCAGCCGGGCATACAACTACTTGATAACTGGTTAGGAACACTCTAATGCCCTGGTGGTCAACATTATTATTGGCGCTAGGCGGGATCTTACTTGGCGGTTCTTGGTCGTTACACCGACAAAAAGCTCCCATCTGGGTGCGCATCACTTTCGTTATCCTTGCCGCACTGGCAATCATTGCAGCTTTTGTCACTGTCCCTTGGGCAGACTAGTTACGGAGAAATATGACCACACCATTAGCACTACTTCCCGCCGTCGACGTACAGGACGGTCAGGCTGTTCGTCTCGTGCAAGGTGAATACGGCACTGCTACGAACTACGGTGATCCCTTCGAAGCCGCAATCGGGTGGCAACAACTCGGGGCAAAGTGGCTCCACCTGGTCGATCTCGACGCCGCATTTGGCCATGGCAACAATCGAGAAATCATACACCGTATCACTCGAGAGCTAGGCATCCAAATTGAATTGTCTGGTGGAATACGTGACGACGAGTCGCTAGATGAAGCTCTTGAAATGGGTGCTACCCGAGTAAACCTCGGTACAGCTGCACTAGAACATCCGGATTGGACAGCCAAAGTTATCCATAAGTATGGCGATCGAATCGCGGTTGGACTCGATGTGCGCGGTGAAAAGCTCGCCACTCGTGGCTGGGTCGAAGAAAGCGGCAATATATGGGACGTGCTTAGCCAATTAGAGGAAGCCGGCTGTGCCCGTTACGTAGTGACCGACATTACCAAGGATGGGACCCTGACTGGGCCTAATACCGGTCTATTATTGGAAATTGCAGCTCAAACTGGCAAGCCGGTTATTGCCTCTGGTGGCATTTCCACACTGGATGACATTGCTCAACTAACAGCCATGGTCGATGATGGAATCGAAGGTGCAATTGTTGGTAAAGCTCTCTACGCTGGACAATTTACGTTGCCACAAGCATTACAGGTCGCTTCCGGCGCCGCAGCGAAAGACGTATAAGTTCTCATGCCCAATAAATCTCAGTTGCCAGGACATATCCAGGCAGCGATTGATCGTAATCTAGCGCGACAAAACCGCGACGCATTTGGACATGCTACGGATTCTGCTGGAAGGACTTGGAAAGGCCGTAACCTCGAGGGCACCGGTATAAACGGGTCGTCGAACCCTCTTCACGCATTCGACACTGACGACGGCTTAGCAGATGAGGCATGGACCACAGTCAGCCAGGCCCTCATTGACGGAGACGCAAACGAAAAAGACGTCTTTGGTGTCTTGGAGAAAATTCGCGTTTTTGCGGCTGTGGTACCAACCGTTGCCGAAACCACACAGCAGATTCACGTCGACGATCAAGGCAGGGAGCACACAGTCGAATCCGATAAGGAAGCTGACGTCGCCTTAGTCTCCCTGAAGTCTGCAGATGGTCGGGGAGCTCTACCCGTATTTACTTCAATACCGAAGTTGACTGCCTGGCTTAAAGACGCGCGTCCTGTAGCAGTGTGGATGCCCAGAGCGTGTCTAAGTGCTGTCGATGAGGGCAATGAATTAGTTGTCATAGATCCTGGATCGTATCTGACCTATGTCGTGCGGCGTCCTGAAGTGTATGCCTTAGCACAACAGCAAAACTGGATACCGTCGTATCAAGATGCTGAGATTGCTCACCAGTTACGTGAGTTGATCGAATTGGTTCCCGGCTTAGCCCAGCTTGCGTTGGCTCCAGGTCGCGGTGTCGCAACACAGACTAAGGACGGTCACGTAATTTCCGGTGGTGGTGCTGGACCCGAGCTGGCACTGGTGGCTACTCCCACCGACCCCACAGACACAGTAGGTCATAAGCTTATGCTCACGACGCTACACGCATTGATCTCGGAACATGAACTCCTAACCCAACGCGCAGACACCGTTGAAATTGTGTTAGGTGCTGCACACTGATTAATCTTCAGCCACTGCGTCAAGGTTGTTGGCAACCTGACCGAAAACTTGATGTATCATTGCCAGTTGTTCTGCTGAAACGGCATCAGTAAATAAACGTTTGACCCCTCTGGCATGGATAATTGATGCCCGACGAAACACGGCACGGCCTTCATCGGTTAGCTCAGCTTGCCAAGAGCGGCCATCTTCAGAACATTTCACCCGGCGTACCAGTCCTCGTTCAGAAAGTACTTTGACTTGGTATGTCAGACGCGATGGTGAAAAAACGATCGCGCTGGCCAGCTGGCCCATCCGCATCCTGCCTTCAGGAGCTTCCGAGAGCAATAACAACATATTATATTCACTAAGCGTTAGACCAAGTTGGTCTTTCAACCGTTTTTCGAGCCGATCTAACAACCGTGCTGTGGTCTCGAAATAAACGCGGAACGCTGGACCCAGGGGCTGCATAAGTTGCTCATGGGTGAGGCCCGTTGAGGAGCTGATCAAAAGGAATCACCTCCAATTCCTTAGGCGTTGATGAAACTTGTCGTGGACGAGGATCTAACCGGGCAACCACATCAGCAAGATCTTCACCAGCACGAGCAATGCGTTGGCTCAAGTACGCTTCGTTAGGCTCTGAGCCTTTTTGATCGGTCGATCCCCAGTCTTGTGTTGCTGCATAGACGCCTGTTGGCATAACGCGCATTCGTAGATAGGAGAATAACGGACGCATGGCAGTATCTATCACAAGAGAATGTCGCGGGCTGCCACCGGTTGCTCCTAATTGGATTGGTACACCTGTTAGAGCATCATTGTCGATCAAATCCCAGAATGACTTGAAAAGCCCGGAATAGGACGCTTTGAATACTGGAGTGACAGCAATGACTCCATCTGCCTGCTGTACTTCATTGAGTATCGTGCTCAATCGATCGGAGCGGCTGAACGTAACCATGGAATCAGCGATATCGGTTGCAACCTCGCGCAATTCAAAATGATGCAGTTCAGCCTTGTACCCTTGCTGCGAAAGCGCCTCAGCCGTCGTCTCGGCTAGTTGATTCCCCAACATGGACGTTGAGCTTGGGTCACTAAGACCTGCCGCTACAACGGCAATGTGCCGACTGTGCGGAGTGAATGGGTCTGTTGATTCAAATGCTGTTGCCATAGTTGTCTTTCGTGTTGCCCAGTTCGTTATTATACCTGCCTTACAGCCGAGCTAATTGCTTTCAGCCTCTTGGGCTTGCTGCCGATCACGGTATGCTTGTGATTCTGTGCCACCTCCAGCAATAGGAGCGTTACCTGCAGCTTGGCGGTGCTTGAGAAAATCATGGGTTGGTGCTTCAGGAACATCAGCTGGCCGATTTTTTGCAAATTCTTTTCGCAACACCGGCAGAACCTTCTCACCGAATAAGTCGAGCTGTTCTAATACCGTCTTAGTAGGTAGCCCAGCATGGTCGACTAAGAACATTTGCCGCTGATAGTCGCCAACCCAATCTCGAAATTCAAGGGTACGTTCTACGACTTGTTCAGGTGAGCCTACCGTTAGCGGAGTCATCTTCGTGAAGTCCTCCATTGATGGGCCGTGACCATAGACAGGAGCATTGTCGAAATATGGACGAAATTCGTTCCAGGCGTCCTGAGATTTTTCGCGCATGAATGCCTGACCGCCTAATGCAACATATGCTTGATGAGCTTTGCCATGACCATAGTACTCATACCGTCGGCGATAGAGCTCAACCATCTGAATGATGTGTTCTTTGTTCCAAAAGATATTGTTATGGAAGAAACCGTCACCATAATAGGCAGCTTGTTCTGCGATTTCCGGTGAGCGGATCGAACCATGCCAAACGAATGGTGCCACGTCATCTAACGGTCGTGGCGTAGCAGTGAATTGCTGTAATGGGCTGCGGAAGCGACCTTCCCAGTTGACTTCAGATTCCCGCCACAAGCGGTGGAGTAAGTTGTAGTTTTCTACCGCCAGCGCGATTCCCTGGCGAATATCTTTGCCAAACCAAGGATAGACAGGACCGGTATTGCCCCGACCCAAGGTAAGGTCCATGCGTCCATCTGATAGGTGCTGTAGGTAAGCATAGTCTTCTGCAAGCCGTACGGGGTCCATGGTGGTGATCAGCGTGGTAGCGGTAGATAAGATGAGTTGCTGAGTCTGTGCAGCTATATGAGATAACAAGACTGGCGGATTGCCGGGTGCGGCAAAGGGTGGGTTGTGATGCTGACCAGTTGCAAACACTTCGAAACCGGCCTGTTCGGCGTGCTGTGCAATCTTTACGGTATCTTTAATTCGCTGGTGCTCTGATGGTGATTGTCCAGTATGTGGATCCGGGGTAACGTCGCCGATAGTGAAAATACCGAACTGCATACATTCCTCCAATATTATTTCAAAATTGAACTACCAGTGAATGCAACCCGCGAACTACGGCAAATATTCCCCTCCATTCAACCATGCTCTTGATGAACCTGGCCGGTCTTTGCCGTTCAGCCAAGTACAACCGGATAGGCTAATGAATATGCAAACTAATTTGTCCCGGCGCGTTGTCGTAGGCGCAGCAATTTTGAATGATGCAACACAACCTAGCAAAATGTTGGCTGCGCGTCGTAAGGCACCCAAATCTCTTGCTGGCTACTGGGAATTTCCTGGCGGCAAGGTTGAAACTGGCGAGTCAAATATCGATGGGTTAACTCGCGAAATCTTCGAAGAGCTTGGTGTCGAGATCGACATTTTGGGACTGGTCCAAGCGCCGGACGAACGCGGCTGGTTGCTCGATAATGGGATGCACATGCATGTTTACACTGCGGTCGTGCGTAAGGGCGAAGTGGCACCGCTGACGGAACATGATCAGTTACATTGGGCAGCGCTGAACGCACGGGACATTCACGCTCTTGAGTGGATCCCAGCGGATCGCCCTATTTTGGATGCTATTTTAGAGCAACTGACATATACGAATGAGCGCTGATGAGTCAGCTAAGCTCAAATGGCTTTGAGCTTAGCTGCGCGATCCAGTATGTTTTGTGCATGCGCGATTAGCGGGCTATCAACCATCGTGCCGCGGAACTGGAATACCCCTGCCTGATGGGCCACCTCATGGAGTAGCGATTCAGCGTATTCGATTTCGGTGTCAGTAGGTGTATAAGCCTGACGAACTATTTGGACTTGTGCTGGGTGGATACAGGCTTTAGCAGTCCAGCCCGTTGCAACAGCATCCTCGGCTTCGGCTATGAATTGCTGAGTAGGTGATATATCGGTGTGAATCGTATCGATGCTAGCCTTGCCTGCTGCTGCGGCGGCCAGTAGTACTTGAGCGCGAGCGAAACGTGGTACATCGCGATAAGTAGCATCAGGAAAACGTGATGACGTGCCTCCGGTGGACACCATTAAGTCTTCTGAACCCCACATCAAACCGGCTACCGCTGGATGTCGTGCGATATTGGCTGCTTGAACTACTCCCGTAGCAGTTTCGCATAGTGCAATGAGCTCAACACCGGGGAGAGCAGCAGAGATATGGTCACAGTCCGTAGGATTTTCTGCCTTCGGGACCATGACGTAAGCTACCGATGTCGTGCTTAACAGTTTGACGTCATCCAAATAGTCCGGCTCATTAACCGGATTGACTCGGACAATTGTTTTTGCCGTGGTGGCTGCATCCATATTCGCCAAATGTGCCGCTAGAGCGCGACGAGCCGCAGGCCGGTCATCTGGTGCTACCGCATCTTCCAAGTCTATGATGATTGCATCTGAGCGCTCGTAGGCTTTTGCGTATCGCTCTGGACGGTCGGCCGGCACAAAGAGAATGGCTGGTCCTAAGTTAAACGTATTCATGCTGTTGCCTTGCGGTGTTTGTCTGCAGACTCCCACAACATGGTGGCCCGGATGCATTCAGCCACAACATCGCCGTGCTGGTTGCGCCCGATGTGGCGTAAGGTAATAACGCCCTGTCCGGGACGTGATGATGACAGTCGCTTGTCCAGAATTTCTGTTTCAGTATATAACGTATCGCCATGATAGAGCGGCTTGGGAAAGTTGACCTTCTCAAAGCCAAGGTTGGCCACGATTGTCCCCTGAGTCAGCTGTGCTACAGAAGCTCCCACAATTGTGGCCAGCGTAAACATCGAATTTACTAGCGGCTGGCCGAACTCTTGTTCAGCTGACCAGTGAGCATCCAAATGTAAAGACTGGGTGTTCATCGTTAGGGTCGTGAAGCTGACGTTATCGGCTTCTGTAACGGTCCTGCCAGGGGCGTGCCGATAAATAGCGCCCACTTCGATCTCATCAAAATATAATCCGCGCTGCTGGATGATTTTTGGCGTGGCCATTGTGGTACTCCTAAAACCCTAGTGATCGAGCAATAAGCATCAGCTGGACTTCGGTGGTGCCTTCACCAATTTCTAAAATCTTAGAGTCTCGATAGTGCCGGGCGACTAGCGTTTCATTCATGAAACCATAGCCACCAAAGATCTGGGTGGCATCGCGAGCGTTGTCCATTGCGGCTTCGGAAGCAATCAGTTTAGCTATGGCAGCTTCGGTCTTGTACGGTAATCCGGCTACAATTCGTTGCGCTGCCGTGTAGTAGGCCGAACGCGCAGCAAATGCACGCGATTGCATGCGCGCAATTTTGAACGATACACCTTGATTGTCGCCGATGGGACGCCCGAAGGTCTTGCGCGTTTTAGCATACGTTACACACTCGTCTACACATCCTTGTGCTGCACCGGTAGCCAAGGCTGCAATCGCTACACGGCCTTCATCCAGGATGCCCAAAAAATTGGCAAAGCCTCGGCCACGTTCGCCAAGTAAATTTTCTTCGGGTACTTGTACATCGTTCAGAGTCAACGGGTGAGTGTCCGATGCGTTCCAACCGACCTTGTCATAAGCTGGTTCAGCAGTGAAACCCGGAGTGCCGGATGGCACAATAATCGTAGAGATTTCGTTCTCACCAGTAAGTGCGGTTACAGTCACCATTGAGGTGATATCGGTTCCTGAATTGGTGATAAACTCTTTATTGCCATTTATAATCCAGGTACCCTCTGTCAGACTCGCCCGGGTTTGAGTGCCACCGGCATCAGAGCCTGCACCGGGTTCTGTTAAACCGAAACCCGCCAACTGTCTTGCATCAGCAAGTGGTGGCAACCACTGTTGTTTTTGTTGTTCAGTCCCGTATTTCAAAATTGGCATCATGCCCAGTGATACTCCGGCTTCTAAAGTAATAGCAACCGACTGATCGACTTTGCCCAATTCTTCAAGAGCGAGACACAACGTAAAATAATCGCCGCCTTGACCGCCGTATTCTTCGGGAATCGGCAAGCCAAATAGGCCCATTTCTCCCATTTGGGAAACAATTTTGTAGGGAAAGGTCTTTTCTTTGTCGTGTTTAGCAGAAACTGGAGCGACGACTTCTTGAGAAAATTCGCGTACCGCATCCACCAGGGCAATTTGTTCTTCGTCGAGCACATGTTCGTGTGACATAGGTCTTCCTTCTTTCGCCGAGGCGGTCTTACTCGGTCTTGTTGGTTTCTTCGCCGGTGACTGTCAGGATATTTTGGTCAAGACTTACTTGCTGACCGTTGGTGACATGAACTGTCACGGTGCCCTCTACCGGCGCTTTTAACTGGTGTTCCATCTTCATTGCTTCGATAGTCACAATGGGTTGGCCAACGACGACATAACTACCCTCTGGCACATGAAGTGCGGTAACGGTGCCTGGCAGCGGTGCACGAACCTGTGGGTCAACTCCACGTTCTTCGGCTTCTAGAGTCGCCAGATCATACAAGACCTGGGCTTTGTGCCCCGAGACGATCAACATGCCGGTGTATTCATGTGTGGCTAACCAGATGCGGGTGCCTTCTGGGCTTGGTGGCTCCGCGACGATGGTCACGGTTTCTGCTCCCGAAGCGTCCTGATATACATACCTATCTGCCGATTCAGTAGCTAACAGTTGGGCATTGGGGTCTAAAGCAACTTTGAAATGTCGTTGGTTATCGTCTTGGTCGTGGACTCGGTACGTTATCGCCGCGGCTTCGGCAAAGCGAAACCCGTCTTGGCGCCACGCAGATGATGGAGATTTGGTTTGTTGATGCACAAACAAAGCGGCCATCTGGGCGTGTTTTTCGTGGGGCGTTTGGAAGACCATGTCGGGTAAACGAGCCTCAACCAAAGTGGTATCAATATGCCCGGCTGCGACATCGGGGTCTGTGATGAGGTGTTGCAGATACTCCAGATTGGTATCGACACCTAGGATAGTCATCTCTTGAAGTGCTTGATTCAAGCGCGCTAACGCCTGAGACCGATCTGTACCGCTAGCAATAACTTTGGCGATCATCGGGTCGAAATCAGTGCCAATTATCGCACCGGAACGCAGCCCGGAATCTACCCGGATACCAGCGCCTGTAGGCTCAGAGATGTGCAGTACGGTGCCAGTGGACGGCATAAAATCGTTGGTAGGATTCTCGGCATAGACGCGAGCCTCAACAGCATGCCCGACCGTGCTTATTTCATTTTGACGAAGTGATAACTTGGCTCCAGCTGCGATCCGGATCTGTTCTTCTACGAGATCAATACCGGTAATCTCCTCGGTTACTGGGTGTTCTACCTGCAGGCGAGTGTTCATCTCCATGAAGTAGAATTTTTCTGGTTCGTTATCAGAGACCAGGAATTCGACGGTCCCCGCCCCGACATAGTTGACAGATTGGGCCGTATCTACTGCTGCCTGTCCAATGCGTCGTCGAGTTTGGTCAGTGAGCAATACCGAAGGTGCTTCTTCAATGATCTTCTGGTGCCTGCGTTGCAGTGAACATTCACGTTCACCAAGATGAACTACGTTACCGTGAGTATCAGCCAAGATTTGTACTTCAATATGGCGGGGTGAGCGGACTAGCTGTTCGATGAGCAGATTGTCGTCACCAAAGGCGGCCTTGGCTACTCGGCGAGCAGTTTCAAGTTGCCCGGCAAGATCGTTATGAGATTCCACGACATGCATGCCCTTGCCACCACCACCGGCAGAAGGCTTGATGAGCATAGGGAACGTCATGTCTTGGGTAGCTTTGACCAGTTGTTCATCGGTTAGGTTAGGTTCAGAGATCCCGTCGACCAGTGGGACCCCAGCTTGAACGACATGGTTTTTCGATCGGATCTTATCGCCCATGACTTCCAGGGCATGTTCGTTTGGACCTATGAACGTAATGCCTGCTTGCTCACAGCAACGTGCTAACTCAACGTTTTCCGAAATGAAGCCGTAGCCGGGGTGGATTGCCTGGGCGCCGGCATCGACTGCAGCCTGAACAACGGCTTGTGGGCTCAAATAAGATTGCGCTGATGTCGCTCCGAGTCGAACAGCCTGGTCAGCATAACGCACATGGGCCGCATCTTGATCGGCATCTGAATATATGGCCACCGACCGGATCCCGAGTTTGTGAAGTGTTTTTGCTATTCGAAGAGCTATTTCGCCGCGGTTGGCGATCAAGACTTTAGTAAACAGGCGCATCTTTATCACATCCGGAAAAGGCCAAATTGCGGGCTACTCATTGG